>Ga0081473_131365_pt1 | contig 46659 bp, 50 predicted proteins | sample CisSprmetagenome_FD_70977 | JGI IMG/M metagenome (GOLD analysis project Ga0081473, IMG submission 70977) | Hypoxic/sulfidic aquatic microbial communities from Cistern Spring, Yellowstone National Park, USA v2 (version 2) | ecosystem: Environmental > Aquatic > Thermal springs > Hot (42-90C) >...
ACAGATAAAGCTTTTCAACCGAGTAAGCAGGTGGAGGAAAGGGATTACCTTGCTTGCTTACCTTTATGGCTACGCTATAGGCTACAGCTTTTTCAGGAAGTCTCAAATATGGGGGTAATTTCTCACCCGACGTGTATTTCAGCTCCCTTATTTATTATATTTTTTTCCAAAAAACTGCAACAAAGAGCACCGAATCAAATCTATCCACCAAACCGCCATGTTCTCCAAGCAGGTTAGAAAAGTCTTTAATTCCCACCTGCCTTTTAATAAAGCTTTTGAAGAGGTCTCCCGCTAAGGCGATAAGAACAAAAGGCACTGCAAGGAGTATGGGCTTATTAATAAAGTAAAAAAAGAGCATACCACCAAGCATACCGCCCGCCAAACCTTCCCAGGTTTTTTTAGGGGATAACCTAACCGCCAAGGGTCTTTTACCGAAAAGCTTGCCCGCATAATAAGAGGCAGTATCCACTGTGTATGCAAAAAAGACCAACTTAATAAGCTCCCATGAACTTTGGCTTTTGACCATATACAAATATATCGGTAAAAAACCAGCGTAAATAAGCACAAACACCGCCTTCAAAAGACAGTCCAAGGACCACCTAAGGTACGCAAATAAGAAAGCAAACAGTAAAACTCCAGCGATTCCAAGCTCAAAACTAAAAACAGATAAAACAAGTACTAAAGGAGCAAGATAAGAAACCTCTGAAGCCCCCAAAGCCTTTCCCAATTCCCTTGCCATACCAAAGGACAGAAGGCACAGCAGGAGTAAAAACATAGAATTTGGAAGAAAGGCAGACAAAAGAGTTGCTACGCCTATGAGAAGACCTACACCTTCCCTTTCTTTAGAGAACCGCACCGAATCTTCTCTCCCTGCAGGAAAAGTCTTCTAAGGCTTTTATGAGTTCTTCCTTTGTAAAATCGGGCCAATAAACCGGTGAAAAATAAAATTCAGTGTAGGCAATATGCCAAAGTAGAAAGTTGGAGACTCTTTCTTCTCCGGCGGTTCTAATAAGCAAATCAGGGTCTGGGATGCCCACAAGGTCTAGAAATTGGGCAAATTCTTCTTCAGTTATACTCTTTATGCCAGAGTTTAACAGTTTGTTTATTGCCCTAATTATCTCATCCCTACCTCCGTAATCTACCGCCAAGATAACCGTAAGGGATCTGCAATCCTTTGTTTCTCCTTCTGCATAATTCATAACCTTTAGGGTGCTTTTAGGAAGTCTGTCCCTCCTTCCTATAAACTTCAGCTTTATGCCTCTTTTCTTCAACTCTGGAACTTTTTTGGTTAAATAGGTCTCAAAGAGCTCAAAGAGAGCTTTTATTTCTTCCTTAGGTCTTTTCCAGTTTTCTGTGGAAAAGGTGTATAGTGTCAAAAACTCCACGCCTAACTCCTGACATGCATAGACTACCTCTTCTGCCCTTTTTACTCCCTCATAATGCCCTGCTATCCTTGGCAGACCTCTTTCCTTTGCCCACCTCCCATTACCGTCCATTATGATCGCTATGTGCTTAGGTATTCTCAACATTGTTCATAATTATAACCAAACTGCTCCTTTTCAGATAGTGGGATACACCACTGGCAAAGGGGCCGTGGTATGTGAGTGTGGTCAAAGAGTTTGCTTGGAGTGGATACATGAGACTTTTGGGAAGAGGAATGTGGTAGGAATGCTCTACAAGAGGTTTCCTTGGAATGCTAAGTATGAAATCGTCTATTAGATAATTTGTTTCCTTTATTGTCATTTATACCATCGTGGAGCTAAAAAATTAACATTTTCTCGCTTTGTCCATCTTAGAGGATTTTTCCAATAAGCTTCGTTCAAGCATTTCATCAACTTTTTATTTTTAACACAATTTAACACAAATTTAACATCATAAAACGACAAAAAAGTTAAAAAATCATATAGTTTAGACTTGACAAAAGATGAAAGATGATTTATATCAATAATTAAACCCATAAGGAGGTATAAATATGGCGCATGAGGGAGCACACGTAGCGCATCACGAGACAAGCCCATGGGGCTTGCCGGTAGGTTTAGTGCCATTAGTTCTTTCTTTGGCGGCGGTTGCGTATTTTGGCTGGGGGTGGAGCCTTGTGGGGCTTATCCTTGCGGGTGTAGCCCTTGTGCTCTTGGTAATAGGTGTGATAGGTTGGGCTAATGAGCACTTCTCAAAGGAGCCGGACCAAGGTCTTGGTTTTCAGGGTATAGTTTGGTTTGTCTTTGCGGAAATTGTAATATTCGGCTCAATCTTTGCGGGCTTTTGGATGGCAAGGGTTACACACGCCACTGAGTGGGTTACTAAATGGATTCCAGAGGGCGGAATGAACTTGCCCCTGGTAGGTCTTCTGACCCTTATCCTTTGGGCTTCAAGCTTTACCATATGGAAGGCGGAAAAGGCTTTGGAGCATAACGACCTTGGTGGATACAGGATGTGGCTTATAGCAACCATGGTGCTTGGCACCTTGTTCTTAGCTTTGCACGCCTGGGAGTGGATGCACCTTTGGGAAAAGGGCTTCACAATAAGCTCCAACATGTATGGCACTGGTTTTTACATGCTAACTGGCGTGCACGCCTCCCACGTTATCGTAGGAATAGGTATGCAGTTGGTGCTTTTACTAACAAGCGGTAAAGCCCTTGGAAAGATCACCCCAATAAAAGCTGCAAGCTTTTACTGGCACTTTGTGGATTTGGCTTGGCTTTTGGTAGCCGGCACTGCCTACATAGTGGGTTCTTACGGAACCTTTTAAGCCATGAGGTGGGTGTTAGTCCTGCTTACCGTGTTTGGGGTTTTAACCCTTACTTGGGCTATGCCCATGCCCAAAAACCATGAAGGCTTTTTTGACCCAACAATCTTGAAGATTGAAGAGGAAAAGTATTTGGGCAAACAGGTTGCGGATGTGGAATTTACCGACGAACACGGGAGAACCCACAAACTCCTGGACTACATAAAGGGACATCCCACCGCCCTGATCCTCGGCTACTACACCTGCGACTCCGCGTGCCCTCTCATAATCAAAAACGCCATAGAGGCATCCAAAAACATAAGCAAAGACTTCAGGGGAATTGTGCTTTCCTTTGACAAGGAGGATACTCTAAAAGACTTGCAGGAGTTCAAGAAAAAGCTGGGTATTTCTCCCTCCTCACGCTGGACCTTTGGCATTATGAAAGAAGAGGATATAAAGAAGTTATCTCAGTCTTTGGGTTATAGGTTCTTCTACTCAAAGCAGGACAGGGTTTTTGTCCATCCTAACGTGGTGATATTCATAGACCCGGAGGGCAAGGTGTCAAGATACCTGTATGGTATATCTCCAAGGGAGACGGACTTTAGGATCGCCTTGGCGGAGGCGGAGACCTTCAGGATCACTAAAAACACCATAGTGGATATAGCCTTCATGGTTTGCTACAAGTACGACCCCAACACGGGCAAGTATGGGCTAAACCCGGTGGTGCTCTTTGCTATAGCTGGCTTTACTTTGGGTAGCTTTACCCTTGCTTACGCCCTTATTAAAAGAGCAAAGGAGGTGCGGCCATGAAGTATCTATTAATACTGCTGGCTTTTACGGGGTCGGTGTTTGCGGAGGAAGTGTTTGCCTACCCAAGGGCTTACTGGGAGAACTCGGTAAAGGTATGGTTCTGGGTAGCGGTCATAATTTACCTCATAGTAGCAATTCCCACCATCTATTTCATCGTCAAGTATCGCTACAAAAAGGGAGAGCGTGAAGAAGGAGAACACATTGAAGGAAACACTGCCCTTGAGGTTGTCTGGACAGTCATACCCATCATCATCGTGCTGTTTTTGGGCACCTACTCCTTCGCAAACTTTGTAAAGCAAAGGAACGCCCCAGAGGGTGCCTTGGAGCTTAAAGTGGTTGCCTTCATGTGGGGTTGGGAGTTTGAGTATCCCAACGGAAAGAAGGTTTATGCCTTCTTTAATCCGGAAGGATACACTGCACCAGAAGAACAAAAGGCATACATACCTGCTGGCAAACCTGTTAAGGTCTACCTAACTTCAAGGGATGTGATCCACTCCTTCTTTGTGCATCCTGCAAAGATCACCGAGGATGCGGTGCCCGGTAGGATCACAAGGCTTTGGTTCCAAATCAACAAGCCCGGTGAATACTTTGTCTTTTGTAGGGAATACTGCGGAACCTGGCACTCAAGGATGTTTGCGATCTTAAAGGTCGTTCCCGAAGAAGAGTTTAACAAGTGGCTTGGTGGAACCCAGCCAGCCCAACAAACTTCAAGCACTGAAGCTAATGTTACAACCCAATAAAAGGAGGTAAAGCCATGGCGGTAGCAAAAGCTCCTTCAATTCCGTGGTATGGAGCCACCTTGAAGGAGTGGCTCTTTACCACAGACCACAAAAAGGTAGGTATGCTCTACCTTGTAACTTCGCTTCTGTACTTTGCGGTAGCGGGTCTCTTTGGTATGCTGGTAAGATTTGAGCAAACTGTACCAGGCATCCAACTACCCTCCCTCTTTGGTAGAACGGGAGCAGACCTTTACAACTATCTGCTTACTGGACATGGTGCAATTATGTTACTCTGGTGGGCAGTCAATGTTTGGATGGGTGGCTTTGCCAACATACTTGTTCCCCTGATGATAGGGGCAAAGGATGTTGCCTTTCCGAGGCTAAACGCCTTTGGATATTGGGCTTTCTTCGGTGCCAGCGTGCTGGCACTTCTTACCCTTATTCCCAAAAACTGGATCATGATGCTATGGACTGGATACCCTCCCTATTCACTGAACGAGAACGCAGGTTCTACCATCTTATACGTTGCCATAGTTACCCTTTACGGAGTGTCATCCACCGCAGGTTCTGTGAATATGATCACTACCATTGTTAGCCTTAGGGCAAAGGGTCTTGGGTGGACAAAACTAAACCTTTTTGTACACTCCATAATGGCAGCGAGCCTTATAAACCTCTTTGGTGTGCCAGCCCTTCTGGGAGCAACAACCCTTCTCTTCACTGACAAATACCTTGGAACAAACTTTTACAACCCAGCCTTAGGTGGAGACCCACTGCTTTACCAACACCTTCTCTGGTTCTACTCTCACCCAGTTGTTTATATCATGATCCTTCCAGCCTTTGGTGTGTTCTCTGAGGTAATTTCCACCATGTCCAGAAAGCCCATATTTGGATACATATCCATGATGCTCGCTATTTATGCTATAGCGGTGGTTGGGTTCTTTACTTGGGTCCATCACATGTTCGTCTCCGGTGTGCCAGACTGGACAAGGGTGATCTTTTCTTATACAACCCTCTTTGTGGCAGTACCAACGGGTATAAAGATCTTCAACTGGGTGGCAACTTTGCACAAGGGTGCCATAAGGTTCAATGCGCCCATGCTCTTTACCTTGGGTGGAATCCTCATGTTCTTGATAGGAGGTCTTACGGGCATTCCAAACGCTATGGTGTCCATAGACCTTGGTATATCTGACTCTCTATTCGTAGTAGGACACTTCCACTATGTGCTTGGTATGGCTCTTACCTTTGGAGCCTTCAGCGGTATGTACTATTGGTATCCGAAGATTATAGGCAAGATGTATTCAGAAGGGCTTGCAAAGCTAAGCTTTTGGTTGATGCTGATCGGTGCCAACATCTTCTACTTCTTCCAAATGTATATGGGAATGGTTCACGGTATGCCAAGAAGGTATGCAGACTATCCACCTATTCCCGAATGGGTTAGCTTGATGCAGATCCAAACTGTTGGCGCGGTAATACTTGGAATAGGAATCTTGCTTAGCTTTATCAACTGGATCAAGAGCCTCTGGGGTCCAAAGGCACCCGACAATCCATGGGGTTCTCCATCTCTCGAATGGACCATGACAGACACACCCGTTGGACCTCAAAACTTCAAAAAGTACCCCGTAGAGGTGCCCGAAGACTGGCATCCTTACGCATACTATAAGGGTTATCACACCCACATATAAGCTTATGGTGCGCCTCGTGCTGTGGCCAAAACTCCCCGCCCCCTTGGGCGGGGCTTTGTGAAAAGGGAGAGTTTAAAATGGATATGGAAAGAAGAAAAAGGGTAAGGCTCGTGGGTATAATTCTGGGCATGTTTGTTTTGGCAAGCTTTATGACGGGTCTTTTGGGTATGGCACTCTCCGAAAAAAACAGGGAATACTTCGTGTATAGACTAAAGAACATAAGACATCTACCTCTCTTTAAACCCACAAAATTGCCAGAAAAAAACAATGAGTGACGCAGGATACCTTCTGATCTTTGCTTCAAGGCTCCTTGAAGTTTTTGGTTTTCTTATGACGCTACTCTTCATATTCAAAGGGGTTGCCCTCAAGCATGTTTTTATCACTGCGGGGCTCACCGTCTCGGGTATTCTTATATCCCTCTTTGGTTTTGTTAGTGGGAAGATTTCAGCCATTCAGTCCTTCGCTATAGAATCTGTTTTTGCGGGCTTTATACTTGCCTTAGGCTTTTATGCCTTTATGGAAAAGCGGGAAGAAAAGCTCAGACTTCCAAAGCCACCACCAAAGGGCACCAGATGTCCAGTATGCATGGGCTTTGTCAAAGAGGACCATTACTGCGTGGCACGGGAGGGAAAGGACCTATACTACTTTGACGAAGAAGAGCACTTAAAGAGGTTTTTGGAAGATCTAAGCGAATATAAAAGGCTTAGAAAACTTAACATAAAAAACATAGAGGATGTGTTTGTGAAAGGCTGGGAGGGTTGGAAGAGGGCGGAAACCTATCTCTCTGAGTTAAAATAGTCTAAGGTGGAGCTTTCCAAGATAAAGGGCATCACCCAAAATTCAAAGGAAGTTCAGGAAGGTTGGGTCTTCGTAGCCATAAAGGGTTCCTCCACAGATGGGCACAACTTTGTTCAAGAAGCCCTAAGTAGAGGTGCCAGTTTGGTATTTGTGGAGAGGGATGTAGGAATAAAAGACGAGAGGATTATTAAAGTAGAAGACACCAGAAAACTTCTTGGAGAGTTGGCCAATGAGTTCTTTGGCAGACCCTCCGAAAGGCTAAAAGTAGTGGGTATAACGGGCACCAACGGAAAGACCACAAGTAGCCATATAGTGGAGTCTGTTCTCAACGCAGGGGGTATTCACACCGGTCTTATAGGCACCATATACTACCGCTTCAAAGACAAAATGTACGAGTACGAGGGAAGAACGACGCCGGACCCTATCCAGTGGCACCGGACCTTAAAGCAGATGTTGGAGGATGGGGCAGAAGCAGTAGCCTGCGAGGTTTCTTCCCATGCTTTAGACCAAAGGCGTGTCTGGGGCACAAAGTTTTTTATAACCGCCTTTACAAATCTCTCTCAGGATCATCTGGACTATCATGGCTCTATGGAAAACTACTTTCGGGCAAAGTTGAGGCTCTTTGTGGAGTATCCGCAGGAGTATTCTTTAATAAACATAGACGATGAATACGGCAGGCAAATCTTAGAGGAGCTCAAAGGAAAAGCTATAACTTACGGAAGGGAGGGAAACCTTAAAATAATAGACTTTGAGACATCTATTGAGGGTAGCAAGCTTACCCTTGAGTGGGAGGGCAGAACCTACAAATTCTTCTCCAACCTAAGGGGTGAATTTCAGGCTTACAACCTCAGTTTGGGCATCCTCGTGGGCTTTCTCTTTGGCTTGGATGCGGAAACAATACAACACGGTGTAAAAAGGGTAATCGTTCCCGGTAGGTTTGAGACCTTTTTCAAGGGAGGGAAGTTGGCAATAGTAGATTATGCCCACACACCAGATGCCTTGGAGAAGGTTTTGATCACCGCCAGAAGACTGACAAAGGGCAAGTTATGGGTGGTCTTTGGTGCCGGTGGCAACAGGGATAAGACCAAAAGACCTTTAATGGGAAAGGTTGCGGAAAAGTGGGCAGACTTTGTGGTTATAACCTCCGACAACCCCAGGTGGGAAGAACCCGAAGCTATAATAGAGGACATTTTGAAAGGTATAGAGCAGAAGCAAAAAGTCTTTGTGCAAAAGGACAGAAAGGAAGCAATAAAGTTTGCCTTGCAGAACGCCAAAGAGGGAGATGTAGTCCTCATAGCAGGCAAAGGACATGAAGACTACCAAGAAATAAAAGGAGTAAAATATCCCTTTAAAGACCAAGATGTTGTGAAGGAGGTATTGGATGTGTGATTTGGAGAACCTGTATTACCATCTGAGAGATGAACTTTTGAGGATTTACAAGGAGGCAGAAACGCCCTTTCCAAAGGTAAAGCTCACAAATCTTCAGTCCGCCCGGCTTTGCGGTCTTGCCAACTTAGCCAAGTTGATCCTCTATCTGGAAAGGGATGGGTACCTGCAAATAAGCAATAAAGATCAAAGCTTTCAGGACTGGGAAGTGCAGATAGAGGCGTCCATCTTAGATTTTATGCTGGGTTCCTGATGTATCCAAAGAAGTCCATAAGGGAATTACCCAAGGACCTGCGCCCTCGGGAAAAGCTCGCCAAGTTTGGTGCGTCCGGCTTATCGGATGAGGAGCTTTTGGCAGTTATCTTTGGCTCTGGCACCAAGGAAGAGGATGTTATAAGCTTGGCAAGCAAGGTAATTAGCTTAGGATGGGAAACGCTGATGTCTATGAATGTGGAGGAACTAACTAAGAAGATCAAGGGTTTGGGCTTTGCTAAAGCCTGCCAACTCAAAGCAGTCATAGAGCTCGCTAAAAGGATAAACGACCCTTATGGAGACTTTAAAATCTCCAACCCGCAAGATGCCTACGATTTTGTTAGAAAAAAGGTACTCTTTGACGAAAGGAGAGAACATCTCATTGCCCTTTATCTTACACCAACCAACAAGGTGATAGATTACGAAGTGGTTGCCATAGGCAAAATGAACGCCCTTTATGCAGAGCCAAAAGATATACTCTACACCGCGGTAAAAAAGGCATGCAGTTCCCTGATCGTTTTACACAACCATCCCAAGGGAGACGCAAGACCATCAAAGGAAGACATAGAGTTCACCAAAAGACTAAAGCAAGCCTGCGAGCTGTTGGGTTTTGAACTTTTAGACCACATTATCATTAACCAAAAGGACTTTTTCTCATTCAGAAGTAACGGACTTCTTTAGACCTCCGCCCCTTCCAAAGATTCTTCACACTTGCATAATCTCTCCTCTGGGAGATTTGCTACAAATAACCTTAACACCTCCTTTATCTCCTCCTCTTTGTTTTTCATCATTAAAATAACCTCCTCGCTGGTTAGACGATAGCCCGCAATACCTGCCGCTGGGTTTGCCACTACACAAAGGCTTGCATAGCACATGCCAAGCTCCCTCGCCAATGCTACTTCCGGATAGCCGGTCATACCTACCACATCTCCACCCAATAGCTTTATAGCCCTTATTTCTGCGGGTGTTTCAAACCTTGGACCCTCCGTGCAGGCATAAACACCTGCAGGGTGATAGCTGAGCTTTAACTCTTCTAAGGTTTCAATCAAAACCTTTCTCATATGAGGGCAGTAAGCCTGCGTCATATCCACATGAACTACCTTTTTTTCCCTCAAGAGCTTGGAGGGTTTGTCCTCTCCTTGTACTTCCACTGAGTAGGCACCCTTATAAAAGGTGTCTTCCCGCCTCTTGGTTAAATCTATGAGGTCATCTACCACCACAAAGTCCCCCGGCTTAAACCTCTCATTGATAGCCCCCACCGCAGAAATGGCCAAAACCCTTTTTACTCCAAGTTCTTTAAAAGCCCAAAGGTTTGCCCTGTATGGCACAAGGGAGGGAGGATACTGGTGGTTGAGCCCATGCCTTGATATGAAAGCCACTTGCTTTCCACTTAGCTCACCCAAGACCACAGGAGAGGAAGGCTCTCCAAAGGGTGTGCTTAGGGATACCTCCCTGAGATTTTTTAACCCATCCATTCTATAAAGTCCACTCCCACCTATAATACCGAGCATGATAAAATCTTAACATGCACAAGTTTGACCCAGAAAAGCTAAAAAAGTTAGACGACCCAGAAAGGCTTAGCCTTTTTGACCCGGAGGCGGTTCTTAAATCCTTTGGGTTAAAGCCCGGCATGACAGTCCTTGATGTGGGCACAGGTGCAGGCTTTTATTTACCTTACCTTTCCAAGATGGTTTCAGATAGCGGAAAGGTCTATGCCATAGACATAAGCCCAGAGGCGGTGGAGTATGCAAAAAACAAAGTTAGCCAGCTTGGGCTCAAAAATGTGGAGGTTCTGCTGTCCCAAGAGAACCAAATTCCGCTCCCGGACAACACGGTAGATTTCACATACATGGCTTTTGTCTTTCATGAGCTGGAGGACCCAGTGAAGTTTTTAAAGGAGCTTGAAAGGGTAAGCAAACCCATTGGCTACCTTGCCCTCATAGACTGGAAGAAGGAGGAAAGGGACAAAGGACCACCACCGGAGGAGGTTTATTCTGAGTGGGAGGTGGGTATGATCCTAGAAGAGGCAGGTTTAAGGGTAGGAAGGGTGGTGGAAGTGGGACCTTACGCCTATGGCTTTTATGCGATGTTTGTAAAGCAATGAAAAGAAGCGAAAAGTATCTAAAGTATGGAGTAAAGCTTGAGGATAGGTATCTAATCTACGAGGAGGAAGACCGCAGGGTAGCTGTGCCATACGCCCACATAGCTTTTTTGAGTGTGTCAAAAAATAACTTAGTGATTCAAACCGACAGCGTAGAAAGGGTTGTAATAAAGCTTGACACAGAGAATACCGCCAATGAGCTCTTTGAAGATATCCTAGTTTCCATAGAAAGGCTATACTTTAGATGAACCCTTACCTCAAAATTCTTCTCTCGTAAATCACAAAAAGGCTAAACAGCGTAGTAAAGATTATAGGTCCCAGGAATATTCCCACAAAGCCAAAGGCGATGATCCCTCCCAAGATGGAAAAGAACAGCACGATGTATGGCATTTGCACGCCAATTTTCATAATGAGAGGGCGGATGACGTTATCAACGGTGGAAATTATGAACACTCCCCAGATCAGTAAAAAAACGGCAGACTTTATGCTCTGGATGATAAACAGATAAGCTACCAACGGTGCCCAGACCGCACTTGCACCCAAGGGTGGGACAAAGGAAGCAAAAAAGGTGGCAAGACCAAAAAGAGGATAGTATTTAATGCCCGCTATAGCATAACCAATAGCACCAAGCAATCCCTGGGCAAAGCCCACAACCACTGAACCGTAGGCAGTAGCTAAAACAGTTTTATAGACAGTGCCAAAAATTTCCCTAACATCCTCCTCGTGCATAGGTGTAAATCTTTCAATAAAGCTTACGAACTTTTCGCCATCCCTCAAAATAAAAAAGAGGGTAAGCAAGAAGATAAAGCTTTTAAACAGAAAGGAGAGGGCAAAGGTGAATAGATTTGTGGAAAGTTGAAATAGCTGTTGGCTTGTGCTTTTGAGCACTCCCACCGCGAAAGACCTAAACTCTTCGGAGTTTACATAGTTCAAAAAGATCTGCACTTGCTCCTGGCGGAGGAATTTTTTCAACATGGCTTCCAAATCGCTCAGATACTGCTGGTAGGTATGATTTTGAATAAAGTTCAAAAGATGGACAGAGAGCTCTATGGCTTGGTTTAGGATTATGGTGCCCAAAACTCCGAAGGGTATCACTATAACGAGCAAGGTAAGCAAAGTAAGAATTAAAGCGGAGAGAGTTGCCCATGGGAGGAGCTTTTTTAGTTTTTGATGAACTGGATAGAGTACCAAGGAGAAAATCAGAGCCCAGAGGATGGGTGTAATAAAGGGTAAGAGGATATAAAAAACTACCACCAAAAGCCCAATGGTGCTCGCCAGCACGGAGTATTTAAAAAACTTCTCCCTTTCCATTCAGCCTTTATAATATTAACACCTTGAAAAAGACCGAAGAATTTACAGTAGCTTTCAACAAAGAGGCAAAGGCAGAGTATGAGATCATTGAAACGCACGAGGCGGGTATAGTGCTTGAGGGCTCTGAAGTTAAAGCCCTCAGAAACAAACAAACCGTTTCTTTCAAGGACAGCTTTGTGCGTATAGAAAACGGAGAGGCTTGGCTCTATAACCTCTACATAGCCCCATACAGGTATGCCACACTAAAGCCCCCCGACCCCCTCAGAAAGAGAAAATTGCTCTTGCACAAAAGGGAGATTCTGAGGCTTTTGGGCAAGGTCCAGCAGAAAGGATTTACCATAATCCCCCTCAGAGTTTACTTCAAAAACGGAAAGGTAAAGGTAGAAATTGCCTTGGCAAAAGGTAAGAAGACTTACGACCGCCGGGAAGAGCTCAGGGAGAGGGACATAAAGAGGCAGATGGAGAGGGACTTGAAAAACTGGCGGTAAACATTAGAATATATTTAAAAACTCTCTACGGAGGCATTCCCATGGGATACATGATTAGAAGCGTAATACTGCTTGGTGTTTTGACGGGTCTTTTCCTTTTTGTAGGGAATTTGGTAGGTGGTAAAACGGGTATGACCATTGCCTTGATACTGGCGGGGATCATGAACTTTATATCCTACTGGTTCTCAGACAAGATTGTGCTGGCAATGTATGGCGCGCGGGAAATAACAGAAGAAGAAGCCCCTTGGCTACATCAGATGGTGGAAGAGCTTGCCCAAAGGGCAAACATACCAAAGCCCAAAATATACCTTGTTCCCATGGAACAACCCAACGCCTTTGCTACCGGTAGGGGTCCCAGCCACTCTGCAGTGGCAGTGACTGCGGGCATCCTCCAGCTCCTTGATAGGGATGAACTAAGAGGAGTTTTGGCCCACGAAATAGGACATATAAAGAACCGGGATGTGCTCGTGGCAACCATGGCGGCAACCATTGCGGGAGCCATATCCTACCTTGTTAATATGCTCCAGTGGGCGCTTATCTTTGGACACTCAAGGGATGAAGACAACAAGAACCCACTTTCCCTAATAGGAAGCATAGCCCTCATCGTACTCACACCTATAATAGCCACGATCATTCAGTTGGCGATCTCTCGTGCAAGGGAGTATTTGGCGGATGAAACCGGGGCTAAAATTAGTGGAGATCCGTTAGCGTTGGCTAGGGCGCTGGAAAAAATACACAACTATGTGTATCAAATTCCCGCAGAAGTCAATCAAGGCACTGCCCACCTCTTTATTGAAAACCCTCTTAAGGGTGAAGGACTCTGGGAGCTCTTTTCTACCCACCCATCCACCGAAAAAAGGATAGAAAGATTGAAGGAGCTTGCAAGAAAAATGGGTAGGCTCTACTGATGGGAGATAAGTTCAGTGCAGTAATCGTAGGTTCCGCCCTTGGAGATGCCATAGGTAAGTGCGTAGAGGACCTAACGGAGGAGGAAGTTCACAGCTTTTACGGTGGTCCGGTGGAGGGCTTTGTAGAGCCACATCCCAAAAGCCCTGCCTTTGGCTTTGAACCATGGGAAGTCTCCGACGAGACCACCATAAGCATCCTTTTGCTCGAGAGCATTTTGGAAAGAAAGGCTATAGATCCCTATCACTTTTTTGAGAAACTCCTCAAATGGCGCAAAGATGAAAAGAGCCATCGCTACCCAGACCCTAACCTTTTGACCGCTATAGACCTTTTATCCTTCGGTATTAGCTTAGAGTCTGCTGGCTTTTACTCCTCCTCCATAGAGGGTGCCCTAAGGAGTGTGGTAGTGGGGCTATTTCACTTTTACAATCCTTACCTTTCTGCAGAGGGCGGAAGGCTTGTGAGCCTTATAACCCACAGAAGTAAAGAGATTTACGATGTCTCTGGTATGCTTTCTGCCCTTATTTCCTATTTGGTAAGTGGGGAATGGAACCTGGAAGATCATTCAGAAAGACTTGAACTCTTATCTCACTTGCAGGAATTTGCAAAGTATAACGCAAACAGAAGGGCTATAAAGAGAGTTCAAGAGCTTTTGGAAGAAGGAAGCAGTTTAGAAGAGGCAATATTCCAGCTCGGAAACTCTTCCTACGCCCTGGAAGCTTTCCCTTTGTCCCTTTTTATCTTCCTTAAGAACATAGAAAATCCTCAGAGGGCGTTCTTTGAGGCGGTAAATTCTTATGGTAAGTTTGGTGGAGATACGGACGCTATAGGTTATCTGGTGGGTGCCTACTTGGGTGCTTACTTTGGAATGTCTGCCTTTGATACAGAGCTTGTTGAAAAATTGGAAAAGGTGGATTATTATATTTCTCTATCTGAAAGGCTTTGGGAAATAACGATGGAAAACATCCCCAGGAGGCAGGACCATGTCCTATAGATTGCAGGAGGCTTTTTTGAACACTGCAAGAAAAAGAAGGGTAAAGGTAACGATCTTTCTAATCAACGGAGTGCGGATTCAAGGCAAGATCAGGTCCTTTGACACCTTTACCATTCTTGTAGAAGACGGAAGGCAACAAACTTTAGTCTATAAACACGCCATAAGCACCATAGTGCCCGCAGAAAAGCTCCAGATTGAGTTTGAAGAGGAAGGGGTGCCCGGTGCGGGCTAAAGCCCCTTCATTTAGAACATACCCGGTGGTTTTCCCTTAGATACTACCAACCTCTCCACAACCTCTCCTCCCTTCAGATGTTTTTCCACGATCTCATCCACATCCTCCGGTCTAACTCCTCCATACCAAACTCCCTCCGGATAGACCACTACCACCGGACCTACCCCGCAGGCGTTTAAACATCCGGTGGGTGTGATCATACAGCTCATAAAGAGTTCTGGGTCCATCTGCTGTTTTTCCATAAACCTTTGCAGGACTTCCCTGCTCTGCCGGTCTGAGCAGGAACCCATAGGGTGCCCTGGCGGTCTTTGTTGAACACAAACAAAAACATGCCTAAAGTCCATGCTATACCTCCTTCTTGAGTTTGGTTATATATTGTAAGCGGTAGGTCTTAGGCTCTCCTATGATTAACGTCAAGCTTAAAAAGTTTTCCCAAAATCCGATATCCAAAAATAGAAGACCTTATAAGGAGGTGCAAGCTATGAGAGTGAACTTTAACTATGAGGCAGCATCCACACACACAGCCTATCTCGTCAATCAGAGGGAGATGGGCAAATCTTTGCTTAGGCTTTCTACTGGCATGAGGATTTTGGAGGCGTCCGACGACGCTGCAGGTCTGTTTATAGCAGACCAGCTTTCACTGGTTGCCACCGGTTTGCAAGAGGGCAACAGGAACATATCTACAGGTATATCCGCCCTACGGATCGCAGAAAATGCGTCCGGACAGATCTTTGACAGGCTAAAAGGCATCTACTCAAGGGCAGTAAGGGCAGCAAACGACATCAACGACCCCAACGCAAGGGCTGCCCTGCAGAGGGAAGTTGCCAACCTAATAGACGCCATCCAAAAGATAGGAACGGACACCGAATACAACGGCATCAAACTCCTTGATGGAACATTCCAGAACAAATACATCCACTACGGCGCAAGAATGGATCAAGTGGTAAATGTTTCCATAGCGGATGTGAGGGCTCAGAGCCTCGGCGCCTATATAGCACAAGGTATGGGTGCAACTTACGTTAGTACCACAGCTGCTGCTTCCGGTGGTGACTTGACTACCTTGCTTACTGCAGGTGCTTTAAGCGGTGCACTCAACTTTAAGTTGGACGCTGGAGATTATGTGAGAATAAACGGCACAACGGTGTATCAGTATAGCGGAACACCCGAGCTTGTGGATGCCGCAAAGTTAGCAAAGAATATAAACGAAAATGCAAACCTAAAAGCAATAGGAATAGAGGCAAAGGCGGTTAATACAAGCGTAGCAAATCCTTACACCAACCCTGTTACCGTTAGTGGTACTCCAACAACTGGATCAGCTACCATAGACTTGAAATTCTACGTTGGCGATGGAACAAAAACTTTCACAATTACTGGATTTGCAACTGTGAATGGTGGAAGTGTAACTACCATGGGTTTGGACGAGCTCGTTTCCCAGATCAACTCCAAAGCGTCTGCCAATGGTGTGCCCATAGTCGCTATGAACGATGGTGGGAGACTAAAACTCGTTACCACCAACGGTGAAACCATTGCCATCGAGGCAACAGTGAATGTAGCTACTGCTGCCGACGCTGGTACTATCAATATTGATTATAGTCAGCTTTTGGAGGGTGTAAGCACAACGCCAGTATCTCATAACTATACAGCTGCCGCAACCAGCTATTCTGCAGCGGTGAAAGTTGGAAGGGTTACCATAGCTGCCAACGAAACTTTCAACCTTGCTTACAGTGGTGTTTCGGGTACAGGCGAAGGCTTGAACTTTGACATAGCCTCCGGATCTTCTGCAACCTTCTCCAACCTCTACACCATAGACCTGTCCACCAACGCGAGAGCGGAACGTGCTCTGATGATCGTTTCCAAGGCACTGCAGAAGGTGGATACCATCAGGTCTCAGATTGGTGCTGTTATGAACAATCTCCAATCTATCTTTGATGCCCAAAATGTGGGCTACGATAACACCAAGCAGGCGGAAAGCGTAATAAGGAACACGGACTATGCAGAAGAAATGTCCAACTTCACATCACTACAGATAAAGATGCAATCAACAATAGCTATGTTGGCACAGGCGAACGCACTTCCTCAGATGGTGCTCCAATTGCTCAGATAACGAACTTCTGGGGAGGTCTTTCCCCTCCCCCTTTGGAGAATAAACCATGAGGATTGGAAGGGTAGACCAAAGCTTTGAATACGTGGATGTGAAATTAAATCAACAGCAAGTTCAGCCTATGGATGGGGCTTTGAGAAAGCTCCAAAAAGAGGTGGACCAGCAGGTTCAAGATGCACAGGAAAAAAGAGATATAAAGCCTGAAGAGTTGCAAAAGCTAATTGAGGAGGTAAAGAGGAAATTTGACATGCTAAGCAAATACCTTAAAATAGACATTGACCAAGAGCTTGAAATACCCGTGGTAAAGATCATGGAAAAGGATACCAACAGAGTTATAAGGCAGATTCCCCCTGAGTATCTTTTGGAGCTAATGAAACGCATAGATCAGCTCTTGGGTCTGCTGATGGAAAGGAAGGTTTAAAAATGGCTGGGGAAATATACTTTAGCAACTTGACTGGTAAGCTTGACTGGGGACCTATAGTGGACCAGCTTCTCCGCTTGAAGTCTTTACCCCTTGAGAGAATGGCTCAGGAGGGCAATCAGCTGAAGGCTAAGCAGGAGAGCCTTTCAAAGCTTGCAAACTCCATAGATGCCTTCAACAATCTTTTTTCAAACCTTTCGGTGGATGACCTTTTTAAATCAAAGTCCGCAACCTCTTCCAACACCAATGTCCTGACAGCCACAGCCACTGCGGAAACACCAAACGTTACCCTTAACTTAAGCGTAATTCAGCTTTCTTCAAGGGAAGTCAGGCTTTCCAAAGGCGGTGTTTCTGATCTTGGTTCCAACATAAGTTGGTCTGCTTTTACCATAACCTACAAAAAAGGTCCAAACCCGGAGGATGTGGAGACCTTTACCGTAGAGGGAGGGTCGGGTACCCTTAGGGACCTTGTGGATAAGATTAACAAATCTGCGGGAAGCAAGGTCGTAGCAAGCGTTTTTTACGATGGGAGCCAGTATAAGCTCATGCTTTCGGAAAAAGACGAGGCTTTATCCAACGTAGAAACGGACGCGAATGCGGGCACTTATGTTATCTCCACCTCCGGTTTGGTTATAGGCGGTCAATCCGACCTTGACGATACACCCCTCCAGCAGGCTAAAAATGCAAAGGTCCAAATTGGAACCACAATCGTCCAACGCCCCACCAACAGGATAGAGAATCTATTGCCCGGTTTAACCCTTGAACTAAAAGCTATAGGAGATGCAACAGTTTCTGTTGGAGATGACTATTCAAAGGTCAGGAACTTTTTTGCAGACTTTGTTGACAAATACAACGCAGTGGTTAAGCAGGTAAATGAGATGACAGACAAAGACAAGGGACTATTTCAGGGAGACCAGGTTATCACAGGCGTCAAAAACTCCCTTGCGGACATGCTTGACCCCTTGTTTAAGTATGGCATAGTTAGCTACAACGAAGATGGAACCCTAACCTTCAACAGCTCCGCAGTAGATGAGCTGGCAAATAAAGACCCTCAGGAGTTAAGACGCTTGGTAGAAACCGTAAAAGCCAACTACGGCTCCTACTTGGAGAGGGCAAGGATAGACTTTCAGTCTTTCATAGACGACTATCAATCCCGGATAGATAGCTTGAACCAAGATATGGCAAAGTTTCAAGAACAGCTCCTACAGGAAGAGCAAAAGTTAAAGCTTGAGTTTTCAAAGGTAGAAATGTTCATGAACCAAGCCCAAGAAACGATAGACCGGATAAAGAACTTTATGATATCCCTATCTGAGATGCAAGGAGGTAAAAGATGATGAACAACCCCTATCTTGAAAACATGGTGGCAAACGCAAATCCAGTAAGGCTCGTTATAATGCTCTACGAAAAGGCTATAAACTGCCTTGAGAACGCCCTCGAGATAGAAGACACAGAGGACTTTGACATGCAAAAAAGCAAGTATGAGGAGATGGGAAGGGCTTTGGAAATAATAAGTGTGTTGGATGCGGTCCTTGATATGGAAAAGGGTGGAGAGATCGCAAAAAACTTAAGGGAAATATACAGATCTCTTACGGACGAGCTGACCTACCAGATGCTAAAGGAAGACAAGGGAAGGTTGGAAAAGGTGATAAAAATTCTCAAAAACTTAAAGTCCGCTTGGGAGGAGGTGGAAAGGACCCATTATGGAAAAGCTCAAAAGGTTGCTCCTGGAGTGTGAGTTAGCCCTGAAGGAAAGGCAGATAGACATAGCCCTTGAAAAATTGCAGGAGTTCTCTGAACTTTCCCTCGAAGGGCTAAAAAGGGAAGAGCTGGAGGAAATTCTGAGACTGGTAGAACATCTGATAACCCTTGCGGAGGATCACAGAAACGCCTTGGCTCAGAGCCTTATAAACCTTAGAAAGTTCAAAGGAGCCTGAACTCAAGCTCGTATATCTCTCCTTTGTTTTGAACTGGTATGGTGCCCACCCTTCCTGTGATCACAAAAACCCTTCCGTCCCTTGTGCTTACCACCGATTGGATAGCCTCCACAAACTCACTTCCCCTCACAGTTTTGGAAAAGATCAGGCTCTTCTTTTGTTCTCCCAACATCACCAGCTCACCACGGGAAAACTTAAGCACATCAAGGAACTTGAGTATGGACCCCGCAGTGTTTTTGGGCACCAGGGCAAAGTTAAAGTTCAACACGTTTACTACGCTCGCCTTTGGATAAAAGACGAAGTTTCCCCTCCCTTCTATCGTCAGCTCTACACTGGCGTAAGAACCATCAAAGCCTCCTTCTGAAGAATAAACCTCTGAGTCTCCCTCAAAGACTTTTAACCTACCAGAGCTATCCACAAAGACCAAATAGTTTTTGTAATAGAAGGCAGAATCAATACGAAATCCCCTGGGTGCCAAAAAGGCGCCCGCCTCTTTTAGCTTATCCCCCTCCAAACTGAGCCTTACCACGTTGCCAAAACCTTTGTCAGTTTCAAACCTCTGCCCCAAAAAGGTCTCCTTTGGTCTTGACTTATCCAAGACACCAAAAAGATAGGGAACGTCCTTTACCACGGGCACAAAGACGCCACCCACCACCTTTAAAATCACCGAACTTGCCTTACCACCAGAGACCATGCTTACAAGTATGTAATCCCTTTTGTCATCGCCCACCTTTGCGGTCGTGAGAGACACCGCCACACCGGCGGGCAGAGGATAGGAAGCTTTTAAGATTATGTCCCTAGTTAGGATTTCATAGACTTCCACCCTGTTGGAGTAAAGAACCACCAAATATTCCCTTCCATCCCCAAAAACATCTCCCACATCCGCAGAGATGGGCAGTCCAGAAAGTTGCTTAACAAACTTGCCTCTAACCAGAAAGTTAAGGTCTTCTAAGCTTGCTCTTGGCATGCTAAAGGTTTGCTTTTCAAAGAAGGCTACCGGAGAACCGTTAAACTCAACGCCGTAGCCCCTTTCAAACTCTTTTACCACATACTGGCAGTTTTTCCCCTTTTCCACCTTGGGAAGGACTGAGCTAACCAAAAAAAAGCCCTCCTCGGAACCTTCAAAGCATACGCTCTTTATATCTACCCTTGCCCTGTCTCCCACCCTAACATCCTTACCCTCTACCAGCCTTGCCACCGAGAAGTTCTGCCCTACCTCCTCCACCACCGCCTTTCCAACCTTCTCTAACTCTTTACCTAAAGACTGCTTGGTTATTGGGTGGATGACCTCCTTGCCCTCCCTAAAAAGCACAAGCTCCTCTCCCTTCTTAAGGTCCTTTACATCCACCAAAATCCTGTTTCCCTCTACCTTTAGCACATAGCCTTCCCTTTCAAAGAAGGCTTTTAAACTTTCCCTTAAGTCTTGGGAGAGGGCAACGGCGGAAAAGAGCAGAAAAAGAACTATAAGCCTTCCCATATCTCCTCCAGTGAGTTTATTATAGCATCTGTTATCTGCTCAGTTCCCACCTTTATGCAACCCTCTGAGTATATGTCGGGAGTTCTGTAGCCCTTCTGTAGGGTAAGCTCTACAGCCTTTTCTATGGCGCTTGCCAGCTTTTCCAAGTTAAAAGAATATCTCAGCATCATGGCGGTGGAGAGGATGGTTGCTATTGGGTTGGCTATGCCTTTGCCCGCAATGTCTGGGGCGGAGCCGTGCACTGGCTCATACAGGGCGTATTTTTCCCCAAGGCTTGCGGAAGGTAGCATACCCAAACTGCCCGTTATAACTGCCGCCTCGTCGGAGAGTATATCCCCGAAGATGTTGCCCGTAACGATCACATCAAAGGAGGATGGTCTTCTGACGATCTGCATGGCACAGTTATCCACGTAAAGGTGCTCCACCTCTACATCCGGGTAGTTCTTTTTCTCCTCCTCCACAATATCCCTCCAGAGACCGCTAACCTCAAGCACGTTGGATTTATCCACACTGGTTAGTTTTTTCCTTCTTTTGAGGGCAACCTCAAAAGCCTTCTTAACTACCCTTCTTATTTCGTCTTCTGTATATTTCATGGTGTTTATTCCCACCCTCTTTCCGTTCTCAATAAAGATGCCCCTTGGCTCTCCGTAATACACATCCCCCGTTAGTTCCCTTATTACTATGAAGTCTGTGCCTCTGGCTACCTCTTCTTTCAACGGTGATGCGGAGATGAGCGGTTCATAGACTTTGGCTGGTCTGAGGTTTGCGTAAAGGTCCAAAGCCTTTCTTATTTGCAAAAGTCCCTTCTCGGGTCTTTTGGATGTGGGCAGGTTATCCCACTTGGGTCCGCCCACCGCACCCAAAAGGACTGCGTCTGCCTTCAGGCAAAGTTCCAAGGTCTCCTGAGGTAATGGCTCGCCCTTTTGGTCTATGGCTACGCCACCTATCAAGCCCTCCTCAAACTCAAAGCTAACACCGGAGAGCTCTCCCAACCTTTTCAGAACCCTGAGGGCTGAATTTACGATCTCTGGACCTATTCCATCTCCCTTTAAAACCGCTATCTTATATACTGCCATTTAAAGAATTTTAGCATCTAAAAGCTGAGGTTTGCAAGCAGTGAAAGGTACCCAGTGGTCAAAAGCACACCCAGAATTATCAAGGCTAAGCCACCTACAAATTCTACCACACCAAAGAACCTTCCAAAGCTCTTCACAAATCCCAAAAATAGGGAGAGTAAGCCTCCAGCAACCACAAAGGGAATACCCAAGCCCATGGAGTAGGCAAACAAGAGTATGGCACCCTGCATGGCAGTCTCCTGTTGGGATGCATAAAGTAGAATGCTTCCAAGGACTGGTCCAATGCAAGGAGACCAACCAAAGGCAAAGAAAGTGCCTACCAAAAAGGCACCAAAGATGGGAATACCTCCAGTTTTCACCTCAAGCCTTTTTTGGGCGTATAGCTTTTCATGAACACCAAAGGCATACAAAAACAAAACCACCAACACTATGCCAAGCAGGTCAAAGAGCAGTTTTTGGTTTATGGCGGAAAAAAGGTAAAGGGCTACTAAAAAGGCAGAAAAGCCAAGAATTTCCCTTAAAAAGTTCGGTCTCAAAAAGGCTCCCGCAAAGTGAAGACCAAAGAAAACCACCACACCGCCACCCACCTTGGCTATGAGGTCCTGGTAGCTTCTAAGGAACTGTCCCACAGTGGTGGCGGACGCTCCAAGGAGTGTAAAGACCAAGGAAAAACCAAAAACAAAAAGGATAGAAGCAAGAAATACTTTAAAGTTAAAGCCCTTGGGTTGTGCCTGCGCACCTGCCACGCCAGAAAGGTAAGAAAGATAACCCGGGACAATGGGCAAAACGCAGGGAGACAAAAAAGACAAGATACCCGCAGTAAAGGCTATAAATAAAGAAACTTCACCCATGGATGTTAAATATAACCATCTTGATTTCCGTATAGTCCTCTATGGCGTACTTTGGACCTTCCCTTCCTACACCCGAGAACTTAACGCCACCGTAGGGCATATGGTCTGCCCGGAAGTTGGGACCTTCGTTTATGAGCACTCCGCCCGCCTTTATGCCCTTTATAAAAGCCCAAGCGGTGTCTATACTTTGAGTAAACACACCCACCTGCAAGCCGTAATCGGAGTCATTGACTAAGTTGATAGCTTCCTCCACATCTTTGTAAGGATTGACCACCACCACCGGTGCAAAGGCTTCCTCTCTAAAGAGCTTGGCGTTTGGTGGAACAAGGCTAACTACAGTAGGTGTCAGGACACTAGAAACCTTATCACCACAAGAAACACCCCCAGTTATGAGCTTTGAGCCCATCTGCAATGCCTCGTCTATCCAGCCTTGAATTCTTTCCACTTCAGCAGGAGAGATCATGGGACCCACATCGGTCCTCTCGTCCATAGGGTCTCCCACCTGGAGCTTTTCTACCTCGGAGGAGAGCCTTTGCAGAAACTCTTCAAACAGGTCTTCGTGGACAAATACCCTTTGAACGGATATACAAACCTGCCCCGCTATGGCGTATCCACCGAGGATGGTTTTCTGGACAGCCTTTTGGAGGTCTCCGTCCTTGTGTAAAACTATGGCGGAGTTGGAGCCAAGCTCAAGGACAAGCTTTTTTATTCCGCACTGTCTGGCTATTATTTCACCGACCTTTCTGCTACCCGTAAAGGAAACAACCCTTACATCCGGATGGGTGGTTATAACCTTGCCTACCTCTCCAAAGCCCGGTAGCACAGAAATGGCAGAGGGCGGAAAGCCCGCCTCAAGGAGTATTTCTCCCAGCATCAGAGGAGTCAAAGGTGTCCTCTCGGATGGCTTTAGGATAACCGCATTGCCCGCCGCCAGGGCAGGAGCAACCTTGTGCATGGAAAGGTTCAACGGAAAGTTAAAGGGTGTGATGGCGCTTACTATGCCCACCGGCTCCCTTACATAAAAACCGAACTTTCCTCTTCCGTTGGGATGGGCATCTATGGGAATAACCTCACCACCTATTCTTTTGGCTTCCTCCGCAGAAAAGAGGAGGGTCTGGATAGCCCTTTGAACTTCCGTCCTTGCCTCTCTTATGGTCTTTCCCACTTCCAAAACCAAGGTCCTTGCAAACTCTTCAGCCCTCTCCTCCAAGAGCTTGGCAGCTTTCATAAGTAAGTTGTACCTCTCGTAGGGTGTAAGCTTTGCCATCTCTCTTGCACCCTCTTTGGCAATTTCCACCGCCCTGAGGGCTTCCTCCTCCGTAGCAAAGCACACCTTAGCAACAGTCTCCTGAGTGTAGGGATACTTTATTTCCACTAGGTTATCTGTTTTTACAAACTCTCCACCCAAAATAAGCCTTTTCTCAACCATAGTGCAAAATTTTAATCCACACGAGGCTAGAAAGTAGCTATAATTCTTAAATGCCTTCCATAAAGCTTCCCAAAGAGTATCTACAAAAAGCTGTGGAGCTTTTGCTCAAAAAGGGCTTTCAAAAAAGGGATGTCCCAAACGCCTACGCCAGCTTTACCGATGGCAAAGCCTACATTACCCTTTATCCTTCGGGCAGTGTGCTACTTCAGGGGGATTATCCCGAAAGCTTGAAGGATGAGATTTTGGCTTTGGTGCGAGCGGAGGGTGTTTTGGTGGGTTGCGACGAGGCGGGCAAAGGGGATGTTTTTGGTCCCTTGGTAGTTTGCTGTGCCCTAATTAGACCGGAAAACTTTCGCAAGGTCCTTGAGCTGGCACCAAAGGACTCAAAAAAGGTCCAAGACGGAGAGCTTTTCAAAAAACTCCCCATGTTAGAAAGGTCTGTGGAGTTTTATTGCAAGGTTTTGGAACCTCTGGAGCTAAACCTCCTCCACAGGGAGGGAAAAAACCTAAACAGGATTTTAGATTGGGCATACAGGGAGCTGATAAAAGAAATACTCTCCAAGGAGCCTTCAGCCAAGATCACAGTGGATGCTTATTCCCACCGAAATCCCTTTGGCAGTTTGGTATCCTTTGAACACAAAGCGGAGGAAAAGGTGGAGGTTGCCTGTGCCAGCATGAAGGCAAGGGCTGAGTTTTTAAGGTGGCTGGAAAAACACAACCTACCAAAGGGAGCAAGCAAAGAGGTGATGGAGCTTGCAAGGAAAATGAAGGATAAGGAAAGGTATCTAAAGGTTTTCTTTCTTTCTTAACTTGATTCTGTCAAAGGTCTCGTAAAGGACGGGCAGTAGGAACAAGCTGAGTGGAAGACCAGTAAAGATACCACCTATAACCACCAAAGCTAAGGGCTTTCTCAGCTCTGCACCGGCGGTAAGCCCCAGGGCTACGGGCAACAGTGCAGAAACTATGGTTATGGTGGTCATCAAAATAGGTCTTAGCCTTTCCCTTCTTGCTTGAAGGATGGCTTCCCTCGTTTGGAGTCCCTCCTTCCTAAGTTGGATTATTCTCTCGATGAACAGCACCGCGTCCCTGACTATGATCCCAACCAACAGTATCACGCCAAAGTAAGAGGGAACGCTCAGAGAGGTGTTGGTAAGTACCAAAAGACCAAAGGCGCCCATAACCGCCAAGGGCACCATCACAAGCACCGTAAAGGGATGCCTGTAGCTCTCAAAGAGGGACGCCAAAACCATATAAACGCCCACCAAAGCAAAGATGAGGGCAAAGCCAAGCCCTTGGAAGGAACGGGCAAACTCCTTTGCCTGACCGGTTGCCTCAAAGGTATAACCGGGGGGAAGGTTAGCCCTAAGCCATCCTTCAAGCTCTGCCACCGCATCCGCCAAAGACTTTTCGCCAGAGAGGTTGGCAAAGAAGGAAAAAGAATACTGCCTGTTGTACCTGTTTAGCACCTGATAGCCAGTGGCTTCTTGTATATCCACCACCTCCGTTAAGGGCACCAGCTCACCTCTGAAGTTCTTCAAATAGACCTTTTTTAGGTTTTCTATGTTTTGCACAAACTCGGGAACTGCCTTTACGTAAAGGTTGTAGCTCTCAGAACCCAGCTCGTAGGTACCCAGCTGGAATTTACCAAAGAGGACGTTAAGGGTGTTGGAAATTTGCTCCACGCTTAGTCCAAGGTCTGCCAGTTTTTCCCTGTTTACTTTTACATGCAGTTGGGGTTCGTTTAGCCTCAGGTCCGTGTCTACGTCCCTGTAGCCTGGCCTTCCTCTGAACTCTGCTATTAATCTATCAGAAATTCTCTGGAGTTCTTCTATGTCCGGACCCTTTATTACATACTGCAGGTCCACCTGCCTACCGCCCGCAGGACCTATAATGCCCGCAGACTCCACGCTTACCCTGATGTCCTTTATCTTTGCCAACTCCCTCCTCATCATCTCCATCACTTCCCTCTGGTGGGGTCTTTTACTCCTATCCACCAGATAGACAAAGGCTAAACCACCATTGACGGTGGGCCTGCCAGCCACACCTTGTCCCATAGCCAAGCCAAAACGATCCACATAAGGATTTTTCCTGATGACTTCTTCCACTTCCTTGGTTTTTTGCTCCGTATATTCAAAGGAGGAACCCACAGGCGTTTCAAACCTTACCAAAAACCTCCCCTCGTCCACCAGAGGGAAGAATTCCTTTTTTACAATCCTCAAAAACTGAAAACCAATCAGGACGCTTACGAGAGAAAGACCCACCACTACAAGCTTGTGCTCCAAGGACCACCTTAAAAGCTTGTCAAAGAAAGCCTCAAAGCGGGCGTAAGCCCTCGTAAATGGGTTTTCCTCCCCTACCTTGTCCACCAGACGGGCAACAGCCATAGGCGTAAAGCTTATGGCCACCAAGTAAGAGAGGGCTATGGCTACGATCAGGGTTAAAGCAAAGCTCCCAAAGAGTTTGCCCACCACTCCCTTCAGGAACACTATGGGAATGAACACGATCACCAAAGAGGCGGTGGATGCAAGGAGGGCAAATACCACCACACGGGTCCCTTTTACCGCAGACTCCATAGGCGACAGTCCCTCTTCCTTTCTCCTTCTGTATATGCTCTCTAACACCACTATGGCGTCGTCTATGACTATACCCACAGCCACCGCAAGGGCAAGCAACGTAAAGGTGTTCAAAGACTGCCCCGTTTGGTATAGGAAAAAGACCGTTCCCAGAAGGGTTATTGGTATGGCGAATATGGGCACAAGGGTTAGCCTTAGGCTTCCAAGGAAGAAATAGACGACCACCGCAGTTAAAAGGCTTCCTATGATGATCTCCTCTATGGCTGCCCTGACGCTTTCTTTGACGAAGACGCTTGAATCAAAGGTAATGTCCATACGCATGCCGGGGGGAAGTTGCCTGTTCCAATACTCCATTCTTTGCTTGACCTTTTCTGCGGTTGCAACCGTGTTGGTTTTTGACTGCTTGTATATGATAAGGGCAACCGCCTGCTCTCCCATGAACCTTGCCATTCCCCTCTTCTCATCCTCCCCAAACTCCGCATAGCCCACATCCTTGAGCTTCAAGTTTGGAGTGATGGCGATCTCCTCAAGCTCCTTTGCATCCTTTGCCTTGCCATAAAACCTTATTATGTATTCCCTTTCTTTACCATAGATAGCGCCCGCGGGTGCTTCCAGATGGTTCTTGGCGATAGCATCTATTACATCCTGGATGGAAAGGTTCCTTGAGTATAGTTTCTGTGGGTCTATCCTAACCCACATCACATTGTCCCTAAATCCTCCCAAATCCACCTGTCCTACGCCATCTATTCGCTCAAAATCCCTTTTTATGACCTTGTCCGCCCAGTAGGCTAAGGTCTGATAGTCTGCAGTTTTTGAATGAAGCAGAATAGCCAATATTGGTGCTAAGGATGTATCCACCTTTCTGACCACGGGCGGGTCCACACCCTTCGGAAGATTTCTCATAGCCCTTTGAACCGCATCCCTAACTTCTTGTGCTGCCACGTCTATATCCTTCTCAAGGGAAAAGGAGATAGTTATCCGGGATATACCGGAAAAACTCTGAGAAGTTATGGCCTCTATACCGCTTATGGTGGATATTTGGTCCTCTATTACCCTTGTTACGTTCACATCCACCACATTCGGGTCTGCTCCTGGGTAGGTGGTTGTTATTGAAACAGTAGGAAAATCCACATCGGGTAGTCTGTCTATGGGAATGTTCCGCAGTGAATACAGACCCAAGAGGATAAAAGAGAGCATAAACATCCAGGAGGTGACGGGTCTAGCTATGAAAAATTTATACATAGGGTTATTATAACCGACCGACCAGTCGGTATATTAGATTTCTATGAGCTTTAACACCTCCTCCAAAACTGGTGGTAAGCTTATGGGCTGTTGGCATACCTTCATGGCGGTGTCTGGGTCCTTTAGTCCATTGCCCGTTAGGGTGCATACCACCACCTCACCACCTTTAAAGAACCCTTCCCTGCAGAGCTTTATCAACCCTGCCACCGATGCGGCAGAAGCAGGTTCGCAGAAGATTCCCTCCTTTGAAGCCACCAACTTGTAGGCGTAGAGTATTTCGTCGTCACTAACCGCATCAATGAGCCCTCCCGATTCCCTTGAAGCCTGCAGGGCGGATTGCCAGCTGTAGGGATTTCCGATCTTTATGGCGGTGGCTATGGTTTGTGGGTTTTTTATTGGGTAGCCCTTCACTATGGGCGCAGCACCCTCTGCTTGCCATCCCATCATCTTGGGCAATTTTTCAATCTTTCCCCTTTGGTAATACTCCTTGTAGCCCTTCCAGTAGGCGGTGATGTTGCCCGCGTTGCCAACGGGTATAAAGTGATAATCGGGTGCAAAGCCAAGGGCATCGCAAACCTCAAAGGCACCCGTCTTTTGCCCTTCAATGCGGTAAGGATTTACAGAATTTACCACTTCCACCGGCAAAATCTCTCCGAGCTTTCGGACAATCTCCAAGGCATCGTCAAAGGTCCCCTGAATGGCAATAACCTGTGCCCCATAGATCACCGCCTGGGAGAGCTTTCCCAACGCTACCGCACCCTTCGGCAAAAGCACATAAGCCTTAAGACCAGCCTTTGCAGCGTACGCAGCGGCAGAAGCGGAGGTGTTCCCCGTAGATGCGCATATAACTGCCTTCTTTCCTGCCTCCACCGCCTTGGAAATAGCCAAGGTCATGCCCCTGTCCTTAAAGGAACCCGTAGGATTCAGCCCCTCATACTTTAAGAATATCTCCCCCTTAAAACCGATCTCCCTTGCCAAGTTTTGGGCGTGCACCAGGGGAGTGTTTCCCTCATAAAGGGTGATGATGGGAGTATTTTCATTCACTGGCAGGTATTCTCTGTAATGGTGTATGATACCTTTCCAATAATCCATGAGCAGGCTAAACAATAATTATAACCCGTGATAATATTGTCCTAATGGCTAAGCCCCTTTTGGTTTTGAGTAAAACCCACCAACTGAAGGCGCTTTTAAGAAGGGCAAGCCTACATACCGTCTGCGAAGAATCCAGATGTCCCAACATTTCCCAATGCTTCGGCTCCGGCACCGCCACCTTTATGATCCTTGGAAATCAATGCACAAGGGCTTGCAGTTTTTGCAACTTAAAGAGGGGAAATCCGGAGCCCTTGGACCCAGAGGAGCCATACCGCCTTTTGGAGGCGGTTAAGACTTTAAACCTCAGGTATGTGGTGATCACTTCCCCCACCAGGGATGACCTGGAGGACGGTGGAGCGGGACAGTTTGCCAAATGCATAAGGGTCTTAAAGGAAAACATCCAAAACATCAAGGTAGAGGTTCTTGTGCCCGATTTTGGTGGCTCTCACCAAGCCCTAAAAACTGTCCTCTTGGCAGAGCCCGATGTGTTGGCACACAACGTGGAAACAGTACCAAGGCTATATCATAGGGTCAGAAAGGGTGCGGATTATCAAAGAAGCTTGGAACTTTTAAAAAGGGCAAAGGAATTCAACCCAAACATCATAACCAAGTCTGCCCTCATCCTGGGCTTTGGAGAAAGGGAGGAAGAGGTTGTGGAAGTTATGAAAGATCTAAGAAGGGTGGGGTGTGATGTGCTAACCATTGGGCAGTATTACCAACCTTCCAAAAGGCACCACCCTGTGATCAAGCTTTACACCCAAGAGGAGTTTGAAAGGTTAAAAGAGATTGCCCTCAGCCTGGGCTTTAGCCATGTCTTCAGTGGTCCTAATGTTAGAAGCTCCTACATGGCAGAGAGAGTGTTTTATAATTATCTCTAATGGTAAGCTTAGAGATTGATTACATCTACTTCGCAGAGTTGGAGATGCTTCTAAATTATGGAGTGGGTTATCCCAACTTTATAATTTCCCTGAGGGAGAGGATCCATCAGGAGGGTTTGGAGGAGAGCCCATACGTGATCAAGGCGGACAGAAAGCTCTTTCAAAACGTACACAGGTTCATAGAGCTCATGGAATCCAGCGATGAGCCATTGGAAGATGATGATAGCCAGCCCATAGAAAAATGGTGGTGGCATTTGCATAAGGTTGCGAAGGGCAAGTATCCGAGCCTAAAACTAAAGGAATATCTAAGGGAAATTTATAGGAAGAGAAGAAAGCACTGGAGACAAAAGAGCAGAGAAAACCACCTTCTGCTGGAGGACCTAAAGAGCAAGCCCAAGTATCTTTCCTTCCTATGGAAGAGATAAAAAGGCTCAGGGCTGAAATTGATGTTATAGATGAGGAAATTCTAAAGCTACTCAATAGAAGGGCTAAGCTCGCCAAGTCCATTGGGGAAATAAAAAAACAGCTCAACTTGGAGATCCATTCGCCGGAAAGGGAGAGGGAGGTTGTAGATAGACTGGTGAAGCTGAACAAGGAACTTTATGGAGAAGAGTTTCCTTCAGAAGCGGTAAAGCATGTCTTTAGGGAGATTATGTCCGCGTGCCTCTCTTTGGAAAAAGAGCTAAGGGTGGCATACCTTGGACCAAAGGCAACCTTTACCCATCAAGCGAGCTTGGAGCACTTTGGACTTTCTGCCTATTATGTACCCGTTCCCACCATAAGGGATGTCTTTGTGGAGGTTGAAACGGAAAGAGTAGATTACGGCGTTGTTCCAGTGGAAAACACCACAGAAGGAGTAGTCAATTACACTCTGGACATGTTCTTAGAATTTAGTGTAAAGATCATAGGGGAGGTGGTAATACCCATAAAACTGCACCTTCTTTCAACGGGTAAAAGCTTGGAGGAGATAAAGGAGGTCTATTCCCACAGGCAAGCACTTGCCCAGTGCAGAAACTGGCTTGAAAAGAACCTACCTTATGCCAAGCTAATAGAGACCGATAGCACCGCAAGGGCTTGCGAGATCGTTCTGGAAAGGGAAGGAAGCGCTGCAATAGCCAGCGAGGTTGCCTCTTACACCTATCACCTAAACATACTGGCGGAGAATATCCAAGATAACCTCAGCAACTACACGCGCTTTTTGGTGCTTGGCAAAAGGGATATGAAGAGAACGGGCAAAGATAAAACCAGCATTCTCTTTGCGGTCAGGGATGAGGCAGGAGCCCTTTATAAAGCCCTGGAGAGTTTTTACAAATACGGAGTAAATCTTACAAAGATTGAATCAAGACCATCAAAGAAAAAGGCTTGGGATTATGTCTTTTTCGCAGACCTGGAGGGACACATTGAGGATGAGAATGTAAGATTAGCCCTTGAGATGTTAAAAGAGAGAACCCAGATGGTAAAGGTATTAGGCTCTTACCCTCGGGCTATCACCGAAGAGGGCTAACTCTCTGAGCATCCTTCTTTTATGCTCTTCACCCAAGGCGGGCTCAAGGTAAACACCATCCAGCCTTAAACCCACCGGCGTGCCCTTTTTTGAATACTCCAAGACCAGATAGGTTAACTTTGAAAGCTTATCCTCTAAGCCACCATCCACCATGTCCAAGCTTAGAACCACCGGCGGGCTCTCCTCCGCCAAAAAGTCCTTAACGTAGAGCTTTCCAACCTTTGCGGACAGCTTCCAGTGGATAAGCTTTACGGGCTCTCCCATATACTCCCTGACAGAATGAAGATGCTCATAACCCCTTCTTCTTCCAACGCTTAGCCATTCTCCCCTCTGCAAACCCTCCACCCTTATATTCTTTGAAACAGCCATGGGATAAGGATAGACCACCAAGTTTATGGGAACATCCATGTGGAAGAACCTCTCAAAGAGTCCCACGGGAAAGGAGGAGGAAACTCTAACGGATATTTTGTCATAATAGCCCCTTCTTGGAAACTTTAAGGTTATAAAGCCCACCTCCTCCTTTTTCAGGATGGGAAAGAAAGCCCTTGAGCCCTGTGCCTCCACCGAAATGGTAAAGGAGGGAAACCTCTTTTGATTTTTTAAGATGAGTTTAAAGTTCTCAGCCTTTTGGGCAAAGACCTCTTTGGGTGGTATGAGCTCAAGGCTCAAACCCTTTAAGTTGTAAAGGGAGAGCATGCCCGAGAGTAGCATAAAGGAGAGCAAAAAGGAGACCACCAAGTAGAGCAGATTGTTGGAGGTATTTACCGCGGATACGCCAAGGAATATGGTCACCCCCGTGAAAAAAATGCCCGCCCTATTGACCTTGACCCTGTACCTTTGAACCATCCTTAGCAAAATAGGAGAGCATCTCTATGGGCAACGGTATAAGAACCGTGTTTCCGGGCTTTGAGACCACGTTCTGTATGGTTTCTAAGTATCTTAGCTGGAGGGCTAAGGGCTGGGATGCAAGGATCTGGGCTGCGTCTGCCAACTTCTGCGCCGCCTGGTATTCTGCCTCTGCGGTTATGATCTTTGCCCTCCTTTCCCTTTCAGCCTCAGCCTGCCTTGCCATAGCACGCCTTAGCTCCTCCGGAAGGTCAATCTTTTTGAGCTCCACCGCTACAACCTTTACACCCCAAGGGTCCGTTTGCCTGTCTATGATCTCCTGAAGCTGTAAGTTTAGCTTTTCCCTCTCCGAGAGGAGTTCATCCAGCTCCACCGCACCGCAGACGCTCCTGAGGGTAGTTTGGGCTATCTGGGAGGTGGCATAAAGATAATTTTCCACCTCTACGATTGCCCTTACCGGGTCCACTACCCTAAAATAAACCACCGCATCCACGCTAACAGACACGTTGTCCTTTGTGATGATATCTTGGGTGGGCACATCCAAAGTGACAGTCCGGAGGTCCACCCTTACCATTTTGTCTATTATGGGAATCAGTATAAAGAGACCCGGTCCCTTGGCACCTATGACCCTTCCCAAACGGAATATAACCGCCCTCTCATACTCTGGTACTATCCTTAGGGAAGCAGCCAAAAAGATAACTACAAATATGGCTATTACTATGAGGGGTGAAAAATCCATGACTAAACCTCCCAAAGCTTTTAAAACCTCTCCCCCAAAGATGGAAAGGAGTACAATGCCTATAAAAATTATAAAAGGTAGAAGATCAAGGATGCCCTTCACTTCAAACCTCCGTTCCGCCCAAGGTTAAGGACTTGACCCTTATGGTAGGTTGGGCATCTGATACGGGTACCCCCTGTCCGTCTTTACCACAGGTGCCAATGCTCCAACCCAGGTCCCATCCTACTCCGTCCACATCCTGAAGAACCTTTGGACCGTTGCCGATCAAGGTGGCGGACCTTATTGGATAGGTGATCTCCCCGTTCTCTATCATGTACCCCTCCATGATCTCAAAGACGAAGTCTCCAGTTACCGTATTCACTTCCCCTCCACCCATCTTAACCACATAAACACCTTTCTTCGTATCCCTTATTATATCCTCCGGGTTATCCTTACCGGCAGCTATGTAGGTGTTGGTCATGCGCACCATAGGAATGTGGGCGTAGCTTTGCCTTCTACCGTTTCCTGTAGAGCTTTTACCCTCCCTCATAGCGCTTAGCCGATCGTACATATATCCCACCAAGTAGCCCTTATCTATAAGAACTGTCCTTTGGGAAGGAACTCCTTCGTCATCCACCACAAAGTGTCCGTTCTTTCCTACAATAGAGCCATCGTCTATAACTGTGATCAGTTCGCTGGCAACCTTCTGCCCCAGCTTTCCCTTATACACAGAGAGCCCCTTTTGTACAAGGTCTGCCTCCAAGCCATGTCCGACCGCCTCGTGGATCATGGTTCCACCCGCTTCTCCGGAGAGCACCACGGTAAATTGCCCCGCAGGGGCAGGCTTTGCGGAGAGCATCAAAAGGGCCCTCTTGGCGGACTTTTCCGCCACCAGCTCTGGGGGTGTTTCCTCAAAAATTTCAAAGCCCTTTGTGCCACCTACAGACTCATAACCCCTCTGCAAGGTGTTTCCGTCGCTCGCCACCACCTCCACAAAGAAAACCACCCTCTTTTGTAGGTCTTCCGCCCATTCACCAAAAGAGTTTATTATCATTATGTCACGGGTTTTGTCCATAAGGACTGCGAGCACTTGCTTTATCTTATCTCCGTAGCTCCTTGCCTTTTGGTTAGCCCTGTGCAAAAGCTCCGCCCTGTAGCTAAGGCTCATTTCATCCGGGTCTATCAGGGTTGAAGTCCAGCCCTTTATGTGCCTCTTACCTATGGCTACGGGTCCATGCCCTTGTCCCCTTGCCAAGGTCCTTGCGATCTCCAAAAGGTTTTCGTAGGTAATCTCCGTGGTGTAGCCGTAATAGGTTTTCCCTCCCTTTATTAGCCTTATGCCAACACCCTCCTCTTCTCCCCACTGAACCTTGTCAATCTTGTTGTCTTCTAAGTGCATCCGGCAGGTGCGAGACCGCTCATAGAAGATCTCCCCATACTCTCCACCCTGGGAAAGTAGGTTAGAGAGTATATAGCCTGCCTTTTCCTTTATAAGCTCCTTTGCGCTCACGACCAATACCTCCCAAAGGTTTCTAAGGGTATGTTGGGCTCTGGGTTTATGTCCTCTGGAGCGGTAATACCCCTTTTGAACCTCTCAATGCCCGCATAGGCGATCATCACCGCGTTATCGGTGGATAGCCTTGGATGTGGTATGTATGCGGAGATTATACCCTTTTCTGTGAGCTTTTGAAATCTTTCTCTGAGCTCACTGTTAGCAGAGACACCCCCTACCACAGCAACCCTCTTTACACCCGTGAGTTCTACTGCCTTCAGGAGCTTTGCCTCTAAAACGTCCAAAACCGCCCGCTGAAAGGATGCAGAAAGGTCCTCTTTGGAATAGTTCCCACCCTCTACGATCCTTCGGACTGCTGTCTTTAGCCCACTAAAGGACATGTTCAGGCTGGGATCGTCAATCATCGGCCTGGGCAGTGGATACTTGGGCTCTCCCTGCCTTGCCAGACGGTCAATTATGGGACCTCCCGGGTATCCAAGTCCCATGAGCCTTGCAACCTTGTCATAACTTTCGCCCACCGCGTCGTCCAGGGTGCCACCCAAGAACCTGTATTTACCAAACCCTTCCACCAAGTAAAGGTCCGTGTGCCCTCCAGAAACCACCAAAGCCAAAAAGGGCTCTTCAATGGGTCTTTCCACGAAGACAGAGTATATGTGCCCCTCCAGGTGATGGACAGGCACCAAAGGCTTTTTCAGGGTGTATGCCAAAGACTTGGCAAAGGACACACCCACCACCAAAGACAGGATCAGCCCGGGGGTAAGGGTAAAGGATATGAAATCTACCTTCTTTAGGTCAAAGCCCGTCCTGTCTAAAAGAACCTTAAGCAAAGGCAAAAGGTTCTTGGTGTGCTCTCTTGCGGAGAGCTCTGGAACCACTCCCCCGAACTGCTCGTGCACCTTTGCCTGAGATAGCAAAACCTCCCCTATAACACCCTCCTTATCCGAGTATATGGCCAGTGCGGTCTCGTCGCAGGAGGTTTCCACTGCCAAGGTAATCATAGGTTGGCTACCTTTTTGAGAGCTTGCCCGGACCTTATAAGTTCTATTGCCTTGCTAAGTTGGGGATCCTTCTCGGGAAGGAGTATCAACCCATTCTTGCCCTCCAATTTTTTCTGCCTTATGGCTTCTTGTAGTGCCTCTTCCTGCTTTTCGTCCATCGCTACCTGAACATCTGGAACTATGCCCTTGTGGTGGATGAGCCTACCCAAAGGTGTATAGTAGTATGCTACTGTTAACTTCAGGGCAGAGCCATCCTCCAAGGGTATTATGTTTTGAACAGAGGCCTTACCAAAGGATTTTTCACCCACTATGATTGCCCTTTTGTAGTCTTGGAGGGCACCTGCTACGATCTCGGAGGCACTGGCAGAACCCTTGTTTATGAGGACTATCACCGGAAGATCGTCGGGCACCACAGGCTTCCTTCTGGCAAAATACTTTTGAGTTTCTCCGTTCCTGCCCCTTGTATAAACCACCAACTTACCCTCGGGGAGGAAAAGGCTTGCCACATTAACCGCCTCGCTGAGAAGCCCACCCGGGTCGTTCCTCAGGTCAAGGATAATACCTTTAACCCTTTGGGAGGTCAGCTCTTTAAGGGCTTTTTCTACTTGAACGCTAACATTATCGTTAAACTGGGAGAGCTTTATGTACCCCACATCTCCCAGGGTGGTCCATTTTACGCTCTCTATCTTTATAAGAGCCCTCTCAAGCTCTATCTTCATAGGCTTTTCCATTCCCTTCCTGTATATGGTTAGCTGAACCTTTGTGCCCACCTTTCCCCTTATCCTTTGCACCACATCTATAAGGCTCATGTTGGAAGTGTCCTCACCATCTATCTCAAGGATCACATCCCCAGGCTTTATGCCTGCCTTGAAGGCGGGCGTTCCCTCAATGGGTGATATTACAACGGGCCTTCCCTTTTCCATACCGATCTCAATGCCCACACCACCAAACTCACCCTCCGTTTCTTGCCTGAAGCTCTCGTACTGCTTGGGGGTGAAAAAGCTGGAGAAGGGGTCCAGGGATTTGGTCATTCCGTTCAAAGCACCGTATATGAGGTCCTTGGTACTTACCGGTTCCACATAGTTTTCCTTTATGATTCGGAGGACATCGGTGAACATTCTTAGGTATTTGTATTCGTCCTCCGACTGCCTACCCTGGGAGGCAAAACCAACTATAAAGCCAAGGGTAAAGGTAATTAAGGCTACACCAAAGATCTTAAATTTGTTCAAAGTACCCATACTTTATAAATATAACACCTACACCGCTCCTCCTCTCATGTATATTACTTTTTCACCGCCTCCGTCTCTTCAAGGTATCCCCTCAGCACCACATAGCCCACCAACCAATTGCCATACCTCGGGAATATCAAATTCCTTCTTTCAAAGTTAAGGGTCTTGCCAATGCTATCCAAAAGCATGCCACCCGCATAAAGATTATCCACATGGTATATAGCTACCTTTTCTTTTCAAGCTTTTGTATTTCAGAAAGGACTCCCTCAGCATACTCTTCCGCACCGATGGATTTTAACAGATTATAGGCACGAGTGAGGTAGTCTTTGGCAGTCTTTTTGTCTCCCTTGTCTATGTATAGCCAACCAAGATAGTAATATCCCCCAGCCTCCCCGTATTTATCACCGACCTTTTTTACACCCTCAAGACCTTCCAAAATATATTTCTCCGCCTTTTCATAATCTTTCATCTTTCTGTATGTATCTCCAAGGTTAAGTTTCCACATAGAAACTCCGTGATAATCTCCATACCTTTCGCCTATTTCTATCGCTTTTTGGAAGTATTCCACAGCCTTTTGATAGTCACCTTTTTTACCATAAGTAAGAGCAATATTGTTGTAAGTAGGAGCCTTTTCTTTTTCGTCTGTTTTCAACCTCAAAGACTCTTCATAATATCCTAAGGCTTTATCCAATTCCTCTTTCTTCTCGTATATATTAGCGATGTTGTTTAGAACTGATGCTTGCATGCTTTTATTTCCCAAATCTCTTGCCAAGCTTAGGCTTCTGCTGTAGTAAAGAAGTGCGTCGTCCAAGTAGCCCATGCTATTGTAAATCATTCCAATCTGGTTATAGATATACATCAAGTCTTCTTTGTCTGAAGTTAATCTTTCTGCCTTTTTCATATGCTCCAGGGCAAGTTTAAACTCTCCGATCTGATAGTAGCTTCTTCCCAAGCAATAATGTGCGTATTTGTTGTTTGGATACTTTTGAACAGCTCTTTTTCCAGCTTCAATAGCCCTTTTATAGTCTCCGGCTTTATAGAAGTTATAGCACGCATCCACTTCTGGCTGGGCAAAGGTAAAGTTCTTAAAGGCTAAAAGGCTAAGGAAAACAAGCAGGGTAAAGGTCAGTAGCTTTCTCATAGCTTACCTCCTTAATAGTATTTTTATTTTACTATAGTATTTTATTAACCAGCTTTTGTTTAAAAATCTGACGAACACACCACTTTTCCTTGATAGACATTTTCTCATTTTCCACCTTCCTGTTGATTTTTCTGTTGATTTTTCTTAGATAGTTCTACAAATCTTTGCCACTTTGCTTTATCAAACTTACAGATAACTCCTCCATTCGTATGGACAATTGTCTTATCAAGGTCGCAGAAGAGAAGGACTGCATAGAGTGGGTACTGTTCATTTCCCCAGCTTGGTGGAAAGAAGGCTAAGGTTTCTCCATTATCACACTTGCTGAGGTCGTCATCCAGATCTTTCACCAAGCAGTAAATATGGTCTTTCTTTTCTTTGCTGGCGGTATCTGTCTTACCACAGGAGACCGCAAGGCTTAGGGCTACTGGCAAAGATATAAAAAGCAGGGTTCTTTTCATTTTACCACCTCCCTTTTATGGTCTTATATATGTTTTAAAACCGCTCAACTTTAGATTTTCTGACAGGGTTTATAAAAACTCTCGTGATGTGCTAAACTTATCCTTTATGGATAGGAAGTTTAAGCTTGTTGCCTTTGGTTTGCTGGCTTTTCTTTTGCTACTTTTGCTCTACATATCCTTTATGGATAAGAGGGAAGAAGAAAGAGGGCATTTGTCCTCGGTGGTGGAAGAGAGCCTCAAAGGGAAAGCTCCGGGCGAGGAAAACAAAAAACTTCTTGAGGAAGCCACAAAAAAGCTCTCTGAGTTAAGCTTTTTAACCCTTGATGGTAAAGAGGTAAGACTCTCCGATTACAAAGGTAAGGTTGTTTTGGTAAATTTTTGGGCTTCTTGGTGTCCTCCTTGCAAGGAGGAGATGCCCATCTTTGAAAAGGTTTATCAGAAATACAGCGACAAAAACTTTGTGATCCTTGCGGTAAATATGGACACATCTGAGGGTGCTATGAAAGAATTTTTGGAGAAAAACCAGTATAGTTTCCCCATAGTTAGGATAAAGGGAGAGGCAGGATTGAACATTCCCGGGCTTCCCACTTCATACTTGGTGGATAAAGATGGTTCCGTGAAGAAGATAAGGCTCGGAGTATACAGGGAGTTAGAAGAGGACCTCTCTAAGCTACTTCAATGAGGGTTTGGTATTTTACCCATAAAGGAAAGGTAAGACAGAATAACGAGGATGCCCTGCTGGTGGGAAAAGAGGTCATAAGAAGGGAGGTTATGGAGGGACCTGTTTTTAAAGAGATGGAGGGAAAGCTCTTTGTGGTGGCGGATGGCTTGGGAGGGCATGCCAAGGGAGAGACCGCTTCCTATGAGGTTTTGAGGGTTCTTTCTGAGCTTGAGCCCTTTGATGAGAAAAGTTTGAACGATGCCCTTTGGAAGGCTAAAGAGAGCCTTTTGGAATATGTTAAGAAGGAACCTTCTGCCTTTGGGCTTGGCACTGCCCTTGCGGGCGTGATCCTGGGAGATAAAGACATTATCGTCTTTAATGTAGGAGACTGCAGGGTCTATTTAAAGAAAGATGGAGATTTTGTAAAGGTATCAAGGGATCATACCCTGGTGGAGGACCTGATCATTGCGGGAAAGATAAGCGAAGAGGATGCCCGGTTTCATCCACAAAGGCACATTTTAACTTCAGCCATACTTGGAGATTACTCGGACTTTGAGCTTTATAAAAAGAGAATTCCCAAAAAGGAAACCGCCCTGCTAATATGCTCAGATGGCTTTTGGGAGGAGTTCAGCAAAGAGGAGATGAGGTTTTTTGCAAGCCTTGAAGAGCCCGTGGATGCAATTTTTCAAGCTTTAAAGGAAAAACCTCAGAGGGACAACGTCAGCTTTATATATCTAAAGCTCTAAGCTAACCTCCACCGGCAAGTCCCGCAGGAGATTATACAGCTCTGTCTTTGGTTCTAACCTGTACCTTGGGTCCGCTTGCATGAGCACGCTCTTGCCGTTTAATCTGCACTCTATTAAAAGCTCCGCTCCCTTTTCAGAGATGCACAGGCTAATCGCCCTGTGAAGGCTTTCTAACTCTTTGTCCGTCAGCTCCCTTTGAATCTTTATACGCACGTACTTTATCTTGCTTGAGAGAAACTCTTCTATGGAATAAATTTCCTTCGCGACGATCTTTAGGGTTTCTGTCTCTTGGTCTTCTACCAAAGTGCCATGTACCACCACAAGCTCATCGTCCTTTAGCCTTTCTTTATTTTCTTCGTAGATTTCAGACCAAAGGACTACCTCACCAATGCCCGTTTTGTCAATGAGATTAAAGACCGCATACAAGTTTCCCTTTGAGTTCTTCTTTACCTTCAGCTCCGATATTACGCCCGCAAAGGTATATTCGCCTTCCTCCAAGTCCTCTACATTTTCCAAAGGCACCACTTTTCCGCTAAGTAGCTTTTCGTATGGGTCCAGAGGATGTTGGGCAAGGTAAAAGCCAAGTACTTCTCTTTCATACTTAGATTGGTCCTCTTGTACCTTTTGAGCGGTTTGAAAGAGCCCTCTTGTGGTATAGAGGCTGTCCTTTTCGGATAGTTTAGAGAGCATTTCTGTCCTTGACATCCCAGTAAAGTCAAAGGCACCTGCCTTTATTAGGGCTTCCAAGACCTTTTTATTCACCTTTACGCTTTTAACAAAGTCCGCAAGGCTTTTCCACCTACCATTTCTCTTTGATACTATAAGCCTGGCGGTTTCCTCTCCCACACCCTTTATCCTTGCTAAGCCGAACCTGATCTTTTTCCTATCCTCTATGACAAAATCTGCGTCGCTTTTGTTTATATCCGGTGGTAGTATTTGTATTCCAAAGTTCGTTCTTGCATCGTTTATTAGGTTTATAAACTTCCTGTCGGATTTTTCCATTGAGAACTTTACAGCAAAGAACTCCTCAGGATAGTACACCTTCATGTACGCGGTCCAGTAAGAAAGGTAGCCATAGGCTACAGAGTGGGATTTGTTGAAGGAGTAGCTGGCGAATTTTTCTATATCTTCCCAAAGCTCTACGATCTTTTTCTCTGGGTAGCCCTTTTCGACTGCACCTTTTATAAACTTTTCCCTCATCTCCTGCATAACTTCCTTTTTCTTCTTTCCTATGGCTTTACGCAGTGTGTCTGCTTCACCCGGAGTAAATCCTGCCAGTATTTGGGATGCCTTCATTATCTGCTCCTGATAGACCCAAACGCCGTAGGTTTCTTTTAAGATGGGCTCAAGTTCTGGAAATGGGTACTCTATCGGCTCCCTTCCGTGCTTTCTGTTTATGTAGCTGTCCACCAGACCGCTTTTGAGTGGTCCCGGTCTGTATAGAGCCAAAACCGCCACTATATCGTCAAAGCTGTCCGGCTCAAGCCTCTTTAATAGGTTCTTCATACCGCTACTTTCCAGCTGAAAGACGCCGGAAGTAAGCCCCTTCTTTAAAAGTTCATAGACCTTTGGGTCATCCAAGGGAAGTTTTAAAAACTCTATCTCCTTTCCGTGCCTTTGTGCTACCATTTGACGCATCTTCTCAAGCTCTGTGAGGGTCTTGAGACCCAAAAAGTCCATCTTTACGAGCCCAACCTCTTCAAGCTTTACCATATCAAACTGGGTGGCGAGCTCCCCGTCATCGTAGTAAAGGGGCACAAGCTCCTCTAAGGGAACGGGAGATATAACCACGCCCGCTGCGTGGAGGGATGTATGCCTTGTTAAGCCTTCCAAACGCAACGCAATTTCCAAGAGCCTTTTAATCTCTGGATTTTCTTGGGCGAGCTTTCTTAACTTCTTTGCGTTGGTTTCAATATCGTTTCTGTGCTTTCCGTATTTTTCAAGGAGCTCCTCTATGGGTGTCAGTAGCATTTCCTCCAAGGATAGCCAGGTGCCTTGCACATCTCCCGGGGGTATGAGCTTTGCCAATTTGTCCGCCTCTGAGTAGGGGAGCCCCAAAGCCCGGGCGGTGTCCCTCAAGGTTTGCTTTGCCTTCATCACGTTGTAGGTGATGATCTTGGCTGTGTTTTCCGCACCGTATTTTTCCCTTACATACTCCAATACCCTGTCCCTGTTTTCCATGCAAAAGTCCACGTCTATGTCTGGCATGGATACCCTTTCGGGGTTTAAAAATCTCTCAAAGAGTAGTCCGTGCTTTATGGGGTCCACGTCAGTTATGCCGAGGGCAAAGGCAAGCAAAGAACCCGCCGCTGAACCCCTGCCCGGACCCACGGGAATTTTCTGTCCCTTAGCCCAGTTTATAAAGTCCTGCACAATCAGGAAGTATCCCGCAAAGCCCATCTTTTCTACCACGCTGAGTTCATACTCAAGCCTGTCCCAGTATTCTTTGGAGTCTTTGGCAAGCCCTTGCTCAATCCTCTGTCTAAGTCCTTTTATGGCAAGTTCCTTTAACAGTTCAGCCTCCGAGGAGTTTTCAGAAAAGCTTGGGAGAAGATAGCCTTTATTTTCAAGCACTTCAAACCTGTCTTGGCACTTTTCCGCTACCTCCAAGGTGTTTAGCAAAGCCTTTTCCCATCCGTCAAACTTTCCTTTGAACCTCTCCCACATCTCCTGTGGACTGGCAAAGTGCAGGTATTCGTTGGCACATTTGAATTCGCTCCTTTGAAGCTCGTTCAGAGTTTTCTTCATCTGCACTGCCATAAGCACCTGATGGGCTATGCGGTCCTCCGGCAGTAGGTAGTGGGCATCCCCTGTAGCTACGAGCTTAACCCCCAACTTTTTGCCTATTTCTATCAAATTCCTGTTGGCAACCTCTTGCTCCGGAAGTGAGTTTACCTGAAGCTCAAGGTAGAGGTCTTCTCCAAACAGGTCCTTGAACTTCTTTACCCAATCCTCTGCCTTTTGAACTTCTCCTATGCTGGCGTAATAAGTAGGCACACCCTTGAGGCATGCGGTTATGGCTATTAAGCCCTCCGAGTATTTTGAAAGGAGCTCGTAGTCTATTCTTGGTTTGTAGTAAAAGCCCTCCTTAAAGGCAAGGGAAGAGAGCTTGTAGAGATTTTTTAACCCCACGTCGTTTTTGGCAATCAGGATTAGGTGGTGGTTGTATCTATCGGTAATGTTGTCCTCTGAGCCCTTACCTTTCCTGTCAAAGCGAGAACCCGTGGTAAAGTAGGCTTCCATACCCAAAAGGGGCTTTATGCCCTGTTCCTTCATGCTCTTGTAAAAGTCCAATATCCCGAATAGGTTTCCGTGGTCTGTGATGGCAACCGCTGAGTAGCCAAACTCTTTAGCCTTGCTTGCCAGGTCCTTTATCTTTATAGCCCCGTCAAGGAGGGAGTATTGGGTATGCAGGTGCAAATGTACAAAGTCCGTCATATTTATATAGCATAACAGAGTCCGCTAAAGTTTGAACTCAAAAAAAGGCTGTTTTTTGCTGTATTTAAAGCTTCTAGTCTCTGACAACTTTTCCAATATGAAAAGTTTTTCGTGCTCTATGAGTAGAAAGTCCCTCTCCTTTTTCTTGTTCCACACCTCCCGAGTTGTCTTCATCTTGTGCTGAACTTTTATTACTTCTTCCTTTAGCACAAAGCCTACATCAAGGGCCAAAAGCAGTGCATATGTGGTTATAGGAATATAATGCCTTTCGCTTCTCGTGTCTCCCAGCAAAATACCAAAAACTTTTCCCTTCTTTAGCACTCTATAACACTCCTTCAGAACATCCCTCAACATTTTCAAATACTCCTCCAGCTTTCTTGTCCCCGATAGGTCTCCCTCTATTTTCTCTTTGTTGTAGCCCACTATGTTTAAGTATGGTGGATGAGTGAGAATTAGGTCTATGCTTTCATCCTGTAGCTTTTCTAAATTTCTTGCGTCTCCATGGAAAACCTTAAAGCTTCCCAATTTTCTTTGGTCGTTCCCAAACAGTGAGGGCTTAGCTTTTTGTTCTTCAAAGGCTTTAGCAAGCCAATGTAAACGATGATAGGTCAAAATAGCAGATTGAAGGTTTAAATCCACCGCAATGCAGTTTCTACCAAGCAAAATTGCCTCTATGCACGTAGTTCCAGAACCCGCCATAGGGTCAAGGACAGTATCTCCCTCTTTTGAATATTTCTCTATTAAAACCCTTGGGATCTGTGGAGGCCAGTTTCCTCTGTAGTCTCCTTTGTGGGTTGCCCACGCACCCCTCTTTGGGAAACTCCACACAGTAGTGTCGGTTGCAGTCATTTCCTCATCCTTTGGCTCAAAGCGTTCCACCTTTATAGGCTCTAAGCTTATTTTTTCCTTACCTATTTCAACAAACTTATTTTTTTCAACGAAATCCAAGTATTCTTTTTCTGTGATCTCTCTCATTTTTTCAAAAGCGTATAACCCTTCTAATATCCTTTGGCTCAAAACCAGCCTCTATTAGTGCTAAAACTGCCAAGACCATCTTGGAACCAAGCTTTGGAGGTGGGTAGTTGGCGTCTTCCTGCAATCCTATCCACTTAAGCGTGTGCAGGAACTTTTCAAGCTCTTTTTTTAATTCCTCTGTAAGTTTTTCAAAGTATCTATTCATCACATTTTCCACGGACAGCCTATCCCTTAAAAGTCTAAAACAGGCGTTTATTAGGTATTCTTCTATATCTGGATGCATAGTTCTTAGCCTAAGAAATACCTCCGCTATATCATTGTGAGATGGTCTCTTTATAATCGGGTTATATGTAGGAGAAAACCTCCAAACAATGAAATCATAATCGCTCTTTATTGCTTCTTGTGTTATCTCTATAAACAATTTATAGTCGCCGATTTCCTCAACAAGTATAAGTCTATGATAGTCTTTGTTGGTTATTTGAAGTCTTTCTTGAAGAAAATCTCGGACATCTTCTGGTTTTGGTAGGTCTTGGACTATTCCCATAAGCTTTTCATAATTTCCTTTCTCAACCAGTGTTAGAACTGTCCCTGCTCTTTGGTCTGTTTGTTTTTTAGCCCTTGCCACAGTAAAATTATATACCCAATGGACCTTAAGGAATTGGAAAAAATTCAGTTAGACTGTTCAAAGAGGGTTATTCTGGAGGATAGATTTGAAAAGCTTGAACTGGTGGGTGGAATGGACCTGACCTTTGAAGACATAAAGAAAACACCCACCAGGGCTTGGGCGAGCTTGGTGGTGTTGGAGCTCAAAAGTCTAAGACCCATCTATCAAAAGGTGGTGGAGGGCGTAGTGGATTTTCCCTATATACCCACCTTCTTAGCCTTTAGGGAAATGCCCTTGATGTTGGAGCTTTATAAGGAGGCAAAGGTAAAGGCAGATGTGTATTTTATAGACGGGCAGGGTATTGCCCATCCAAGGGGTTGCGGTATAGCGTCCCACTTTGGTGTGGAAACAAACACACCCACCGTAGGGGTGGCAAAAACGATCCTTGTGGGAAAGGCACAGGAACCTGCCCCAAAGCGTGGGAACTTTTCCCCCATACATTATAGAGGAAAGGTGGTAGGTGCAGTCCTCAGAACAAAGGACAACACCGCACCTATTTATGTGTCCCCCGGACACATGATAAGCTTGAACACTGCCCTTGAACTGGTTTTAAAAACATCTTTGCATCGCATACCGGAGCCCACCCGCCTTGCCCACAACCTTTTGCAAAAGGTGAGGAAGTCAGTATGAAAAGACATCCCTGTATAAAAAGCTCTTTTGCCAACTATGTTCTCAAGCCCCTTTGCCCTGTGGTAAAGCCCGTTTTTAAGGCGGTCTTTAAGATAGAGGTCTTTGGCTTGGAGAATGTTCCCTCTGAGCCTTGCATAGTGGCGTCCAACCACAGGAGCTACTTGGACCCGCCCGTTTTAAACGCAGTATTTCCCGAGCCCTTGATATTTGTGGCAAAGGAAGAACTCTTTAAAGTCCCCATCTTTGGTAAGCTGATCTCCCATATGGGAGCCATTCCAATAAAAAGAGGTGCGGGAGATGTGCAAGCTTTGAGCACAGTCCTTGAGTTTTTGGAGAGGGGCTGTAAGGTATGCATATTTCCGGAGGGTACAAGGGCAGAGCCGGGACAGTTTCTCAGACCTAAGCCGGGCGTGGGACTTTTGGCTATAAAAAGCAAAAAGAAAGTCCTGCCCGTCTATATAGATGGCACCGATAAGGTTATGCCAAGGGGCAAGAGCTTTCCAAAACCGGGAGCCAAAATAAGGGTGTTCATAGGAAAGCCCAAAGATTACTCCCATGAGAAAAACTACAAGGAAGTAGCCATCAAAATAATGGAGGAGATAAAGGCACTAAGCTATTTTTAACGCTTGATAATTCCAGAAATTAGGATTAGGTTTAAAATAATCACCAGGAGAGTCAGAGATGAGGAAAGAATGGATACTCGCAGGATTTTGTGCTTTTATCTTTTCGTGCGGTGGTGGAGGTGGTGGAAGTAGTTCTTCTGGTAGCAGTTCTGTAAGCCTTTATTTTACTGATGATGCAAGCATGTATTCTGAGATTTTGGTGAAGGTATATGAGGTGAATTTGTGCTCCGATAACGTATGTCAGCAAAAAGTTAGCCTCTTTACAAACCAACAAGGGCTTCAGGTAGACCTTGCAAAGTTAAATGGTGTATATCAGTATATAACCACAACAAACATTCCACAGGGAACTTACAACAGGCTTGAAGTGGTGATGGACAAAAACCTCACAATAACAGACCAAAACGGTTCGCATCAGGCTATCTTTGTGCCCATGCAAGAAAAACCCAACAAACCCAACACAGTCCAATGCACCACAGACGGAAAATGCTACATAAGGTTCAATGGGATCGTTCAGCCCTTTGCCACGGGAAGGCTTGTTGTTGATTTTGATCTAAAAGAGTTTGAAGTGAACACTTCCACAAACCCATGGGAGGTTACAGAGGTAAAAATGATGCCACTCACACCTCAAGGTGTTCAAGATAAGGATAGAGAGGTGTATCTTAGTGTGCAAAGTGTAGGCACAAACAGCTTTACTGGGACATGGATGGGGAGGACTTATACGGTATATATAACTCAGAATACAACCTGTGAGATAGGTAATACAAACTACTCTGGAAGCGGATGCATAAATCAGATTACTCAGGGTATGTGTTTGGAGGTGAAGGTTCAAGAGGACCCGGCAACCTCTAACGTTTTAAACGCTGTAAAGATAGAAAGTGAGGATCAAGCCAAGTGTACTACGTAATTAGCGGTTCAATACCTCGGGTGAGAAATTATTTAAACAGCCAAGACTTCCTGAAAAAACTATACCCAACAGTATAACCCTCATCTGCTAACTCCGTTAAAAACCTTTATCTGAGAATTCACAGCCTCTATCA
>Ga0081473_124896_pt1 | contig 46638 bp, 49 predicted proteins | sample CisSprmetagenome_FD_70977 | JGI IMG/M metagenome (GOLD analysis project Ga0081473, IMG submission 70977) | Hypoxic/sulfidic aquatic microbial communities from Cistern Spring, Yellowstone National Park, USA v2 (version 2) | ecosystem: Environmental > Aquatic > Thermal springs > Hot (42-90C) >...
TTTCCTCTATTGGAAGAAGCTCAAGCCACCGGAAGAACTTTTCCACCTCGTCCCAGACGATGATTTCCCCCTTCTCCTTTTCCCTGAGCCTACCCCTTAAGTTTTCTTGGGCTATACCCTTAAGGTCGTCAATGTTATACAGGAAAGCTTGGTCTATGCTTTCTATGTCTGGGTCTGCGTTCCTGGGTACAGAGATGTCTATGATGAACATAGGGCGATAGTCTCTCTTTTTCATTGCATTTTCTACCATCTCCTTGGTGAGTACATAGCCCTTTGCACCTGTAGATACAAGAACTATGTCAAACTTATGAAGATGGTCTGGCAGTTCCTCGTATCTCAGCACGTTGCCCTCCAGCTCCCTTGCCAGTTCCAAAGCCCTCTGGTAAGTTCTGTTGGCAATAAATATGCTTGACTTTAGCTTTTTAAAGTACTTTGAAGCAAGCTCCGCCATCTCTCCCGCACCTATCAAAAGCACCTGCGCCTTGCTGAGATTCCCAAAGATCTGCTTTGCCAACTCCACCGCCACATAGCTAACGGACACTGCGTTTTTGCCTATGCCTGTTTCTGTGCGTACCCTTTTGGCAGTTCTCAGGGCCTTTTCAAAGACCCGGTTTAGGATCTTTCCAAGTCCTCCACACTCCTTGGCTAACCTAAAGGCCTCTTTAAACTGGTGTACTATCTGGCTCTCTCCCACCACCATAGAATCAAGACCACTGGCAACCCTAAATATGTGCGCTAAGGCTTCCTTTCCTTCCAAAAAGAAGGAGTACTTTTTATAGCTGGGGCTTACCTTTTTTAGCTCCAAAAAAGCAGACACCAAAAGGTGCATTTGATGGTAGTCTTCTGCCACTGCGTAGGCTTCCACTCTATTGCAGGTATTTAAAATTACAAGCTCCCTTACCCCTGAGTAGGATTTTACTGCAGTCAAGATATCGCAAAGTTCCTCCTTACTACAGGCTAAAAGCTCCCTTATCTCCACCGGGGCGGTTTTAAAGTTGTAGCCCCACGCAAATATGCGATCCATCATATACAAATATAACTCCTATCTGCACTTTTTCCAAAGCTCCAAAAACTCCTTTAACTTTCTCAGGGCCTTGCCTCTGTGGGATATAAGGTCTTTTTCCTCTGGAGATAGCTCCGCCATGGTTTTTTCATAGAACTTTGGCTTAAAAATGGGGTCATAGCCAAAGCCCCCTGAGCCCCTCGGACTGTGTACAATCTCCCCTTCACAGGTGCCCTCGGAAAAGATGCTCAGTCCCTCCTTTAAAACAAGGCACAGGACCGCCTTAAAGTATGCCCTCCTATCGGAAACATCCCTCATAAGCCTAAGGAGTTTTCTTATGTTTGCCTCATCCTCCGAAGTTTGAACCTCCTCCCTTCCACCCCAATCTATGGAGTAAAACCGACTGGAAAATACACCTGGATAACCCCCAAGGGATGGAACCACAAGCCCTGAATCATCTGCCAAGGTGGGAATGCGGTATTTTTCAAAGTATGCCATTGCCTTTATGTATGCGTTTTCCATAAAGGAGTTTCCCTTCTCCTCCACATTCAACTTTTCTTCTGGCAGTATAACTTCTACTCCGAGAGGTTCTAACATTCGCTTAATTTCTTTGTATTTTCCCAAGTTTTGGGTTGCAAGTAGGATTTTCATTGAATAAAATATATTATCACGGGGTGTAGCTCAGGTGGTAGAGCGCTGGCTTTGGGAGCCAGAGGTCGCAGGTTCAAGTCCTGTCGCCCCGAGGGCCCGTAGCTCAGCTGGACAGAGCAAGGGATTTCTAATCCCTAGGTCGGGGGTTCGAGTCCCTCCGGGCCCGCTTGTTTTTATTCATGGCTTTGGTTTTTCCTCAGAGGTCTTTAAAACCTTTCCCGGTGTAAAAATAGACCTACCCTTTCACGGAACTTCTAAGCTAAAAAGCAAAAATCTTAGGGCTTTAGCCCAAGAGATTGCCATTAGAATTCCCAACAACTCTACGGTGGTAGGTTGGTCTATGGGCGGCACCTTAGCCCTACTTTTGGCCCTGCTTTTTCCCTCTAAGGTAAAAGCCCTGCTTTTAATAGGTGCCACCGCATGTTTTCCTTGCCTTTGGGATAGGAAAAACCTAAAGGGCTTTTTGTTAAGGCTCAGGAAGGAAAAAGAGAAGTTTTTAAAGGAGTTCAGAGAGAGGGCATACCCAAAGCCCTTTGATGCAAGGGTAGAACTGGAGGGAGCCCTTGAGCTTTTGGAGGATTACTTTTCCACGGACCTAAGAAGCTATATCCCTCATATAAATAAAACCATCCTCTTACTTCATGGTACAGAGGACCCTATCGTTCCTCTCAGAGGTGCCCTTGAGCTTTACAATCTGAGCAGGAGGGCTAAATTAATAACCTTTGCTGGAGGACACTTCCCGAAAAATGAAGCTGTTATCTTTGAGGTTCTCGAGGGCCTCAAGTACCTATGAAGATTGGGCGATTCCCCAAAGGCAGAGTGCGGAGATTTTAAAGCGCTTAGACACGATTGAAGGTTTGGTCCTTGATGTGGGTTGTGGCACAGGCTTTTGTAGTGAAGGTCTGGAAAAAGTGGTGGGTATTGACATCTCTCAGAGCATGCTGAGGATGTACAGACAGAAAGGTTTTTTGGGTATTTGCGCTATGGCTGAGGCACTGCCCTTTAAGGACAAGAGCTTTGACTGTGTGATAAGCAACTTTGCCCTGCACTGGACTTCCATAGACCAGAGCTTTAGGGAAATATTCAGGGTTTGCAGGAAAAAATTCCTCTGTGCCATGCCCGTTAAGGGAAGTCTTGAGCCTTTGGACTTTCCCTTCCTTTCTCCGGAGGATATCCTTGAAAGGCTTTGCCATCTTGGAGGAAAGCTCAGAAAGGTGGAGCTAAGAAAGTTAGAAATTCCCTTCAAAGGCTGGGACCTTTTAAGGTTCTTTCACTACACCGGTTCTTCTTACAATCCTTCAAAAGGGGATATTCTCAGGGCCAAAAGGAGCGTTGAAAGGCTCATCTTTTCCATTGACAAACCTAGTTTTTTGGTGTTATTCTTTTCCTGCGAGGTTCCACAGTGAGGAGGGTAGCCATGACCTTTCTATCCTTGCTATTTTTGCTACTACTTTTTAACGTAGAAGGTTGTAAAGCGCAAAAAACGCCTCCTACTTCTGTCACTGCGCCCCAACCTCAAGCACAAGAGGTCTCCGTTAGGTCCGGTCTTTTGGCACAGTTTGAAAAGGAACTGACGGAGCTTGTGGAAAGGGTCTCCCCATCTGTGGTAGCCATATACTCCACCCAAGAGGTATCAGGTGGTTTTGGAGAGGATTTTCCCTTCTTCTTCCCCTTCCAAATTCCGCAGGAGAGAAGGTCCTTAGGTTCGGGTGTGATCATCGCTTTTAAGAACGGAAAGTTTTACATCCTGACCAACAACCATGTGGTTCAAGGAGCAAAGAGGATAAGGGTAAGGTTTGACCCGCATACAGAGAGGGACGGAAGGCTGGTGGGAGGAGATCCCAAAACGGATGTGGCGGTGGTGGAGGTGGATGCAAAGGGCATAGAAAACCCCGAGGGTAGAGTGGCAAAGCTGGGAGATTCGGACAAGTTGAAGGTGGGTCAATTGGTGATCGCCATAGGAAATCCTTACGGTCTTGAAAGAACTGTGACCTTTGGAGTGATCTCTGCCCTGCGCAGGTCCATAGGTATAACCCAGTATGAGAGCTTTATTCAAACGGACGCACCTATAAACCCAGGCAACTCGGGAGGACCTCTAATAAACATAAAAGGTGAGGTTATAGGTATAAACACTGCCATAGTGGCGGAGGGTCAAGGCTTGGGCTTTGCCATACCCATAAACCTTGCCAAATGGGTGGCAGACCAGCTTATGGCTAAGGGTAGAGTGGTTAGAGGGTGGCTTGGTGTGGTCATTCAAGAAATTACGCCGGAGATCGCCGAAACCATAGGAGTGAAGGAGGGTGTACTCGTAGCTCAGATTGCACCGGGTAGCCCTGCAGAAAAGGCTGGGCTCAAAGTTGGAGACATAATAGTTGCCATTGATGGTGAAAAAGTCAGAGAGGTTAGGGATCTACAGTTTAAGATCATGAAAACACCCCCCGGCACCGAGGTAACCTTAACCATCCTAAGGGGAGGAAAGGAACAGACCATTAAGGCAAAGGTGGGTGAAATGCCGGATGAAGTTAGCTTTGGGCAACTGCAGGAGCAAGTGGGAGATCTGGGTCTGTCCCTCAGGGATCTATCGCCGGAGGAGGTAAGGAGGCTTGGAGTAAAGGGTGTCCTTGTGGAGGGTGTGGCACCGGGCAGTTTAGCCCAGAGGAGCGGTTTAAGGAGGGGAGACATAATCCTTGCGGTTAATAATGAGCCCGTGGAGAGCCTCTCTCAGTTTAACGAAAAGATTGAGAGGGCAAGGAACGAGCAGAGGACGAGGGTGCTCCTTTTAATAAGGAGAGGTGGAAACAACCTGTACGTGGTGCTTTATTTGAGGTGAAGGTATGATCCCAGACAGCGAACAAGAACTTATAGCCCAATACTTAAAGAAGGTTTCAAAAATACCCCTCCTCAAGCCCGAGGAGGAGAAGGAGTTGGCAAGAAGGGCAAAGGAGGGAGACAAGGAGGCTTACAGAAAGCTTGTAGAATCAAACCTGCGTTTTGTCATAAGCATAGCAAAGCAGTATTTGGGTTATGGACTTCGCCTTTCAGAGTTGATCGCAGCAGGCAATTATGGGCTTATGGAGGCAGCAAAGAGGTTTGACCCCGACAAGGGTGTTAAGTTCATATCTTACGCAGTTTGGTGGATCAGGCAAGCTATAATGCAAGCTCTATCTCAACAGACTGGTGCAGTGCGCATACCCCTAAAGCAATCCCATCTGATCAATAAGATCAATAGTATATACAGCAAGCTATACAAGGAATACGAGAGGGAACCAACAGCGGAGGAGGTAGCAGAGGAATACACCAAGGAGGTCTTGCAAAAGGAAATGGAAAGGGAACTAGGAAGGAGGCCCACAGAGGAGGAAATCCAAAGGAGAATAGAAAAAGAGGGCTACAAGATTGACCCGGCGGAGGTGGAGAGGATTCTGCAAATATCCAAAATGCCCTTGTCCCTCGATGCACCCGTTGGAGAGGAAGAGGACACCTTCTTTGTGGATTTTCTCAGCAAGCACGGCACTGCCGATGTGGAAGAAAAGGTAATGAACGAAATTCTGAGCAAAGAAATAGAGGAAATGCTGGATAAACTGCCGGAAAAGGAAAGGCGAGTGATAGAGCTCAGGTTTGGATTGAGAGGAGAAGAGCCAAAAACATTGCGGGAGATAGGAGAGATATTAAACATTTCAAGGGAAAGGGTAAGGCAGTTGGAGACAAGGGCTTTAAGAAAGTTAAGAAACATGGCAATAAAAAAACATCTAAAAGATTTTCTGAGCGGATGATCCCCTCCATCTTGCTTTTGGATAAGCCCAGGGGGCTTACCTCCTTTCAGTTGGTGGATACGGTTAAAAAGAAGTTTAAGCTGAACAAAGTAGGACATACGGGCACCTTAGATCCCATTGCTACAGGACTTTTGATCCTCTTACTTGAGGAAGCAACACGTTTTGCGGAGTTCTTTGTTAGGCTTCCAAAAACTTACATCACAAAAATAGTTCTCGGTGCCATAACGGACACCTACGATGCGGAAGGAACCATCTTAGAAAGGAGGGATGTGAACGTATCCTGTGAGGATGTGGCAAAAGTCCTGCCCAATTTTACCGGCAGGATTCTCCAAAAACCCCCACCCTACTCTGCAAAGAAAGTAGGGGGAGTTAGAGCTTACGAGTTGGCAAGAAAAGGTTTAGAAGTGCCTCTAAAGCCCGTGGAGGTGGAGGTTTACAGTGCCAAGCTTTTGGAGTGCAACCTTCCACAGGTGGTCCTTGAATTTAAAGTTTCCGGAGGAACTTACATAAGAAGCTTGGCGCACGAGATAGGTTTAGTCCTTGGATGCGGAGCCTATGTGTCTGAGCTGAGAAGAACAAAGATAGGGGACTTTAGCGTCAGTATGGCTCTTTCCTATGAGAGGCTAAACAGCCTTGAAGACCTCTGGGGCGTAGTAATTCCCATATGGGAAGCCATGAGCTTTTTGCCGGCGGTTAGCTTGCGGACAAAAGAAGCCAGGCTTTTTAGAAACGGTGCAAAGATAAGGACAGAGGTAAAGCACTATGGCTATGTTAGGGTATTTTGGGAGGAGGAGTTTCTTGGAGTGGGTCTATTGGAGGGCGGTTTTTTAAAGCCCTACAGACTCATGCCTTTAAAGTAGTTCAAAAACCTCTCAAAAAGTGCCTCAACATCAAAACAGACCCTTTCTTGGCAAGTGTTTGGAAAGCATGGGCTACAACTGAGGTTTAAACTTATCTGAAAAACCCTCTTTCCTATAGGTTTCCATACTACTGGGTCCGTAGGACCATAGAAGATAAAGGTTGGCAAACCGAGGTAAGCAGAGAGATGCGAAAGCCCGCTATCGTTACCCACAAAAAACAGGGCAGACTTCAAAGCTTTGGCGATTTGCAAAGGTTGGTACATCTCCACAAAGTTCTTTACATGTGCCTTTAGCCACTGGTCTGCCTCTCCGACTAAGTACACACATTGGTAGCCAAGCCCTGTGAGAAAGTTTTCAATCTCAAAAAACAACTCAATGGGTGGGTTTTTCTTTGGAGAACCGCTGGATGGATGCAAAACCACCTTTCCCTTAAAGGGTGAGTTTTGGTCTGCACCAAGGGGCAGTGTTTGGGAATAGTGAGGAGAAAGACCTAAGATTTTTAAATAGTATTCCAAAACCCACACCCTTTCTTTTGGAAAGGGGTCTATTCCGTCAGTTCCGATTATTATCCTTTTGTTAAAGTCCTCCTTGGGCATTTCCGATAAAACTCTGTCCGCCCAGCCAACTTCCTTGGCTATCTCAAAGTAGTCGGTATTCCCTACTGTGGTTATGTGAAAGCCCTGCCCTTTGAAGATCTCTAAGAGGGGAAAAGTGAGCAATGTATCCCCAAGCCCACCCCTTCTGTAGAGTAAAAGCTTCTTCAAACGTTCGTGTCTATCAGGAAAAGAGGTTGGTTGTATTCTACCGTCTCTCCGTTTTCCACAAGGATCTTTACCACCTTGCCCCTAACATCGCTTTCTATCTCGTTCATCACCTTTAGGGCTTCTATTATGCACAGCACCTGACCGGGGGATACAATGTCGCCTACCTCCACGAAGGGGGGTGCCCCGGGGGAGGGTGCCCTGTAGAAGGTTCCCACCAGAGGGCTCCTAATCACATGTAGCTTGCTCTCCTCCAAATCTTCGGCGGAAGGAACCACCTCAATATGTTTTACTTCCCTTGGTGTTTCAACTTTCTGCACTAACTCCCTCTGATGGGTCTCTATCCTAAGCCTAAAATCTTGATGCTCTATCTCAAACAGTTTTATATCGCTGTTTTTTATAAGGTTTATAAGCTCCTTTATAAAATCTTTGTCCATCACTTGATCCTTTCTATGTAAGCGCCCGTCCTTGTATCCACCTTTATTATGTCCCCCTCTTCCACAAAAAATGGTACTTGCACCACCGCACCAGTTTCCAACTTGGCGGGCTTAGAACCACCCGCAGCGGTATCTCCCTTAAAGGCAGGCTCCGTTTCCACCACTTTTAGCTCCACATGTCTTGGCAACTCTATACCTATGGGCTGACCCTTATAGACAAAAACCACAACCTCCATGCCCTCTTTCAGGAACTTTATTTCGTTTTCTATGTTCTTGGTGGGAACAGCAAGCATCTCGTAGGTGGTCTTGCTTACAAAGTAGTAATAATCACCATCGTTGTATGAGTATTCTGCAAACACCTGCTCAAAGTCCGCCAGTTCTATGCTGTCGGAGGCCTTGTAGGTTATTTCAATCACGTTGCCCGTGCTCATGTTCTTTGCCTTTACCCGCACAAAGGCTTGTCCTTTGCCCGGCTTCACGTGTTCATAGTCCAAAACCCTGTGGGGTTGTCCGTTATGCTCAATAAACATATCCCTCTGTATGCTGTTTATGTCTATCTTAACTCCCATGGCTTTATAATTTTACCACATGAGGAAGATAGAGATCACCGATGTATCCCTGAGGGATGGCATTCAGTCCCTCCTTGCCACAAGGGTAAGGACGGAGGATATGCTGGATATTGTTGAAATCCTTGATAAGTGTGGTTTTTACTCCTTGGAGGTTTGGGGTGGGGCCACCTTTGATGTGTGCTTGAGGTTTCTAAAGGAAGACCCTTGGGAAAGGCTCAGAAAGTTCAAAGAGAGGGCTAAAAACACTAAGCTGGAAATGCTTTTGAGAGGTCAAAATGTGGTAGGCTACAGACACTATCCGGATGACGTGGTGGAAGCCTTTGTGAAAAAAGCTTACGATAATGGTATAGAGGTTTTTAGGATTTTTGATGCCCTTAACGACACCAGAAACCTAAGGAAGGCGATAGAAACTGCCAAAAAGGTGGGTGCCATTGTTAAGGGGGTTCTCTCTTATACCATAAGCCCTGTGCATACGGTGGAATACTATGTGGAGATAGCTCGGCAGTTGGTGGATATGGGCATAGACATAATATCCATAAAGGACCAGGCAGGGCTTTTGTCTCCAAAGGTCTCTTATGAACTTGTGAAAGCCCTGAAGTCTGAATTTCCCAAATATCCGGTTCACCTTCATACCCAAACCACCGCTAACTTGGCAGAGATGGCACAGCTGAAGGGCATAGAGGCTGGCGCAGACATGATAGACACTGCCTTTTACTCCCTCTCTTCCCAGACCTCCCACCCTGCGGGAGAGACCATGATATATGTGCTAAGGGAGCTCGGCTACCAGGTGGATGTGGATGAAAAGCTGTATCAAAAGGCTGGAGACCTATTTGTTCAAATAAGGAAGAAGTACAAAAAGTTTGATGTTTTGCCACCGTATCCCGATGTGGGTGTCCTTTTGCATCAAATTCCGGGTGGTATGATCACCAATTTCATAAGCCAGCTTAGGGAACAGGGAATGGAAGAAAAACTCCCAGAGGTTTTGGAGGAGGTGGTCCGGGTTCGGGAGGACCTTGGCTATCCACCTTTGGTAACGCCCACCAGCCAGATTGTGGGTTCTCAGGCCTTCTTGAACGTGCTCCATGGAGAAAGATACAAGGTTGTTACTAAGGAAGTCAAAGACTATGTGAAAGGTCTTTATGGCAGACCGCCCGCACCCATAAAGGAGGAGGTTCTAAGGAAGGTTTTGGGTGATGAGGAGCCCTTGTATCACATAAGACCCGCAGACCTTTTGGAGCCTGAGCTGGAAAGGATCAGAGAAGAGGCCATAAAGGCGGGAGCAAAGAGCGAAGAGGACGTGCTTTCTTATGCCCTCTTCCCATTGGTGGCAAAGGAGTTCTTTGAGTGGAGAGAAAAGGGCGAGCCTTACGTGCCAGAACTGGAGGAGAAGGAAGAAGAAAAGAGGGAAAACATCCCAGTAGAGTTTGTGATCACCGTCCACGGAGAGCAGTACCATGTGCAGATAGCGGGAAGGGGTGAGCAAACCCAAGAGGGAAGGACCTTCTTTATAAGGCTGGATGGCAGATTGGAAGAGGTGCTACTTAAACCCGTCAGGGAGCTCAGTCCAACGGAGGTGGTTAGCGGAGACCTTTCAAGCCTTGGTATGGAGGTAAAGCCCAAGAGGTCCAAGCCGGTAGCCTTGGGAGATGTGGCATCTCCTATATCGGGCAAAATAGTCAATATAAAGGTTAAACCGGGAGATGAGGTAAAAGAGGGAGATGTGCTCTTTGTGGTTGAGGCTATGAAGATGGAGAACGAAGTGCACTCGCCCATAAGCGGAGTGGTGGAGGAGGTTCTGGCACAGGTGGGCGAGACGGTCAATCCAGACGAGGTGGTTGTTAGGATCAAGCCCAAAACATGAAGGTTTTCCTTTTGGAGGATGACACAGACCTTTCGGAGCTTTTAACTTACCACCTACAAAAGGAAGGCTTTGAGGTTGTTTCCTTTAGCAAGGGTGCTGAACTCTTGGAGAGGGTAAAGGAGGAAAAGCCGAGCCTTTTCATTTTGGACGTGATGGTGCCCTCCTTGGATGGCTTTAAAGTGGCAAACATACTCAGGTCCTCTCCAGAAACCAAGGATGTTCCAATAATTTTTTTGACCGCCAAAACTGCGGAGGAGGACAAGCTAAGGGGTTTTGAGCTCGGGGCAGATGACTACATTACTAAACCGTTTTCCATAAAAGAGCTTTTGGCACGAATAAGGGCGGTTATGAGAAGGTACGGTGCCTTAAGGGAGGGTGGGATTGTAAGGCTTGGCGATTTGACGGTGGATATGGAAAGGATGGAAGTAAGAAGGGGCAAAGAACCCATAAACCTAACAAAGACGGAGTTTGCCATTTTGAAAACCCTTTTGGAAAACTATGGAAAGCCCGTAAGCAGGGAATATTTAGTGGAGCATGTTCTAAAAAAGGAGGTCTACGATAGAACCATAGATGTTCATGTAAAAAACCTGAGGGAAAAGTTAGGAAAGGAGGGCGAGTGGATAAAGACAGTTAGGGGCGTGGGATATAAATTAGAAGAAGCATGAAATGGTTTATCCTTGCCTTTTTGAGCATATACCTCCTTATGAACCTTTATGTGTATCTTAAGTTAAGGCACAGGGCTATATTACCGGTCCTTGCTTTGGGCTTTTTCTCTCCCTTTTTGATGAGGTATGCAGATGCTAACTTCTCTCCTTCCCTTTCCTATATCATAGGTCTTGGTACACTCCTCTACATGGGCTTTTTGCTATACTTGGTTGTATCCTTCCTCCTTTTGGACCTGTATTCTCTCTTTGTTAGGGCTATGGATTCCATCTTTGGGATAAACCCTCTACCAAGACCAAGCAAGAGGTTATCCATTGTCATAGCCCTTTTGCTTGCCCTTAGCCTGTCCGCTTACAGCTACTACGAAACCCTAAAACCGGAGGTCTATCACTTTCATATAAAAACCGACAAGGTTTCACAGAGAATAAGGATCATGCATATCTCTGATGTCCATTTGGGACCTGTTATGGGGATGGACAAAATCAAACTCATAAAAGAGGTGTATGAGAAATACAAGCCAGACCTTTTAGTATCCACGGGCGACTTGGTGGATGGAAACATGAAAAGAAAGGATGGACTGGCTCAAGCCCTAAGGAAGATGTCTCCGCCCTTGGGTAAGTTTGCGGTGCTTGGCAATCATGAGTACTATAGGGGTGTCCAGCAGGCTATAGAATTTACAGAGAGTGCGGGCTTTGTGCTACTAAGGGGCTCTTGGATAGATTTGGGTTCCATTATTGTGGTAGGAGTAGATGACGACGACTGCCGATTTTTTAACGCTTGCGTAGGACCTCTCAGCGAGTATGAGATCTTAAAGGACCTGCCAAAGGATAAGTTCATCCTTGTTTTAAAGCACAAGCCAAGGGTGGATAAAAGGGCCTTGGGACTCTTTGACCTTATGCTTGCGGGACATACCCACGGAGGGGTTTACTATCCTGTGGGAAAGTTCATTATTCCAAGGCTATTTGATGCTAACGCAGGATGGGTAGAGTTGGGAAAGGGAAGTGCCCTCTTTGTTAGCAAGGGTGTTGGCACAGGCGGTCCTCCCATGCGCTTTCTTGAACCACCGGATATGGCTATAATAGATATACAGTGAATAAAGTAGTCATAGTTGGAAGACCGAACGTAGGGAAATCTACCCTCTTTAACCGCCTGGTGGGAAAGAGGCTTAGCATAGTTCACGATATGCCCGGTATTACCCGGGACGCCTTGGAGGCAATCGCCCACTGGAAGGATAAAAGCTTTTGGGTGGTAGATACGGGAGGGCTCTTGGAGGACAAAGACTACATAGCCCAAGAGATCAGAAAAAGGGTTCAGGAGCTTTTAAACCAAGCGAGCGTGATCCTTTTTATGGTGGATGGAAAGGAAGGTATTACCCACGCAGACAGGGCAGTGGCGGAGCTCTTGTATCCATACAGGGAAAAGGTCTTCTTGGTGGTAAATAAGATGGATGTTAAAAAAGCAAAGGAGAACCTCTACGACTTTTACAGCTTGGGCTTTGAGAAGGTCTATCCTATATCCGCCCAGCATGGAAGAGGTGTGGGAGAACTGCTTGACGATGTGGTTAGTATGCTCCCAGAGGAGGAGGTTGTCCAAAGGGAAGGACTGAGGCTTTCTTTTGTGGGTAGACCTAATGTGGGAAAGTCTTCTCTGGTGAATGCGGTGCTTGGTAGCGATAGGGTGATCGTCTCTCCAATACCGGGTACCACCCGGGATGCGGTGGAGGTCTATTTTGAATACAAAGGAAATCCACTGATCTTAGTGGATACTGCGGGCATAAGAAGACCTTCCAAGGTAGAGTATGGGGTTGAGTTCTTCTCGGTGGGAAGGTCCATAAAGGCTATAGAGATGTCCGACGTGGTCTGTTTGGTGGTGGACCTCTCGGAGGGTGTGGTTCATCAAGACCAAAGAATCGGAGGACTAATAGCAAGAAGATACAAAGGTTGTGTGATCGTGGGCAACAAGTTTGACCTGATAAACTCCACCGAAGAGGAAGTTAAAGAGTACTTGAGAAAGAGGCTAAGCTTTTTGGACTACGCACCCATTGTGCTGACCGTTGCCACAGAAGGTAAGGGAGTAAGAGAACTCTTAGACAACGTCCTATTGGTTTATCAAGATTACTGCAAACAGCACAAGACATCCTTCATAAACAGATGCGTGGAGAAGGTTCTATCAGAGAAGGCTCCGCCCGGCAGGATAAAAGTTTATTATGCGTACCAAGAGGGCACAAAACCACCTACTTTTGTGCTATACACTAACAACCCAGAAGAGTGGAAAAGCCACTACAAAAAGTTCTTTGAAAGAAGGTTAAGGGAATGCACCAACATAAAGCACGCACCCATCAAGTTGATCCTAAGGTCTCGGGAAGAGTGATGAAAGTTTTCTTTGGTGGGAGCTTTGACCCGGTGCATCTTGGACACCTGCTCATAGCAAGGGACCTCTTGGAAGAGCTCAGCATAGAAGAGCTTGTCTTTGTGCCCGCCTATCAATCACCGCTAAAAGAGCCTCACAGGGCAAGCCCGGAGGATAGGCTTGAGATGTTAAAGCTTGCAATTAAAGGGATGGAAAAATTTTCCATAAGCACACTGGAGTTAAACAGGAAGGGTATATCCTACACGGTGGATACCGCCAAACAACTCTTCCAAGAGCTGAAAGAAAGACCCACCTTTTTGATAGGTGCAGACAGTGCCCTGACTTTGCATCTGTGGAAAGATCCCGACGAACTGGTAAAGCTTGCCAAGTTCATAATCATAGACAGAGCTTCCAAGGGTAAGGAAGTCAAAACCTACTTCAAAGAAAGATTCCCACAGCTAAAGGAGAACGAGGACTATCTCATCCTTAGCATAAGGAGGATTGATATATCCTCCACTGAGATAAGGCAGAGGATAAAGGAGGGAAAGAGCATAAGGTGGCTTGTGCCACAGGAGGTGGAGGAGTATATTCTAAACAAGGGGCTTTATAGATGAGGGTGGGGTTCTACGGAGGAGTAGAAGGAGTAACGGGCAGTTGCTTTCTCTTAGAGGCAGATAAAAAACAAAATCCTGAGAAGGTCTTCCTGATCCACGGAGAAAGGGAAAAGATGACAATCTTTCAACAGAAGCTAAAAGAAAGCCTTGGCTTTGATGCGCACATACCCACATACGGGGAACTCTTGGAGCTTTAATATTTATCTCTATGGACTATACAGCACTTATAGACTACGGAATGGGAAATCTCAGGAGCGTAGAAAAGGCTCTGGAGTATGTGGGACTTAAAGTTATCAGAACATCAGATGCGGACGTGGTAAAAGGGGCAAGGGCGGTGGTCTTGCCTGGTGTGGGTGCCTTCAGGGATGCAATGGAAAATTTGCACCGATTGAAGCTCTACGGACCTATACTCTCCCACATAGAAAAGGGCAAACCCTTTTTGGGAATATGCCTTGGACTTCAGCTACTTTTTGAAAGAAGCTACGAGTTTGGAGAAGAGAGAGGCTTTGGTGTTTTGGAGGGAGAGGTAGTCTTGCTCCCACCAAAGGTAAAAATTCCACACATAGGTTGGAACCAACTCTGGAAGAAAAAGAGCTCACCCTTGTTGGAGGGCATAAAGGATGGAGATTTTGTCTATTTTGTCCATTCCTACCGAGTGGTCCCAAAGAGGGCAGAGGTTGTCCTAACCACCACCGACTACGGAGAGGAGTTTGTTTCTTCTGTAGAATATGAAAATATCTTTGCGGTGCAGTTTCACCCAGAAAAGAGCCAAAGGGTTGGGCTCAGGCTCCTCAAAAATTGGGCTTTGGCAAAGGGGTTAATTTATAATCTCCGAGGAGGTGGTTAATGGTGTCAAAGAAGGCAATTTTTAAATTGCTTCTATTCTTGGTAGTTCTCTTTATTTTTTCATGTTCCACCACCGTGGCAGTGGGAGAAAGTCCAAGGTCAGAGGGCAGGCCACCCGGTTTAATAATAGCCTCCGAGAAGGCTGTAGAAAACGGCAAAAAGCACCTTAGAAAAGGACACTGCGATAAAGCTATACATGAGTTTAACAAAGCCCTCGCAAAAAATCCTAACAACTTTGAAGCCCTATACTGGTTGGGCGTGGCGGAGGGGATGTGCGGTTATTACTCCACAGCCTACGACAGGCTAATGTTAGCCCTAAAATACTCTCCCAATAAGGGGTGGGAGGCAAGGGTAAATGCTACAATAGGGCTTATATTGCTTCTGTCGGACAGGGACGAAGAAGCCCAAATATACTTTGGTAGAGCAAGGATGATAGACCCAAGAAATGAGCTTGTGATCAAATACTCCGAGTGGGAGCGGGAGATAAAAGGCAAAGGTAAAGGCAAAAAGAAAAAGTTCAGAAAGGAAGAGGGCTTTGAAGTAGTCCTAAGGTGGTTAGATTAAGCTCTCTGCATACTTTCTGCTAAGCTTAAACAGTTTACTTGCCCTCTCTTTGTGCTTTTGCTTTTCTTCTTCCGACAGATTTGGGTCGTCAAGCATAAAGGACTCCACCTTTCCGCGCACATAAGCCCGGTAGCACTTAAAAAAGGGCAAAAACAGGTCAAACTCGGGGTCTTGGCTCAGTCTTTTGTACTCCTCCTCATAAACTTTGGCTAAATCTTCCCTTCCGTTAAATTCCAGCTCCATAGACAAAAAGCACATATCGTTTAGCACATCTCCACACCTGAACCTTTCGTTAAACTCTATGCAGTCAAAGATGCAAATTCCCTCCTCCAAAAAGGCCACGTGCTCCAGCCTTATGTCTCCATGCCCGTCCCTTATCCTTCCCTCCTTCATCCTCTTTTCAAAGAGAGGGGCGTGCTTTTTGTAAAACTCTTCGGTGGCTGACTTTATAAAGTTATAATCCTCCTCCTCTATGGTTGTTCCCACATACTTTTGGGTTTGCATGAAGTTTTCGTCGGTGTTGAACTTCATAAGCTCGAGCCTTCCGAATTCATCCTTTCTTTCTGCTCTCTGGTGGAAGTCAAAGAGGTGCTTTGCCAACCTTCTGAGGTCTTCTTCTGTCAGTTTGTCTAAAAGATTTTTCATAAGCCTCTCCTCTGGAATCCTTCTCATCTTCACCGCATACTCTACCACTTCCCCCTCACCCTCCAAGAAGTATTCAGAGCCCACCTTAACCACCGCAAGAACGCCCACATAGACCCAAGGGCAGAGCCTCCTGTTGAGCTCCACTTCCCTAAGGCAGTTCTCCCTTCTCTTTTCTAAGGTGGAATAGTCCAGAAAGCCAAAATTTACGGGCTTTTTTATCTTGTAGGCAAAGTCTTCTGTCAGTATTACCCAGCTGGCGTGGGTCTGCACCAGCTTACCCTTCAGCTTTTCAACAAGGGCATCTATCAGGTCTGTATTCACTGTGGGCACCTCCTACCAAGTCTTTTAAAGTTAGTTGGTGTCTTCTGAGGTAATCCTCTATGCCTTCAAGGATTTTAAGGGGACTGAGGGGGTCAAAGAAGTTGGCGGTTCCCACCTGCACCGCAGATGCGCCAGCCAGAATGTGCTGAAGGGCAGAATCCGTATCGTAAATGCCACCAACTCCTATGATGGGAACGGAAGTGCCAAGGGCTTGGTAGAGCTCCCAGACCATTCTAACCGCAATGGGCAGGATGGCAGGACCCGAGAGTCCGCCCTTCACGGTGGATAAAACAGGAACCCTCTTTTCCACATCTATTTTCATACCCAAAAGGGTGTTTATGGCTACGAGCCCGTCTGCACCGTTATCCACGCAAACCTTGCCAAACAAAACTACATCTCCCGTGTTTGGAGACAGTTTAACAAGCACAGGCTTTTTTACCTTTCCCTTTATCTTATTTACCAACCTTCCCAAAACCTTCAAGTCATGTCCAAAGGCAAGCCCACCCTTTTTAACATTAGGACAGGACACATTGAGCTCATAGGCTACTATCTTGTCCGCACTCTCCAAAGCCAAGCAAACCTCCAAGTATTCCTCCTCCGTCTCTCCAAAAACGTTGGCTATAAAGTGGGTGTCTATGTGCTCTATTTGGGGGTATATCTCCTTTAGAAAGACTTCTACGCCCGGGTTTTGAAGTCCTATAGAGTTTAGCATACCGCAGGGGGTCTCTGCTATGCGTGGGGGTTCATTACCGATGCGTGGCTTTAGGGAAAGCCCTTTAGTTACCACCGCACCCAGCTTGGAGATGTCGTAGAGCTTGAGGGCTTCCAACCCATAACCAAAGGTGCCCGATGCTACCCAAACGGGATTTTTAAAGGAAATACCAAAAAGATTAACGCTCAGGTCCATTGGGCTTAAAATTATAATGCCATGCGTGTAGCCATAGTTGGTGCGACGGGTGAAGTGGGAAGGACCTTTTTAAAGGTGCTCGAAGAAAGAGAATTTCCAGTGGATGAGCTTTACCTTTATGCCTCCGAAAAATCGGAGGGTACCGAGCTAACCTTCAGGGGTGAGAAGTTCAAAGTAAGGGCGCTAAACAAAGAGACCTCCTTTAAGGGCATAGACATAGCCCTCTTTTCGGCGGGTTCTGCGGTGAGCAAAGAGTACGCCCCTCGTTTTGTCAAAGATGGTGCTATAGTTATAGATAACTCTTCCGCCTGGAGGTTAGACCCTGATGTGCCACTGGTTGTGCCGGAGGTAAACCCGGAGGATGTGGAAAATCACAAGGGCATAATTGCCAACCCAAACTGCTCTACCATACAGATGGTGGTAGCCCTAAAGCCCATATACGACGCGGTGGGAATTTCTGCCATAGTGGTGGCAACCTATCAGTCGGTTTCTGGTGCAGGTGCCAAGGCAATAAGAGAGCTGGAAGAACAAACGAGGGCTTGGTGCCGGGGTGAACAGATGGAGGTCAAAAACCTCCCACGCAGGATCGCCTTCAACGTGATCCCACAGATAGATGTATTCACAGAAAACGGATACACCAAAGAAGAGATGAAGATGGTGAACGAAACAAGGAAAATAATGCACGACCCAAACATAAAGGTAAGTGCTACCACAGTGAGGGTTCCCGTCTTTTACGGACATTCGGAGGCAATCTCTGTAAAGCTAAACCGTCCAATAGAGCCGGAAGAAGCAATGGAGCTTTTGAGGAAGGCAAAGGGTGTGGTGCTGGTGGAAGAAGGTTATCCCACTCCAATAGATGTGGCGGGCAGGGATGAGGTCTTTGTGGGCAGGATAAGGAAGGACTTGGTTTTTGAGCCAGGGCTTTCTATGTGGGTGGTAGCGGACAACATAAGAAAGGGTGCAGCCACCAACGCAGTACAAATAGCGGAGCTTTTGATCCATGCTAAGGCTTAAAAATTCTGCCCTTCAGAAAATGATCCTCCAAGCGGAGAGGGATTATCCCTACGAAACCTGCGGACTGTTGCTGGGTAAATTCCAACAGGATGTACGCATAGTCTTTGGTGCTTATGAGACACCCAACGCATATCCAGAGAGAAAGAATGATAGATACCAAATAGACCCAAAGGATTACCTTAAGGCAGAACAAAAGGCTAAAGAGTTTGGGCTTGAGATAGTAGGGGTCTATCACTCTCACCCAGACCATCCGGACAGACCCTCTGAATTTGACAGAGAAAGGGCCTTTGAGGGCTTTTCTTACATAATACTGTCTGTTAGCAAAGGCAAGGTAGTGTCCTATAGAAGTTGGGAGTTGGTAGATGGAGAATTCAGAGAGGAACCCATTGACATATTCGGATGAGCTTATAAAAAACCTTAAGTGGAACCAAGAGGGACTACTGCCCGTAATAGCCCAGGATTATAGGACGGGTGAGATAAGGATGTTCGCCTGGGCTAACCAACAGGCGCTCCAGCTTACCCTACAGACGGGCTATGCTCATTACTATTCCCGTTCAAGGAAGGAGATATGGAAAAAGGGAGAGACCTCTGGAGAGCTTCAACGGGTTATAGAAGTCCGTGTTGATTGCGACGAGGATGTGTTGCTTTACATAGTTGAACAAAGTCTAAACAGGGCATGCCACACGGGAGAAAGAAACTGCTTTTTTAGGGATATTCAAGGGAACAAAAAGCTCAGGCCCTTGCCCTTTGAAATACCAAGCAGGTTGGAGGAGGTTATAAAGGATAGGCTAGCTAGAAAGCCTGAAAATTCTTACACCGTCAGGCTCTTTTTAGAAGGGGAAGACAGAGTTCTGCAAAAGTTTGGCGAGGAAGCCATAGAAACCCTCATAGCCCTCAAAAACTCCCAAAAGGATCAGATCATTCTTGAGACCGCAGACCTTTTGTATTCTTTGATCCTTTCCCTTGTGGTAAAAGGTGTTGCGTGGCAGGAAGTTATGGAAGAGCTTGCAAAAAGGTTCAAGGAATGATAAAATATCTCTACCTCGTTCTCACCGTAAGGGTGAGGACCTAAACTTAGGCCAGGAGGTAGAAGATGGCAAAGAGATATTATGAGACCATAAGGTATTATGAGAGCGTAGTGGTCTTAAAACCCACCCTCTCAGAAGAAGAGGTAAACAGAAGGGTTCAGGAGATAAAAGACTTTATAACCAAAAAGGGTGGTGAGATTCTGAACGTTTTAGATTGGGGGCTAAAGCCTCTCGCTTACAGGATCAACAACTTTACCCACGGCAGATATTTCATCATTGAAATAAGATCCGAAAACACTGATCTGCCCAACGAATTGGATTTTTACTACAAGATCAATGATGACGTTATAAGGTGGCTCAACATAAAGCAAAAAGCGAAAAAAGAAACAAGCCATGCTCAATAAGGTGCTGATCATAGGGCATCTGGTAAGGGACCCTATAATAAACTATCTCCCTTCCGGAACTCAGGTGGTGGAGTTTTCCATAGCATACAACAGACGGTTTAGGGTAAATGATGAATGGAGAGAAGAGACCCATTTTTTTGATGTTAGGGCCTACGGCAGATTGGCAGAAGATTTGGGTACAAGGCTCTCCAAAGGCTACATGGTAGTGATAGAGGGAAGTCTCCGTCAGGACCGCTGGGTTGACAAAGAAGGTAGGCCCCAGAGCAAGGTGAGGATTGTAGCCAGTGCAGTTAGGATCATAAGGAAGCCAAAGGCAGAAGGACCTATAGAGGAGGAGGTCCTGCCGGAAGATACAGAAGTAGGCTTTGAAGAAAGGCCCTTTTCTTCAGAAGATGATGAACTACCCTTTTAAGGAGGTTGAAAAATGGAGATAAAAAAAGGTGCAAAAAAGACCTGTTATTTCTGCGAGAATGGTAAAGAGCCTTCTTACAAGGAGTATGAAGAGTTGGCAAAGTTTTTATCTGAAAGAGGCAAGATCATAGGCAGAAGGCAAACAGGTGTGTGTGCTAAGCATCAACGGATTCTGTCAAGGGAGATAAAGAGGGCAAGACAATTGGCACTACTACCTTATCTCATAACCTAAGGAGGTGCAGGTATGAAGGTGGTGCTTATTAAAGATTTTGAGGGTTATGGTACTATAGGGACGGTGATAAATGTAAAAGACGGCTTTGCCCGAAATTACCTCATACCAAGGGGTATAGCCCTCCCTGCCACCGAGTCCAACCTAAGGCATGTTCAAAGCATACTCTCTCAAAAGCAGAGGAAGCTACAAAAAGAAAAAGAAAAAGCTCTTGCATTGGCAAAGAAGTTGGAAGGCTTGGTGCTGGAGATCAAGCATCAGGTGGGCGAAAAAGGAAAACTTTATGGCTCAGTTACCAGTGCAGAAATTGCCAAAGCTTTGGTAGAAAAGGGAATTGAAATAGACAGGAAGAAGATAGTCCTTGCAAAACCTATAAGGGATGTGGGCATACACACAGTGTCCATAAAGCTACATCCCGAGGTGGAAGTTCAGATAAAAGTGGACGTGCAACCTCAAGAATAGGTGTTATATTTATTAAGGCTATGAAAGAAGTTTCTTTAAAAAGCGGTAGGTCCTTTGCCCTGCAGGGCTGGCTAATTCCAATCCTTGGGCTTTTGCTCTCTGTGATCTTAGCATTCCTGCCATACGATAATGTTTTTTGGTATAAATCCGCCACGCTAGCCTACGGGCTTTCAGCCATTTCTTACCTTGCCTTTCTTTTCCTAAGAGAGCGCATTATCGGTAATGTGGCTACTGGAATCCTCTTTTTGGGTCTTTTGTTAAATCTAACTGGTATGATACGAAGGGGTTGGCAAACCTATGAAATGGGTGCCTTTCATCCACCGTGGTCTAACCTCTTTGAAGCCCTCACCTTTTGGAGCTTTATTGCGGGAGTGATATACCTGCTACTGGAAAGAAAATACGGTGTGAAGCTGTTGGGAGCTCTTATAACTCCGATTATCTTTGGTCTTTCCTTCTTTGCTATAACAAAGGCAAATGCGGAAATAACGCCTTTAATGCCAGCGTTAAGAAGCTACTGGCTATATATCCATGTTATAACTGCCTTTGTGGGCTACGCGGGTTTTACCGTAGCCTTTGGTGGTGCAGTCCTTTATCTTTTGAAGGCTAAATACAACCTTAGCTTTTTGCCATCTTTGGAAGTTTTAGACGAGCTTTCTTATAAGTCTGTGGTGATCGTATTCCCTATATGGACAGCGTCTATAATTCTGGGAGCTGCATGGGCTAACGAAGCGTGGGGTGGATACTGGAGCTGGGACCCCAAGGAGGTTTGGTCTCTGATCGTATGGCTCTTCTTTGGGGCATATCTTCATGCAAGGCAGATGCTGGGTTGGAGGGGTACAAAAACTGCGTGGATGCTTGTCTTTGGGTTTATAACCGTTCTAATATGCTTCTTTGCCATTAATCTATTCTTCCCTGGGCTTCACAGCTACGCCACCGATTAAGCCAGCTCTTGGGTAATTGTCATTGATTCCTTTCTTGCACTTTCAATAATGGATTTTACTACATCGGGGCTTGTTTTTAGTATCTTTGCGATCTTCTCTAAGATCTCAGGATTTTGGGTATCCTCCAATAGTTCTACCAAAGATAGGATAAAACCCAGCTCAGTGTCTTTTTTCTCAAAGGCTTCCACGATATCCTTATCCAAACCCAGCTCAAGGGCTAAATTCTCGGGTCTTTGACCAAATATATCCTGAGAGAGAGAAAAGAGCCCCGCGTTATGAGCCTTTGCTTTTAAATTAGGTGAGTATATTTCTGCTAACTTTTCCGCCAAAAAAGCCCTGTAAAGGGCCCTTTCCCAATGTCTTTTCTCATCTCCCTTTGCGAACATTTCAGAAAGAGCAAGTACTATGGCAAACTTAACTATGTTATCAAAACCCAGATAGACAACAGCTTCCTCCAAACTGCTTATATTTTTGATCCTCGGAAACAGGGCAGAGTTAGCGAACTTCAAAAGTTTATACGCTGCACCCACATCTTTTTCAAGAACGCTTACTACTCGTTTCATATTGCCCTCTGTCAGGGCTTGGTAAAGCTCCAGTAGTGTGCTTTTAAGGTAAGAAATTGTTCGTGTATCCTTTACAACAGTGGGTGGTGAAAGATATGCACCTTGGAAATAGTCAAAGCCATACTCCTTTGCCCTTTTATAGTCTTCCTCTGTTTCTATGTTCTTTGCTATTACGCTTTTTTTCAAGCTCTTTACTATAGCTATAACCTCTTTTAGCTCATCCAAATCGTAGGGACTGTTTTTAATGTCTATCTTTACAAAGTGGGCTTTCCCTAGCAAGGGTAGATAATCTATCCTTTCAAAGCCAAAGTCATCTATGCAGAATTTGAAACCTCTTTTTAGTAAAAGTTTTATGGCATTGTAGGTTTGGATAGTAATGTTTTTGTTTTCTACAAGCTCTATACCTACATATTCTGGAGAGAGAAGGTCAAACATGGAAGCCTCTAAGAATATAGCTGGGACGTTGACAAAAACAATCTTCCCTTCGCCAACCCTGTAAGCACCCAACTCTACAAGCAAATCTACCGCTATGGTAGTAGCTTTTAGGGGGTCAATGCCTTCCGGATATTTACCAGTAGTAGCATCCTGAACGAAAACTTCCCAAAAGGCTACATTTCCCCTCTTGTCATAGATTGCCTGCTTTGCCAGAACATACATATTAGGAGTATAACCCAAAATTTTTAGAATAGTTCCCTATAAACTTCCTCCTTAGAAGGCTTTTCTTTTAGTGTTTTCAACTTGGAAGCATAATACATAAGAGGTATGAGGACCAGAGTTAAAGTGGTGGAACCTATTGTGCCAAAGATCAGAGAAATAGCAAGTCCGTTGAATATAGGGTCAAAGATGATTACAAAAGAGCCCACTATTATTGCCACTGCGGTGAGGATTATGGGTCTTGTTCTTATAACTCCCGCTTCAACTACCGCCCTATGCAACGGCACACCTTCCTTTATCTTTTCTTCCGCAAAATCCACCAACAGGATGGAGTTTCTGACTATTATACCCGCAAGGGCAATAAAGCCTATCATAGATGTAGCGGTAAAGAAAGCGCCCATCAAGAGGTGTCCGGGGATTATACCCACCAAGGTTAAGGGTATGGGTGCCATGATTATGCCTGGGATTTTAAAGTCTTTGAACCAACCCAGGATCAACACGTACATTACAAAAAGGGCAACAGCAAAGGCAAGCCCAAGGTCTCTAAAGACCTCAAGGGTTATGTGCATTTCACCATCCCACTTTACGTATATACCGTCCTCTATGAGAGGCAGGCTCATCCAGAGTTCCTTAGGCGGACCGTAAGGTGTAGGAATAGAAAGCACAGCCTTTCTAACGTCAAGAATACCATAGAAGGGAGCTTCCTCCCTGCCTGCCACATCTCCTATCACATAAACCACCCGCCTCAGGTTCTTGCGATATATACTTTTGGGTGCATCCTGTTCTATGATTTCCACAAGCTCCGACACAGGAACAAGCTTGCCATCTTTGGTGGGAATCTTGAGGGTATTCAAAAGCTCCAGATTTCTGTAGTTTTCCTTCAGTTGAACTATTATGGGTGTATGCTCTGTGTCTGTGTTTTGAAGCAATCCCACGCGGTAGCCACTGAGCAAAGCAGTTAGGGTATTTACGAACTCCTCTTTAGACATGCCCACAAGCTTTAGCACATCATCCTTTGCCTTCAGTATGAGCATTTTGTGGGGGCTTTCGAGGTATATACCCTCGTCGGTTATGGAGGGGGATTTTTTGAATACATCCAAGACCTTCAGAGCAAATTCCTCTTGGCTCTTTAGGTCAGGACCATAAACCTCCGCTACTATGGGGGATAGCACGGGAGGACCCGGTGGTACTTCCACAACAGCTACATACTTGGCACCGTATTGTTTGGCAATTTCGTGGACTATAGGTCTTATCTTTTTGGCAAAATCGTGGGACTGGTCCTTTCTTTCCTTTTTATCCACTAAATTCACTTGAATGTCTGCCATGTTGGAGCCTTGTCTTAGGTAGTAGTGTCTTACGAGGCCGTTGAAGTTGAAGGGAGAGGACGTTCCCACATAGATTTCATAATCTTTAACTATGCTCTGTTTGGCTATGTAGTTTGCTATTGCCTTGGCGGTTTCTAAGGTCTTTTCCTTTGGAGTCCCTTCGGGCATGTCTATGACAATCTGCAGTTCGCTCTTGTTGTCATAAGGTAGCATCTTAACTACCACCACCTTGGTGATTAGAAGGCCAATGGAGAGGGCCATTAGACCTAAGGTGAAGCCATAGAATATGTATCTTTTTGACTTGCTAACCAGTAGGGGTGCCATAATGCGTGCGTAGAACTTCCAGAACTTGGTTTGCTTAATGTCTGTCTCGTGATGTTCCTTTTTATCAAACTGATCCTTTAAGAATATGTACGCTGCCCAGGGGGTGATTATGAAGGCAACCAAAAGGGAGAAGAACATGGCAACGGAGGCGTTTATGGGTATGGGTCTCATGTAGGGACCCATTAAACCAGTAACAAAAGCCATGGGCATAAGCGCCGCAATGACCGTAAAGGTTGCCAGTATGGTGGGGTTTCCTACCTCATCCGTCGCCCTGACTATTGCCTCCCTTGGGTACTTGGCAAGCTTTAGCTCAAACCATCGGTGTATGTTCTCCACTACCACTATGGCATCATCTACCAAAATACCTATGGCAAAGATAAGGGCAAATAGAGTAACCCTGTTTAGGGTAAAACCAAGGGCCTCGCTTATAAAGAGGGCTATGGAGAGGGTAACGGGCACCGCAATACCCACCACTATAGCTTCTTTGATGCCGAGGGTGACAGCTATTAAGAGGATCACCGAAGCGGTTGCGATGAATAGCTTTTTAAGTAGCTCGTCGGACTTTTCTTTGGCAGTCTTTCCGTAGTTTCTTGTGATGGTTATGTTTAGGTCTTTGGGAAGTTCCTTACCCTTTAGGTGTTCCACTAACTTTATAACTTCGTTGGCCACATCTATGGCGTTCGTGCCCTTCCTTTTGGCAACTGCAATGGTCACCGCTGGATAAAGCTCTCCTGGCTTTACATCTTGATCTTTAACCGCAGGTCCAAAGCCTATTAGCACATAGTCCTTTACCTCAGAGGGGCCATCCACCACATCCGCCACATCTTTCAAATAGACGGGTCTTCCACCAAAGACGCCCAACAGGATGTTTTCCACATCTTTCTTTGACTCAAAGAAAGTACCCGTTCTGACCTTGTATTCGTAGTTTTGGCTCAAAAGGGTCCCGCTTTGCATCTGTACATTGGCAGACCTTAGCACCTGCGCCACATAGAGGGGTGATATTCTGTAGTGTTCCAGTCTTTGTGGGTCCAGGATCACCCTCACCTCCCTTGGTCTACCTCCCACTATGAACACGTCTGATACGTTCTGGATTTTCTTTATTTCGTTTTCTATGCTTGCGGCAAGCCTTCTTAACTCATACCAATCGTAGTTTTTGCCCCAGAGAGTAAGGGTCAGGATAGGCACGTCGTCTATGGACTTGGGCTTTATCAGTGGAGGAAGGATTACACCCGGCGGTGCCAAATCCATGGCGGACATCATTTTGGTGTTTAGGTCCACCAGAGCCTTAACCGGGTCCGTGCCCACATAGAACCGGGCGGTAACCACCGCCATTCCCTCTCCCGCGTAGGAGTATATGTATTCAATTTCTTTAAGCTCCCAGAGCTTCTTCTCCAATGGTACCACTACCCTTCTTTCCACCTCCTCCGGGCTTGCTCCCGGGTAGGAGAGCATTATGTCTATCATGGGCACCACTATTTGAGGCTCCTCTTCCTTTGGTGTGGTTACTATGGCAAACAGACCAAGGGCTAAGGATACAAGTATGAGAATGGGAGTGAGCTTAGAGTCTATGAAATAGTTTGCCAATCTACCGGCGAGTCCGTACATTTTTAGCCTCCTACCTTACAACCTTCGCAGGCTTTTTCTGTGCCTTGGATTACCACCCTCTCGCCCTCATTTAGTCCACTGAGTACCTGAACTTTGTCTCCCAAGGCATCTCCAAGCCTTACAAACCTAAGCTCAAGGGTGTTGTCCCCCCTTACCACCCAAACGCCGGTGAAGTCAAAACGTCTAACGATGGCAGATTGAGGAACTACCAGAGTACCTTGATCCTCTGGTATCAGTACCCTTGCCAACTTACCGCTGGAGAGCCCATTGGATGGAACTGATAGCTTGACCCTAAAGGTCCTCGTAGCCGGGTCTACAGCAACACCAGTTTCTATCACTTTTCCTTCAAGCACTTTTCCATCTATCTCCACCTTTAGAGAGCTTCCCACCTTAACTTTACCCAAAAACCTCTCGGGCAGATAGACCTCTACCTTGTAGGGTGCCTTTTCTAAAACCAACATGGGCTGTCCGGGTACTGCCAAGTCTCCCACATCAACGTTCTTTTGGACTACACAACCATCAAAGGGTGCGGTAAGGTTTGCGTAAGCTAAATTGGACGCAACCGCTGACTTTTGAGCCTTCAAGGCTTCTATGCCTGCTTTTGCTTGCTCCACCTGAGCCTTTGCAGATTCAAACTGGGCTTTAACCTGGTCAAACTCCTGCTGAGTAATAGCGGACTGCTTTAAAAGGGCAGAGTATCTTTCGTAGGTTTTCTTTACCGCTTCATACTGGGCGAGGGCAGACTCGTATGCCTTTTCTGCCTGTTTCCTTTGCTGTTCAATGGCATTGGCCTGTGCCTGCACATCGGATGCATCCACGCTAACTAAAAGCCTTCCTGCCCTCACACACTCTCCCTCTTTAACATACACTCTTAGCACCCTGCCCATAATCCTGCTAGAGATCTCAGCCCTCTGGTCTGCCACAACCTGCCCTATGTAGGGAGTTTCCACACGGTCCAATTTTTCCACCGTACCCACTGTTAGCCCATGCACCACCTTACTCTCTTTGGCAACTTCCTTTGTGGGAATCTTCTTGGAGAAAAAGCCACCAAGCCAAAGGATGCTCAAAAGGATAACCACCAAAAAGGCTATATACTTGATGTATCCTTTCATTTTTGTACCTCCTCAAGGATGGTTCCCATACTGTGCTTTAGCCTTGCGTAGGCCTTCCAGCAATCCACCAGGGCTTTCACCTCTTCCAACTTTGCCATATCCAACTCCGTTTGGGCATCCAGGATGTCTACCATCCTTGCTAGACCGTTTCTGTATCTAACCCGCATTACCCTTAAAACTTCCTCGCTTGCTTTTATCCTCTCCCTTGCGGAGTTAAGGGCACTGAGGGCTTTTTCGTAGTCTGCCTTTGCCCGATCTACCTCAAAGGCGATTAGTTCCTCCATACCCTTTATCCTTTCTTCCAGTGCCTTTTTTCTTTCCAAGTGTGCCCTGGCTTTGTTTAAGGTGCTAAGCCCTGTATCAAAGCTCCAAGATATACCGAGCATGAGCATGTAGCCCTTTCCGTCCGCACCAAAGGGAAAGTCCTTTGAGTTCAGAGAGTAAAAGGCACCAGCATAAACCTGAGGTAGGTTGTTGGAAAGTTCAAGGTTGTAGAATTCGTCAAAGAGCTTAGCCCTCTCATACATAGCCTTCAGGTCCTCCCTCCTTTGGAGGGCTGTTTCTTTGAGCCCCTTTAGTTCTACCGCCGGACACTCCTTTATATTTGCCACATCAAAGTCTCCGAGGGAAGTTCCCACCACCAACTCCAAAGCCTTCTTGGCGGTTTCGTAGTCCTTTTGAGACGCAAAGAGTCTTTCCCTTGCTTTTTCTACATACACCTTTGCCCTGAACACATCCGAAAGCAATGCCATTCCTACCTTATAGGTTTCCTCCGCGAGCCTTTGATGTTCCTGGGCACTTTCTAAAGCTTGCTTAGAAACATCAACAGCCATCTTGGCAAGAACTGCATCTCCGTAGGCTTCATAGACCTTCAGGGCAACATCCTCTCTCTTTCTATGGTCTTCCCTCTGCAGTATGGAAAGGTTCAGCTTTGCCAGCCTTTCTCCCGCTTGAATTTTTCCCCCAAGCCATATGGGAATTTCCAAGCCTATCTTTGTTTCAAAGTTATTTATGGCGCTTGGGTTGTTGAGTTTGTTTGGGTCAAAATCTTGTAGTGTTATACGCTCCTGATTGAGCCGACTCATAAAGGCATAGGCGGGTATGTCCGTTCTGGTAAAGTTCTCCTCAAGCTTTATGCGAGGGTAGTAAGCTCCCCTTGCTGACTTTAGCTCCAGCCTACCTGCGGAAATTTCCCTTTGCATAGCCTTTATTTCCCTGTTGTTTTCCAGAGCCTTTTGGAGCACCTCTGATACACTTAGCTCCACCGCCCACCCGAAGCTAACCGTAAAGGCAAAAGCCCACAAGATCTTCATTATAAGAATATCATTATATTCTAATTTTCTCATTTTGCAACCCATGTAGAACCTCCTCAAGACGCATACCCCTTGAACCCTTAAAGAGAACAACAGCGGGCTTGTTCAAAAGCCCCAACAAAAAGCTCGTAAGGGTTTCCTTGTCCTCAAAGTGCTCTGCTTTTCCACCGTGCCTTACGCACTCCTCCCATGCATACCTCATGTTAGGACCGTAAAACAGGCATAGGTCTATGCCAAGCTCCGCACAGAGCCTTCCCACCTCCCTATGAAATCTCTCAGACTCCCTGCCCAGTTCTAACATATCTCCAAGTACTGCTATTTTAAAGCCTTTAAACCTACAAAGGGTCTGCAAAGCCTTGCGCATGGAGGGAGGGTTGGCGTTGTAAGCATCATCTATCACAAACCAGTTATCCATTTGGTAGGTTTTAAATCTTCCCTCCACCGCCTTGAAATCCCTCATATAACCCACAAAGTCCCTCCAATCAAAGCCAAGGGCTTGTAAAACTGTAAAGGTGCAGAGGGCATTTTCCACTACCCCAAGGCTGGGAATAGGAATAAAAACCTCCACATCCAAAACCTTAAAACGCACCCCTTCCGTGCTAAGGTCTATTTCCCTTGCGGACAGGTGGGAGCCCTCACCAAAGGTGATCTTTTTTGGCAAAAGGTAGCAATGGGAAACCTCATGGGGACACACGCCCACATCTTCTTCTTTCATATCCTTGAAGACCTCTCCGTTTCCCACCACCACATCGTCCAAACAGCCAAAGGTCTCCAAGTGCTCCTCCCCTATGGCGGTTATAACCCTTATGTGAGGCTTTATTATATCCACAAGCCTCGCCACATCTCCCTTTTGGCTTGCGCCCACCTCCACCACCCAAAACTGACAATCTTCGTCAAAGTTTGCCACTGAAAGGGGCACTCCTATTTGGGAGTTGAAGTTTTTTGGCGTCTTGCAGGTTTTTGCAACCTTTGAAAGCAAGAAGGCAACCATCTCCTTGGTGGTGGTTTTTCCCGCAGAACCTGCAATGGCTATGACCTTTCCTTTAAAGCCCTCCCTCTTCTTTCTTGCCAAGTCCCTCAAAAACTCAAGGCTGTCCTTTACCACTAAAGCAAACTTTCCCTCCGGCACCTTAACCTCCCTTTCTACCACCACTCCCACCGCACCCCTTTGGAAAGCCTCTTCCACAAAGTCGTGTCCGTCGTGCCTTGAACCCTTTAATGCTACAAAAAGGTCTCCCTCCTGAACTTCCTTACTGTTTATAACTACCCGTTTGTAGAACATAATCTTAAAATCTAATCAACGTTGCACCCCAGGTTAGCCCTCCGCCCATGGCGGTCATGAGCACCAAATCTCCCCGCTTCAATCTTCCCTCCAAGTATGCCTCTGTTAGGGCTATGGGTATGGATGCGGCGCTCGTGTTTCCGTATTTGTGAATGTTTGAATAAACCTTCTCCATACTTATGTTTAGTCTTTCTGCAAGGGCTTCCATGATCCTTATGTTCGCCTGATGGGGCACAAAAAGGTCTATTTGCTCCACGCTCAACCCTGCTTTTTGCAAAACCTCAAGGCAAACCTCCTCCATGCTCCTAACTGCCAACTTAAAAAGCTCCCTCCCTTTCATGTTTATGTAACCACACCTTTCTGCGTACAGGATCTCCCATGCAGAGCCATCAGACCTCATAACAGAAGCCAAGATATCACCTTCTCCTTCGTTGGAAACAACCACTGCGCCCGCACCATCTCCAAAGAGCACGCAAGTGCTCCTGTCCTGCCAGTTAACAATGTCTGAGAGCTTTTCTGCACCCACCAAGAGAACCTTTTTTAGTCCATTTCCTTCTATTAGACCCTTTGCCACCTCCAAGCCATACAAAAAGCCACTGCACGCGGCGGATATATCAAAGGCAAAGCCCCTTTTGCATTCAAGTTTGCCCTGCAGTAAGCAGGCGGAAGCAGGAAAACCGAGCTCGGGTGTAATTGTGGCAAAGACTATAGCGTCTATGTCTTGGGGAGAGATCTTTGCCATATCCAGCGCCATTCTACTTGCCTTTTCTGCCATGTCCAAAAGACTTTCCTTTTTTGCGATCCTTCTCTCCTTTATACCAGTGCGCGTTACGATCCATTCATCGGATGTATCCACCATCTTCTCTAAATCAAAGTTGGTGAGCACATCCTCCGGCACATAGTAGCCCAATCCTTGCAGTGTAATGCCCATCAGATTTTTACTCCTTCTGGAGCCAATTTTATTAGATTTTCCCTTAGTTTTTCGTTAAAGCGATGGGTTAAAAATTCGTTGGCTACCCTTATGGCGTTCTTTATAGCCTTGGCGTTTGCCCTGCCGTGGGTTATTATGACGGGCTTTTTTGCACCCAAGAGAGGAATACCCCCATACTCTGCAAAGTCCGCCTTCTTCTTAAAGTTGTTCAAAGCGGGCAACATCAACAGGGCACCAAGCCTTGCCAGAAGGCTCTTTTGAACCTCCTCCTTTATCATTTGAATAACTGCTAAACCAAGGCTTTCACTTGCCTTTAGCACCACATTGCCCACAAAACCATCACACACGATCACATCAAAGGTGCCCGCGTATATATCTCTACCTTCTGCGTTGCCCAAAAAGTTTAGCTTGGACCTCTTTAAGAGGGGATAGGTTTCCTTCACCAGTTCGTTGCCCTTACCCTCTTCCTCACCTATACTCAGGATGCCTACCCGTGGGTTTTTTATACCCAAAATCTCCTCCGCGTAGGTATGCCCTATTATGGCAAACTGTAGAAGATGTCTGGGCTTACAATCCACGTTGGCACCCACATCCAAAAGGACCGTTTTGCCCTTTGGGTTTGGAAGGGGCACTCCTATGGTAGGTCTTTCCACCTCCTCCGCAGTGCCTACCACAAATTTGCCCACTGCTAGTACTGCACCCGTGTTGCCTGCAGACACAAGACCGTCTGCCTCCCCCTCTCTTACCAGCATACCCGCCATATAAAGGGAAGAATTCTTCTTTTTGAGCACCACCGAGGGAGGTTCGTGCATTTCCACTTTTTCCTCCGCATGAACTATGGTCAGGGCTTCACTTTCCTTTACTCCCTCTTTACGTAGGATACTCTCTATCGCCTTTCTGTCCCCCACTAGGTATGTGCTCAGACCAAGCTCTTTGTATGCTAAGATGCAACCCTTGACAATTTCCTCGGGGGCGTAATCTCCCCCCATACAATCCACTGCGATCTTAGGCATTTATCCTAATACTTTATCTAGAACTTGCTTGCCCTTGTAATAACCACAGTAGGGGCATACCCTGTGGGGCATAATCATTTCACCACAGTTAGGACACTCTGCCAGTGCCCTTACCTTTAGCTTTGCAAAAAAGTTTTGCGCCCTTCTTTGATCCCTTCTCCAATTTGAAGTCCTTCTCTTCGGAACAGCCATCTAAAAACCTCCGTAGGGTAGTTTGAGAGAGATATTATAATAAAATGCCATGGAATACGCTTTCTTTGAAGACCAAATAGTCCCCGTAGAGGAAGCAAAGCTAAGCATAAAGACAAACTCCTTTCATTATGGCACTTGCGTCTTTGAAGGCATAAGGGCTTATTGGAACGAAGATGAAGAACAGCTTTATATCCTCTTTGCAAGGGAGCACTACCAGCGGATGATAGATAACTGCAGGGCAATGTTTATGGAGCTTAAATACACAGTGGATGACCTTATAAACATTACAAAGGAAATCCTCGTCAAGAGCCAAATAAGAGAAGATGTCTATATAAGACCCATCGCATACTTTAAAGACCTTGCCCTCACACCCAAGCTTACGGGCTTTACACCCACTGTAGCCATCTACCTGTACAGGTTTGGCAGATATTTGGATACCTCCAAAGGTGCAAGGGTTAAAGTTTCCTCTTGGCGTAGGAACGATGACAACTCCATTCCCTCCCGGTGGAAGGTTTCAGGCGCTTATGTGAACAGTGCATTGGCTAAAACGGAAGCTCTGCTTTCTGGGTATGATGAAGCTATATTGCTAAATCAAAACGGCTTTGTGGCTGAAGGCTCTGGAGAAAACATATTCTTGGTTAGGAATAAAAAGCTCATTACACCCTCCTATTCGGAGCATATACTTGAGGGCATAACGCGCGCTGCAGTTATAAAGCTGGCAAAAAACGAGCTTATGCTGGAAGTGGAAGAAAGACCGGTGGCAAGGAGTGAGCTTTACGTGGCCGATGAAATATTCCTAACGGGCACTGCTGCAGAAATCACCCCCGTGGTGGAGGTGGACGATCGTAAAATCAACGGTGGAGAGGTAGGACCTATCACAAGGGAACTCCAGGAACTATACTTTAACGCAGTGAGAGGAAAGATAGAAAGATACAAGGGATGGCTAACGCCCGTTTATGAAAAGTAAAACCTACAGAGAGCTCAGAGAGAGGGCTTATGAATACCTAACTTTAAACCGATTCCCCAACACCAACGGCCACAGGGAAGCAAAGAGGTTTTTGAAAAACCTCCTTAGAGAAAAATCCATCCCCTTTTGGGAGGAGCCTTTCAGTGTAAAAAAGCGTGTTCCTATTGGTGCCAGCTTGGAGGTGGAGGGAAGGAAAATTCAAACCTTCCCCTTTGTGGGTAGCATAGGCGGAAGCTTTGAGGGATATTTGAAAGAAGATTTCATAGAGGGTGACATTGCACTGCAGACCGCCAAGGGTATAGATTGGAACGCTTTGAAGGCCAAGAACATAAAGGCAGTAGTTTGCTATCTAAAGGAGTTAGACCAGGTCTTTTATGGCATCACAGAAGAAGAGATGGCTGTTGTTTGCATCAAAAGGAGCGACCTTCCAAAGGTAAAGGACTTTTACATCAAGTTAAAGGTGGAGGTCCGAGAGGAAGAGCTAAAGCTCAGCAACCTTGTGTTTGAACTGGGCAGAGGTCCGGTGGTCTATATAGTAGCCCACATGGACACAAAGCCAAAAACCCAAGGTGCCATAGATAACGGCTTGGCATCTTTGCTTTTGCCCTATCTTTACGAAGAGCTGAGAGAGAATTACAACATTCCCTTCAAGCTCAGGTTTTTGATCACCGACGGAGAGGAGGTGGGCTTGGAGGGTTCCAAGTTTCACACATTAAAAAAGCCAAAGCACGCCTATTACTGTATAAACTTGGATGGCATAGGCTGGCAAAACCCTGCCATCCTTTACAGAGATAAAGAGGGCTATAATGATTATTGGCTAGCAGAGGCCTTCTACAGAAGTGCAAAGGAGATAGGCTTTGAGGTGGAGTTTAGGGCAGTTCCTTCTGCAAAGAGCGACCACATACCCTTCAAGAGGGCAGGGCTTAAAACCCTCTTCCTGAGCTCCCATCCCCTTCCAATAAGGCATACTACGTGCGATAATTACGACGCGGTGGATTGGCATATGGCAAGGCTTTGGTTCTTTAGCATTGTAAATTTTTTGAGAAACCTCGGTAGGCTTTAAAAGAATATGTTTCAACCTCCAAGCCTGAGTTTTATCGCAAAGAAAACGACCAAGAGGGAAAGAATGAGGTTCAAAAAGCCCAAAAACCTTGCCATGTAAAGGTTAAACTTCCTTTCGTAAGCCCTCTTTCCAAAATACAGGTCATGGGCTAAGGAAACGCCAACTACACAAAAGAAGGCAAATAGCTTATTCCAAAGGGTTTTAGTGTATGGGTTTGAAAGGTCCAAAAGCTGAGAAAAGCCAAGAAGATAATGTATGTTTATCAAGCCAGTTATGAAAAGCCCTCCCAAGGATAAAAAAGTGCCGTAAAAGCTAAGGCGCTTCCCCAGGGTTAAAAATAACTCCTCCCTGTTCTTAAGTCCTCTCAACACAGGTGCTACAACAAAAACCAAAGCTAACATTCCCCCCACCCAGATGCATGCAAAAAGCACATGAAGAAAGAGGGCTAACTCTTTGAAAGTAAGCATTTACCTATGATTATAGGCTAAACTTCCAAAAATTTCAAGGGACCTCTCCTTTTCCTCGTCCAAAAAGTAGTCAATGCAGTGATAAAAGTAATCCTTCACCTCATCCCTTGAGAAACCCTCCACCTTTACCCTTCCTTGTGCAAAATCCTCATAAAAGGCTTTTATAGACTTGAGGGCTAACTCCTCTATGAGCCTATCCAAAGAAGGGTCCGCATCCTTTCTCACCAAAAATAGGGCAAACACAAAGGGCAGACCATAAACCTTGTGCCACTCTTCTGCCAAGTCATAGACATATTCAAACCTGCCCAACCTTTTTTCGTATAATGCCTCATCTCCTATCAGCAGAAGGGCATCCGCAGACTCTCTACTTTCCACATACTCAGGTTTGAGCTTATAAACATCCTCTAAAAGGTGTTTGCATAATATCTTTGAAGTCAAAGAAGCGGGAGTAAGGTACACCCTCTTTATCTCCAACACTGGTCTTTTTGAGAATAAAAGAACAGAGCAAACTCTTTGTTTGGAGGCTATGCAGAGCCCTGGCACAACTCTATATTGGGAGCGGTTAAAAAGATACTCCACCGAGGAAACAATGCCCGCATGAATTTTCCCATCTCTAAGCAGAGAAACCAAATAGGACGGCTCGCCCTCTACAAGTTCAATCCTTGGGTCCTCAAAGCGGTAAAACAGGGGAACAGTGTTGAGATAAGATACCTTGCCTACTTTAAACATTAAAGCCTCTTTGATAGATCAATAAACTCGGAGAGCTTCCTCTGGGCTTTACCGCTTTTTATGGAGTCCTTTGCCACCTCCAAGGCGGTTTTTAGGTCATCAGCCACACCAGAAACGAACACACCGAAGGCGGAGTTCAAAAGAACCATATCAAGGGCAGGAGATGGTTCTCCCTTTAAAACAGACATGGCCACCTTTGCGCTTTCCTCCACAGATTTTACTTTTATGTAGTCTATGGGATAACGCCTAAAACCAAGCTCCTCCGGTGTAAATTCGTACACGCGTACCTCCCCACCACCTACCTCCGCCACAGTGGTGGGGGCAGATATAGAAACCTCGTCAATACCATCCTTCCCGTGTACAACCACTGCCCTTTTTACACCAAGCCTAAGCAAAACGTGGGCTACTTTTTCCACAAACTGGTCTGAAAAAACTCCCAAAAGTTGCCTTTTGGCACCCGCCGGATTGGATAGAGGACCTATAAGGTTGAAGAGAGACCTTATACCCACCTCCCTTCGGGGACCCACCACCCTCTTCATGGCAGGATGGAAAAGGGGTGCGAACATAAAGCCCATGCCTATCTCCTCTATCATTCTTTTGACCTGCTCTGGTCCCAGGTCTATCTTTGCACCTAAAAACTCCAAAAGGTCTGCACTCCCACTTTTTGAAGAGACAGACCTATTGCCGTGCTTTGCTCCCCTTATCCCCGCCCCCGCCAGCACAAAGGCGGTTATGGTGGATACATTAAAGGTATCCGAAAGGTCTCCACCCGTTCCGCAGGTATCCACCAGATTATCTGGGTCCTCCACATCTACCTTGGTGGCTTTTTCTCTAAAAAAGCTCGCAGCGCCCTCTAACTCCTCCACCGTCTCCCCCTTCATCTTCATAGCCATTATGAAAGCACCTATCTGGGCGTCGGTAGCCCTCCCCTCTGTAATATCCTCAAGACACTGAATTATCTCTTCTTTAGTCAAGTCCTTGAACTCGGAGAGCTTCTTTAGAAATTCCCTCAAGGTCAAAAACCACCAGCTATAGCAGGAACAATAGAGAGCACATCTCCGTCTTTCAGTTCCGTGTCTATACCCTTCAGGAACCTTATGTCTTCGTCGTTGAGGTAGATATTGACAAACTTTCTCAACTCTCCGTTCTCGTCCAAGAGGCGCTCCTTAAAGCCCGGATAAAGGCTCTCCAGCTTTTCTACAGCCTCTCTGATGGTATGGGCTTCTACTTGCACTTCACCCTGTCCGTTTGTAAGCCTTCTAAGTGGTGTAGGAACTCTAACTATCACAGCCATGGCAAATATTATACTATAAGAGGTTATGGAACCAGTGGTAGAAGTGGAAAACCTTAACTTAATCATAGAAGGTAGGCACATTTTAAAGAATGTCTCCTTTAAGATTAATAAGGGCGAGATATTTACCATACTTGGTGGTAGCGGAAGCGGTAAAACTACAATCACCAAGTGCATAGTGGGGCTGTTAAAGCCCACCAGCGGAAGCATAAAGGTCTTTGGGAAAGAAATAACCCAAATAAATCCATTGGAGCTAAATGGTCTAAGGAAAGAGATCGGCTACGTTTTTCAAGGTGCAGCCCTTTTTGACAGTCTGAAGGTCTGGGAGAATGTGGTTTTTTATTACTTAGAACATTCTCACATGAAAGAGGAAGAACTAAAAGAAATAGCCCTCACTTACCTAAAGATGGTGGGTTTGGATGAACAGACCCTTGAGCTTTATCCCTCTGAACTCTCCGGCGGTATGAAAAAAAGGGTAGGAATAGCCCGGGCTATAGCTACACAGCCCAAGCTGGTGATCTACGATGAGCCTACCTCTGGCTTAGACCCTATAACGAGTAGGTTGATAGACAACCTAATAAAAGAGCTTAGAGACAAAACCTCATCCACTGCTCTGGTAGTCTCCCACGACATGGTCTCCGCCTTCACCATTTCAGACAAAATTATGATCCTAAAGGAAGGTGAGGTTGTTTTAATAGGCACACCACAGGAGGTTCTGGAAAGCCGAGATCCCTTTGTGAGGGAGTTTTTAAGAAGCGGGCTTGGAGAACTTCAAGCCATCAACAAAGGCTGAAGGAAGCTCCTCCTCATAACTGGATAGTTATTGACAACACCCTTGGAAAAGAGAAACTGGAAGAGATGATTGCTACCGTTGTAAAAGGAAACTGCGGATGCCACCAAGTACAATTCCCACCTTCTAAAAAACTCTTCTCCATATTTCTCTTTAACATAATCACCCACAGAGTAAAACCTTCTTAGCCACTCCTTAAGGGTAAAGTAGTAGTGAAGCCTCCAATCGTCTATATCAATCAGGTTAAAGTCTAAGTGCCTTACTGCCCTTAGTACTTCCTCTATGGATGGGAGGTAGCCACCGGGGAATATGTATTTTCTTATCCACCTGCTCTGCGAAGAAGGATGAACCTTCCCTATGGTATGTAACAAAAACAGTCCACCATCTTCCATTATTTTTGACACCACCTCAAAGAACTTTCTGTGCCTTCCCTTACCCACATGTTCAAACATGCCAACGGAAACAACCTTGTTGAACTTTAAACCTAACTTGGGAAGGTCTTCATAATGCATTAGATAAACCTCTACCCTACCTTTAAGTCCCTCCTGTTTTATCCTTTCCTTTACATACTCGTACTGATTTTTTGAAAGGGTTATTCCTACAGCAGTTATCGGATAAAGCTTGGCGGACTCAAGGATTATAGAACCCCACCCGCATCCAATGTCCAAAAGCCTGTCCCCTTCCGATAGTTGTAGCTTTTCGTATATGATCCTTCTTTTTTCCTCTTGCGCCTCCTCTAAGGTGCAATCGGGAGACTTAAAAAAAGCACAGGAGTAAGTCATAGAACTGTCAAGCCAAAGACTGTAAAAGTCGTTGCCAAGGTCGTAGTGCCTTTGAACTTCTTTCTTTTCTACAAACTTCAACAGCCCTAATATTTTTAATAGGGATCTGAGTGGCATAAACCTTAGCTTTTCTCCCTCATCCTCCAAATACTTCATGCAACCATAGAGGAACTTTTCCAAGTCTCCAATTATCTGAATGTTTCCTTTCATATAATGCTCACCAAAGCCCATCTCCGGGTCTCTGATTATATCCCTTACAACCTTTGGGTCCTTCACAACTACTTTGCATTTACCATCTCCAATAACCCTCCCATCGTAAAGCTCTACGGATAGACCACCTTCAACAAATTTTGCCAAGTCTTTTACCAAGTTTTCTACCATTTTTCCACCTCCCGTGTTAGAATAAAAATTTATGATAAGAAAAGCGGTTTTGCCAGTGGCGGGGTGGGGGACGAGGTTCTTGCCCGCTACCAAAGCTATGCCCAAGGAGATGTTCCCGATCATTGACAAACCAGTGATCCAGTTCATAGTGGAAGAGTGCCTGCATGCGGGCGTGGAAAACATAATCTTTATTACAGGAAGGCACAAAAGACCTATCGAACACCACTTTGATATAAACACGGACCTTGAAAAACACTTAGAACAAATGGGAAAAGAAGAACTTCTAAAAAACATAAGGGAAATTAGCAGGCTCACAAACCCAATATACGTAAGGCAAAAGGAACAGTTAGGTCTTGGTCATGCGGTTCTTGTCTCTGAACCCGTAGTTGGAAACGAGCCTTTCATAGTAGCTTTGGGTGATGTGATTATTGAAGGTGAAAAAAACGTAATAAAACGCATGTTGGAAATATACGAAAGGTTTGGCAAAAGCGTAGTAGCGGTATTCGAGGTAGATAGAAAGGATGTAAGCAAATACGGCATAGTGGATGGAAAACTAATAGAGGAAGATATATACCTCATAGATGACCTTATAGAAAAGCCAAAAGAGGAGGAGGCACCCTCAAACCTTGCCATAGTCGGTAGATACCTTTTTACCCCAAAAATCTTTGAAAAACTAAAGATCACACCACCCGGCAAAGGGGGAGAGATACAGCTAACGGATGCCATAAGGCTTTTACTTGAAGAAGAAGTGGTTTATGCCCTGAAGATAGACGCAAAGGTGTATGATACCGGAACACCCCTAGGATATCTAACTACCCTTGTGGAGTTTGCTTTAAAGAGAAGTGACATTCGGGATGAGTTTCTAAAATTTCTTGAGGGTGTGGTCAGTAGATATATCCAACAGACAGATAAAGTTTGAACTTTTTTAAAAAGTTCCTTTCTCCGGGAAAGGCTAAGTCTAATCTTATGGGTCCCACGGGTGTTTTTACGCCACCCCCAAAGCCAAAGCTATGTTTTATGTCTCTCGGCAGTCGGTTGGAAGATTCTCCCACCCCTCCCACATCATAGAAAGGTACAAAAACAAAGGAACCCTTCAACGGCACCTCCAGCTCCATCCTACCAAAGACATAGGATTTTCCACCCGTTGGACTTCCCACTTCCTCGTAAGAGTAGCCCCTTAGGTTGGTTAATCCACCCAAAAAATACCTGTCAAATATGGGCACCGAGCCCCAAGCGGAGCCTCCAGAGACCTTGAAGCTCAAGTTTAAGTTTGTGGTTATGGGAATGAAGTAAAAGGTGTTAAGCTCTACTTTTGTATAATTGAGATCTCCAGAAGCCTTTAAAAGGTTCAAACTGTCGTAATGCACCCTACGAGGATTGAAAATGTCGTCTTTGTACTCCCTCAAAAGAAATAGACCGTATTTACTAAGCCTTGCACTTGTCCCTAAGTATCGGTTATCAGAGATAGAGAAGAATGGACCAAAGGAGGTATATCTGGTTATCCTATAGCCCACGCTGAGGGCGAAGCCCTGAGTGTCTAAGGTATATACTCTGTGTTTTTGATAGTCCTTAAAAATATTGCTTTTAAACCAAAGCTTTCGCGTAAAGAGGAAAGGATCTTCAAAATTTAAACTGTATGTTTCTCTTTTTTCACTACGTTTGTAGTTCAAGGTTGAAGACAGACCTATACCAAACAGGTTTTTTAAACCCAATGTTAGGTCCAGAATCAAACCTTCTTGAGAGTTATAGCCCACTCCAAGGTCGTAAAAGCCCCTTTTGTCTTCTTGCAGTTTTATTAGCCGATGCACTTGCTTTTTATCCGTATCTATAAAGGTATCTATCTTTACACCAATAAAAAGATTGCTGTTTATAAAGTTGTATAAGGTTTCGTCTAACGTTTTCTCTGAGTAAAATTCCTCTCGAACTGTCATATAGGAGAGTTCTCTATTGCTAGTGACTTTCGCACCGTAGTAAAGGTCCAAGCCCGCTTTGTATCTGGGCCCCTCTGAAACTTTATAGGTGTATATGTAGTTTGTGACATCCTCCTTTTCTTCCAGCATAACCTCTGCCTCAAAGCTACCCTCCATATAACCATTGCCTTTAAGGTATTTTTCTATTCTTAAGTTCAACTGCTCTATCAAGGCAGAGTTATAAACCGCCGGCAGTTTCTTATTAACCTCTCTGAAAATTTTTGCTATATCTTTGTTGTTGCCAATATAGTTTATAGCCTTAAGTATTTGCTTTTTGCCCTTGTTTATATCAAAGGATACATTTACCAACTTTTTGTCTTTATCAATGTTTGTTTTAATCTCTCCCTCTGCAAGAGTATAGCCTTGTGCTTTTAATTGTTCTATCGTTTTTTCTAACTCTTTCTTTAACTCTTCCTCATCGTATGGTAGGGTTTGACCGTTTACAATAGCATTGTATCTTTGACCTTCTTTAATGAAAAAGAATATTGTCTCTCCTTCTTGCTTGTATTCTACCTCTACATCAAAAAAACCCTTTGAGTGGTAAGCATTTACTATGCTTTCCTTAGCCTCTTCCAAGGAAAATATGTCTATTCCCTTTTGAGGAAGTCCTGAAATTTTCAACAGTTCCTGCGGACCAAAAAAGCTATTTCCCTCAAAAAAAGCTTGATACCTTTTCCCTTCATAGACATAAAAAACAGGATAAGCTAATTTTCCCTTACCTGATATTGCCTTTAGTGTGCTTATAGGATGGCTGAAAAGGTTTTTAATACCCTCCGCCAAGGCGCCCACAAGCCTTAGGGGATGCCTTTCGATGCTCGGGTCTGTGGGCAGGAGGACCCTCCAAAAGGGCTTTTCCATCTTAGCTTTTTGCAGTCCTTCGTAGTATGCAAAGCTGTCCCAAAAGCCAAGGGATGAGTATATCTCCTGCAGGTCAAAAACTTTTCTCGAAAGTTCTCCCTCCTTGGCTATCCTTCCTTTTATAATTCCCAAGCGTTCATCCAAAAAGCTTGGGTCTAAGCTTGAGCCCTTGTAAACTCCTCCACCGATGAAAAAAACATCTCCTTCCTTTACTTCTATCTCAATGGACGCAAACCCAAGCTCGTCAATTTGTATATTTACCTTCGTCTTTGCCTCAATATAGCCCTTCTCTCTGTACAGCTCTTTAAGTTTATCCTCTAAGCTTTTAGGGTCTATTTCCTTTAGGGGTGCACCTTCATAGAGGGTCAAATAGTTCAAAATTTCATCTTTCCAAACTGCTACATTACCTTTTACTTTAACGCTTTTTAGTATTGGATACCTCTCCACTTTAATGGTTATTTGCCCATCCTTTTCCTCAACGGTTACATTTTTTACTTCATCCAGACTTCTAAGAATTTCCACGATTGTTTGGTAGTTTTCTTCACTAACTAAGCTCTCAAAGTTATTTTTTGGTAGAGGATAGTTGGAAATGATAACTACCTCAGAAAAGGCAGTTATGGGTAAGAAAAGGCTAAGGAAAAAAAGCCATTGACTAAAAACTCTCATCGGGTTAAATTATACATTCAAGAATGAGAATAACGGGGGAGTTAAACAAGGCAGAGCTAAACATTGGAAAAAAGAGTGTTGGCTTTAATCCGTCATCCCAAGCGCCAAACTTTGAGGATATTTTGAATTTAATAAAAGGTGCTGATATCTCCTTCAACCCGGCCATACCTCCTGAGGCTTCTCTGAAAGCTCAAGGGCACCCAACAGCTAACAAGGAGGAAAAAGACAACGACTTTCTAACTAACCTATCAATCTTTGGCTTGTTTGCCTATGGACAGATTAAACAGATCTCTGAAGAAGAAAATGCAAAAGCGGACAATGTTTTTAACGGAACTGATACAAACTTACCCAACGAAGAAAAGTTAAATGCTTTATTGGTACAGCTTAAAAGCTTGAAAGGACAATCTCAAGACACAAATAATGAGTTTTTCCTAGTTAAACCCGAGGTTTCAAACATTAAAGTAAACACCGCACAGTTTTCTACCAAAATTTCTTATCAAATCTTAGAAAATCAGATTTCAGCCAATTATCAGAAACTACAAAACTTTTTGAACATTAACCAAACTAATGCTGGTAACGGTTTGACAAATAGAGATGAACCTCAAACAGAAGAGTTTGCACAGGGATTTTTTGATGGTTCAGAGTTTGAGCTTTATCCAAAGGAAGAGCATACAAAGGCAGATCTACGCAACAATTCTGCTACTATTTCCTTAAAGATGACTAAAAACGTTCTTGAGGATTTACCTCAAAGGGTTGAGAAATCTGAGTTATCACCCATAGAAAAGAGCAAAAAAGAGGAAGAACATTCGCACCTTTATAGCATGGAAATTTCTCCCCAAAGGTTTGAAGATAAGATAGAAAATGTCCAAGAGGTAAAAAATACAAAGCACTTCCACACTTTTCACGAGACTAAGAGCTTATATGTAAAGCTTGAGGAAGGAGACTTTAGAATAAGGGTGGTGAAAGATGCCATAAGTGTTAAGGTGGATTTTAGGGAAGACTTTAGACCGCCTACTGCTCAGGAAGTGCAAAATCTAATAGAAAGTCTCTCTAAGGTAGGTTTTAGAATGGAAATGCTTAGCTTGAACGGTAAAAACCTGCAGTGGGAATTTAGACAGGGGCAAGAGGACAAAAGAGGAAGCAGCTCAAGGGAAGCGAGCCCCTATCAAGGTAAGGACAGGCAAGAATTTAGTCTTTATTTATAAAAGCCCCCGGAGGGGGGAGGTTTTAGAGTAGTGATTTTACCTTTTCTACCACTTCCTCATAATTGGGTTCTTGTGTAATTTCTGGCACCAGTTGGATGTAGGCTATGTTTCCTTCCTTATCTACCACAAAGACCGCCCTTGCCAGTATGCCCTTTAGTGCGCCCTCGGAGATGAGAACGCCGTACTTTTCCATATCCCTGTAACGAAAGTCGGAGGCTACGGTTATGTTGCCTATGTTGAAGCTCTCGCAGAACCTCTTTTGGGCAAAGGGCAGGTCCATAGAGATCACAGTTACATCAACACCAGACATGCCACCCATAAGCTCGTTGAACTTCTTGGTCTCCGTCTCGCAGACGGGAGTGTCCAAAGAGGGCACAGTTATGATCACTTGAACTACACCTTTGGCACCGCCAATAACCTTTTCCTGAAGGTCTTTGGTAACCACCACAGCCTCGGGTGCCTTCTGACCCACCTCTAGGGTGGGACCACAAAGGGCAACAGGATTACCTTTTAAATTAACAGTTTGAGCCATGGCACTTCCTCCTTTTTGGTTTTGCTTATATTTTAATGGCAAGTCAAGCCTTCAAAGGATGATAAAGCTCAGCTTTCTAAAAGGGCAAGGGCGTTTTTGAGTCTTTCTATGCCCTCCTTTATTGTATCCTCCGAAAGGCAGTAGGAAAGACGCAGATAACCTTCCCTTCCGAAGGCAGAACCTGGAACTCCTGCTACTTTACCTTTCTCCAGCAAAAACTCCGCAAGGGCAAGGTCTGAACCCAGCTTAGAGGAATAGTAGCTTAGGTTTGGAAAGATGTAAAAGGCACCCTTTGGTTTTACCACAGAAATGTTGGGGATATCCCTAAGTAAGTTGTAAGCTAAATCCCTTCTTTTTTCAAAGGCAGAACGCATAGTTTGGACGAAGGTTTTAGCGTCGGGATTTTTTAGGGCTTCCAAGGCTCCATACTGGGCAAAGGTGGTGGCGTTGGATATGGTCTGGCTGTTTAGGTCCTCAATTACCTTGGCAAACCTCTCTGGACAGGCAACATAACCAACTCTCCAACCGGTCATAGAGTAGGTTTTTGAGAAGGCGTTAACTGTAAAGGTAATTTCTCGGACCTCCTTTGAAAGACTGGCGGGGCTGACAAACTTCTCTCCATCATAGACAAAAGCTTCATAACACTCGTCGGAAATGATAAACACATTCCTTGAAAGGCAGAGCTCTGCGATCTTTTTCATCTCCTCCTCGGGCACCACTGCACCCGTGGGGTTTGAGGGAGAGTTAAGCACCAGAGCCTTTGTCCTGTTGGTTATGTATGGTTCTATATCCTCCGCCCTCAGGATGAATCCATTTTCTTCTTTTAGTTTGATCTCTACGGGCTTTGCACCGCAGAGTAAAATTTGTTCGGGGTATGTTACCCAGTAGGGGGATGGCAACAGTACCTCATCACCCTCGTCCAATATGGCGCTGAAAACTAAGTAAAGGGCCATCTTGGCACCGGCCGTTACTACAATTTCAGAGGGCTTGTACTCAACGTTGTTCTCTTTTAGCAATTTTTCTGCTAAGGCTTGTCTTAGGGGAGGTATTCCACCGGAGGGGCTGTACTTGGTTTTACCTTCCTTTAGGGCTTTTATACAGGCCTCCTTGATGAAATCGGGGGTATCAAAGTCTGGTTCTCCGGCGCCAAAACCGATCACATCAAAACCTTGACTTTTGAGCTGATTGACTTTGGCACTGAGGGCTAAGGTTGGAGCGGGCTTTATATGAGAGACCCTCCTTGAAAGCATGGCTTTTTTATTATAAACCTCCCTGAGGCTGTTCTAAAAATCCCTCATCGGGACCGTCCCCCCAGCCTCTAAGGGAACTAACCTACTCCTCACCCTATCCCACACCCCTTCCACCAACACGGGCTTCAGAGGAGAAAGGTCCCTCGGCAAGACCCTTCCAAGGATAGGGAAGAGGAGGGCTACCTTCAGAACTTGCCAAGCTACAAAAGAGGCAAGGTTGCCTCTCCCCTGCTCGGGATTCCTTCCGTTGGCTCCCTCGCAAGAGCTTGACTCACTCTGAAGGCTTTGTATGATATTGGTCAATAGCTTCTTTGCATCCTCTACACTCCTTAGTTCGCTTTCTAAGGCATTCCTCTTATATTCGTTGGTTTCCTTCTCTATAAGTTCTCTAAGTTCCTCTTCCCTCTCTTCATACCTCTTTAGGGCAAACTCTAAATATACTTTGTCCTTCAAAAGTTTCTCGTAATTCTCAGGCATGTCCTCTTTAAAGCCCAGTGCTCTTCTCCCTATCACATATGCAGATGCTATGTCTTTATCTATACTTAACTGTGGTGCATACTTTAGCATACCAATAACTGAGGTGTAGGCGGGATTGACTTCTACTACTTCCACCCCTTTTAATCTTGCCACCCTCTTTAGCTTTTGCAAGAACTTTTTGGCGTTCCACTGATGAAGTCTTTTTCTTAACTCAGCTTTTCCATCTCCACGTTTTCCCTTCTTAAGCTTTTTCAAATTCTCTACAGCTATAGCTTTTCCTTTTTCAATAGCTAAATCCACTATCTGATGTGCCAATATCCACTCTTGGTGGTTTTTGCTGTTTTGGGATAGCCCTAAAAGACGGTGTAAGCTGATGGTTTGATAGCTTACCAATTCTCCAGTTTTTGAAACTTCAGCTATAGCTAAGTGGATAGGTGATGCGTTTGTGTCTATGGCTATTACTCCGTTTTCTTTTGTGTATCTAACTTCAGGCGCTGGGATTTCAAAGGATACGCTTCCATAAACTTCTCCTTCCCTTAGCTTTAACTCCACTGTGTAGGCAAAGTAGTTTTTTGTTTGCCAGCTTTCTAAAAGCATAGCCATAAAGGTGAGCCACTTGTCTTTGTTGTTGCTGGGTTCCCTTAACACTTTGGCGTAGATAAACTCTCTGTTCCCTGTGGTAATTCTAAGGTAAAGCTGTCCGTTTAGGTCTTCAAATCTTGTTAACCTGTTTCCTCTGTCTGATTTTGACCCGATGCTTATAAGTGTTCCCTGCCTTAATTCTTTCCATTGTTTTTTAAGTACCTCCCTTGCTTTCCCCATAAGGTGATTTTTACAAAGTTTTTCAAAGAGTCTTTTGCCACCAAACACTACTGGTTTATCTGTAGGGTATTGCTTAGCTTTGTAAATGGCTGAATCAATGTATTTTGTCGGCAGGTCAGGGAATAGCTTTCTTAGTCTTTGGTATATTTGGGCGTGTGGGTTTTTTGTTTTTTCTTTTTCCAACTCCTTTAGCATATTGTATGCCACTCGGATGGCGGAGGATTGATTACGCATCAGCTTTATGAGTTTTTCTCTGTCTTCCCTTTTCAGTTCAAGCTTGAACTGTAGGCTAACAAACATCAGAGTTAGATTTTATTCTTGAAGCTCTTGTGTGTCAATGGGTTTATATTTTTAGAACACTCTCAGAGTCTGTTGATAAAAAAATATAACAATGTTAATATATATTGAAGGATACGTCGGGTGAGAAATTCAAAGAAGCTGTAAATCTCTTAGGAAAAAAGCTTTGGCAAGGAGGGGGCTTATAATACCCCCAAACCCCACCAAGGAGGTAATAACATGAAAAATCACCTCTATAGTTTATACCAAATGATCCTACAGTCCCTAACTTTCTACCTTGGAGTTGATCAGGAAAAGAAAAAGGCAGGCAGACCTCCAAAAGTCTCTGACCTCCAACTCTGTGCCCTGTTTATCCTATCCTATATCACAAACACTCCCGTCTTCACACTGGCTAAATCTTTGATTGACCCCAATATCAAGTCCTATCATCTCTTCCGAAAAACAAGAACCCAAAAAGTGTATAGGCT
>Ga0081473_125170_pt1 | contig 45954 bp, 45 predicted proteins | sample CisSprmetagenome_FD_70977 | JGI IMG/M metagenome (GOLD analysis project Ga0081473, IMG submission 70977) | Hypoxic/sulfidic aquatic microbial communities from Cistern Spring, Yellowstone National Park, USA v2 (version 2) | ecosystem: Environmental > Aquatic > Thermal springs > Hot (42-90C) >...
TTGGAATGTTAAGCATTTTAGTACCTCCTGCTGGGGGTTAGTGAGTGTTATTATACTCCCTCCCTCAGCAGGTTTTTTACTACCAAACTTTAGCTTTAAACTAATTTCTCACCCAGCGTATCTCTAAAGATTTGCTATAAGATAGTAAAACATGATAAAAAGTATTCTGCTTAAACTTTGTCCCAACTGCGGAGGAAATATTAGTGCAGACAGGTTGCTAAAAGGTCTGCCTTGTAATGTTTGTATGCCAGATGAGGAAAAACCGCTATGTTCCACGCTCAAGGAAGGAGAGCTTAAGAAACTCTGTCATGTGGAAGAGCAATTAAAAGAGTGGGAAGAGGTTTTTGAGAGGCACATAAAATCAAAGCCGTGGAGCTTGCAGTTTGCGTGGGCTAAAAGGGTTTTTTTGGAAAGTTCCTTCGCTCTTTTAGCTCCCACCGGTGTTGGCAAAACTTCTTTTGGTTTGTCTATGGCTTTCTATCTTGCCAAAAAAGGGAAAAAGTCTTACATAATTTTGCCTACCAAACTGCTGGTAAATGAGGTAAGCAAACGCCTAAAGAGGATGAGGATTAAAGATTCAGCCCTTCTTACTTTTGGTGATGAAGAAGGGAAAAAGAAGGAGGAAAAAAAGGAAAGATTGGTAAAAGGAGACTTTCTCATACTTGTTTCTACCTCCATGTTCCTTTATAGGAACCATCAACTTATTCCCAAAGATATGTCTTTTGTGTTTGTAGATGATGTGGACTCTTTTTTAAAAACCGCTAAAAATGTAGATAAAGCTCTTTATCTTTTGGGCTTTAGTGAGGAAGATATAGAAAAAGCTATGAGCTTGATAAGGCTAAAAGAAAAGTTCAAAAAAACGCAGGAAGACTGGGAAAGGATAAAAGAGCTTTCGCAGGAAGTTAGAGAGCTGTCAGAAAAAGTAAAGGGTGTGCTTGTAGTATCTTCTGCTACATCAAACCCACGCTCCAGCAGGATAAAACTCTTTAGAGAACTTTTGGGTTTTGAGGTGGGAACGCCCACTTTTTACCTCAGGAACATAGTAGATGCTTACGCGCCGTACCAAGAGCAAGACCTTTCTAAATGGATAAGAAAGCTGGGCAAAGGTGGGCTTATCTTTTTATCTTCTGATAAAGGAAAGGATGAGGTGTACACTCTTGTAAAGAGCCTTGAAGAAAAAGGTATAAAAGCTGTCTCTTACGAAGACTTAGATGAAAAGCATCTCTCTGACTATGAAAAGGGCAAAATAGATGTGATAGTGGGTATAGCTTCTTACAGAAATCCTCTGGCAAGGGGTTTTGATATGCCTCATGTGGTCAGATATGCTCTTTTTTACGGCGTTCCCAAGGTGGTAATATCTCTAAGTTTTGAAAAGAGCCTTTCTCACTTGCTTTGGGCTCTTTCTTCTGTTAGATATCACATTGCAAAACACCTAAGCCAGCACATACAGAAAGTGGATAGCTGGATATCCAAGCTAAAAAGGTATCAGTATATAAACGAAGACTACCTAAAAGAAAAAAGAGACCTTAAAGAGAGGATACAACAGCTCAGAGAGGAAATAAGGCAGTTCCTAATGAGTCAAGAAGTCATCAATATCATTGAAACCTCGGAAGACCTCACTCTTAGGCTTGTGAACGGAGATTATCAGATGGTTGTCTCGGATGCAACGGGCTACCTTCAGGCAAGCGGAAGGACCTCCAGAATGTTTGCTGGTGGTATAACAAAAGGTCTTAGTCTCCTTTTAGTTGACGACCAAAGAGCCTTTAATCATCTCAAAAAAAGGGTAAGGTGGTTCAGCGAAGACATAGACTTTGTTTCCATCTCCTCTGTAGACTTGGAAAATATCCTTTTGCAGATAGATACAGACAGAACTAAGGTAAAAAATTTCCTTAGAGGGGAAAAAGCTCCAACGCAAACAGACCTTCTAAAACCTGTGCTCATAGTTGTTGAATCACCAAACAAAGCAAAAACAATAGCTAACTTCTTTGGGAAGGTGGTAAGAAGAAGAATAGGACAGCACGAGGTCCTTGAAACATCTCTTGAAGACAGGTATCTTATGATCACCTCTTCTTTGGGTCATGTCCTAGACCTTAACAAAGAAGAGGGTTTCCACGGTGTTTATGTAAATGAAGAGATAGTGCCTGTTTATGAAAGCATTGAAGGAAAAGAAGAGCTCATAAAGAGCATAAGGAGGATGTCCCTTGAGGCTATGCAGGTGCTTATAGCAACAGACCCAGACACAGAAGGAGAAAAAATAGGCTGGGATCTTATGCAGTTACTAAAACCCTATGTGAAGGACATAAAGAGAATGGAATTTCACGAGGTGACCAAAAAAGCCATAGTTAAAGCCATAAAAGAACCCAGAGACTTTAACACTAACTTGGTAAAGGCTCAGGTGGTGCGAAGGGTTGCAGACAGATGGGTGGGTTTTGAGTTTTCCCGGTTTTTACAACAGGCTTTTGGCAAAAGCTGGCTCTCCGCAGGCAGGGTTCAAACACCCGTGCTTGGTTGGATCATAGATAGGGAAAAGGAATACAGAAAGAGGATATACAAGGTTTTTATAAGGATAGAAAAGGACGGAAAGATCTTCAAAACAGAGTTCAGTTTTGAAAACAAAGATGCTGCAAAAGAGTTCTACGATAGGCTAAAGTATCTTGAATTTCGTGTGCTTGAAAGCAAAGAAGAATACAGAAACCCACCCCCTCCTTATACCACAGACAGTCTTTTGAAAGATGCCAGCGATAGGTATAAGTTTTCTCTGCCAAAGACTATGAGCTTAGCTCAGACACTTTTTGAGCTCGGTTTCATAACCTATCACAGGACTGATTCTAGTAGAGTTTCTGACTACGGTATAAGTGTAGCCAAAGAGTACATAAAGGAAGAGTTGGGAGAAGATTACTTTAAGCCTAACCGCTTTGCAGAAGGTGGGGCGCACGAGTGTATAAGACCCACAAAACCCATGGATACAGAAGAGTTAAGGTCTTTTCTTCTAAGCGATCAAGCAGAGAACCTTACAAGGGAACACTTAATGCTATACGACCTTATCTTTAGGCGATTTATGGCAAGTCAGACAAGACCTGTAAAAGTAAGATCCCTTGAAGTACTTGTAAAAGCGGGTGAGTTTGAGCAGAAGCACACACTGACAGTGGAAGTCCTCGAGGAGGGTTGGAACAGGTTTCTGTACTTAGAGACGCATCCACACATAGAGGGTAAAGTCCCAGCAGAGGGCATAAAAGAGCTAAAAGAACTTCCCAAGGCATTTCTCTATACTCACGGAGAGCTCGTTCAGGAAATGAAGAAAAGGGGTATAGGCAGACCGTCCACTTACGCAACTATAGTGGAAAAGCTCTTGGAGAGGGGATATGTGATAGAAAGGAAAGGATTTTTGATACCCACAAAATTGGGCAAATCCGCTTACGAATACCTGAGCAAAAGGGAAGGTATAAGAGAGTTTGTCTCGGAAGAATTTACAAAAAAACTGGAAGGCCTCATGGACATGGTAGAAGAAGGCAGTGCGGACTACGAGAACATACTTAAAGATCTATACAGAGTTATAATGTCTTTAGGACTCCTTTTGGAGGTAGGAAGATGATCTTACACCCGCTTTTTGCTTATGCTACTGTACTGTTAGCCCTTGTAGTTTTTGTGCTTTATATTCTCAGTTTAAGTCTGCTAAAAAATGGTCAAGGTTTTAAATACGCACTTATCTTACACGCGTTTCTTATAGTGGTAGCGTTATTATCCGTGCTTGGAGGATTTTCGGTCTCTGCTGTGCCTTTGGTGCAGTCTAAAGCTCCCTTTATTTGGATGTTTCCTCACAAGTGGAACGGCATACTTCTTTTACTCTATACACTCTTTTCCTTCCTCTTTTTATGGTTCAAGGGAGAAAACGCAGGTAAGAAAGGGCTATTGGTGAGTGTAGTTGGGATCCTTCTGGTACTCTTTCAGCTTTTTACTGGGTGGATGCTAAGGCTTGTATTTTTCTCGTAAAAGTCCTATATTCATAAGCTATGCTGGAGAGGTACCGTATACTCAAAGAATACACAGGTCCCATAGACTTAAAGTATATGTCTTATCAAGAGCTGACAGAACTTGCACAAGAGGTAAGAGACTACATACTGGAAGTGACAGCAAAAAACGGTGGGCATGTAGCTCCCGGTCTTGGAGTTGTAGAACTTACTATAGCTCTTTTGAGAGCTTTTAATCCCCCTTCTGATATAATAGTTTGGGATATTGGACATCAAGCGTATCCGTGGAAAATACTCACAGACAGAAAAGAGAGCTTCCCCACCCTAAGGCAGTATGGTGGTATATCGGGTTTTCTCAGAAGAGAAGAGAGCCTATACGACGCTTTTGGTGCAGGGCATAGCTCCACATCCATTTCTGCAGCGCTCGGTTTTAGAAAGGCGATGGACTTGCTGGGTCAAGAAGGTTATGTGGTTGCAGTTATAGGCGATGGTGCTATGACCGCTGGTATGGCTTTTGAAGCTTTAAACAATGCGGGACATCTCAGACCTAAACGCTTTATAGTGATACTCAATGATAATGAGATGTCCATATCTCCTAATGTAGGTGCCATATCCACTTATCTTAGTAAGATTCTTAGCGGAAGATTTGTTCAAGAAACAAGGCAAAAAGTAAAGCATCTGCTAGAACACATAAGCGGTGCTAGTAGAATAGTCAAGCTTACTGAGGAATTTCTAAAAGGACTCATATCTCCCGGAATAATATTTGAAGAGCTAGGTTTTAATTACATAGGACCGGTAAACGGTCATGACCTTTCCGCTCTTGAAAAGACTGTTGAGAATATAAAGCTCATAGAGGATCCTGTGCTTCTCCACATATACACCAAAAAGGGTAAAGGCTACAAGCCAGCAGAAAACGACCCAGTCACATGGCACGGTGTGGCTCCTTACAAAAGGGAGTCAGGAGAGTTTATAAAAAAACCTTTACCCCCTACATGGACCTCTGTTTTTGGTAAAGCAGTAGTTGAACTTGCAGAAATGTTTCCCGAGCTAGTAGTTATAACACCTGCCATGAAGGAGGGATCTGGGCTGGTAGAGTTTAGTCAGAAGTATCCCAACAGGTTTTTTGATGTAGGTATAGCAGAACAGCATGCGTGCACCTTTGCCGGAGGACTCGCTGCTCAAGGGCTTAAACCTATAGCTGCTTATTACTCCACCTTTCTACAGAGAGCTTACGATCAGGTGATCCACGATATAGCTCTTCAGAACCTTCATGTGGTGTTTGCTATAGACAGAGCAGGACTTGTAGGAGATGACGGACCAACACATCACGGGGTTTTTGACCTCTCTTATCTTAGATGCGTTCCCAACATGGTAGTTTCTGCTCCAAAGGACGAACAAGAGCTCAGAGACCTTCTTTATACAGCTCTTGAGTGGAAGGGACCCTTTGCGGTAAGGTATCCGAGAGGTCCAGCTTACGGAGTGCCTACAGAAGGTTTTAAAAAGATACCCGTAGGAAGCTGGGAAGTTTTATCAGAAGGGGAAGATATAGTCATTCTTGCAGTGGGATACACTGTATATCAGGCACTAAAGGCGGCTGAACTTCTTAGCAAAGAAGGCATAAAAGCGGGTGTTATCAACGCACGCTTTGTGAAGCCCATGGACCATGTCCTTCTTACGCATCTGTGTGAAAAGTATCCCCTTTTTGTGACGGTAGAGGATAACACTGTGGTTGGCGGTTTTGGTTCCGGAGTTCTTGAGTGGCTCTCTCAGAAAGGCATATTAAAAAAGACGCTACTCATAGGTATTCCGGATAAGTTTGTAGAACACGGAAATCAAAACTTACTCAGGGACTTGGTAGGTATATCTGCAGAAGGCATAGCCAAAAGAGTAAGCGAGTTTGTAAAAAAGTCAGAGTTTCACATGCTTTAACCAGTTCCAGTTGTCAACAGTCCATTCAACGGTTCTCTTTATACCCTCCTCAAGACTAACTTTTGGCGTCCATCCTAGAACTCTTTTAGCCTTTTCTATGTCAGCCCAAGTAGCTTTCATGTCTGCCTTGTGAAACTCTCCGTATTCTAAAAGAGCCTTTTTGCCCGTATATCTTTCTATAAGCTCAATAACATAGGAAAGACTGTGAGGTTTGTTGCTTCCAAGATTGAATATATCATAGCCTACCGTGTTAAGAGCCAGAATAGTGCCTTCTGCTATGTCATCTATGTAAGTGAAGTCTCTGCTTTGACTACCATCACCAAAGATCTGCAAGGGTACTCCCTCAAGAACCCACTTGATAAACCTAAAAATGCTCATATCTGGTCTTCCTGCCGGTCCATAAACGGTAAAGTAGCGAATTACAGATACATCTATTTTGTAAAGGTAATGGTAGGTATAAGCCATAACCTCTGCGGACTTTTTGGAAGCTGCGTAGGGAGATATGGGTGTATTTACAGGAAGGTCTTCTTTGAAAGGCATTTGCTGTCCTGCATATAGAGAAGAGGTAGAAGCAAGGACAAACTTTTTTACCTCATGCTCTTTACACATTTCAAGAAGGTTCAGCGTCCCAAGAGCGTTAGTGGTCATGTACACAAAAGGGTTTTCTATGGAATACCTCACTCCTGCTCTTGCTGCCTCATTTATTACAGCATCAAAAGTATACCTTTTAAACACTTCCCTAAGGGAAGGGAGGTCTTCTATGTCTGTTTGATAAAAGGTAAAGTTCTCGTAATTTTTAAGAAGGTCCAGTCTGTACTCTTTGAGCTTAACATCGTAGTAATCATTAAGGTTATCTATACCTACTACCTTATGCCCCTTTTGGAGCAACTTTTCACAAACCTTCCAGCCTATGAATCCAGCACACCCAGCAACAAGAAAGCTCTGCATTATAATAATCTTACCCTATATTTATAAACCATGCCCCACAGAGAGGATATTCTTAAAAAGATAGATATCGTGGATGTCATATCCTCTTACATAGACCTCAAAAGGGTGGGAAGTAATTACAGTGCGAGATGTCCCTTCCACCCAGACGATACACCTTCTTTTTTCGTATCACCTTCAAAGGGTATATTCAAGTGTTTTGGGTGTGGTGTAGGTGGTGATGCCATAAAGTTTGTCTCTTTGTACGAAAACATAAGCTACTCGGAAGCTCTCCTAAAGCTTGCAAAAAGGTACAACATTCCCATCAAGTTAAAAGAAACTAAGAGATCTACTAAAATGCTTCAAATTCTTGAGCTGGTAGCGAACTATTATCACAACGCTCTTGGAAGTGTACCTAGGGTTGTAGATTATCTCAAAAGTAGAGGTATATCTTCAAAAAGCGCTCAAAAGTTTATGTTGGGATATTCCCCTTCCTCTGAAGACTTGGTAAGCTTTCTTAAAAAAGAGGGCGTTCTTGATGCTTACGAAAAGACAGGAAACTTGATCAAGCTCGATGAAGGGCTCTATAGAGATCTCTTTGCAGGAAGAATCATAATACCTATAAGAGACGAAAGGGGAAACTACATAGCCTTTGGTGGGAGACTCCTTCAGGAAGGACAGCCCAAGTACATAAACTCACCGGAGAGCGAGTTTTTTAAGAAGAGGTCTGTTGTGTTTGGCTTGCACCAAGCAAGGGAATACATAAAGGAGATGGGATTTGTAGTTATAGTTGAAGGTTATTTTGATGTGATCGCTATGCATCAAGAAGGCTACAAGAATACTGTGGCACCTTTAGGCACATCTTTTAGCCAAGATCATGCCATCATCCTCTCCAAATACACAAAAAACGCAGTGCTACTTTTTGACGGTGATAATGCGGGAAAAAAAGCGGTAAGACTTGCAACCCCTCACCTGCTTTCCCAAGGTATTAATGTAAAGGTGGCGTACCTTCCAGAAGGTGAAGACCCAGACACTATGGTAAGAAAAGACAAAGAAGGTTTACACACACTTGTTCAGCATGCGCAAGACATATTCCAGAATTTGATAGAAGAGATCAAGGAAGGTAAAAACTCCGCTCTGAAGGACTTTCTTTATTATGCAGGTTTTGTAAAGGACAAGGTTTATCAGCACGAGCTTATAAAGTCAGTAAGCTCCGTTTCAGGCCTTCCTGTAAGCCTTCTTTATGAGCAGATACCCAAGGTTCAAAAGGTAGAAGAGCAAGATGAAGCTTTGGATTTAACTTATGCAGAAAAAGTATTTTTGTTAGGTCTTATGAGGTTAGGAAAGGAGGAATATCTGAAAGAGGTATTACTCTCACCCAAAGCCATGCAAATAGCGGAGTATATACTAAGCGGAGATTATCACATGGTGCCAGAGAGCATAAAGAACACGAAGGTTTATGACTTGGAATCAGCCTTTGAAACCAGTTATCATCTTCTTAAAGTAGAAAAGTCCCATTTTACTGAAGGCACAAGGAGCATAAAGGAAAAGAGAGAGGAAAAAGATATTAAGACGGTGAGGTTTAGAAGAAGATGCTAAGGGAAATAATTTATAATTTTAATACCATGTTGGAAGAGGGTCTTCTTAGCAGGTTAAAGGAGCATGCGGATTACTTTCCTAAGAAAGAACAGGCTATACTTATGTGCCTTCACGAGGTGCAAAACTATTACGGGCACATACCCCAGTTTGCTCTTGAGGAGGTTGCCAAACTTCTTGGCTTGCCACTAAACCATGTGGAGAATGTGGTGTCTTTCTACGACATGTTTGATAGGGGTCAGCCTGCAAAGCACAGGATAAGGGTGTGCGTAAGCATAGTATGTGAGCTTATGAACAAGGACAAGCTAATTAAGGCCATTAAAGAGCTTTTGGGTATAGATTTTGGTCAAACTACTAAAGATGGACGTTTTAAGCTAATAGCGGTTCAATGCTTAGGTGCGTGCAGTGAAGCACCCTTTTTTATGGTAGACGAGGACGCTTACAAATTTGAGAGTAAGGAGAAACTCCATGAGATCCTATCCCGTTATGCCTAACATATACACGGAAACCACCTTGGATATGCTTTTAAGAAGAGCAAAAAAACCCAGGGTGCATACCGTAGAAGACTATCTGCGGGACGGAGGTTATCAAGCTCTTGAGAAGGCACTTAATATGGATCCTCAGGAGATAATAGAATGGGTGGACAAAAGCCAGCTCAGAGGTCGCGGTGGTGCAGGTTTTCCTACTGGCAAAAAGTGGAAGTTCGCGGTTCAAAATCCTGCTCCCAGGTATCTCATATGCAACGCGGATGAGTCAGAGCCTGGGACATTCAAAGACAGAGTGCTCATAGAAAGAGATCCTCACCTTCTGATAGAAGGTATGATCATATCCGCCTATGCTATTGGTGCTAACGAAGCTTTTGTATACATAAGAGGGGAGTATACCGCAGGCTACTACATACTTAGGGATGCCATAGAAGAGGCAAAAAAGAAGGGTTTTTTGGGAAGGAACATACTGGGAAGTGGTTTTGACCTTGAAATATATGTGGCAAGGGGTGCGGGTGCCTACATATGTGGTGAGGAAAGCGCTTTGATAGAATCTCTTGAGGGTAAGAGAGGTTTTCCGCGTACCAAACCCCCATTCCCTGTGCAGTATGGACTCTTTGGAAAGCCCACAGTAGTTAACAATGTAGAAACCTTGTGCAACATACCTTTCATCATAAAGCTCGGTTGGGAAGACTACAGATACATAGGACCCAGTGATTATCCCGGACCAAAGCTTTTTCCTGTAAGTGGTAAGGTTAAAAAACCTGGTGTTTATGAACTTCCCATGAACACCACTTTAAGAGAAGTAGTCTACAAGTATGCAGGAGGGACTATAAATAACAAAAAAGTTAAGGCTGTGTTTTCTGGTGCGCTTGATTGTTTTTCTTGGGAAGAGTTAGATACGCCCATGGACTATTCACCCTTCGGTTTTGGAGGAACAGGAACGGTGATAGTGCTAACAGAGGAAGATGATGTAGTTAAGATGTGTTTAAAGGTGGCGGAGTTTTACGCTCATGAGAGTTGTGGGCAATGTACACCCTGTAGGGTAGGCACCTACGAACAGGCAAACCTACTGCATAGGATAATTCAAGGCACGGCAACAGAAGGGGATTGGGAAGGCTTTGATTTTGTAAACAGGTTCATACAGCCTACTTCCATATGTGGTCTTGGTGCAGTGGCAGGAAGGCTCATAAGACAAACCATGAAGAAGTTTCCTGAAGAATGGGAAAAATACAGAAAGTTATCTACCGAGTCTTCCCTTGGCGTTTAAATTTATAATCCATGACCAAGGTTTGGGGATTTGAAGATGTAGAGTCTGCACGAGAGTACTTAGCTAAATACCTGCTTAACTACATACACATGGAGCTGGAGACACTGCCAAAAGAAGAGTGGGAAAAAACCCTTACAACATGGGCTAAGATATGCATGTTTGCAAGCACCCTTTTGAATAAGAAGGACCAAGAAAGGGAAGAGCTCTATAAGAAGTACAACTTTGATCAAGTGATGATAGGCATAGCGGAAGATGTAAGACATACCCTTTTGGGTGCATACTCCTTGGGCATACTAAAGGATGGGGAAAGACCTTACCAAGTGATACCCAAGGGGGTGGATTTGGTGCTACAAAAGGAAGAGCTTCTAACTTCTTACAGTTTAAAAAAGGAAGTCCTTGATTATATTAGAGATTTTTTTAGGAGAAATAGATAATGAGAGTAGCGGTGGGTATGAGTGGAGGAGTGGACAGTAGCGTGTCCGCTCTTCTTATGAAACTTGCGGGGCACGAAGTTATAGGTGTGACTCTGAGGTTTCATACCCTTCCAGAGAGTTGCAGTGTAGATGATCTCAGGGTTTGCTGTTCGCCGCAAGATGTTAAGGATGCAGCTAAAGTGTCTGAAAAACTTGGTATACCTCACATAACCTTGGACTGGGAGAGGATATTTAAAAGCAGGGTCATTGACTACTTTGTAAAAGAATACTTGGAGGGTAAAACTCCAAATCCTTGTGCGGTATGCAACAGAGATGTAAAGACGGGTTTTTTGGCAAAGTATCTGAGGGAGGTAGCTCAGATAGACAAGCTTGCCACAGGTCATTATGCAAAGATTTTGGAGTACAGAGGAAGAAAGATGGTAGCAAAAGCAGAAGATAAGAACAAAGACCAATCTTACTTTCTTGCGCTAATGGAAAGAGATGTCCTTGAACTTCTTGAGTTTCCCATTGGGTCTTACACAAAGGACCAGGTTAGGAAGATAGCTCAGGAGTATAACTTGCCAGTAGCCCAAAAGAAGGACTCTCAAGAAGTTTGCTTTCTTATAGGTAAAAAGCCAGGTGAGTTTCTCAGAGATTTTGTGGACACTAAAGAAGGTATCATAACAGATACTGAAGGCAAGGTGTTGGGAAAACACACGGGCATATACAACTTCACTATAGGACAGAGGCGTGGCCTTAGATTATCCATTGGTAAACCCCTTTATGTGATAGACCTAGACGAACAAAACAACAGGATAATCGTGGGAGAAAAAGATGAGCTCTACAGAAATAGCTTAAAGCTCTTATACTTGAACGCACACCTACCCATAAAGGAGTGGGGAGATGTGTATGCGGTGGTGCGCTACAGGTCAAAACCTGTCAGAGTAAGAGACATAAGGGAAACCCAGGACGGTGGTTATTTCGTGGAGTTTGAAGAAAGAGTTTGGGGCATAACTCCCGGACAAGTGTGTGCCTTTTACGAGGGAGATGTACTCTTAGGTGGAGGTGTGATCGCTAAGGAATGATAGTTTATGGAAAGAATCCGGTGATAGAAGCTCTAAGGTCTGACAAAGATATAGAGAAGGTGCTTGTAGCTCATGACTCCCATCCACCTTATCAGGTGGTAAAGCTATGCAAACAGAAAGGTATAAAGCTACAAAAAGTTCCAAGGGAAAAGATAGAAGAGCTTGCAGGTACAAAAAAAACCCAGGGCATCCTTGCTATCATAAGCCCTATAAAGTATGTGCCACCTGAGGAGATTTTTAGAAATGCCATAGAGAAAAACTCTTTTTTTCTGGTTCTTGACCACATTACAGACCCACAAAATGTAGGAAATCTTTTACGAACTTGTGAAGTTTTTGGTGGAGTGGGAGCTCTTTTACCCACTCACAGATCAAGCCCTATAAATGAAGTAGTGGCAAAAGCTTCGTCGGGTGCAGTGTTTTACCTTAAGCTTTCAAAAGTTGCTAACCTTTCAAATTCTTTGAGGGAGTTCAAAAAGCAAGGGGGTTGGATAATATCTGTAGAAAGAGGAGGAAAAGATATAAGAAGCTTTTCTATACCGTTGCCCTGTGCCTTAGTTTTAGGGTCAGAAGGAGAAGGTGTTTCCAAAAACATATTGGACATATCTGATACAGTGGTATCCATACCTATGGTGGGGAAGATAAACTCTTTGAATGTATCTTCCGCTGGAGCTCTAGCCATGTGGGAGTGCGTAAGAAGTTTTATATAATTAAGTGTGTTATAATTATAGCCAAGGTATGAGAAGATTAGCACCTCTGCTCTTTTCTTTCCTGCTTCTGTTTGTGGATTTTAAGACCGTAGAGCACCATCACAAAGACCATCAGCTCCACCAGGATTGCCAACTTTGTATAATCCAACATCAACCTCAGCACAAAGAGGATGTAAAACTTCAGCCAAGGCTTGAAAGTCTTGTCCTTTTTATAGAGAAGGAAAAAACCCAAGAAACCACCCCAAAGCGCGAAATACCCCATAACTATCCCATCCGGGCACCTCCCGTGGGCTAAGGCTTTCCACAGACCCTTTTTTTCCTAAAAAACCTCAGGAGGTGTTAACCATGAAAAAAACTCTGCTTTTACTATCCATCTTTAGCATCGCCTTTGCCCAAGAGAGCTTAGAAGAACTAAAGCGTCAGCTTGAGGAACAAAGAAGGCAAATAAGGGAGCTTGAAAAGAAGATAGAAGCCTTAGAAAAGCAAAAGTCAGAAGCTAAGGAGGAAGTCAAAAAAGAACAAAAACCAGCACCCGCAGACAGAACACTACAACTCAGAGCTAAGTATGAGGAAAGGCTAAAGGCTTTTCAAGTATACCCCTTCAGGCAAACCGCTTTCCTTCCTGACCTCTCCCTTATAGTGGATACCTCCCTTGTGGGAAGGAACAAAAACGACCAAGAGCTCAAACGCTTAGAAATTCCTGGGCTTTATCATAGGCATGGGGGTGAAGAACAAGATATTCTCAACAAAAATAGAGGCTTTAACCTCAACTATGCAGAGCTTTATCTGTATGCCCCCGTGGACCCATACTTTGACCTTTATGCAACCATTCCCTTCTCCGAAGATGGCTCAGAGGTAGAGGAAGCCTACGCAGTCACCAGAGGACTTCCCTTTGGCTTTCAGTTCAAGGTTGGAAAGTTCAGAAGCTCCTTTGGAAGGCTAAACGCCCAGCATCCCCACGTGTGGGACTTTGCCAACCAACCTCTTGTTTATAAAGTCTTCTTGGGAGATGACGGACTAAAGGAAAAGGGAGTTCAATTAAACTGGCTGGCACCTACACCCTTTTACTTGCTCTTTGGCGTGGAAGTTTTGCAGGGAGAAAACGAGCAAAGCTTTGGCACAGAAGGGTTTAAGATGAATACCAAAAAGGATGGCTCAGGAACCGATATAACCGTAGGAGACACCAAAAAGCCAAACCTTTATGTGGGCTTTGTAAAGACCTCCTTTGATGTGGGTGATCTCTCCGTTCTGACGGGGCTTTCCTTTGCAACGGGGCACACTAGGATAAACCACCTTGATGATGAAGATAACCCCCATGCCTTTGCAGGAAATACCAAGCTTTACGGCTTTGACCTAACCGCCAAATACTTTTTAGACTCTTACAGGTACATCTCCTTTCAAGGGGAATACCTCTACAGAGATCAGGATGGAACCAAATACGCATACGATGATGCTGGAAACTTGGTAACACCCAGCATCAAGAAAAAGCAAGGGGGCTTTTACTCTCAGGTGGTCTGGAGGTTTGCCCAAAGGTGGAGGACTGGTTTTCAATACAATCTCATAAACAAAAACGATGTGAAGGAGAATGGGGTAAAGATAAACCTGTCAAATAACCTTCCTGCCTACTACGCCATGCTGGAATACAACCCCACCGAGTTCTCCCGCATAAGGCTACAGGTGGGACAAAACAGGGCATTCTTCCAGGATGGAAGCCGTAAGACCGTCAATGAAGTCATTTTGCAGTTTAACTTTGCCATAGGTGCCCACGGTGCCCATCCTTTCTAAGGAGGTATAGCCATGAGAATGTTAGCCATCCTTCTACTACTTTTTAGCTTTAGCTTTGCAAACCTAAAGGTGGTTGCCACTTACCCTTGGATCGGAGAGCTGGTAAAGGAGATAGGAAAAGACAGAGTGAGCATATATGTGATCGCCAAAGGAACGGATGACCCCCACTTTGTGGTGCCAAAGCCTTCCCACATAGCCAAAATGAGAGACGCAGACCTTCTTATAATGCAGGGGGCAAGCCTTGAGGTGGGGTTTTTGCCACCTCTTTTACAACAATCCAACAATCCCAAAATCCAACCCGGCAGGCAAGGCCTTTTGGATTTATCAGAGTTTGTGAAGATCATAGAAAAGCCAGTAAGCGTTTCAAGAGCCATGGGAGATGTCCATCCAGAGGGGAACCCTCACTATCAGCTTGACCCCTACAACATACCAATACTGGCAGAGGTTATAAAAGACAAGCTTTGCCAACTTGATGAAGGCAACTGTGCTTATTACAAAGGAAACCTTGAGGACTTTCTAAGAAGATGGGACGCAAAGCTAAAAGTGTGGGATAAGGGTTTTTCAAAACTCAGAGGTGTAAAGGTCATTGAATACCACAAGAACTACGACTATCTCTTGCAAAGATACGGAATAGTGTTGGTGGGCACTTTGGAACCCCTTCCGGGCATCCCTCCAACCGCCAAGCATATAGAAAGTCTCATCTCTCAGGCGCAGGGGGTAAAGTTTATCCTTCAGGATGTCTATCACGAAAAGAGGACCGCGGAGTATGTAGCTAAAAAACTAAACGCCAGAATGGTTATTTTGCCTCACGATGTGGGTGCGGTGCCAGAAGCCAATAACCTCTTCTCACTGTTTGATGAGATCCTAAGGAGGTTAAACCCATGACGGATATCCTTTTTCAATCTCTTCTTCTTTCCCTTGTGCTTCTTGGTATCCACGCTTACTTTGGTATGCAAATCGTAGAAAGGGGGATTATATTTACCGACATAGCCATAGCGCAAGCCTCTGCTGTGGGGCTTGCCCTTTCTCTTTTTCTCTACGAAAAACCCTCTTATACGATCGCTTTGGTTTTTGCTCTTTTTTCTAGTCTTTTGATAGCTCTTTCCCAGAGAAAAAAGGATTACGCAGAAGCCTTTATAGGTCTTTTGTATGCCCTTGGATTTTCTTCCGTTGTGCTTATACTTTCCAAATCTCCTCACGGCACAGAAGACTTCATGAACTTGATAGCAACAGACATACTCTTTGTCCCAAAAGAAGAAGTCATCAAAACAGCTTTTATCTACAGTGTATTGGGTTTTTTGCTTTACTTTAGGTCTCGTTTTTTAAAGGGACTTCTTAAAGAGCTATCTTTTTTTGTACTTTTTGCATTAACAGTGACAAGTTCAGTGAAATTAGTGGGTGTGCTGATTGTTTTTTCCATGCTTGTTTCTCCCGCTCTTGTGACTAAGCTTTTGGGAAAGGGGCTGGTTTTTGCGTGGGTTTACGGAGCAGTAATAAACACTGTTGGCATCTTGCTGTCCTTTAAGTTTGACTTTCCCACGGGGTTCAGTTTAGTGTTTTTGCATTCCTTATTGGGAATTCTAGTCTTTCTTTTTAAAGTTTTCATATAATTTTAGCCCTTCTTTTACTAAAAGAGGTATGTCCTTTTCTGAAGACAGAACATTACACGACACCCAAGAATGTTGATGGTAAGAATAAGGAAAGTCTTTTACAAACACAGCCAATGTAGGCACTCTGAGAGCCACTGACATGTGGTAAGGTCCGCTGTCTGTAGACACAAAAAGCCTGCAAGACTTTATAAGTCCCGGAAGTTCTAAAATATCTGTTTGTCCTGCAAGATCAATAGCAGGTAGAGGATAGTCTTTGAGAAACTCTTGGTTTATGTCTTTTTCAAAGCTCGCACCCGTTAAAATTAAGAGCGCGTTGGTTTTCTCCTGCAACTGCTTTAGAACTTCTCTCAAAAGACTCAGTTTAGGCCTCTTCCAAAGTGCATCTGGTGTACCACAACCTATATTAAGACCAATAAGCTCCTTGTCTTCAGGAATGGAAAATCTTTTTCTAAAGCTATTTCTAAACTTTACCGCCTCTGGTGTCTCTTCAAGCTCTATAGGAATGCCTCCTCTTTCTATACCCAAAGCCTTCAAAACTACAAAGTACCTGTCTGTGTAATCCTGTATCTTGAGTTTTCTTGATGGTTCTGATGAGATGCTGTAAAAGTATTTTCTAAAGGGTATCTCTGCAACTCCCAAAGACCTTATACCGTACTTTACTTTTGCGTAAAGGCAAAGGAACGAAGACTTAAGACCATGAGGCTCAAAGTCAATAATAAAGTCAGGGCTTACCCTTTTTACAACACGGTCAAACTCCTTGAATAATCTAACCCAATCGCTTATACCTCTAATGTTTTTGTCTATAACATGAAAGGAAGAGAGTAGTTGATGTCTTGATATGAGCCTTTCCGAGACCGCTCCTTTGTCTTTGGTGAGAAACAAAAGGTGAAGTTCCGCATCAGGAAAGTGGTTTTTTAAGGCTCTCCAACTTGCACTACCTCTGAGCATGTCTCCAATACCGGCGGAGTGTCCCATAAGCATGAGGATCTTCCGCATTTCACTTTATCTCAAGCTCAAACTCTACGCTTCCTGTAGGTGTTTTCTTTATCTTCTGAGGATTTATCTGGTTTACTACTTCTTCTTTACCTTCACCACTAATAGTCAATATCCCATTTGAAAACTCTATGGAGTAGACCTTTATATCTGGCTTTAGCTTCTGGGGAAGTTCTGAAAGCTTCTTTGTAAGCTCGTAGGGTTCTTCTGCAGAAACCTTTGACCTTACCTGATCGTAAAGGGACACTATGGGCGTGCCTGGAAAGGTTTTTTTAAACTCTTCTCTTTCCAAACTTCTCAAACCATCCCAAGACCAAAGCATGCCCGTCAAAATGTAAGACCCCAAGAAAAGCAAGACACTTGACCCTGCCAGCAGGGATGCTGTCTTTAACTGTTCCTTTGAAATTTCTCTTTCCACAAAATCTGGGTATGGGTTTTTAACAAAAAACTTTAGACTTGCACCAAAAGCTGTGTTAAGGGCAGGATCACAGTAATGATTTTTAAGAGTTTTTGAGAAAAGCTCCTCTATTCCTTTTATCTTGGAACCACCACCGCTTAAAAGCACTTGCTTGTCCGTTAGGTTAAAACCCAAAGAGCTTAATATCTCTTGTATACCCCTTTTGGCTTCTTCAAGGTCTAAACCTTTTTCTTTCTTTAGCTCCTCTGCTCTTTGAAAGTCTAAGTTTCTTGTCTCAGCGATAATCTGCGTGAGGAAGTCTCCTCCTTTCATGAAAACACGGTAAGCATGTAGCAAACCTCCCTTTATGCTTACTATAGTAGTTTTTCTTCTTCCCATGTCTAAAAGATAGGCATCTTCATAACCCATTACTTGCAAAACTCTTGTAAGAGCAAATACCTCAAGTTCTACATTAATGCAGTCTTTAGAAGGGTAATCCCTATACACCCCTAAGAAAACCTTATCTTGATATACGGATAAATCCCAATTTACCTTTCCGTACTTTTGTTCCACATCAAGGGCATAGAAGTTTTTTATATGGCTTATCTTTCTTGAAAAGGCTTGTTCTATTCTCACCAAGCAAAAGTCCGAAGGTATTACACATATTTTTCTGCCTGTTTTTTGTGTAGGGTTCCATGTGTTCTTCAAAAACTGCTTCTCAACGCTGAATGTCTTTTTCCCATCCACTGCCGTGTATATCATTCTTCCACTTTTACCGCTCTTATGAGTTCCTCAGGTGTTGTCATGCCCTTTATAACCTTTTCAATGCCGTCCTCGTACATGGTTCTAAAGCCTGACTCTTTGGCTTTCTTTCTTATTTCGTTGGCATCTTGAGTTTTTATAATGAGTTGCTTTAGGTCATCGCTAAGCTCCAAAACTTCGTAAATGCCTGTCCTTCCCCTATAACCTGTTCCCATACACATATCACATCCCTTACCTCTATAAAAAAGGTATGTTCCTTCAAGTCCAAGCTGGGATAGTTCTTCCTGTGTAGGTTCGTAAGGTTCTTTGCAATATTCACAGACTTTTCTCACGAGCCTTTGGGCAAGCACACCTTCCAAAGAAGAAGCTATAAGAAAGGGCTCTATGCCTAGATCAGAAAGCCTAGTAATGGCAGAGGGTGCGTCGTTAGTATGCAGCGTGGAAAGCACCAAGTGTCCTGTGAGCGCCGCATGAACCGCTATTTGAGCTGTTTCGCTGTCTCTTATTTCCCCTACCATTATTATGTCCGGGTCTTGTCTTAGGATGGCTCTTAGCCCGCTGGCAAAGGTTAGTCCCACCTTTGGATTTACCTGTATCTGGCTAACTCCCTTTACCTGATACTCAGGTGGGTCTTCTATGGTTATTATGTTCTTCTCAGGACTTTTTACATGGAGGATCATAGCATATAGGGTTGTGCTTTTCCCCGCGCCTGTGGGTCCCGTAGCTAACACTATGCCGTAGGGCTTTTTGGCAAGTCTCTTTACCTTTTCAAGATCATGTAAAGAAAGTCCCAGCTTCTCAAGAGTTAGCATACTTCCAGATCTGTCAAGTAGTCTAAGCACCGCTCTTTCTCCAAAAGTGGTAGGAACTATGGATACCCTTATATCCAAATCCCTTTTACCTATCCTGACTCTTATCTTTCCATCCTGAGGAACTCTCCTTTCTGCAACATCCAAGTTGGCAAGTACCTTTATGCGTGAAATGACAGATTCATGCAGAGAGAGGGGTATACTCATGTAATCGTGAAGTCTTCCATCAAGCCGAAACCTCACAAAGGACACATCTTCGTAAGGCTCTATGTGTATATCAGAGGCAGAAAGGGTGGTAGCTTTTATAAGTGCAGAGTTCACAAAACCTACCGCTGGGCTCTTTTCCTCCTCAAGAAGTATATCCTTTTGCTCTCTGTCTTCTTCCGCAGCATTTTCTATATATACATCTTCCTGTGCGAGCCTCTTTTGTAGCTCTTTGGAAAACTCTTCTTCTTCAACTTCCAACACCTCAACGCTTTTACCAGTGATAAACCTTATTTCTTCCACAGAAAAGACATCATAACCTTTGGGAACAAGCAGTCTTATACGGTGTTGGTCCTCCTCAATGGGTATGAGCCTGTATGTTTTTACTATGTCCATATGGTCAACTACTCCACCTTATAAAATAGAAGCTTCCTGCTTTACAGAGGCTTTTGCCTCTCCACAGGTTTAACTTCGGGTTGCTCCAATTTTAGGTTCTTTGATTATCGGTCTATTAGTATAGTCCAAAATAGGAGTCCTGTCAAGTCTTCACAGGAGGGAAGCGGTTGGAAAAGATTTAGCGAAAAGTCGTCTACACCTGTAGATGGATTATCTATTAGTTGATAATCATTTTCATTTAGTCAAGTAGAAGCTGTTTGAAGTTTCTTCGTACTCCAAGAAAGATCAGGGGTTATATTAAATAACATGGAACAAAAAACTCAAAGCCTAAAAGAGCTGTATGAGAAGGACTTCTACCTGTGGGTACAAGAAAACCTGAAACTTCTCCAAAACAGAGAGTATGAGCTTGTGGACTGGGAGAACCTGCTGGAGGAAATAGAGGATATGGGGCGAAGATACTTTGACCGTTTAATTAGCCATATGGCGGTCATCATGGAACATATTTATAAGTGGGAGCATTGCAGAGAGCATGCTCATATGGGGAGTAGTTGGAAGAAGAGTATAAATACCGCAAGAACAGAGATCGCAGACCTTTTTGATGACAATCCTTCTTTGAAAAGGATTGCCCAAGAGAAGAAGAGTCTCAGCAGGGCTTGGAGAAAGGCAGTCCGTAGGCTTGTTGTTTGGTTTGATGAAGATGAAAATAAAAACTTAGCTAGGAAATACTTTGGCAGACTTCCCACAGAAGAAGACTTTCCAAAAGAGTGTCCCTATAGCTTTGAGCAAATTATGGAATACAAACCTTGGATTGAGGAGTGAGGCTGCTTTTAAAAATACCTCATCGGAACGCCCCTTTAGCCTCCAAAAGAGCTAACGTGGGTCAATGGGTTTGTGTTTTTAGAACAGCCTCGAGAACTATTTTACAGGTCTCCCTTTTTGCATTACACTATTTAGAGGTCAAAAGGGAGATGAGTCATGATAGAACAAGGCAACTTGCCCACTCGGAGGGTGAATATATCCACACAGAAAATGCTGGGTGGCATTGGTTCTATCTTGATCCTGTTAGTTTTTATGCCGGGAACAGTAGCGACTCTTTTAGGCATCGTGGGGGTTGTTCTATGGTTTATCAGCATATACCAGCTTAGCAATATACTAGGAAAGCCGAGTATTTTTAAAAAGGTTTTGATAGGTTTCATTTTAAACATAGTTGGTACGGTAATAGCTTTTGCCTTTGGGCTAATGGCATTAATACCATTATTCGTTTCTCCGAAAAACGAAACGGGTGCCATTTTAGGATTAGGCTTAGGAGTTGCCTTTGCTATTTTAGTTGCATATGCCACTCTTGTGGTTAGTCTTTACTTTTATAAAGAAGCATACAAAATTCTCGCTCAAGCAACAGCTCAAAATCTTTTTAAGATTGGGGGGCTTTTGCTGTTTATAGGTGCAATTACAATAATCCTATTTGGGTTAGGTGCTTTCCTGATAATCGTGGGTTATATAGTGCTTGCGGTAGCATTCTTTACAGCACCAAACGAGGTGGAGGTCCAGGGTGCATGAAATAGGATGATGTAGGATTATTGTTTAAAGATTATGGAGTATGTTTTAATAGTTATACTTGGGCTTGCAGTTCTCTATTTTTGGTTTAAAAGAAGGGGAAGTAGGGATTGCGAGGCTGTTCTAAAAATCTACCAGAAGTATAGCTATAATACAAGATACCAGAAATTATCTCCCGCCCACCCCTAAGGCATCATTTTTAGAACAGCCTTTCTATAAAACTTGACAATAATATACTAAAGTTTATCATAAATATAGTAAAAGGAGGAAAGGTATGGCGCAATCTGCCAAAAAGGACTACTACGAGATTTTAGGCGTGCCTAGAAATGCAACCCAGGAGGAGATAAAAAAGGCATACAGAAGACTTGCCAGAAAGTACCATCCCGACTTTAATAAGGACCCGTCCGCTCAAGAAAGGTTCAAGGAGATAAACGAAGCCTATCAGGTACTATCAGACCCAGAAAAAAGAAGGCTTTACGATCAGTACGGACACGCTGCTTTTTCCGCTCAAGGGGGAGAAGGCTTTTCTCAAGAAGTCTTTAGTACAAACATAGGTGATATACTGGAAGAGGTATTCAAAGGCTTTGGTTTTGAGGACATTTTTGAAAGAGCCACGAGAGAAAGAAGGAGAGTTTACAGGAAACCTATAAAAGGTGAAGACATATATTACACTGCCCAGATCACTCTCGAAGAGGCTTTTAAGGGTACTACACTTAGAATACACCTTGTGAGGGAAATATCGTGTGATGTGTGTCAGGGAACAGGTTATGACCTTTCAAAGGGTGAAAAGATGTGTCCCACTTGCGGGGGAAGGGGAGAAGTCTACCAAAGACAGTTTTTCATTACCATATCCCAAACCTGTCCTACCTGTGGTGGTGAAGGTGTGGTAAGAGAGATATGTTCCAAGTGCAAAGGAAAAGGTAGCATACCTCTAAGAGAAGAATTCACTGTACGCATACCAGCAGGTGTGGATAATGGTTCCAAGATACTCTTTGAAGGTAAGGGTCATGCAGGAAAAAACGGCGGTCCCTATGGAGACCTGTATGTAATAGTAAAAGTTTTACCGCACAAGGTATTTGAGAGGAAGGGAGATAACCTTTATGTAGATGTAAATGTCAAATTCACTGAGGCAGTGCTCGGAACAGAGATAGAGGTTCCTACACTTTCGGGAGAAAGTATAAAAGTTAAAGTGCCAGCAGGCACAAAAGATGGAGATGTCATAAGGGTGCCTGAACAAGGCATGCCCAAGCTAAGGGGTACGGGAAGAGGAGACCTGTTTGTAAGGGTACATATAGATGTGCCCAAGTTGGGTATGATGGAGAGGGTTTTTGGTAATGGTAGAAGAATTAGGCAGATACTTGAAGAGCTTGACAAACTTTTACCTGAACCTACCAGAGTAAGGGAGAAAGAGGCATGAGGGAAAAGAAAAGATACTACACCATAGGTGTTGTTGCGCAGATGTACAGCATACATCCTCAGACCCTTAGACTTTACGAAAAGGAAGGACTTCTCAAACCCTCAAGAACAAAAGGCAAAACCAGACATTATACGGACGAAGACCTTCAAAAGTTAGAATTCATCTTGACGCTCACGCGGGACTTAGGAGTAAACTTGGCAGGAGTTGATGTAATACTGCGTATGAAGGAGCAGATGGAAGAGATGGAAAGGCAGATGGAGAAACTTATTGAGTTCATACAAAGAGAACTTTCCAAGGCATACGGAGAAGACGAAAACATAAAGTCCATAGTTCTATCAGACAGAAAAAGTGTGTTGGATATAATAGGAAAGAATGAAATTAAGAGAGACTGACCTGCCGGGTATAGGTAAAAAGTATGCAGTGACACTATCCGAAGGGAGAGATCTGGTGATCATCATTTACAACACAGGTAAGAGAGAGATATACCTTATGCAAGAGGAAGAACCCTTCTGCTCTTTTGAGCTTACTGACCAAGAAGCTAAAGAGCTTGGATTTTTAATAGCTGGTGTGCTCTACCAACCTGTAAAAGTTGAAAAAATGGAGCTCATACTCAAGGAGGTCCTCATAGAGTGGATAAAAGTGGAACAGGGTTCTAGCTTTGTAGGAAAGACCATAGCGGAACTCCAGATAAGAAAACTCACAGGCACTTCCGTTATAGCTATAGACAGAGGCGGAAGGATAATTCCCAGTCCTGATCCTTACAGAGAAAAGATAGATGTGGGGGATATTCTTATAGTAGTTGGCACACGCCAGCAAATAAAGCACCTTATGGAAATCTGTGGTAGGTGTAGCACCTAAATGTCAGAAAGCATACATCTTGCTTATGCAGGTTTTGTCCTACTTTCGATGTTTTTTATGGCTTACGCTTTAAAATTCTTGAAGTTTCCGTATATAGTCTCCTTTATGCTTTCTGGCTTGCTTTTAAGACCTTTTTTACCAGAACATGTATCTAACTTCTTGTCTGTCTTTGAACATTCTGCGGTAGCTTTGCTCTTTTTCTTCATAGGTCTTGAGTACTCCTTTGAAAGGCTTATGGGTATGTTTAAGGTAGTCAAGGTGGGCTTTATTGACTTTTTTATTAACTTTTTACCCGTTTTGGGCGTATCTTACGCTTTTACAGAGAACTTAGTTTTTTCTTTGGTGCTTGCCAGTGCTATTTATCCATCAAGTACTGCCATAACTGCCAAGTTGTTTATGGATTACAAAAGGTTAATAAATCCAGAAGTTGATCTCCTCATAGGTATACTTATATTTGAAGATCTCATTTGCATAATTTTACTTTCCTTTTTGACGAGCCTTGCTTCCTCAGGGAATTTAAGTTTATACTTTGTAGGCAGATCTCTTTTAACTTTAGTGTTGATTTTTGTACTTTTTTATCTTATAAAGGACTTAGTAAGAGTCTTTTTTGATTTTTTGGAAAGGAGAATAGACGAAAGCCTCTTCATCTTTTTTACCTTGGGCTTTCTTTTTTTTGTAAGCGGGCTTGCTGTTAAATACCACATTTCAGAAGCTATAGTAGCCTTTTTTTTAGGTGTGTTGGTTCCTGAAAACACGCGAGCATTCAAAATTATAGATAATACCCTTTCACCTATAAAAGAACTTTCCTTGGGATTATTTTTTTTCTTCTTTACCTACAAAGCAAACATGGGCGGTTCTGCTGACATACCTTTTGCCATTGGCATAACGCTTTTATCTATTATCCTTAAGCTTGTTTCCACTTATTTATCTTCTCTTCTTTATGGTTTTGATAAAAGGATTTCTTTAAGGGCTTCCCTTTCTTTTCTACAAAGGGGGGAGTTTTCTCTTATATTTTCTGGACTTTATCCTCCTGCTCAGACGATAACTTTTATCCTTGTGCTTATCACCTCTCTTATAGGTAGCTTCAGTTTTGTCTTTGCTCCAAAAGTAGCGAACTTGATCTTTCCAAGAAGGAGATCTTCAAAAGCTCCTCCTCAAGTTCCCTGACCTTCTCTTTTATGCTGTCTTCACTACATACCTCTATAGGTCTTCCTACCTTTACTCTACCTTTCGTAAAGGGCAGGGGAATTATAAAGCGATCCCAAGAGTTTAACTTTATGTATCTGTCAAATTCTGCAAAGGCGGGAATTATAGTTGCCTGCGTTTTTTGGGCAAGAAAGATCACACCATCTTTTACCTTAAAGGCTGGTCCCTTGGGTCCGTCTACTGTTATAGCCACATTGTTGCCTTCTTTTATGGCTTTGGTAAGTTTAAGGATGCCAGATCTTCCACCTTTTTCTGGTTTACCCTCTTCTGTTGAGCCTCTTATCACGCGATATCCCAATTTCTCAAGAAGATACGCTGCAACATCTCCATCCCTAAACCTGCTAACCAGTGTGTATATACCTCTGTCCATGCCAAAAAAGGCAATACCCAGAGCGTTCCCGTGCCATATGGCGTATATTTTCCCTCTGTCCTTTTCAAAGTCGTACCTCTTTTCCCACCTTATAGTCCTTCCTAAGATACGTATAAGAATAGCTATGATGGGTAGCATTAGTTTTATAAAAAATCTCAAAACCTTCTTTTTCATAGCAAACTATACAAATTATAGACAATTTACCAAACAGGGTTTATTATTTAATCATGAAGGTCTTTGATCTTGACGCTGCAAGAGAGCTACTAACCCTTATAAAACCCCTTGTGGAAACTATTAACATAAAGAAGGAAGAGCTATACTCTATCCTCACTAAAATGGAAGAGGAAGAAGATAAACTGGAAAGGCTCTACATGGAAAGCCAAACTAAGGAGATAGACGCGGAGATAAGGCGGTGTTTTCAGAAGATAGAAGCTCTCGGAGGTGTTATAAAAGGGATGGACCCTATTCTTATAGACTTTCTTTCCTTCTATCAAAACAGATACATATGGCTCTGTTGGAAGGAAGACGAAGATACCATACTTTACTGGCACGAGCTGGACGAGGGTTTTGCGGGAAGAAAACCTATAGAACTTTTAACCAAATTTACGCTCTAATCACTCTCTTCTGTACCTCCCCATCGTATAACCTTCGGACAGTATGTGTCCTTTCATTTTACTTTCTACTTGCTTTCTTGTAGCCCCTGGAGGTAATCCAAGACTTTCTATATTAAGTGCGTATATCCTGAAAAAGTACCTGTGGTAGCCGTGTCCTTTTGGTGGACAAGGGCCTCCGTAGCCTATCTTCCCAAAATCGTTCATCCCCTGTTTTACACTGCCTACCTGCCCATCTTTGGGAAAGTTTTCCTTAAGAGAGGGTTCGTTTATGGGTATGTCATAAACTACCCAGTGGGTAAAGGTGCCTACGGGAGCATCTGGGTCGTCAACTATGAGTACGAAAGACTTTGCCTCTTTTGGATAACCTAACCAAACTAAAGGTGGTGAGATGTTTTCACCATCGCATGTGTACCTTTTTGGTATAATACTACCCTCTTTGAAAGATGGACTTTCCACTTTCATAAACTTACCTCCCAGAACAAAGCTACTCAAAATCAAGAGCAGGTAAAGAGCCACCTTTAAGCAAACCTCCTAATAAAATTATAAAAGATGAGGCTTTTGGTGAAAGTAGGTTCTAACTTAATACAGACTTCTGAGGGAGACATAGACCTTTCTTTTCTCTCGGACCTCGCAAGAGATATAAAAGCTTTAAAGCAGGAGGGGGATGAGGTGCTTATTGTGTCCTCTGGAGCGGTTCTGTGTGGTACTAAGAAGTTAGGCATAAAAGAAAGACCTAAGGATCTTGTGTTAAAGCAGGCATTAGCTGGAGTGGGACAGGCATACCTGATGCACATATACGATGTGGTCTTTTCTAATTACGGACTCATTCCAGCACAGGTGCTTTTAACCTCTGATGTGTTTAGAGAAAAGGCTAAGTTTTACAACAGCAAGAACGCTATAGAGCAGATGCTCAAGTTAGGGGTAGTACCTGTTATAAACGAGAACGACACTGTTGCGGTATCTGAGCTTGTATTTGGAGACAATGACTTTCTTGCCCTTCATACAGCTTTTATGATGGATGCGGAACTTCTTGTGATATTATCCACTGCTGGAGGGCTCAGAAACGAGAAAGACCAAATAATCCACTTTGTAGATGATGTGGATAAGGCTTTTAGTTTTGTAAAGGGTGTGAATTCTGAGTTTGGAACGGGTGGAATGTTTAGCAAGCTTACAGCTACCAAGCTTGCTCTGAACTTGGGCATACATGTCATCATAACAGGTAAGGAAGATAGCCTTTTGCATCTCAAGCGTTTTGAAACTTCGGGTACTTATTTTAAACCTCTTGATAAACCTCTAAAGCAAAGAAAGAAGATCATGGCTATGATGGAAGAGCCAAAGGGTGTGCTTTACATTGATCATGGAGCTTACAGGGCGTTAAAGGAAGGGAAAAGTTTATTACCGGCAGGAATAGTTAAGATAGGTGGCATCTTTAAGAGAGGAGATATTGTGAGCATTTGCTTGGAAGATGGTCGCCTAATAGGTAAAGGAAAGGTAAATTTTTCTTCTGAGGAGCTTATGCGAGTTATGAGAAAAAAGGGACAAGATGTAAAAGCCATACTAAAGACTAACAAGGAAGAGGCAATCCACAGGGACCACTTAGTGGTTTTTTAAAGGTATCCAGCTTCCACACCAATACAGGCATTCCAAATTATGTGAATCTTATCTTTGTACTTTTCTATAATCTCTGGGTTTTCACAGCCCGGCTGGAGCCACACGCATTTGGCATGTATCTCTATAGCTTCCCGCACTATAGGCTCTATGTGAGCTGGGTTTCTAAACACATTCACTATGTCTACACTTTCTGGCACCTCCTTTAGACTTGCAAGCACCTTAATGCCTAATATTTCCTGATTTGCATACTTGGGGTTTATAAAGTAAACCTTGTGCATACCTTTTGATAGAACCCTCTCACTCACATAGTAAGATGGTCTATCGGGGTCTGGGGATATACCTACTACCGCAATGGTTCTTGCAGAAGATAGCACTTTGAAAGCCTCATCTTGGTGTGGATGATTAAACTCTCTCATGGGTCAGTATTTTACCACATCTTGATCTTCTTCTACAAAGGCAGAGTGAAGCTCTCTAAGGGCAAGCTCGCCGTACTTGCTGTCAATAAGACAGGATATCTTTATCTCAGATGTGGATATGGCCATTATATTTATGTTGTTTCTGTAAAGCACTTCAAACATCTTTGCCGCTGTGCCGTAAGAACTTTTCATACCTATACCCACCACGGATATTTTTGCCACATTGTCATCCCTTACCACTTCCTGAGCACCTATCTCTGAAGCCACTTTTCTGACAATGTCTTCAGCTATCTTTGCGTCCGTTTTACTTACTGTAAAGGACATATCCGTATAGCCTTGATGAGAAACATTCTGCACTATCATGTCCACCACTATGTGAGCATCACCCAAAGCTTTGAATACACTATAGGCTATGCCCGGTTTGTCTGGTACTCTCACTACCGTAATGCGCGACTCTTTTGTGTCTAGGGTTATGGCTCTTACTGCTACCTTTTCCATAACTTCCTCCTCTGGTAGTATCCATGTTCCATCGTTATCTGAAAAGGAACTTCTCACATGTATTCTTACATTGTACTTCATCGCAAACTCTATACTTCTTGCCTGCATTACCTTGGCACCCAATGATGCCATTTCAAGCATCTCTTCGTATGATATACGAGATATCTTCTTAGCCTTAGGTACTATCTTAGGGTCTGCTGTGAAGACACCTTCCACATCCGTGTATATCTCACAATCTGCATCAAGCGCATGGGCAAGCACTACCGCAGAGAGGTCTGAACCACCTCTACCTAAAGTAGTTATCTCCCAGTCTTCTGTAATGCCTTGAAAACCTGCTACAACGGGTATGTAACCTTCCTTGAGCAAATTTTTTATCCTTTGTACGCCTACTTTTAAAACCTTAGCTTTTGTATGTACTCCATCTGTGATGATGGGTACTTGCCAACCGCACAGGCTTTTAGCAGGATATCCCATTTTGTTTAGAGTTATGGCAAACAGGGCTATGGCTTGCTGTTCACCAGTGGATATGAGCATATCTAACTCTCTCTCTGGAGGAAATGGGTCTACCTGTTTAGCTAAGTTTATAAGCCTGTCTGTCTCGCCTGCCATGGCAGAGGAAACCACCACAACTTTATATCCTTGCTTTACTTTTTGTATCACTTTTCTGGCTGCACTTTCTATCCTTTCAAGGCTTCCCACCGATGTACCGCCAAACTTAACCACAAGGTTCATTTATAATATTCTACATCATGAGCAGAGAAGTTCTTAGCTATGCAGAAGAAAAGGTAGAAAAGGCAAGAGCGGTTTTGCGTGAGCTTGTTTCTCTAAACACGGAGGTAAAGAACAGAGCTTTGCTTTACTGTGCAGAACTTATGCATGCTAAAAGGGACTTTATAAAGGAAGAGAACGCAAAAGATGTGGAGTATGCAAAGAGTCTTGGGCTATCTTCCGCTCTTATAGACAGGCTTGTTCTGAATGACAAGAGGATAGACGGTATGATAAAAGTCCTCAAAGATGTAGCGGGACTACCAGACCCTGTGGGAGAGATAACAAAGATGTGGACACTCCCCAACGGTCTTAGAGTGGGTAGGATGAGGGTGCCTTTGGGAGTAATATTTATCATCTACGAAGCAAGACCTAATGTGACTGTAGAAGCAGCATCTTTATGTATGAAGTCTTCTAACGCCGTGATCCTTCGTGGTGGAAAAGAAGCCATAAACTCCAACAGAGCGCTGGTTGAAATACTCAAATCTGCATCAAGAGAGACAGGTTTTCCAGAGGATGCCATTCAATTCATAGACAGACCGGAGAGGGACATTGTTTGGGAACTTTTGAAGATGGAAGGCAAAATAGATGTAGCCATCCCAAGAGGTGGTGAGAGTCTCATAAGGGCAGTAGCAGAAAACGCTCGCGTGCCCGTCATAAAACACTACAAAGGTGTTTGCAACATATACGTGGATAATGAGGCAGACTTAAACAAAGCTTATCACATAGTTTACAATGCCAAAGTGCAAAGACCATCTGTGTGCAACGCGGTGGAGAACCTCATTATCCATAAAGACATACTTGAGGAGTTTTTCCCTCGCATGGCTTACATACTGGGAAAGGCTCATGTGGAACTTAGGTGTGATGAAGAGAGTCTGAAAGTTATAAAATCTGACCCGAGGCTTTCTTTTGTTAAGGCTATTCCCGCAAAGGAAGAAGACTATTATGAGGAGTTTCTTGACCTTATCCTTGCAGTAAAGGTAGTAGGAAGCTTAGAAGAAGCCATAGACTTTATAGAAAAGTACGGGTCTAAGCACTCAGATGCCATAATAACGGAAAACTATACCAAAGCTATGAAGTTCTTAAACCAAGTAGATTCAGCGGCGGTTTATGTGAACGCATCAACGCGCTTTACCGACGGCAACGAGTTTGGTTTAGGTGCAGAGATGGGCATTTCTACAGATAAGATACACGCGAGGGGACCTATGGCTCTTGAAGAGCTCACCATCCAAAAGTTTGTGATACTTGGGAACGGACAGCTAAGAGATAATGTAGGCGTGCCTGAAGAGATCATGAGGGATCTTTTCTGAGGTAAAGTCCTGCAAGGGGTGGAAGAGTTAAGGATAAAGAGTAAGGTCTTGAGTGGAAGGCTACAGGCTCTGCGTAAAACCCTTCTGCATCTTGGTATCCTGAACCACCGTACTTAGTAGAATCACTGTTTATTATCACCTTCCAGTAGCCCTCCTGGGGCACCCCTATACGGTAGTTATGCCTAACTACGGGTGTAAAGTTAAACACCGCAAGTATGATGTTTTTTCTTTGGCTGTCCATCCTCAAAAAGCTTATCACGCTCTGATCACTGTCAGAAAAGTCCACCCACTCAAAACCTTCGGGGCTAAAGTCAAGCTCGTAAAGAGCAGGGTTTTGTCTTACCAAACTGTTTAGGTCCTTTACAAGCATCTGAACACCTCTGTGTGTGGGATACTCTAAAAGAAACCAATCAAGTCCCCTGTCATGATTCCACTCATCCCACTGACCAAACTCTCCACCCATAAAGAGGAGTTTTTTACCGGGATGTGCATACATATAAGTAAGTAAAAGCCTTAAATTCGCAAACTTTTGCCACCAGTCTCCTGGCATCTTGCTGATGAGAGAGCCTTTACCATGCACCACCTCATCGTGAGAAAGGGCTAATACAAAGTTTTCCGAAAAGGCATACCAGATGCTAAAGGTGATCTTGTCATGATGGTACTTTCTGTAAATGGGGTCCTTTGAAAAGTAAAAGAGAGTGTCGTGCATCCAACCCATGTTCCACTTCATGCCAAAACCAAGACCTCCCACATATGTGGGTTTTGTAACCATAGGCCAAGCTGTAGATTCTTCCGCAACAGTCTGTATATCCAGAAAGTCCCGGTATAAACACTCGTTTAGCTTTTTGAGAAACTCTATAGCTTCAAGGTTTTCCCTTCCACCGTAAATGTTGGGTGTCCATTCACCTGGTTTCCTTGAGTAGTCAAGATAGAGCATGGAAGCTACAGCATCTACCCTTACAGCATCTGCATGATACTTTTCAAACCAAAAGTGAGCAGAACTGAGCAAAAAGGATCTAACCTCGGGTTTTGAATAATCAAAGATGTAGCTGTGCCAATCTGGATGGTATCTCTTTCTGAAGTCTTCATATTCGTAAAGATGCGTGCCGTCAAAGTATACCAAGCCATGTCCATCTGTGGGAAAGTGGGAAGGGACCCAATCAAGGATCACTCCTATACCCTCTTGGTGCAGTCTGTCTATCAGGTACATGAACTCCTGTGGTGTACCGTATCGTGAAGTAGGTGCAAAGTAGCCTGTTGTCTGATAACCCCAGGAACCGTAAAAAGGATGTTCCATAACAGGCAAAAACTCCACATGCGTAAATCCCATACGCTTAACATACGGAATAAGTTCCTCTGCAAGCTCCTTGTAGCTAAGAGATTCCCAACCTCTCTTTTTCCACGAACCTAAATGCACCTCGTATATGAGCCAAGGAGCATTTAGAGAATTTGAAAACCGTCTGTTTTGCATCCACAGATCATCATTCCATGCGTAGCTAAGATCCCACACTACGCTTGCTGTCTTTGGTGGAACTTCAAAGAGAAAACCAAAGGGGTCTGTTTTTTCAGTAGTGTATCCACTTTTTGAAACCACAAAGTACTTGTAAAGGTCTCCAGCACGGACACCCTTCACAAAACCTTCCCATATGCCAGAGGAGTCCTCTCTTTTTCTCAGCGGGTTTGCTCCTCTGTCCCAGTTGTTAAAGCTCCCTATGACAGAAACATAGGTAGCGTTAGGCGCCCAAACCGCAAAGTAAACACCCTCCTCAAAAAGATGGGCACCAAGTTTTTCGTAAAGTCTGCAGTGCGTACCTTCCTTAAATAGATAAACATCATAATCGCTGATCATAGAGAAATTCATGCAAAAAAAATTTTAGTGTATAAAATATACAAGCATTATGGAAAAGGCACAAGCAGGTAAAGAAAGTCAGCTGTCTGCAGTCATTGAAGAGATCTATCGCTCTACACAGCATTTTGACATAGGATGCTCTCAACTTGGGTGCTTCTTGTGTGCCAAGGGTGGTAAAAGGTCCGAGGAATGCCAAAGGATCAACGAGGCGGTAGTACTCCTACCTACTGAAAATACCTTCATCAAAAAGCTAAACTCTGCAGGATTTCCTGAGATAAGCGTAAACGGCTTTAATATAGGCTTTTTAGCTCCAGATCAGGACTGCCCCTTCAACAAAGATGGATTTTGTGGCATACACGGCAAACATCCCATAGACTGCAGGAGTTTCCCCATTATCCCGTCGATAAACGAAAGAGGAGATCTCATCATATCCATATCCCTTATGTGTCCCACTGTACCTCCTTGGGACTTTGTAAAGACATGGGTTGAAAACTGGAAAAGGCTTTGGGAACTCTTGCCAGAGGAATGGTTCAGGTTTTATTCCAAGGTGCCCACAAATCCAGTAAAGCCTATAGCTATGATTGTTAAAAAACCGTAATGTTATAAATTTATTAAAATGCCTCTTGCTGTTATGATCTGGGGGAAAGAGGAAAAAGAGCGTTTTTATCCAGAAAAACTCCTGTGGCTTGTAGATAATCCACATCCCCACTGGATAGAAACCGTAAGGGATAATCTCAAGATGGACTTTAAAGAAACAGGGTTCAGGCAATTTACCACCTTACATTCCAAGTACATAATAACCGACGCCATGCTCATGTTTGGACTACAGTTTGCCCATCTGAGGGACAAACTTCTTGAAGCCCTTAACCCAGTAAGACTGATGGTGAAAGTCAAACCCGGAAGTTTCCTCAGTATGAGTCATCATTTCTTAGGAGCACCTTTTGAAGTTGAGTGCGATGAGGTCCTCAGAGAGTTTTTGCTTTCCGCAAGAAGATTGCTTGAAGAAGGTGGATTTGGACTTGATGTTCTTGTCATATCTCACAGTCCCTATATAGAAGACCTGTTTATGAGCAATTTAGAAAGAATAAGAGGTTTGAAGTACAGGTTTTATACTGCGGGTGAAGGGATTTAAAATGTTTATAAAGGAGGGATGTTATGGTAGGCATAAAAAGAGGGATTACTCTATTGGGAATTATGCAATGCTTTTCTTTTGCCCTTCCGAATAGCGATTACCTTCTTATCACCGCTCTTAGTTTCATGGATAGAGGCTATAGATTTGGGTCTGAGGATGCTTATGCTATGGATTGCTCCGCTTTTGTTCAAAAAGTTTTCCGCATAAACGGAATACAGCTACCGAGGTCTACAAGGGAACAAGCTCAATACGGTAGTCCTGTGAAAAGGGAAGACATAAAGCCCGGGGACCTTCTCTTTTTCAGGACTTATGCACCATATCCCTCGCATGTAGGTATATACATAGGTAATGGTAAGATGATACACGCATCTACCACGCAGGGTATAGTGATAAGTAGGATAGACGAACCTTATTGGAAAGTGAGGTTTTTGTTCGCCAGAAGAGTCCTTAAGGATCAAAAACAGGAAGATGATATAAAGGACATCATTTTGGAGAGCTTGAGAGACAAGTTTTAGAGTGAGCATTAAAAATTTTCAAGAGCTGAACCTTACATCTTTCTAAGTCAGTACAATCAACCGTATAAAGAGGTTTTCTAATAAGCTTGTATCTCTTATCGTAATGCGCCTCTATAAGAAACTTCACTAACTCTTCGTACCTCTTTTCTTCCCACATACCCACTGCTTTAACAAAACTTTCCTCACCCAAATACCTTTTTATTTTTCCGAGAGCCACCCTTACATCCTCTTCCCAACCTTCCTCAAGGGTATACTCTTCCAGAATATTCCTTATCCTGTTTTCCATACTGTTGGTAAGTTCTACGAACACACCCTCCTCTTTCTTTTTCCAAAGTGCATCTGGTATGTGTATGTTTCCTATGCACCTGCTTTCATCTTCTAGGAAAGCGTAAGGTCCGGTTAGACTTCTTATGTTTTCGTAAAGTAAGGCATCAAACATCTTCTGAGAGACTTTCGTTTTTTTCCCCACTTTACCGAACACAGAACCACGATCCTGAGCCAAATCCTCAAGGTCTATCACAGGCACGCCATCCTCCTTTAAGGTTCTGAGTACTTTACTTTTTCCTACACCCGTCTTTCCAGTAAGCACAATAAAGTTTATACCCTTTAGCCTTTCTTTCATGTCCTGAAGGATAAATTCCCTGTAAGCTCTGTATCCACCCTTTAGTCTTATAACTTCTATTCCTAAAGAGGAAAGCGCTTTGCACAGCTCCAAACTTCTAAGTCCTCCGCGCCAGCAATAAACCACTACATACTTGTGGTTTTTTTTGAGTTGTCTAAAGCTTTCAAACAGGTTCTGTAGTTTGCTGTTAGCTATGGAGTATCCCAGCTGCTTAGCTCTTTCTATGCCTTCCTTTCTGTAGATGTAGCCTATGAGCAGTTTTTCACCATCTTCAAAGAGGGGTATGTTTATTGCAGATGGTATATGAAAATGAGCATACTCAGAGGGACTTCTTATATCTACAATTACCTTGTCATCAAGACTAAAAAGCTCACTGGCAGAAAGCTCTATCATCACCTTAATCCTATTTGGTATATCTTACTAATATACTCGCTCACCATCCTGTGAGTGTTAAAGTATGGACCTACAGTAGCTATGCTGTTTTCCATCATATGAACCCACTCGTCCTTGTTTGTGTAGTACATGGGAAGGATCACATAAGCGAGCTTTCCGTATATGTCTTCTAAGTCTTCCTCATCGTTAGATTCGGACATATCAAGCCAGTGGGGTCTGGGTCCTATGCCCCATCCGTTTATACCTTCTATACCACCTTCAAGCCACCAGCCGTCCCATGTGGAGAAGTTGATAACTCCGTTGATGGCAGCTTTCATACCGCTCGTTCCACACGCCTCGTATGGTCTTTTGGGATTATTGAGCCACACATCACAACCAGAAACTAAGAGCTTTGCCATATCTATGCTGTAGTTTTCAAGGAAAGCTATTTTTAGCTTGTTAGTTCTCTCTTTTACTGTTTTCATCTTTGAGATGATGTCTGCGATCATCTCCTTTCCTGTGGTATCCTTTGGATGGGCTTTGCCTGCAAAAATTATCTGCACATCTCCAAAGTGTTCTGCTATGTATATGAGCCTGTCTACATCTTTAAGTATGAGGTTGTTTCTTTTATAAGCGGTTATCCTCCTTGCTATTCCTACGGTTAGCACATCATCGCTAAACCCTGCGTCTGTGTTTTTGTTTATGTAGTTTATAAGTTCGTTCTTTATCTTGTTGTGCTTTTTTAGGATGAGCTCAGAAGGTATTCTGTAAACTTGGTTCAGTAAAATGGGATTATCGTCCCATCCTGGTATGTGCTCGTCAAAGAGTTCTTTGATCTCTGGATGTATCCACCTTTTGTGATATACCCCGTTTGTGACATAATCAAGCTCGCACTTAGCATTTATGCCCTGGAATATCCTTTGCGATACAAACATATGTTTGTAAGATACCGCATTGGTCTTGCAAGAGTATCTGAAAGCAAAGGCAGACAAATTTAAAAAGCCGTCTATAGCTTCCTCATCCCAGTTTATGTGATCGTACATTTTTAACTCTTCTTTTATCATGTCTATGGGAAATTTGTCATGACCAGCTTCAACGGGTGTGTGTGTGGTAAAGACACACTTGCTTTTTACCCTCTCTACATCTTTTAACTCCCTTAGGAGCTCTACTACAAGAAGGGCAGAGTGGCTTTCGTTTTGGTGATATACACCTATGTTATATCCCAGAGCTTTGAGTATTCTATATCCTCCTATTCCTAAAAGTATCTCCTGTCTGAGTCTGTAAAGTCCATCGTCAAAGTATAACCTTTCGTTGAGCTTTCTTATATCTGGGTCGTTCTGCGGAAGGTCCGCATCAAGAAATATAACTTTTATTTCTCCCTTACCCCTTATGGTGTATTCCCATGCTCGTACCTTTTGTTTCCTTTCCCCAAAATAGACCTCCACTTCCGCGTCTATGGGTTTGAGTATCTTTTTGTAGTCCCAAAAAGCATCAAAATCAAGTTGCATCCCGTGTGGTGTTATCTTCTGAAGGGTATAGCCTTTTTTGTAAAGGAGCGTTATACAAACAGCTGGTATGCCAAGGTCTGCAAAAGAGTAAAGCGTATCGCCAATAAGCGTGCCCAATCCCCCACTGTAAGTAGGTATCCTGTCCTCAAGTCCCAACTCCATTACAAAGTAAGCTATCATGTGAGAATATATTTTAACGTATGAGATTTATAGATACGGATCTGACTTGTAGGCTTGACAGCTTACCGTGGTGCAGATTTCACACTGTGTTTGTGTTAGCTTTAGGTATTACATGGATCCTTGATGCCTTTGAAGTAGTTATAGTAAGTGCCGTGTTAAAGCCCATGTCTTTATCCCTTGGTTTTTCACCGTGGCAGAGTTCTCTAATGGTAAGCGGTTTTCTGTTGGGTGCCATTTTGGGCTCCCTTCTCTTTGGGTATTTGGCAGACAGGTACGGTCGTAAAAAGATTTTTCTTATAACATTGCTCCTTTATTCTCTTGGTACATTTATGACGGGCTTTGCCAACAGTTTTGAAACTGCTCTATTTTTCAGAGTGCTTGCAGGTGCCGGGATTGGAGGGGAGTTTTCTGCTATACACTCCGCAGTAGACGAGTTTGTACCGTCAAGGCACAGAGGTAAAGTGGATGGGATCATCTCAGCCCTTTGGAACTTGGGAAGTATAATGGCATCTTTGAGCGCAGGCTTTATACTTTCCCTTTTTGATGAGAGCTTTGCATGGCGTTTTGCTTTCCTACTGGGTGGCGCGCTGGCAATCCTCGTCCTTTTTGTTAGGTTTGTAGTGCCCGAATCACCTCGTTGGCTCATATCAAAGGGTAAAGTTGATGAAGCACGGCAAATAGTCCAAGAGCTTGAAAAAAAAGCAGGTGGTAGGTATAGTCAAGATTCATGCTCCATTCCAGTATTTGAAGGAAGTATCCTTGATGCTACAAAATTGATACTCTCACGCTACAGATGGCGTTTTGTTTTCAGTTCCTCAGTAAGTTTTACCATTCTTGCCACTTATTATGGCATAATAACCCTTATTCCTGTTAGTTTTTCAAAAGCTTTTCACTTGAGCTCAGAGGACATTCCCCAAATGCTCCTTATGGGAAGTGCAGGAGGGCTTATAGGTGGTATACTGATTTCTTTAGCAAGCGATGTTTTAGGGCGCAAGATTACCGGTAGTTTTGTCAGTTTTATGTCCTTTTCTATTTCGTTGCTTTTTCTTTCAGGGTTGGATGTTTATCTCACTTACTTTATTTACTCGTTATTTGCTTTCTCTTTTGCTTCCGTAGGTTATGTATCCGCCACAGAAATATATCCCTCTTATCTTAGAGCGTATGCCATTGGTTTGATTTCCATAATAGGAAGGCTTGCCGGTAGCATCTTCCCTGTTGTTCTGGTCAACTTAGCTTCTGCAAGTTATACTTACGGTATTGTAGGCTTGTCCATCCTTTGGCTTTTTGGTTTCATCTCTTTCCTCATTTGGTCCGTAAAAGGTTTAGAAGCAAAGGGGAAAGCGTTAGAGGAAATAACAAAATAAAAACAAAGTGGCTTTCTGGGGCTTGCTTTCTACATACAACAGCACTAAGATATTTACCTATGAGAGTCATTCTATTTTCCGGAAAAGGTGGTGTAGGAAAAACTACCATATCTGCATCTACCGCCTACAGACTTTCGCAGCTGGGTTATAAGACTATAGTGGTATCCTTAGACCCTGCTCACAGCTTAGGTGATGCCTTTGACATTCCAGAGAGTGAAAAGATTGAGGCAAAGGGTCTTCCCATAAAGATAAATGACAAACTTTACATTCAGGAGATAGACATACAGGAAGAGATAGACAGGTATTGGGGAGATGTGTACAGGTTTTTGGAGCTTCTTTTTAACACTACAGGGCTTGATAAGGTGCTCTCTGAGGAGCTTGCTATTCTTCCGGGCATGGAAGAGGTGACCAGCCTGCTTTATGTAAACAAGTATTACAAAGAAGGGGAATTTGATACCCTTGTGCTTGACCTTCCTCCCACTGGGGAGTCTTTGCGCTTTGTATCCATGCCTACAGTCCTAAAGTGGTACATGAAAAAAGTGTTTAATGTGGAGAGAACCATCTTTAGGGTTGCAAGACCTGTAGCAAGAAGGATAACGGATGTACCTATACCCGATGACTCTTACTTTCAGGCTTTGGAAAACTTTTACGAAAAACTCAAAGGTGTGGACGAGATACTTATAGACCCCGAAACAACATCTGTCAGGCTCGTTGCAAATCCCGAGAAGATGGTGATCAAAGAGAGTCAAAGGGCTTTTTTGTACTTTAATCTCTTTGGTGTAAATGTGGATGCGGTCATAGTAAATAAAGTTTTACCACCACAAGCGGAGACCTGTGATAAATTCCACAAATGGGTATGGACACAAAAGAAATACCTTGAAGAAATGAGTGCGCTTTTTAGTCCTGTTCCCCTTTTTAGCGTTCCTCTGCTTGAAGATGAAGTAGTTGGACTTGAAAGACTAAGCATACTTGCAAATCTCATATACGGAGATGCAGACCCCTACCAAGTGCTTTTTAAGGGGAAGCCTTATGAGTTTGTGCAGGAAGAGGATAGGTATTTTGTAAAACTTAGAGCACCCTTTTTGACAAAAGAAGGGCTGAGTGTTCTAAAAGCGGATGGTGAGATCACAGTAAGGTGGAGGAATTTCAAAAGCCATATAGTGCTTCCAAGAAAGCTCAGAAACTACGACCCTGCTTCCGCAAAGGTGGAGAAAGGCTATCTTATCATAGAGCTACTCCCAGAAGAAAAGTGATATTCTTTGAGATACTTTTTTAGGTAAAAGCCAGTATATGAGGTAGGGTTTTTTGACACTTCCTCTGGTGTGCCACAGGCAACCACCTGACCGCCCTTTTCACCACCTTCTGGACCCAAATCGATTATCCAGTCAGCGCACTTTATAACATCCATATTGTGTTCTATTACCACTACCGTGTTTCCTTTATCCACAAGCCTCTGAAGGACATCAACGAGTTTTTTAATATCATCCATGTGAAGGCCTGTAGTAGGCTCGTCTAAAAGGTAAAGAGTCCTTCCTGTATCTTTCTTGGAAAGTTCTCTGGCTAACTTTATCCTCTGTGCCTCACCACCCGAAAGAGTGGTTGCAGGCTGTCCAAGTTTTATATAACCAAGTCCTACACCTTTTAAAAGTTCAAGCTTCCTTCTTATGGCTATCTGGTGGTAAAAAAACTCGTAAGCTTCGTCCACGGTCATGTCAAGCACTTGTGCTATGTTTTTACCCTTGAAAAGAACATCCAAAGTTTCTCTGTTGTACCTTTTCCCTTTACACACATCGCAGGTTATGTAAACGGGTGGTAAAAAGTGCATTTCAACTTTTATGACGCCTTCACCTTGACATGCCTCACACCTACCTCCTTTTACATTGAAAGAAAACCTTCCTGCGTTGTAGCCTCTTGCTTTGGCTTCTGGTGTGCTTGCAAACAGATCTCTTATGAGTTCAAAAAGCTTGGTGTAAGTTGCAGGATTACTTCTGGGTGTCCTTCCTATGGGAGATTGGTCCACATTTATTACTTTATCCACATACTCCAACCCTTCTATCTTATCAAAACCTTCCTTTTCTGCAGTACCTTCGTAAAAAAGGGCTCTGGCATAATTCCACAGAATGTCGTATATGAGTGTTGACTTTCCGCTTCCTGAAACACCCGTGATACACACAAAAAGCCCTAAAGGGATCTCAACGGTAATGTTCTTCAGGTTGTGTTTTTTTGCTCCCACTATCCTTATCCATCTATCTGTAGGTTTCCTTCGGTGCTGAGGGACTTCTATGATGAGCCTTCCAGAAAGATAGGCACCAGTAAGGGAACGGGGATGAGCCATTATATCCTCACAAGTGCCCTGTGCTACCACCTGACCACCGTTCTTTCCTGCGCCAGGACCCATGTCTATGATCCAATCAGCAGAAAGCATGGTTTCTGGATCATGCTCCACCACTATCACTGTGTTGCCCAAATCTCTCAGGTGTTTTAAGGTTCCTATCAATTTTTGTGTATCCCTTGGGTGTAATCCTATGGAAGGTTCATCTAACACATAAAGGACTCCCGTAAGCTTAGAGCCTATCTGAGTTGCAAGTCTGATCCTTTGCATCTCACCGCCAGAAAGGGTATCTGCAGACCTTGAAAGGTTAAGATAATCAAGCCCAACATCTACAAGAAAACTAAGCCTGTCTTTAATTTCTTTGATGAGCTTTTCTGCTATTAAGTAATCTCTGCCCGTTAAGTTTTCAATTAGGCTTTCAAAAAACTCTTTTGTTTTATATACAGGCATATTACATACTTCCCATATGTTCTTGCCCATTACAAGCACGGAAAGAGCCTCGTCTTTTAATCTTGAACCATTACAAGTGGGACACGGCTTTTCCTTTATATACTCACCTATCTCTTCCCTTATTCTTTCTGAATCATCCTCCATAAACCGCTTCTCAAGATGCGTAAGCACTCCTTCAAAAACGGCGTTTTTCACCTCACCTCCATAAAGCAGAAGGTTCTTTACGCTCTGTGGAAGATCCCTAAAGGGTGTTCTAGGGTCATAGCCCAGCTGCCTTAATATGTTCCCAACGGGATACTTAAGGTAGTTGAAGAAGGAAGATGCGGTTATCTTAATGGCATCTAAAGCAGGTTCCTCTTCATCTATAAGAAGCTTAGTATCTATCTCCCACTTTACACCTAAACCTTTGCATGTAGGACAAGCACCGTAAGGTGAGTTAAAGGAAAAGAGCCTTGGGGACAGCTCTTGAAGAGAAAAACCGTGTTCTGGACATGTGAGCCTTTCGCTGAATATCTCCTCTTTTCCTTTTTCCACATCTTCTATCAGCAAGAGACCCTTTGATAGCTCAAGGGCTTTCTCCACGGCACTGAGAAGTCTTGCTCTTTCTGTTTCCTCAAGAGTTAGCCTGTCTATAACCACCTCTATGTTATGTTTCTTGTTTTTCTCTAAAGGTGGAACATCCTCTATCCTTTTGTACTCGCCATCCACCCTTACTCTTGAAAAACCCTTCATGTAAAGCTCTTTTATTAGGTCCTTGAATTCTCCCTTCTTGCCTCTAATTACGGGAGAGAGCACCGTGATACGCCTCTGTCTATATTTTTCCCAGATCTTTTCAAGCATTTCATGAGCAGAAAGACCCTCAAGCGGTCTTTGGCATGTGGGACAGTAAGGTTTTCCTATGTTTGCCCACAGAACTCTCATGTAGTCGTAGATCTCCGTAACGGTGCCTACAGTAGAGCGGGGATTTTTGGATGTAGTCTTTTGGTCTATGGCTATAGCAGGAGAGAGCCCCTCTATAATATCCACATCAGGCTTTTCCATCATACCCAGAAACTGCCGCGCATAAGAAGAGAGAGATTCCACATACCTTCTTTGTCCTTCTGCGTATATGGTGTCAAAAGCCAGAGAAGACTTACCACTTCCAGATGGTCCCGTTATAACCACAAGCTTGTTCTTAGGTATGTCAAGGTTAATGTTTTTCAGGTTGTGCTGTCTTGCTCCTCTTATTATGATGTGAGTGTACATGAAATAAAAAATTATACACAAATAAAAACACCTCGGGTGAGAAATTAGTTTGAAGCTAAGGTTTGGTAGTAAATAGCTACCTTCTTTATAATCTCTGTGCGTATTTATAGATATAATTAGCTCTTGATGAAACTGTGTTTTATATCCACAGGTGGTGCAGTAAGAGGTGCTATGGCACAGGCCATAGCAAGAAAGCTTTCACGCGATGCTCTCTTAAACTTGGATATCTATTCTGCCGGCGTAGAACCTCTATCTTACACTCCTCAAGAAGTTATACAGGTATTAGAAGAAAAAGGCTATCCTGTAGAAGGAATAACTCCCAAAGGACTCCAAGAGATACCTTACGAAGATGCAGACATTATCATAACGCTCTCTCCAGAAGCTAGAGACAGATGTCCCTACACGCAAACCCACAAAAGGCGTGAACACTGGGTGTTGGAGGAGGTCAAAGACTCAAGCGACTTGCAGGCGCTTAGAAAGCTCAGAGATCAGATAGAGGAAAATGTAAGCTCTCTGTTTAAAATAAGGTAGGTTTATACTTGTCATAAGGTATTTTTATACATATAATTTAAAAAGGAAATGATAGACATCACCAAACTGAAAACCTTTGTAGCGGTTGCAGACTTAGGGAGCTTTTCAAAAGCCTCGGAAATACTTTACATAACACAACCAGCGGTTACTCAGCAGATAAAGGCTCTTGAGAAGATCGTAGGAGCTAAGCTTTTCCAAAGACAAGGCGGGAAAATAGTACTTACCGATGAAGGAAGGAGGATCTACGAGATAGCAAGATCTCTTCTAAATGATTACGAAAACCTAATGGAAGAGATGGCAAAGATAAAGAAAGATTTCAAAGACACTCTCTTTGTAGGTGTCAGCACCACACTAAGTGAGTATAAGATACCGGAACTTATAGCAGAATTCCACTCACAGATGCCGGGCATATCTATAAGAATGTTTGTGGAAAACTCCCAGCAGATAGAGGATAGCCTTATATCTGGAGTGCTTAATGTGGGCGTAATAGAGAGAGCACCTTCGGAGAAGTTTCAGTCCATAAAGTGGCTTGTTGACGAAATAGTATACTTTACCTATCCTGAACACCCCTTTGCCAGAGAAGGTCAGATAGAACCAGAGAGACTTTACGAAGCGGATATTATATTCAGAGAGGTAAGTTCAGGCACGAGGAAAATAGTGAAAGAAGAGCTTGAAAGGCTCGGCGTAATCTTTGAAAAACTTAACATAAAGGTGGAGGTAAATTGCGGAAGAACCATACTCAACATGGTCAGAAGCGGTTATGGTACATCCTTTCTCTCAAAAGGTTTGTTGGAAAGAGATTTGCAGGAAGGAAGTATAGTGCAGGTAAAGATAAAAGGCTTTGGTGCCAAAAGGTGGTATTACATTGTATACCCAGAAAATGCCAAACTCAGCTTTTTAGCAAGCAGGTTCATAAGGTTTCTCCTTTCTAAGTCTGAGAGAGAGATAACCGTATGAAAGGTGTAATTTTTGATGTGGATGGTGTTATAGTGGATGTTAGAGCATCTTACCATTTTGCCATAAAGAAGACCGCCGAAAGGTTTTTGGGTTTTGAGGTGCCCATAGAGAAGGTCAGACTAATAAAGTTTTCAAAGGGTATAAACAACGATTGGATAGCAACAGAGGAAGTCATCAGGTACTTTGGTAGAGAAGTGGAACTTGATGAGATTGTTAGGGTTTTCAACGAAATTTACAAAAGTCTGCGAGACAAAGAGAAGTTAATATTAGATGGAGATTTTTTCTCTAACTTAAAGGCTCAAGGTGTTTCATTAGGCGTTCTAACAGGCAGACCAAAAGAAGACCTTAACTACACTTTTGAGAAGTTTGGACTTTTTAAGTATTTTGACTTTCTGCTTGATGATGATGATATTTCTGTGAGTGATCTTAAAAAACCTCATCCTTACGCTCTACATTTGTGTATAGAAAGCATGAACCTATCCGCTTGTGTGTATGTAGGCGACAGTTTGGCTGACTGGGAGATGGTGGACTACTATAAGAAAATGTATGACAAGCCTGTGGAATACATACACTTTGGTGATAGCATAAAACTTAATAATGTAAAAAGGGTAAACACACCTAAAGAGCTCAGGTTAGCTCTTCAAGAGGCCTTGAAGCATCTATGAGCAATACCGGTATGTTGTCTTCTACGGGGTAAAAGACCTTGCAGTTTGCACATACAAGCACTTGCTTTTCAGCGTTGTAAATAAGATCACTTTTACACTTGGGACAAGCAAGGATCTTTAAAAGCTCTTCATCTAACATAGTCATCTTCCTTTATGTATTCCCATAGTTCCTTCATAAGGTTAACAAATTCCTCGTATCGGTTTTGCAACTTTCTATTTAGTTCCTTCTCATCAAAGAGAAGGTTTCCATCCAAAGGTGAGTAATCCACATACTGAAGGTCCGAAATGTTAAGGTCAAATATACACATGTACTGCTGTGCAGACTTTTTAAATTCTACAAACTCCTCTTCGTATGGAGAAGACATTTTTGTAGTCCACATGTAAGCACCACCAAAAGGATTAAGCCAATACTGTTCATTGTTCTCAACACAGAAAATAGCCCTTTTGACTGAGATAATGTCATCTAAAAGCTCGCCATCAGGCATGCTCACTGCCCAAACCCGGTTTTTTAAAGGATTGATAAGAAACTCAACTTGTTTTTCCTCAAGCGCCATATCACTATTATATCATCCACCTACCCTAAACATCTCCACCTTTTTTGGCACTTCCCCTCTTTTTATTAGTTCAAGCCTCTCTTCTGAGTATCTGTCTTTTCTTGAATACCACACCCTTTTTATAAAGTCTTCTATGTCTTCATCCCTTGAGCCGTTTCTTAAGAGCGCCTTTATATCATACCCTTGTGTTGCAAAAAGACATGTAAGGAGCTTTCCATCAGCAGTTAGCCTCAATCTATTGCAATCTCCACAAAAAGGTTGAGTTATAGAAGATATTACTCCCAATTCAAGCCCGTCATCTTTGTATCTATATTTGTCTGCCACCTCACCTCTGTAGTTTTTCTCTACAGGTTCTATTGGAAATTCCTTTGATAGGGTTTCCACTATTTCTCTTGCAGAGACCACCTTGTCCAAAGACCAACCGTTTAAATTTCCCACATCCATAAACTCTATAAACCTGACTATAACCCCCATGTTTTTGAAGAACTTTGCTATGGGAAGTATTTCTTTATCGTTAAGTCCCTTTACCACGCACACATTGACCTTAACAGGATGCAAACCTGCTTTTAAAGATGCTTCTATGCCTTTTATTATCTGACTTACCTTTACGCTCCTGCCCACTATTTTAGAGAATACCTCGTCTTTGAGAGAATGGAAACTAACTGTTACACGGTGAAGGCCTGCGTCTTTTAGCCCTTTTGCCATTTGCTCCAGCAAAAATCCGTTGGTAGTCATGCTTATGTCTTCCAAGCCTTCTATCTGAGAAAGCATGTGTATAAGCTTTTCAACATTTCTTCTTAGAAGAGGTTCACCTCCTGTTATTCTTACTTTTTTTATCCCAAGCCTTGTGGATATATTGACTATCTTAGTTATTTCCTCAAAGGTGAGTATCTCAGAGCGCGGATAGAACTCATACTCCTGTCCTTCCGGCATGCAAAACTGACACCTAAAATTGCATCTATCTGTGACAGAGATCCTAAGGTCATGAAGTTCCCTTCCGTAAGTATCTTTAATCATGCTCCAAGCACCCACTGTCCTTTGCCATCAGAAAACACCTCTTTTTTCCATATGGGGGCTCTCTTTTTTACCTCGTCCACCACATACCTGCATGCTTTGAAAGTCTCATCTCTGTGTCCTCCAAAAACGCAAACCAAGAAGGAAGGCTCTCCCACTTTTACAACACCGAGTCTATGATGAATAAATATCTCCTTTACTGAAAAGAGTTTAAGGGCTTCCTCCCTTATCTCTTGCATAACTTTTATAGCCATCTCAGGAAAGGCTTCGTAATGTAATTCTTTAACATCCCCGTCTTCTGGAGCAGACCTTGCTATACCTAAAAAGATAACATTTGCTCCACAATCCTGAGGGACACGGTAATCAGACAGAATTCTCTCTGCACCTATCCACTCCACACCTATATAAACATTGGGAACCATAACCTTAAATATATACCGTAATCGGGGTGAGGGGACTTGAACCCCTGACCTTCGGCTCCCGAAGCCGACGCTCTGCCACCTGAGCTACACCCCGTATTCATTTAATAAGTTTATAACTTTCTTCACTATACACCTCGGGTGAGAAATTAGTTTAAAGCTAAAGTTTGGTAAAAGTCTAAATCAGGCAGAAAGCCTAAACTCTCAAATGCTCAAATAGCTACCCTCTTTATAATCTCTTACCTCACCAACTGCCCTGTTATGCGCCTTGCTCAGCTACTCATTGACCCCAA
>Ga0081473_139416_pt1 | contig 45757 bp, 51 predicted proteins | sample CisSprmetagenome_FD_70977 | JGI IMG/M metagenome (GOLD analysis project Ga0081473, IMG submission 70977) | Hypoxic/sulfidic aquatic microbial communities from Cistern Spring, Yellowstone National Park, USA v2 (version 2) | ecosystem: Environmental > Aquatic > Thermal springs > Hot (42-90C) >...
TAGCCAAGCTCATCCACGAGAACTCCCCGAGGAAAGAGGGACCCTTTGTAATACTGCACTGCCCAGCCATACCCTGGGACCTCTTTGAGGCGGAGCTCTTTGGTTATGTGAAGGGTGCCTTTACGGGCGCATTGGTGGATAAAAAGGGAAAGGCTAAGTTGGCGGAGGGCGGAACGCTATTTTTAGACGAGATAGGAGATTTGCCCTACAAGCTCCAAGCCAAGCTTTTAGCTTTTGTGGAAAGAAAGAGCTTTTTCCCCTTGGGTAGCTCAAAGGAAGAGAAGGCAGACGTAAGGCTCATCTTCGCCACCAACAGAGACCTAAAAAAGATGGTGGAAGAGGGAAAGTTTAGAGAGGACCTATACCACAGAATAAGCCAGCTGGAAATACACGTGCCACCACTCAGAGAAAGAAAAGAGGACATAAAACCCTTGGTGGAATACTTCATAGCCCTTGCCAACGCCGAGTTGGGAACGAGCGTGGAGGGAGTGGAAGAACAAGCGCTAAGAAAACTCATGGACTATTCCTTCCCGGGGAATGTTAGAGAGCTGAAAAACTTAGTCTATAGGGCGGTGCTTGAAACAAGGTTTGGAAAGATAAAGGACTTTGCCCTTCAGGAGGGAAAAAACATCTCCTCCTTTGAAAAAGCTCTGGAACTTTTGCTTGATGCGGTGCCCGAAGAGGAACTTCCAAACCTCCTTGAAAGGGTGGAGCTATACCTTATAAAAAAGCTCCTTGAAAGATACTCAGGAAACAAATCCAAAGTGGCGAGCCTTTTGGGAATATCCAGAAACACCTTGGAAAGCAGACTGAAGAACCTCAGATAAAATTTGCTCAATTTTTGAGCAACCATTGTCAAAATTTGAGCATTCTCAGGGATGTTCCCTTTTGAAAAATCTTGATTTTTCAATGTTTCAAAATTGGCACGAAATTTGCGTACATAAAAAAGATGAAACCTGTTAGGAGGTGTGGTAATGTTTATGACTAAGATTTCCAGAAGGACCTTCATAGGGGGGAGCGCAGCAATGGGCGCTCTCTTGACCTCGCCAGAGCTGGTGAAGGCCCTTACGAGCCAGCCCTACCCAAGGGTAAAGGTGGCAAACATCAGGGACCTGAGGGTAGGCGAGCCGGTGAGCTTTAACTACCCAGATGAAAACTCTCCCGCAGTGCTCATCAAGCTTGGAGAGAGGGCCTATGGCGGTGTGGGACCGGATGGAGATATAGTGGCATACTCTTCCCTGTGCACCCATATGGGCTGTCCTGTTGTCTATTCCAAAAGGCGGTTTTTGTGTGCGTGCCACTACTCTATGTTTGACCCCGCAAAGAACGGACAGACCTATCAAGGGCACGCTTCCGAGTGGCTCCCTCAGATAATCCTACGCTTTGAACCAAGGACAGGAGACATATACGCGGAGGGAGTGGAAGGGCTCATCTGGGGAAGAGTTAGAAATGTTATGAAAGTTACCAAAAAATAAAGGAGGTGTAAGCCATGGCGCTGTTTCCAAGAAAGGACCACATACCAATACCACCAAAGGATGCCCAAAAATTTATCACCGTCTGCCAATACTGTAATGTGGGCTGTGGCTACTATGTCTATAGGTGGCCGGTAGGCAAGGAAGGTGGTCTAAAGCCTGAGGAGAACGCCTTAGGCATAGACTTCTCCAAGCAGGGGGTAGCCCTGCAAAGTCAAGCAATAACTGAAACTATGTACAATGTAGTAAAGGGTGAAGACGGCAAGCTTTACAACATACTCATAGTGCCCGCAAAGGACTCGCCCATAAACAGAGGAAACTACTCCATAAGGGGTGGAACCAACGCACAGGCAGCCTATTCACCCACAAAGCCCACCAGAAACAGGCTACACTATCCCCTGGTAAGAGTTGGGGATGAGTTTATGCCCGTCAGCTGGGATGAAGCCATAGACCTTATCGCAAGGGTAGTGAAGGGCGTCAAGGACAAATGGGGTCCGGATTCTATAGCGATGAAGATCTACGACCATGGAGGCTCTGGCGCTGGCTTTGAGGAAAACTGGGCGGTAGGAAAGTTCTTCTTTGTAGCGGTGGGCACCAGAATGCTCTCCATTCACAACAGACCCGCCTATAACTCCGAGGTGTGGGGGCAAAGGGAAAGGGGTGTCCACGAGCTTAACTACACCTACGAGGATGCAAGGCTCGCAGACACCATCGTGCTCTGGGGTGCTAACTCCTTTGAAACTGCATCCGTCTTCTACACAGAGCACATGCTACCAAACCTCCAAGGTGCAACCATAGAGGAAAAGAAGAAAGAGTATATGAAGGGAGAGCCCGCAGAACCCGCAAGGATGATCATCATAGACCCAAGGAGGACCGCCAGCGTAATGGTTGCTGAAGCAGTGGCACCCGATAGGGTTCTCCACCTTAGACCAAACCTTGGAACAGACTATGTGCTTGCCAACGCCATAGCAAGGGCTGTCTGGGAAAAGGGATGGTGGGACAAAGAGTTTGTGGAAAAGAGAACAGACCTGAAGACCTTTGAAGATTACAAGAAGAAATCCCTAATGCTTGATGTCCCTTACGACGAGTTTATGAGCAGGGTGGAAAGGCTAACGGGAGTCAAGAGGGCAGACATAGAAAAGGCGGCGGAGTGGATCGCCAAGCCAAAAGCGGGAGGCTTTAGAAGGAGAACCCTCATCATATACGAAAAGGGTGTAATATGGGGCTATAAGAACTACGACACCATTGCAGCCATTGCCCAGCTTGCTGCACTTACTGGAAATTACGGAAAGCCCGGCACGGGCTGTGGAAGACAGGGCGGACACCAAGAGGGCTATGTTAGACCTCACAGCAAATCCAGGGCAAAGCTCGTAGGCTCCATATACGCAGGAGGACCACCACCCAACATAGACGAGTATGTAAAGAACGACCCAAGGGCGAAGGTCTATTTTGTGGCTGGAACAAACCCATATCTATCCACACCCAACTCTCAAGCCTATAAGAAGAGGGTGCACGAAAGGACGTTTACGCTTACAAGATATCTTTCTGAACAGGCAAAGCTGGCAGGAGAGCCCGCCGGCTCTGAGGAGAGGGCAAAGAGGATCCTTGAAGGTCTTGAAAAGACAAACGGTTTGTTCATGGTGGTTATAGACATGTATGAGACTGAAACTGCCAGGGATGCCCACGTCATACTACCCGCAGCGGGCTGGGGAGAAAAACCCACCACCTCCATAAACTGCAACAGCAGGCTTCTCAGGATCTACGAACAATTTATGGCACCTCCCGGAGACGCTAAGCCCGACTGGTGGATCTTTGGAAGGATAGCCACCAGGATGAAGGAACTATACGAGGCGGAAGGAAACTACGAAGAAGCCAAATACTGTTCAGGTATGGACTGGAAGAGTGCGGAGGAAGTATTCTTGGACGGTGCAAGTGAGTTCCCGGACAACAGGGTCTCGGAGGCAGACGAGGCAATACTGCCCGCAGAGTGCTACAAGGGTGTGACCTACGAATATCTCAGAAAGGTAGGGCAAAAGGGTATACAGGTTCCCGTTCGCATAGACCCCAAGACGGGAGAGCTTGTGGGTACAAAGAGAAGGTATGTGTACAAATTTGGCACACCGGATGGTAAGTTTAAGTGGTATGGCACAGACCCATGGGACCCCGACCCCATGAAGTTCTACCCACCTCAGATCACCAAATACTTCCAAGATGGCAATGACGGGAAATTCTCCTTCTGGTTCACCACCGGAAGGTCGCAGATAATTTGGCAGACGGGCTACAACGACAGACATCTGCCTGAGAAGGTCTATACCATACCCCTGCCCTACATAGAGATGAACCCAGAGGATGCCAGAAGGCTTGGAATTAAGAGCGGAGACATTGTAGAGGTGTATAACTTGGAGGGCAACGCCATAGCCCTTGTGTATGTGAACGACGCACCCCCTCCCGGAACGATATACGGCATAATGTATCACTGGAAAGGCTCCTTCAATCATCTTACCACCAGCTACACAGACCCCAAAACCACCATACCTTGGTATAAGGCTTCAAGGGTGGCAGTAAGGAAGCTAAAGGGCAATCTGGAGGATGTGCTCAAGAACACCTCCTTGCTGCCTATAAACGATTTCAAAGCCTAAGTCTAACTGGGGGCTCTGCCCCCTTGGTATAAAAAAACTTTAGGAGGTGGAACGTGAAAGGAGTAGCTAAGGCGACACTGCTAAGCGCAGTCCTTTTGTCCCCAGCTTATGCGGTTGAGCTTATTAAGCTCGACGAAAAAGGCTACGGCATTGACTTTGGCATTCAGTACCGGGTGATGTATAACAACTCCAACATCCAGTCTAACAACCAGTATGACTTCTTCAGGCAGAGGTTGAGGCTCAACTTTGATGTAAAAACGGAGAAGGGAGTAGGAGGCTTCTTCCAGCTTGAATACAGAGGCGGTTGGGGTGGTGCATCACCAGCAGCAAGCGACCCAAGGGACGCTTATGCAGTAAACGCATATAATAGACTTCAGGCAAGAGGTGTAAGGTATGGATATCTTTACTTCCCCGCTGGACCTGGCACTGTGCTGGCTGGTATCCTTCCCGCCAACGACCAAGTAGACCAAATGCTCTTTTCCGCAGACTGGGACCTTAACATAGGTGGAATAGCCTATGTTGGAAATGTGGGAAACTTTGATTACAGGCTCGCTTATGTAAGACTTGTAGAAGGAGCCTTTTACAGAAACACTCCAGGAATAAAGGATAAAGACCAGCACTTTTTGGTTTTGGATTTGAACTCTAAGTTTGGTAGTGCCTATGCCGGTATCCATTACTATGGAACTTATGGAAAGATATGTCAGAAAGGAAACAACTGTACCCCAAGCGATTTCTTTACCCTAAACCAAACATGGGTTGGTCCTACTTTAACCTTTAAGTTTGACCCAATTACCCTTCACGGTGTTGTGCTTGTAAACAGCGGAAAGGTCGCAAGCACCAGCAACAGTGGCTGGCTTGCAAGGCTGGAAGGTTCTACAAAACTTGGACCGGCTAATCTGAGCCTTCTTGGTGTGTATTCCTCTGGAAAAAATAACGGAAATGGATTTAAAACGTTAGAAGGTCTTTTGGGAACCGGCGGATACTGGGCGTACACTTACATCTTTACCCCACACGGACCCTCCGATGTGAACGACTTTGGACTTGAAGCCGGCAATAAAGGTTTTGGTCTTACAACAGTTCAGGCAAAGGTTGACTTTCCTATTACAAAAGGTTTTTCAGTACAGGGTGTTGTAGGCACCTTTAGGTCCAACAAGGATATGGGAGGAGCTGGTAAAAGCCTCGGAACGGAAGCCGGCGTTACCTTTACCGCAAACTTAGGTAAATATATGAACTTGGATTTTGGTGGTGCGGTGGCATCTCTGGGAAATGCTGGAAAGGCTGTGTACAACGCACCAAGTACAAAGAAATCGGTTAATGAGATATTCGCAAGGCTTCAGCTTGAGTTTTAAGCTGTGCTCCCATGAAGGCTTGCCCGCATACCTGCGGGCTTTTTTTATGCTGTGTTAAACTATGTATGGAGGATGCAATCAAGATGAAAAAAGTTGCTATTTTTTGTAGTGTAGCTTTTCTGTTTGGTTGTGGGTCGGTAAAGAGTTGGTTTGAAAGCGGTAATGCAAAGGCTTCTTCAGAAAGTCCCCTTAGGGTAAGGGAACTTCGCATAAGAGTTATAGAGGATGTGGTGGGTTGTAAGGAGCTTTTGGATGAGAAGGCTACAAGACCGCAAGCTTGCGGAAAGTGTGAGCTCGTTCAGGAAGGACAAACGCTGAAGGTTGTGGAAACGGGTGGTTGTCCCCAATATAGCGCCCTCGGATGCACCACAAAGGATGGGAAGGTTTTTGTAATAAACAACCTGTCGTGCGAGCCAGTAGCGGAGGGTATAAGGAAGGGAACAGCGGAGCGAGGGAACATTAAAACTTCAACCTACATTGTAAGGGTTGTAGGTGAGGATTGTATAGCCTACATAAGAGCCAAGAAGAACACAAAAATACTATACACAAGGGACTATGGCGGGCAGTTTGATGTCGCTGTGCAGATGGATCCGAAAACCGCAGAGGAAGTAAAAACCATGGGCTGTGTAAAGGGGGTATCCAAATGATAGACCCTGAAACCCTTTAAAAGGTGCGCATATTCCTCAGAGAGGAGGGGGTAATAATCCCTAAGGGACCCATAAAGGAGTTTACTCCCAACTCATGAAGCTCTCGGGTTTTGGCATAGGTGGTCTGCTTACTTTCTCGGGTAGAAAGGCGGGGAGAATGGCAGGTGCCTACATAAGAGAGATCGTGGATAAAGAAGAGCCCTCTTTAAGTGATGTGTCGTCATATGTGATAACCTTTCTTCAAGAGACGGGTATCTGTAAGGTTGAAGAGTACAGCTTGTTAGACCATCATGTGCTTTTTAAAGTTAAGGATTCCCTGTTTGCGCAGGGTGTAGAAAATAAAAAACCCGTTTGCATGCCTTTGAGCGGTGCTTTAGCGGGAGTATTTGAGGAGTTCACAGGCAAGGAGTGGGAATGCAAAGAGCTTGAGTGCCAAGCACAAGGAAAAGAATACTGTATTTTTGAGATAAAACTCAAGCAGTGATAGTTTTTATTAAGCATTGCTCAATTTTTGAACAGCTCTGCTCAATCCTTGAGCGAGTTCTAAAGGTATGTCCTTGATTTTTCTTAGCTTTAAGCTTCACCCTATGTTGGCATGCTTTTTGCATAAATCTATGGAATGGAGGACCACGAATGATAAAGAACTTTGATGTGGTTGTGGTGGGTAGTGGTCCGGGTGGTTTCACCAGCGCCCTGATCCTTGCAAGACAGGGTTTTAAAACAGCGCTTGTAGAAAGGGAAAAGCTGGGTGGGACTTGCCTCCAGAGGGGTTGCATACCAAAAGAGGGTCTGTATCAGGTCGCACGCTCTGCTCACTTTCTAAGAAAGCGTCTGGGAGTTTCCGTCCCTTTGGACTTTGAAAAGGCCCTCCTTAAGGTTAGAGAAAGGATAAATAAGATAGAAGAAAACGCAAAGTTTTTACTCAGAAAGGAGGGAGTTATTTTTGTAGAGGGTTCTGCAAGGCTTGCGGATGAAAAAGTCATCAGGGTTGGGAGAAACACTTACCTTAAAGCAGACCACATTATTTTAGCCTGCGATTCAAGACAAAAAGAGGCTGGCGTAAGTGCGGAGGACCTTCTGACGGGCAAAGTTAAGCCAAAAGGAAAGATCCTCATTGAGGGTTCTGGTGCTACCGCCTGCGAGTTGTCTTTTATACTCTCCATCTTTGGCTTCGAGGTGCTCTTAAAGGTAGATGGGAGGCTTTTGAAAGATTATCCAGTGGAAGAAGAATTCGTTGAAAAGCTTGAGAGGGAGTTGGAGATGTGCGGTGTAAAATTCACCACAACCGACGAAGATGCAGACCTTCTTGTAAAGGCAACTGGCAGGGTCCCCAACCTCTGTGAGGAGGATTTCCCCTTCCTTGAGAGGGACGAGGAGGGTTATGTAAAGGTTTCACCTTACATGAAAACGAACCTTCAAGATGTTTATGCAGTGGGAGACATAACAAAGCCCATGGGTGCAGCCCATGCCATAGCCAAGGCAAAGAGTGCCTGTCAGTGTATAATGGGTTGTCAGCAACCCTACAAACCCGAGCTGGTGCCCGTAGTAATATGCTCTGCATTGGAATTGGGCTTTGTGGGAAGTATAAAGGAAGGCAGGAGGATAGTTAAGACCTTAAACGCCAACACAAAGAGCTTTGTGAACGGATGGAACGGTATGGTCAGCATTATTGTGGGCGAAGAGGGAAAGCTCTCCTACTTCTCCATGCTGGGTGAGTGCGTAAGCGAGCCTATGAACATGGCATCTGCCATTCTTGGGAGCTCCTTTTGGGACCAGTTTTTCTTTTCCAACAACTACACACACCCTTCTATCTGCGAATCCTTCTCCGACCTGAGCTTAGAGTTTATGTTCAATTGAGCTTACCATATTTTTGGACAGTATATTTTGTATGTGTATAATTTTTACTGATGAAGATAAGTGAGCTTACAAAGCAGCAAAAGGATTTTCTCAAAAGAATACTTGAGGTAGAGGAGCTACCCGAAGGTGAGGACATCTCCGCTTTTCTTCAGTTAAAAGGCTACACCCTTTATGAGTGTATTAACTGCGGAAAAATTATATTCCATGACAACTACGAGTTTTGGAATCTAAGCGAGTGTTGTGATGACAATTCCAAGCTGACGGATAAGGGACTTATCTGTGAGGTGTGTTATTCAAAAAGCTTTGAAAACCTAAAAGATTGGGTATTTTTTAGACCTACTTGGGTAAAAGATGTAGATTTTGGCAGAGGGGTTTGAGCTTATGCCTATGATAAAGGATGTGGAGGAGGTAAAGGAATTCATAAAAGGCACATCAGAGAATACTGCTATTTATGTGGGCTGTGATTCAAGACAGGTAAGGGAAAAAACTGTTTTTGTTACTGTTGTAGTGGTACACATAGATTCCTGTAGAGGGGCAAAGATCTTCTGGCGTGTGGAAAAGGTAAACAGGATCAAGTCTTTAAGACAGAGACTTATGGAAGAGGTCAGCAGAGCAGTATTTATGGCTCTTGAGATATCTAATGTGGTGGGGAAAAGACCCTTTGAGGTGCACTTGGATATAAACCCTAACCCAGAACACAACTCCAGCGTGATCCTCAAAGAAGCTATAGGTTATGTGTTAGCTCAAGGGCTAAAGCCTGTGGTAAAACCTCGGTCTGTTGCAGCAACCACAGTGGCGGATTACATAACAAGCATGAACTTTACATGAAAACCCTTTGGTTTCATGTAGCCAGCGTAGGAGAGTTCAACACAGTGAAACCTATTCTCAAAGAGCTTATAAAAGAACACACCATAGTCCTTACCTACTTTTCACCAAGAGCTAAAAACTACTTAAGTCAGCAAGCTCAATATTATCATACTTTAGAAAGACTACCTTTAGATACACCTTTTACTGTAAGGCACTTTGAGAAACGCATATCCGCACAGATGCTTTTTATAGTGGAAAGAGAGTTTTGGCCCTTTCTTATCCATTTTACAAAAGCAAAAAAAGTTTTACTTAACGCTTACGCAAAGGGTGGCATATACGAGCGATTTATGAGTAAAAAGTTTAACCTTATCGTTACCAAAACGGAAAGAGACAAAGAGAGGTTTGAGTCCTACGGATGCAAACAAGTGGTAAGTTGCGGTAATCTAAAGTTTATCTTTGAAAACCCGCAGGAAAAACACTTGGATATTCAGAAAAATGGCTCTAAATTCTTTGTTGCGGGTAGCACTCATAGAGGAGAAGAGGAGATCCTTCTTGAAGCCTTTGGAGAATTAAAAAAAATCTTTCCTGACCTTAAGCTTTTAATAGCTCCTCGCCATGTTTCAAGAGCTAAGGAGGTGGTGAAAAAATTTAAAGGTTTTAAATGTGCTCTTAAAACCAGTAAGGAAGAAGAGTGGGATGTGCTGGTGATTGATACTTTAGGAGAACTATTTGGGATATATTCTCTTGCGGATGTAGCTTTTGTTGGTGGGACGCTTGTGAATGTAGGAGGACATAATCTTTTAGAACCTGCCTATCATCGCAAACCTGTGCTTTTTGGACCTTTTTTGGAAAAGGTAAAGGACATGGCTGATTATCTGATGGAAAGAAATGCAGGTTTTCTGGTAAGGAATTCAAAAGACATAGTTAGGGTTGTGGAGGATGTTTTCACAGGAAAAAAATTATGGAATGCGGTGGACATAAAAGCAAATGCAGAAAGAATAAAGTCTTGCTATCTTAAAAGTATAAGGAGCATGATATAATGTTAGTAATATGAGAAATTTCTACTTTAACCTTTTTGTTCTTTTGTTTCTTGTGGTGCTTTCCCTAGCTGTGTCTTTCTTTAAACCTGTGAACTTGGGTTTGGACCTAAAAGGTGGTATATCCATGCTTTTAGAGCCGGATATGGACTACGCCCTTAGCCAAGAGTATGAGAGGTACGCAAAGGATATAGAGGAAAAGATAAGAGCTGCAGGTATAAATGTGCTTGATCTGGTCGTACAAAAAGACGGTATAAAGGTGGAAATTCTTGACCAGAAAGACACTCAAAAGGTATCCCAGATTATACAAAAGGACTTTCCGAGATTTGTGGTGGTAAGCACCAGCAAAGGTGAGCCTTTAATAAAGTTCAAAGAGGAGGAAATAGATAAGCTAAAGGAAAGTATGGTAGGACAAACCGTTGAGGTGTTAAGAAAAAGGATAGACGAGCTTGGAGTGGTTCAGCCTGTTATAACTAAAGTGGGTCAAGGCAGAGTGCTTGTAGAGCTTCCTGGCGTTTTGGACATAGAAAGGGCAAAGTCCATAGTAGGAAGGACCGCCCTTCTTGAACTTAAGCTTGTGGTGGACAGTGGTCCAAAAGAGGAGCTTGAAAAAAAGCTTACTAAAGATACGGAACTTTTACCTTCTAAGAACCCCAACGAGTGGTTCTTGGTGGAAAAGTTGCCTGTGATCACTGGTGCGGACCTAAAAACAGCATACACAAGCACGGACGAATTTGGCGCTCCTGCGGTGGCTTTTGAGCTTACAGACAGGGGAGCAAAGCTTTTTGGAACCGCAACGGAAAAAAATATAGGCAGGCGCCTTGCCATAGTCCTTGACAAAAAAGTTATGTCTGCTCCTGTAATAAGAAGTAGGATATCAGACAGAGGGCAGATAACAGGGCAGTTCACTCCAGAAGAAGCCAAAGAACTTGCCATAGTCCTCAGAGCAGGCGCTCTACCTACCAATGTAAAGTTCCTTCAGGAAACGGTAGTGGGTCCCTCTCTGGGAAGAGATGCCATACAGCAGAGTATAAAGGGTGGCACAGTAGCTTTTGTTCTCTTAGTTATTTTACTCTTAGTAAGATACAAAACAGCAGGCATAACCGCTAACTTATCCATACTTCTAAATGCCTTGCTCCTTTGGGCAGGTCTTGTGCTTATTGGAGCAACTCTTACTCTGCCAGGTATAGCAGGTATACTCCTAAACATGGGTATAGCGGTTGACTCCAATGTACTTATATTTGAAAGGGTAAAGGAGGAATTAAGAGCAGGAAGCACCTTCAGAAAAGCTGTAGAGCTAGGCTACAGAAGATCTCTGAGCGTGGTATGGGATACACACATAACCTTGCTTATTGCTGCTCTGATCCTTTTCCAGTTTGGAAGTGGTCCTGTCAAAGGCTTTGCCACAACCCTTACCATAGGTAGTATAGCATCTTTTATATCAAATGTCTACTTTGCCAAGTTCTTCCTTGACCTTTTAGTAAAGTTAAGACTACTCAAGATATAAAGTGATCATCCTATCTGCGCGTAAGTGAAGAGTCTTTCTTTAGTCTTATCCCTTCTGTAGGACGGATATTTGGTATTACATATACTGCACGAACTTAATTTTATAAATCTCCTGATACCCAAGTTTTTGAGTGCTATTATGGCTTCTTCCTGAGTGTCCAAAAAGAAAGAACCGTTTTTATAGTGAACGCATATAAAATGTTCTTTAAAGTTTTCTCCTACCTGATAGCAGCAAGCCTTTGCGGAAGGTCCTACAAAGGCTACAACTTGGTTTATAGGTTCAAAGCTTTTAAATACATCTACAGTGTTCTCAATGATTTTGTTTTTTATGCCTCTCCAGCCTGCATGTATAACGCCTACCGTATACCTTCCCAAAAGAGCTATAGGTACACAGTCCGCAGTCTTCACACCTATTTTTATTCCTCTTAGCTGAGTGATTAGGGCATCACCTTCTGTAAGTTCATGTGTAAGTCTTTCCAGCACATGAACTTTTTGTGAATGTGTCTGTTTTAATGTAAATATACCCTTTCCTTCTCTTGTAATGCCTGCGTGGATGTTTCCCACTTTTATCTTCAACAGAGTTTCTCGGCTTTCTCTCGTGTTTTCTCTATACATTCTATCACTATGCCAGAAAAGCCTCTGTTTTCTAACACCTTTATACCCTCAACAGTAGTCCCGCCGGGAGATGCAACCTTAGTTATCCACTCTTCTGGATGACCACCCCATCTCTTGAGAAGCTCACAACTGCCAAGCACAGTGTCTATAGCTATACCTCTTGAAGTTTCGTAAGAAAAGCCTTCTCTAATACCTGCCATAATGAGCGCAGAGAGGAACTTAAAAACAAAGGCAGGACCAGAGCCTGCTATCGCGGTAAAGGCATTCATCAATTCCTCGCCTATTTCGTATAGACTACCACAAGATGAAAAAACCTTCACCACATCCTCTTTTTCCTCTTGGCTAACTTCTGAATTACAGGCATAGGCTATAACACCCTTTTGAACCGCAACATTTAGGTTAGGCATTGCTCTTATAATCTTCTTCTTCCCCAAGTAGCTTTCCATAGTGCCGATACTTAGCCCCGCAACTATGCTTATAAGCAGTCTATCTTCAAAAACTTCTTTTAGGTTTTCCAGTACGCTTTTGGCATCTTTTGGCTTTACTGCCAAAAGTATCCACTGAGACTCTTTTACCAGAAAGTAAAGGTCCTTTGCAACGCCAAAACCGTCCTCTAAGGCTTTTTTAAGTTTTTCCTCAGTGATATCAAAAACTACTATCCTACTTGCCTTTTCTTTTAGTCCCCTTGCAAAACTACTTCCCATATTGCCATAACCGATTATACCCACATTCATGTCATTACACATTATAATACTTACTTTTAGTAGGAGGTAAAAGATGGCAAGGTGTTATGTTTGTGGAAAGACCACCAAATTTGGAAAGAGCGTAACTTTCTCTGCAGAGCAAAACTCAAGAACTTTCAAGGCAAACCTTCACAAGATGAGAATACTGCTAAGCGACGGGAGTGTAAGAAGAGTCTATGTGTGTACCAAGTGCCTAAAGGCGGGTAAAGTTATCAAAGCGGTAAGAAAGGGCTGATGCCTATAAGGTTTCTGACCGCTGGTGAATCCCACGGAAGGGCTATAGTTTGCATAGTTGAGGGCATACCGGCTAATCTTGAGATAAGTTCAGATTACATAAACAAAGAGTTAGAAAGAAGGCAAAGGGGGTACGGGAGAGGAGGAAGAATGCTAATAGAAAAGGATCAGGTACAGATCCTTTCGGGCGTGCGCTTTGGTAAAACCTTAGGAAGTCCTATAGCCATGCTAATTTCCAATAGAGACTGGGAAAACTGGTCTGAAAAAATGGCTGTAGAAGGGGAAAGACCTTCAAATGTTCCACCTTTTACGAGGCCAAGACCTGGTCATGCGGACCTTGTAGGAGGTATAAAGTATAACCAGAGGGATTTGAGAAACATATTAGAAAGAGCTTCTGCAAGGGAAACTACAGCCAGAACAGCTGTAGGTGCAGTTTGTAAAAGATTTTTAGAAGAGCTAGGTATAAAGATAGGTAGTTATGTAGTAAGTATAGGTGCGTGTGCTCCAACCATAGAAGAGCAGGACCTCATCAGAAAGCACCAACTAGCAGAGCAGTCCTTGGTGAGATTTCCAGACCCTTCAAAGGACGAGGAATTTATAAAGGTGATAGATAAAGCGCGAGAAATGGGTGAGAGCTTAGGTGGTGTGTTTGAAGTTTTTGCAGTGGGTGTACCTCCGGGACTTGGTAGTCATATACAGTGGGACAAAAGGATAGATGGTAGAATAGCGCAGGCTATTTTAAGCATACATGCCATAAAAGGTGTAGAGTTTGGAATGGGTTTTGAAGCTGGGAGAAGGTTTGGCTCTGAGGTGCATGATGAGATAGGCTGGTCTGAGGAAAAAGGATACTTTAGGTATTCCAATAACTTGGGTGGCACAGAAGGTGGTATAACAAATGGCATGCCTTTGTTGGTTCGTGCGGTTATGAAACCTATTCCTACCCTTACAAAGCCTTTGAGGAGTGTTGATATAGAAACAAAGAAAGAGGTAAAAGCTGGCAAAGAGAGGAGCGATGTGGTGGCGGTACCTGCTGCATCCATTGTAGCAGAAGCTATGCTTGCCATAGTGATCGCAGATGCTCTACTTGAAAAACTCGGTGGGGATTTTATGGAAGAGATAAAACACAGGTATGAGGCATACTTAAGGCATGTTGAGAGTTATTGAAGAGATAGGAAGGGGAGTCATACTCACCCTTATGGGTGTTTACTTCATGTTTTTCCGTCCACCTAAGAAGATACACTTCATAAAGCATCTTGCCTACCTTGGAGCTGAAACAGTTCCTGTTGTTGCCATCACTTCCATATTCTCTGGTGGTGTAATAGCTCTGCAAACTTATAGCACCTTTCACAGGTTTAATGCGGAGTTCCTCATAGGTGCTGTGGTTGCCATATCCATGGGAAGAGAGTTGGGACCAGTATTGGCATCTCTGATGGTGGTTGCTCGCGTAGGTTCTGCTATGACAGCTAACATAGGTACCATGAGGATAACGGAACAGATAGATGCCTTAGAGGTTATGGGCATAAACCCTGTAAGCTACCTCATAAGTCCCAGAATCTTTGCAGGGATTGTGGGCGTGCCCATGCTTGTTCTGTTAGCAGACATTTCAGGAATATTTGGAGGATGGTTTGTAGCGGTGAAGCTCTTTGGAGTTAACGATTACCTCTTTTGGGAGAAGATGAGAGATCTTACAGAACTTTATGATTTTATAGGGGGGCTTTACAAAGCCTTGTTCTTTGGTTTTGTAATATCTGCGGTTAGTTGTTATTTTGGATTTTACACGAGCGGTGGAACGGAAGGGGTTGGGCGTGCAACTACAAACAGTGTGGTAGTATCTTCCATGCTATTACTAATTTCCGATTACTTTCTGACAGCGATCATATTTTAGTCTGTCAAATCAGTATATTTTTAAATCCTTAAAATCCCTCCTCATGGCACACCTCCTCACCACCCTCGCTTTTGGGGGTGGTTTTTTCAGACTATTATCCTTACAAGCTCGCCCACAGAGTTAAAACCTTCTTTTTGTAGTTTGATGTAGTTTTCCGTCAACAGTTCGTTTTCCGCTACTACCAGAGCCCTCAGCTCTTTACCTACATTTTTCCTGATAAACTCTTCCCTCTTTACATTATCAAGAGCCTTAAGCAGGTCTACCCTTTCCCTTTTTACTTTTTCACTGACCTTTTCCTTCATGGCAGAGGCTTTAGTTTTTTCTCTGTCCGAATAAGGAAACACATGCATGTAGTAGATGGGTAGCTCCTGTAAAAGCTTGTAAGTGATCTGGAAATCTTCCTCTCCTTCAGAAGGAAAGCCTACTATAATATCTGTGCCTATGGCAGATAAGGGTCTATGCTTAACTATTCTCTCAACTAAACTTACATAGTCTTTTACTTGGTAGTCCCTTTTCATAAGCTTTAGTATCCTATCGGAACCGCTCTGAAGGGGTATGTGAAAGTGGGGTGCTATTTTTTCCTCTATAAGTAAAAGGTTAAGAAGGTTGCTGGTTATTTCCGAAGGATATACAGAAGAAAGTCTTATCAACTCTATTCCCTTTATTTCAAGTAAGTCTTTTAAGAGCTCATACAGGCTTGTTCCTATATCTAAACCGTACTGAGTGAGCTGGGTTCCCGTAAGGACTATCTCTTTAAAGCCCCTATATGCAAGAAGCCTTACCTCCTGTATTACTTTTTCCTTGGGTACACTTCTTGACTTACCTCTGGCAAAGGGAATAATACAAAAGGTACAGAACCTGTTGCAACCTTCTTGGACTTTAACAAAGGGTCTCACTTTTTCAAAATGGGTGACCACATCAAAGTTTTCTACCTCTCTTTGCTTGAATATGTTGTCCACATAAACTCTTTCTTCCTTACCTTCTAAGTACTCCTCCACTATGGTGAGAATATCCTTCTTGTGAGTGTTGCCTACAACAAGGTCTACTTCTTTGAGATGGGCAAGAGCCTGTGGGTTTGTCTGAGCGTAGCATCCCGTAACTACTATTAAAGCTGAAGGATTCCTTCTTTTGGAGCTATACACAAATTGACGGGAAGACCTTTCTGCTCCAGATGTGACACTGCAGGTGTTTATTATATAAATGTCTGCAGGCTCATCTTGAACTACTTGATAACCCCTCTGTCTGAAATTATGAGCCATAAAGTGCGTATCAAATTCGTTGCTCCTGCAACCTATGGTAATAAAAGCTACCTTCTTCATAATATCACCGGTGTTTTTCTTCTACTTGTGCCAACTGAGCTATGGTAGTGGTCTTAAGGTAGTCAAGGATGACTTCTCTCAAGCGTGTCCACTTTTCGTGTACTCCACAAGGGGATACCTGCCACTCTTCACACCTTCCGGGCCTCAAAGCGCAGTAATCTAACTTGTAGTCCTCGTCCAGACAGCGTATAACATCCATTATGGTTATCTGCTCGGGAGTAACCGCAAGAGTAAAACCACCTGTAGGACCCTTATAGGATCTTAGCAGTCTTTCCCTTGCCAGCTTATGGAATATTTTGGATAGGAAGGGTTTAGGAATCTTTTGCACTTCGGCTATCTCTTCAACTTTTACAAGCCTGTCCTTGTTAAGTGCTAAGTAGGACAGGGCCAGCAACGCATACTTTACAGTTTCTGAGTATATCATAATGTTATAATTATAGCACGGGGAATAAAAAAAAGCTTCACCTGAGTTTTAGGGTGGATACCGCCAGTATGCCAAGAAGCATGGACACTATCCACATCCTTACAACTATTTTAGGTTCTGGTATACCTGAAAGTTCCAAGTGGTGGTGAAAGGGAGCCATCCTGAATAGCCTTTTGCCCTTTGTAAGCTTAAAGTAAGCTACTTGAAGAATAACGCTCAGAGTTTCAAAAACAAATATTCCACCCGCTATGGGGAGCAAAAGCTCTGACTTGGAAATTAGAGCTATCACCCCTATGGTTGCACCCAAAGACAGGGAACCCACATCACCCATAAAAAGCTGCGCAGGATAAGAGTTAAACCATAAAAAGCCTAATCCTGCACCTACTATGGCAAAACAAAGTACTGTGAGATCTCCTGCATAAGGCACATAAGGTATGTTTAAGTATTTAGACAGGGTAGAATGTCCTACTGCGTAAGCTATTATGCCCAGTGATGCACATGTAGTCATAACTGGACCTATCGCTAAACCGTCAAGCCCATCTGTAAGGTTCACCGCGTTGGAAGTAGCAACTATCACAAACACCGCAAAGGGTATATAAAAGAGTCCAAGCTCTATCTGAAGGTTTTTAAAAAGGGGGAAGTAGAGCTTAGTGTTTACTTCCGTATAGGTATGTATGAACATTACAGTAATAAAGGCAACAACAAGTTGAGCGGTAAATTTAACTTTTGCGGATATGCCTTTTTTGTTCTTAAGCTTTATATAGTCGTCCGCAAAACCTATTAGCGCAAAACCCAAAGTACAAAAGACAATGATCCAAAAGTATGCCAGGTCAAGCCTCATAAGAAGAAAGGAAGAAAGAACAAAAGAAAGGACTATGACAGAACCTCCCATACTGGGTACATACTTTTTGACTGTATGACCCTCTGGTGTGTATTCTCTGACATAGCCCTTGAAGAGCCTCTGAAGAGCTTTCATCTTTTTAACAAACACAGGAGTAATTATCAGAGTGATCACAAAAGCAAGTATAACTGCAAAGAGAGACCTGAAGGTAATGTACTTAAAGACATTGAAAACAAACAGGTAGTCCTTAAGCCAAAAAGATATATGATAGAGCATGTTAGCACCTGTTCCTGCTGAAAAGCCTATCCAATATGATGGCTACGGCGTTTCTCACCGAAAGATGGTTCCAATCCCCCGCACCGTAAATGGGTTCAAGTATGTAATCAAAGGTAGCCATAAGGTCTGGTGGTATGCCATATCCCGTCCCAAAAGCTATCAAAAAATCCCTTTCCCTCTTTTTAATCTCCTCCCTGAGAAACTCATAAGACACTTTGTTAGGATAATCCCTTGCGTCTGTACCTACCAACACGGGCTTTTCTCCTCTTGTGTTTTGGATGTCCTCTATTACCTCGTCAAAAGTGTAGACAAGCTTGACCATTTTTACTATCTCGTTCCTCGTTGGGTTTGTTTTAAATCCCTCTTGGGAGAGCCAATAATCTAACTGCTTTTTTATTACCGCACGCTGACCATCAACAGGCTGAACTATGTAATATGTATTTATCTCATAAGCTCTTGCAGGTCTTGCTATATCGTGCAAATCCATAGTTGTGAAGGAAGTGACCACTATCTTTCCGTGTTTGTCCAAAGCAGGATAATGAAGAAGAGCTATGAACACATTGTGATTTACCATAAGTTTTTTATTATACACGGAAGATGTCAACTTTTTTGTGTAGATCACTTTTTATACTGGGAGTATTATTATAACTAATCTAAAATGAGCAAATTTGCTATAAGACTTCTTTCTCCTGCAAAGGTGAACCTGGGGCTGTGGCTTTTGGGAAAGAGGGATGATGGCTACCATGAGATATTCACTATATATCATACCGTTTCTTTGTTTGATGAGGTGTTTATAAGAGAGGGTCCTTTAAGGGTTGAAACGAGCAATAACATACCTCAAGAGGAAAACCTTGTGTATAGAGCTCTCAGGCTTATGGAGAAGCGTTTGGGTAAAGAGCTTGAGCTGAGCGTGTACATCTGTAAAAACATACCACAGGGAGCGGGGTTGGGTGGTGGATCGTCTAACTGTGCTGTTGTGCTAAAAGCTGTAAACGACTTGTTGGGTAAGCCTCTAAGTACAGAAGAGTTAGAAGAAATAGTCAAAAGCGTCTCTTCTGACGGGGTCTTTTTTTTATACGGTGGGACCGCAGTGGGTAGGGGTAGGGGCGACACAGTAGAGCCAATAAAGCACATAGACCTTAAGCTAACATTGATATATCCAAATGTGCAGGCTCATACGGGCAGGGTGTACTCTATGGTCAAAGATGTCTCATTGACACCTGACTTGGATAGTGATAAAATAATACAGAGTGTATTAGAAGGCAAGTTTGAAGTTTTGGAAAACCGCTTAGGAGCACTGGCTATGGAGATTTTTCCCGAAATGAGAGAGGTTTATAGATTTGTTGAGTATTTGGGGTACAAACCTATGATAAGTGGAAGTGGTTCTTGTATATTTTATATAGGTGAAGCCTCCCAAGAGGTGCAGAAAGCTGCGCTTTTGCGTGGATGGAAACTTTACCAAGTTAAAAGCTATGATGGGGTGTAGCTCAACTGGCAGAGCACCGGACTTTGGATCCGGGGGTTCCTGGTTCGAGTCCAGGCACCCCAGCTTTAAAAACTTTATAAGGTAGAATTATGAATATAAAGCTACTTACGGGCAACAGTAATCCTAAGCTTGCAAGAGAAGTCGCAGAACATTTAGGTATACCTATATCAGATATGTTGGTCTCACGCTTTAGTGATGGTGAGATAAGGGTGCAGATAAACGAATCTATGAGGGGAGAAGATGTTTTTATACTTCAGTCTCTTTGTTCGCCTGTAAACGAGCACATAATGGAGCTTCTTTTGATCCTTGATGCCCTTAAAAGAGCTTCTGCAGGAAGAATAACCGCCGTTATCCCCTACTATGCCTATGCAAGGCAAGATAGAAAAGATAAACCAAGAGTACCTATAAGTGCGAGGCTTTTGGCAGACTTAATAACTACCGCTGGAGCCCAAAGGTTGGTAGTGGTAGATTTGCACTCTCCCCAGATACAGGGCTTTTTTAACATTCCCGTTGATAACCTTTACGCTCTTAATGTCCTTTACGATTACTTGAAAGATAAAGTAAACGAAAACACTGTAGTTGTTTCACCCGATGCAGGGGGTGTAGAAAGGGCAAGAAGGCTTGCCAACAAGCTTGGATGTGGCATAGCCATAATATACAAAAGAAGGCCTGAACCTAATGTGGCGGAAGTGCTTGACCTAATAGGTGATGTAGAAGGAAAAAAAGCTATAATAATTGACGATATGGTAGATACTGCAGGCACCGTGGTATCCGCAACCAATTTGTTAATTTCAAAAGGTGCAATAGATGTATCCGTTGTAGCAACACATCCTGTTCTTTCTGGTCCAGCTATAGAAAGGATAAACACATCTCCCCTTTTGGAAGTTGTAGTTACCAACACGATACCCACAGAAAATAAGCCCTGCGATAAGCTCAGAGTAGTTTCCGTAGCAGGGCTTATAGCAGAGTCTATAAAGAGAATACACGAAGGTGAGTCTGTGAGCTCTCTTTTTACATAAAAAGGAGGTAAGTTATGAGAAAAGTACCACTGAAACTCATCCCAAGAAAGTTGGGAAGCAAAAGTGAGTTAAAAAAAATGAGAAAGGAAGGGTATGTGCCTGTAGAGGTCTATGGCAAAGGTGTGGAAAATAAGCACGCCTATGCTAGTTTAAAAGACCTCATGAATTTACCTTTTGGAGAGACCTTTTTAATAGAAGCAGATTTGGATGGGGAGAGAAGGGTATGCTTGCTTAAAGACATTCAGAGGGGTTATTTAGGGGATGACGCCTTTCATGTAGACTTATATGATATATCTCATACTAGGGAGATAGAGGTGGAAGTGCCCTTGGAATTTGTAGGTACTCCTGCAGGTGTAGGTTTAGGCGGCACCTTTGAAGTTATGATGCACACGCTGACCATAAAAGCACCTGTGGCTAACATACCTGATAAAGTGTCTGTTGATGTTAGCGGTATGGGTCTGGGTGATGTGCTCCATGTACGGGACATAGAACCTCCTGCAGGTTGTATAATAATGGATGCGCCTGAAGAAGTTGTTGCGGTAGTGCTTGAACCGGAGGTAGAGGAAACACCTACAGAAGAAACTGTCTCTTGATGATAAAACTTCTGGTAGGTCTTGGAAATCCGGGTAGAAAGTATGAGAAAACGCGCCATAATGTGGGTTTTATGGTAATTGATGAGCTGGCAAAAAAGCTAAAGCTAAAAGATCACCAAGAAGAGTGTCTGTCGCATGTCTATAAGGTAAAGGTAGGGGGAAGAGAAGTGCTTTTAGCAAAACCCCAAACCTACATGAATAACTCAGGCATAGCTGTAGTCAACCTCCTTGAGGAACACGATATATCACCTGAAGAGATGATAGTTATATACGATGATCTTGATCTACCGTTAGGGAGGTTGAGGTTAAAGCTTGAGGGCAGTAGTGGAGGACATCACGGCATTGAATCCATCATAAAGGAGATAAAAACAGAAAAGTTCCCAAGACTGAAAGTTGGTATAGGCAGGCCTAAGGACAAGCATCAAGTAGTTAGCTATGTTCTATCACCTTTTAGCAAGGATGAAGAGCAGATTCTTTACGCTGTTCTTGAACGCTCAAGAGAGTGCCTTATGAGATGTGTTGAACTTTCTCCTGAATACGCCATGAACTTTTGCAACGCGCCTGTAGTATCATAATAAATTATGTTAGTGTTTGAAGAAGAACATCCCTTTGCCTTAGCTTATAGGTTAGTGGAGGAGGGCAGGATAGACCCTTGGAATGTAGATATAGTAGAACTTGCCAATGCATACCTTGAAGAGATAAGAAAGATGGAAGTGTTAGACATGCGTATACCCGCAAGAGCCATAATGGCTGCATCTTTTCTCCTAAAAAAGAAAGTAGAGGTACTCTTTCCAGAGCCAAAAAAAGCTCGCGAAAGAAAGAAAAGTTATACCCTTGATGAGATAGTTCAGGAGTTTGAGGAAGAAAAGGAGAATTTTTTAGGGCTTCCGCAACAAGTGAAAAGAGAAGAGAGAAAAGGGAAAAGGACTGTTAAAAGACAAGCTTCAAATAGACAAAGAAGAGCAAGCACCATTCCTATACACATATCAAAATTTGAGGAGGTTTTAGAGGATATATACAGACTTATGTCTCAAGGTGTTAAGAGGTTTTCCTTGCTTGAGCTTTTTTTAGGGAAAAATTTGGCACCTTATATTATGGCCCTTATGACCCTTTATAACGATGAGAAGATAGAGCTTTATCAAGCTGAGCCTTATGGTGATCTGATAGTTGAGGTTATCAACGGTGAGTAAAAAACTTATGAGTGAGATATTTGATGGAGTGAGCAGACTTTATGACCCCTTTCTAAAGGGTATAACCTTTGGTGGTATAAACAGGTGGCAAAAAGCCCTCATTGAATTTCTTGATAAGGAAGGGAATCGTCTTGATGTGGGCACTGGTACGGGAGAAGTGCTTATAAAGTCTACGAACAGAGGACTAAAGGTAGGTATAGACTTATCTATGGGTATGCTCAAGAAGGCAAAGGACAAGTGTCCTTACTGCTATTTTTTGTTAGCGGACGCGGAAAACATGCCTTTCAAAGAACTTTCCTTCAGAACAATAACCTTATCACTGGTTTTTAGGCATATAGAAGACAAAAGTACCTTTCTCAAGGAGGCTTACAGAGTGCTCGAAAATGGTGGACAAATAGGCATCCTTGATATAAATAAGTTCGCGGGGACCAAACTGTTGAGCTTCTTTATTAGATATCCTTTGAAACCTTTTGGGCTTTTACTCTTTGGCAGAGAAAAATGGGATTTTTTCTTACATTCCTTAGAAAACAGCCTTAGCATTCTTGAAGTAAAAAGGTATTTAGAGGCGGAAGGTTTTAGAGTTTCCCAGCTTAGAAGATACATGTTGGGTGTTGTTTATGTACTCAGAGCTGATAAAGTTTAGACAGGTACAATGCTAACGAACTTCTTGTTTCTTCTATCTTCAAACTTCACTATGCCATCTTTTAGTGCAAAGAGAGTAAAGTCAGAACCCATACCCACATTAACGCCGGGATAGATTTTAGTACCCCTCTGCCTGACTATGATACTACCAGCTTTTACAAACTGACCACCGTACCTTTTCACACCTAACCTTTTAGAATGGCTATCTCTACCGTTCCTTGTTGAACCACCACTTGCCTTGGATGCCATTTTTAAACCTCCTTTATCTCTTTTATAAGTATTTCAGTAAAGGGCTGTCTATGACCTTTCCACCTTTTGTAGTTTTTCTTAGCTCTGAACTTAAATACAATGACCTTTTTATGTTTACCTTTCCTTAAAACTTCTGCGATCACCTTCCCTTTATAAAATTCTACGCTCCCATCTTCTTTTTTCACCATGAGAGGTTCAAGTTCCACAAACTCTCCCTCTGAAGCCTTTATGTTTTCTATCCTCAAACGGGTACCTTCTTTTACCACATACTGCTTACCACCTGTTTGTATAACAGCGTACATAAGAGCCTCCTTTCACAAATATACAACAGAGGGGGAGGTTATCCCCCGTCAAACTTACTTTTTCTCGCCAGCTGGAGGTTGTGCAGGTTGCTGTTGTTCACCTTGCTGTTGCTGTTGTTCACCAGATGGTTGAGAAGGCTGGGCAGGTTGAGCTGGTTGGGCAGGTTGAGCAGGTTGCTCTTGTGCGGGAGGCTGCGCTGGCTGTTCTGCAGGCTGTTCTGCCTTCTTCTGGCAAGATGCAAGCAATGCTACGCCAAGAACTCCGAGGGCTAAAAACTTTCTCACTTTACTACCTCCTTTAATTTTTAATAATAGAATTATAAAGCACATTTTAGTAAAAAGTCAAGATTGATTGAAAGGCTGTTCTAAAAATAACGCCTTAGGGGGTGGGCCTAAGATAATCTTAGATGCTACTGGTTTTGGCTGAGGGAGGACTTGGCAAGAAAAGCATCCCTTGCCTGTGCTATCCTTTGGAACTTCTGGGTGCTTGCAACTTACTTATTTTTGTTATTTCTGTCTGGTAGCTTGCACTATAGCTACGCTAAGGGCTATGGTAGATTTTTAGAACAGCCTCATTTTTCGCCTTTGACAAATCATCGTGGAGGGTTAAAATATAAATTACTATGAAAGCACTTATTATAAAACTCCTTGCCCTTTTGGGTTTCGTGGAGGCTGGGAACTTAATTCAGGAAGGACAGACCGCATACAACTTTAATCTCTTAAACGAAGAGGGCAAACCGGTTCAACTTTCCCAATACAGAGGTAAATGGGTGGTGCTTTACTTTTACCCAAAGGCGGATACCCCCGGATGCACCGCGCAGGGCAAGGAGTATTCAAGACTTTATGACAAGTTCCTTTCCAACAACGCGGTAGTGTTCGGCGTAAGCACAGACGATGTACCCACTATAAAGAGGTTCAAAGAAAAATACAACTTTAGACATAGCTTACTTTCGGACCCAAAAGGTGAAGTAGCTAAAGCTTACGGAGTTAAGCTGTTTTTTGGCATGTGCTCAAGGGACACAGTTTTAATAAATCTAGAGGGAAAGGTGGAGAAAATCTATAGAGGCGTTGACCCAAAGGGAGACCCAAACCAAGTGCTCAGCTACATTACATCAAAGGCTAAAAGTTATTAAACGCTGAAGGTACCTTTGAAAGTTCCTTCCTTCTTTTGTATTTTTAGAATACCCCCTTTATAGTTGAGGCTGTTCTAAAAATAATGCCTTAGAGGTGGGAGAGAGATAATCTTAGATTTCGTGCGAAAAAGTAAGTTGCCCCTAAAAAAGCTTTACACCGTTGTAAGCCACTTCCTCAAGAGAGTTGGTCCAAACAAGCAAGTAAAAAAGAAAGGAAGACCACAAAAATACGAAGATGCTTTGATCATCACCCTGTGGCTCTTTCAAATACTTAACAACTATTCATACAGAGAAACCCTTGAAAAAGCAAAAAATGAAGGCTTTAATGTGCCATCCCTTTGCGACTACCACTACAGAGTTAAACAGTTGGATGATAAGCTTTTAAAAAGCATCTTAGAAGCATGTGCCAAGCTTCTCCTTGAAGATAAACAGACCTTATGCTACATAGCAGATGCTACTGGCTTTGGCTTTGGAGCCAAATACAACCTTAAGAGGTGATAATGGCGGTAGATGAGAATAAACGAAAGATAATAACTGCAGTGGAAACTGGAGAACCTTACGAGAGTGAGATTGAGATGTTGAGAAAGGCATTAAAGAAACTAGAACCTCAAAAAGGACTACCTTTCATAGCGGATAAAGGCTACGATGCTGTTTACTTTCCAATGTAAAGGTAAGGAAACACAACCTGGTTCTCATAGCCCAAAAAATCAAGGACTTGACCGCAAAGCTAAAAAGACTTCAAAAGAATGAGCCAACGAGTGCCTTTGACGAAGAACTGCAAGAAAAATTGAAAGCTTTTAACGAAAAGCATTTTCCTTCGCCAGATTTCAAAAGGTGGGTTATTGAAGGCAAGATAAACGAAGATGAATATGGAAGAGAAAAAGAGCAGGAGTTTATGGAGATTTTTAATCAGCTACTTCTTAAATATGGCATCCAAATAAAACAAGCTAAGGCTCAGTCTTTCTTGGATATTTGGTATGTGCTGTCGGTTAGGAAAGAGTTAGACCTTTTGGCAGAGGAAATAAAGGGTATTAAAGAACAAGATGTTAAGGAAGTCCTTTACATAATCCTTAGCAGAACTGCACGATCCTGCAGGGCTACCACTCATTCAGATTTAGCCACTTTGAAGGAGCCGGTATACACTCCTTACTATTGCAAAAAACACAAAAAAATATGTAAGCCTGTTTTTACCACACTCAAATGGTGGGAATACTACTCAGAAGACACCCTAAAACGCCTCAGGGAATTTGACAAGCTCAGAACTGAAACATTCCAGCTTTGCGTATTAGGAGACAGTAGAACCATTGACCTTTATCAAGAGGTAAAGAAGATCAATCCCGAGTTTGCTAAGCTAATAAAAGATATTTAGGTTTGATAGACTACCACGAGCAACACGCATACGCCTATGAGATTTTTGGATTTGAGCGAAGAGATCACTTAGAAATAGGCTCTATGTCTATGGGAGTGGGAGAGAAACAAAAGGAGCTTTATGTCCAAGATATAGCACAAGTTTTGCTCAACTCTAAAAAATACTTACAGGAAGATTACCATGTCTTTATAGTGGCAAACGATAAATACAATCTTTACCCAAAGATCGCAGAGCTCTCAGGGATGGAAATTGTGGAAGAATTCAAAAGACCAGTTTTGTGCAGAGTTGAAAAGAACAGAGAAGACCTTTATGTGGAATCTATATTCCATCTGAAGGAAAAACAAAGAGAGAAGCTTACTTGAGAAGCTAAAAAGATACAAACCCGAGACATTCAGCATGCCCTTTCACTACAGACTTCTTGGGAAGGATAGGATGGCTCTCTATTCCTTTATATGGACGATGAGAGGAGATGGGTCGTATGAAGAATTATTAAACTGCTTTGAAAGGGTGGGTATAAAACTTAGACCAGTTTTGGATAGATACTTTTCAAAGTTTAGAAGTTAGGTTAATTCTTTCTGAGTTAAAATACAATGCCATGGATCTTCATATTGTTTTTCTTCATCTTGCGCTGATCCTTTTTCTTGGTAGCATCTTGGGAGATACCTTTTCCAGATTTGGCATACCTTCTGTCATAGGCGCAATAATTGTAGGAGTGCTTTTAGGTAAAAGCGCATTGGGTATTATAGAACCCAACGAGGTTATAAAACTTCTTGCGGAGATAGGTGTGATACTCTTGCTTTTTAATGTGGGTTTGGAAGCTGATGTACATAAGCTCAAACAGGTGGGTATCTCTGCCCTCTTTGTAGCAACTGTAGGAGCTTTTGTTCCTATGATGCTTGGAACCATCATCTCTTATTACTTTTTGAAACTTCCTTTACTGACTAGCCTTTTTATAGGAGGAACGCTAACCGCAACCAGCATAGGTATAACCGTCAAAGTGCTTGAGGAACTTGGCAAGATGAAGGAACGGTTTGCTCAAATAGTGCTTGGTGCTGCAGTGCTTGATGATGTCTTAGGTGTGGTTCTCCTTGCAGGACTTTACGAGTTCTCAAAAGAAGGTGTAGTAAAACCTGAGACTATAACTACACTGATACTTTACATAACCGTCTTTTTTATACTTTCCCCCATACTTGCGCAAATACTAGCAAAGGTTATACAGACCTTATCAGTAGTTCTTCGTACCGAAGATTTTATACCACCTGTGGTAGTATCCCTTATTTTTCTCTTTGCCTTTTTGGCGCACAAGGTAGGCTCTCCGGAGATACTGGGAGCTTTTACCGCAGGCCTTGCTCTCTCAAGAAGGTTTTATTTACCCTTTGCTCTTTTTTTAAAAACTGACGAGAAAATGGCTCATAAGATAGAACAGACCATCACGCCCTTGGCGTGGGTGCTAACACCTGTATTTTTTGTTTATGTAGGGCTTGAACTTAACTTGAGAGTCATAGACCTGAGCTCCAGCACCTTTTGGTTTATGTCTTTGCTTACGCTTATGGTAGCGGTTGTGGGTAAAGTCGTAGCTGGTTTTATAATTAAAGGAAGCCTTAAGGAAAAACTCCTTGTGGGATTTTCCATGCTACCGCGAGGTGAAGTAGGTCTTATATTTGCAGAGTTGGGAAGGCAATCTGGAGTTTTTGATCCACTTGTTTATGCCGTGCTGGTGTTCGTAATAGCAATAACTACCTTTCTTTCCCCCATTGCTCTAAAGGTATTACTAAGAGCTTCTTAAACCAAACTTCACAAAAGGTTTATATTTTATACTTTTATATTTGCGAAAAAGTGGAGGTTTTGTTATGGCAAGGAAAGGAGCGGACATAGTTATAGAAACCCTCAAAGAAGAAGGTGTTGAGTATATATTTGGACACCCCGGTGGTGCTATAATGGAGGTCTACGATGCTCTTTATAGAGACGGGACTATAAAGCACATACTTACAAGGCACGAACAAGGTGCAGGTCATATGGCAGAAGGTTACGCAAAAGCTACAGGAAAGGTAGGCGTTGCCATGTCTACTTCTGGACCTGGTGCTACCAATTTAGTAACCGCTATAGCGGATGCTTATATGGACTCGGTTCCCGTAGTTTTCATAACAGGGCAAGTGCCTACACATCTTATAGGCAACGACGCTTTTCAAGAAGTGGATATAGTAGGTATCACCAGACCTATAACCAAGCATAACTTCTTAGTAAAGAGGATAGAGGACCTTCCCCTAATAATAAGGCAGGCTTTTTACATAGCAAGGACAGGAAGACCGGGACCTGTACTTGTAGACATACCTAAGGACATCACCCAAAAGCTTTCTGATGTAAAAATTCCCTCTTTAGATGAAGTAAAGAGCTCTCTGCCAGGCTATAAACCCCACACAGAAGGGAACCCTCAGCAGATAAAGAGGGCAGCAAAGCTTATCATGTCTGCGAAGAGACCCGTCCTTTATGTAGGAGGTGGTGCTGTTCAGTCAGAAGCCCAAGATGAACTCATAGAGCTTGCGGAGCTTATGAACATACCCGTTACCACCACCAATATGGGTAAAGGAGCTTTCCCTGAGCTACATCCTTTGGCACTTCACATGCTTGGTATGCACGGGACATACTACGCCAACATGGCGGTTTATAACTGTGACCTTCTTATAGCGGTAGGTGCAAGGTTTGATGACAGAGTTACAGGTAAAATAGAAGAGTTTGCACCCCAGGCGAGCATCATACACATAGATATAGACCCTGCATCCATATCCAAGAATATAGTAGTGGATGTGCCTATAGTTGGTGATGTGAAAGTAGTCCTCAGAAAGCTAATACAGGAGATAAAAAGGGAGGGCGCAAAGCTGGTGTTTCCGGAAGAAAGACACAATTGGATAAGGCAGATAGAAAAGTGGAAAAAGCTTCATCCATTAACTTATAGAAACTCTGAAAAGGTTATAAAACCCCAGTATGTTATTGAGGAAATATGGAAAGCCACCAAGGGAGATGCCATTATAGCTACGGGTGTGGGACAACATCAAATGTGGGCTGCCATGTTCTACAAGTATTCTTATCCCAGGCAGTTTATAAACTCAGGTGGTTTGGGAACCATGGGTTTTGGTCTTCCTGCAGGTATAGGTGCTAAGATAGCAAGACCAGAAAAAGAGGTTTTTGTTATAGACGGTGATGGTTCTTTTATGATGACCATGCAGGAACTTATTACCGCAGTACAGTACAAAGTGCCTGTAAAGATAGCTATAATAAATAACGGATATTTGGGGATGGTGCGTCAGTGGCAGGAACTTTTTTACGAGAAGCGCTATTCGGAAGTGGACCTTAGCGTGCAACCTGATTTTGTAAAGCTTGCAGAGGCATGCGGTGCTATAGGCTTTAGAGCAGAAAAACCCAATCAAGTAAGAGAGGTAATTGAAGAAGCCATGAAGATCCAAGACAAACCTGTAGTGCTTGACTTTCATGTGGACAGAGAGGAAAATGTCCTTCCCATGGTGCCAGCAGGTAAGTCCTACAGAGAGATGATCCTTGAAGATGGGAAGAAAAGTGTTGATGCGGACACCATGTATCTTGTAGGATAAGGAGGTATACGATGAGTGAACTAAGCCAAGCAAACCCGGTGAAAGCTCCTATGCTCAGAGAGACAAAAAAAGGTAGTGTTAGAAAACACATAATAACACTGCTTGTAAGGAACGAGCTTGGCGTTTTGGCAAGGATAGCCACACTTATAGCTGGCAAGGGTTATAACATAGAAGGTCTGTCGGTAGGTGAGACGCACGAAAGGGGGCTTTCCCGTATGACTATAGAAGTTATAGGAGACGATGTGGTAATAGATCAAGTGGTAAAACAACTTAGAAAGCTCATAGACACCATAAAGGTAAGAGATTTAACGGATACACCTCACATAGAGAGAGAACTTGCCCTTGTCAAAATACACACCGCTACACCCAGAGCAAGGGACGAGGTGCTGAGGATCGCTGAGATATTCAGAGGTAGGATAGTGGATGTATCCCAAAGCACCTATACCGTTGAAATAACAGGTACTGAAGACAAGATAAACGCTTTTGTGGAACTTTTAAAACCCTTTGGCATAATGGAAATGGCAAGAACCGGTAAGGTAGCTTTAAAAAGAGAGATGGCAAACAGTGAGGAGGATGTATGATGGAAGTAATTTCTTACAAAGAACCTTACGAGTCTATAAAAGACCTCCCCGTTGGAATCCTTGTTTTTGAAGAAGACTTTGGAAATCTTGAGTACGCGGGAGGCTTAGCAGAAAGCATAAAAAGAGTATTATCAGTAGAGGACTTTAAGGGAAAAGAAGACACTATAGTAAAAGTGCCTCTGCTGGATGGGGATAAGGTAAGAACTTTTTACATAGTAGGACTTGGTAAAAGGGACAAGGTGAGCTTTGACAACTACAGAAGGGCATCCGCTATATTTGTTAAGAGGCTTAGAAAGGACAAAGTTCCTACTGCATGCCTTTACGCAGGGCAGGATTTGGATTACAAAAGAAGCAAAGCCATAACCGAAGGGCTCTTGCTGGGAAATTACAGCTTTGACAAATATAAAACCAACAAAGAGAACTCTTTTTGCGTAGATGAAGTAAAGCTCTACGGTGGAGACAAAGAAGGCATAAGAATAGGCAGCATTTTTGCAGATGCACAGACCTTTGCCAGAGACTTGGTAAACGAACCGGGAAATGTGATAAACCCAATAACACTCGCAGAGATAGCCCAAAGGCTCGCTCAGGAATACGGACTTGAATGCAAAGTGTACGACGAAAAACAGATTCAAGAGATGGGTATGTACGCTCTTTGGAGCGTAGGTAAGGGTTCTTCTACACCCCCAAGATTCATACACTTAACATATAAGCCTCAGGGAGAACCAAGAGACAGAATAGCTCTGGTGGGCAAAGGGCTTACTTTTGACAGTGGTGGGCTTAACATAAAGACAGGCGATTACATGAGGACTATGAAAATGGATAAGTCCGGTGCCTGTGCGGTTTTAGGCATAATGAAGGCTCTTGCTCAGTTAAAGCCTCAGATAGAAGTGCACGGTATAATTGGCGCTGCGGAGAACATGCCAAGCGGTAGTGCATACAGACCAGATGACATTATAAAAACCATGAGCGGAAAAACCATTGAGGTGGACAACACAGACGCAGAAGGAAGGATCACCCTTGCAGATGCACTTTACTACGCTTCTAACCTCAAACCATCTTACATTATAGACATGGCAACCCTTACAGGAGCCTGCATAGTAGCTCTCGGAGAGTATACCGCGGGGCTTTTTACCAACAATGATGAGTTTGGAGATAAGCTCTTAAGGTTATCCCTTGAGACAGGAGAGAGACTTTGGAAACTTCCCATGGATGACAAAAAACTAAGAGAAAAGATAAAAAAATCTGACGCAGACATAGTAAACACTGGTGGCAGGTACGGAGGTGCCATAACAGCGGCCATGTTCCTTGAAGAGTTTGTAGGTGAAGGTATAAAGTGGATACACCTTGATATAGCAGGTCCCGCATACCTTAAGGAAGAGTTCGGCTATTATTCAAAAGGTGCTACTGGTTTTGGTGTTAGGACTTGTCTTGAGTACATCCTGAGCTTAGACAAGGGGGCGTAGCTCAGCGGGAGAGCGCCTGCATCGCAAGCAGGAGGTCGGGGGTTCAAATCCCCTCGTCTCCACACCTTTCTATCTTCATGCTCATATCAATCCATCTTGCAGAATGCGTTATAAAACCGCACGATATGTAATTTACTCCTTCTATTGCATACTCCTTTATGTTTTCGGGCGTTATGTTGCCAGAAACTTCCACTTTGACTTTACCTCTTACCATATTCACAGCCTTTTTTACATCCTCTGGACTAAAATTATCAAGCAGAACCACATCCACTTCACAACTCAGAGCTTCTGAAAGTTCCTCTAAACTCTCCACCTCCACCTCTACTCTATAGGCTGGTCCTACCATCTGCTTTACTCTTCTAACTGCCTCCCTCAGGCTACCTGCAACCTTTTTGTGGTTATCTTTTATTAAAACCATATCGTACAAACCGAAGCGATGGTTTTTCCCTCCACCTACCTTTACAGCGTACTTTTCAAAGTACCTAAAACCCGGTGTAGTTTTTCTTGTATCCAGGAGCTCAATGTTTGTGCCTTCAAGCTCTTTAACCATTTTATTGGTCAGCGTGGCTATCCCACTTAACCTCTGAAGTATGTTTAAAGCGGTTCTTTCCCCCTTCAACAGGACTTGTGCAGGACCTTCAAGAGTCATTAGAGTTTCTCCTTTTTGAAAGCTCTCTCCGTCAGTTTTCGCATAAATGAGTTTGATATCCCCCAGAAGCTCAAAAACCCTTATGGCAAAAGGCATGCCAGCAAGCACACCTCCTTCTTTAGCTTTTATGGTGCCTATAGCCTTTTCTCCTCTACACACACCCTCTGTGGTTATGTCCCCTGTGGCTATATCTTCCTTAAGAAAGTTTTTTAGCAGTTCTTCCACAAAGTTTTCTAGCATGGATAGCCTAAAAATTATAGCTCATACAAATAGACTTATCACTAAAGAGGGAAAGATGTTGAGCAGTTTAACTCTGTCCAAAAGCCCGAATATCTTAGCAGATGTGAGTATTATAAGTCCCCCTCCTATAAAGAGTGTGTTTGCCATAGAACTTTGGGAAATAAAACTGCCCAAGTAAAAAGCAAAAAAGGTTAGCATACCTTGAAAAACCAAAACAAAAAGTGCTGAAAAAGCTACGCCCTTTCCCATAGAAGAAGCTAATATGACAGAAGAAAAGCCGTCCATAAAAGCCTTAGAGAGTAGAAGGCTACTATCTGCTTTTGAGCCTTCTAAAATGCATCCCAAAAGTGTCATAGGTCCTACAGTAAAAAGCAAAGAAGCGCTTATAAAGCCTTTTGTAGATTCGTTGCCTTTTAAAAGTTCTTGAAGCTTTTCTTCTAATTTAATAAGGTGTCCAAGAATGGAACCAAAAGCTAGTAAGAAGAACACCTTTAGTGTTTCTGGTCTGTTTTCATAAAGTAGCTTTATTCCCAACATAAGAGTAAAAAGCCCTATAGCGTTTATAGTTCCCTCTTTAATGCTGTGAGGAATATAACGCCGTGCCTTAATGCCCAAAAAGGAGCCTACAACTATCAAGCTTGCGTTTACTAAGGTGCCAAAGCCCGGAAACATAACTCAGGAGCTTTTGCCTGCCTGGTTGAGGATCTGCTCAAACACACCGAGCAAAAACTCACCTCTATCTTCTGGAGAGAACTTTTCCAAAACCTTATTCCGTAGGGACTGTCCTATAAGCAGCGCTTCGTCTAAATGCTCAAGGTAGTAAAGGAGTTTCTCTTCTATGTCTGCTCTGTCAAGAGGTAGGTACGCAATACACTCGCTCCCGGGTGTTAGAAAGCCAGGAAGGGTCATCCTGTAATCTATAACTGGGGCACAACCCATAAAACCCGCCTCAAGAGGCGTAAAACCTATGCCAGAAGGCATATTAAAGGGATAGCTGAGCACAGCCATGTAGGACCTGTCAAACACCTCCAGAAAGTCCTCGTGAGAATCCGTATCTATAAGCTCGTGCCCTTCCATGAGCTCTCCTTGAAATCCACCGAGTATTTTTAGGTTTATGCCTTCAAGAAAGCTGAGGATATACCACCTTTTTTTAAAGGTAGCGTATATGGACACATCGTTTAGAAAACGCAGGTACTCCTCCGGCTTTTCCTTCCTCCATTCATCTATCTGTTCTTGAAAACTCTGTTGGAACATGGAAAGTATGTACTCAGAAGCGACAAAAACAGGCACCTCCGGATTTCTAAACATGAATTCGCCTACCTCAAAAAATAGAGCTACAGCGTATTGGGGAAGTGTGTCTACAACTTGATGAGCGATTATCTGTGGGTCTACCACCGGACCTACAAAAACCGCTTGTATATCTTTTTCACCGCTTGGATACTTCATGCTCTTTTGGTCCAAGAAGGGAGTTATGTAAAAAAGTCCCTTGTTTATACCAAGCAGTTTCAAGCTATCTGCGTATTTTAGATCACACACCACCGGAAGAAAGTTGTTTGCGTGTCTAATGTCAAGCAGTATGGGAAAGTACAAAAGAGGGTCATCAGTAAAGATGCTTACATGCACAAACCCAAAAGCGTCACACATGGGCACCTTGTTCTGTTCCTGCTGGCCTACTATCATACCCGTTGAGTTTATATCCATAGAAAATGTTGGGGAAAACTCAAGGATCTCGTTGATGGTTCTTTGTAGATCTTCCTGATCCAGTTCAAACTCCCTAACCTCTACACCTTTACTTCTAAAGTAATCAAGCAAAGCAAGTATGTGCCTGTTTACTCCCTGTTCGTTTCCCGTTTTCAAAAAGGCTAATTTCATGATTAGAAGATTATACTACAGTGTATAATATTTTTGTAAGAGATGGTTTTTTCGTATAAAGGCCTTTACAAGGGAAGTCTGGTGGAAGGACTTCTTGAGGCGGACAACAAGACTTCTGCACTCTCTAAGCTCAAGGCTCAGGGTATAAAAGTCCTGAGTTTAAAGGAGTTGAATGTAAAAGGTGCGCGTATAGATGCTAAGTTCTTAGAGAGGTTTACTTCTAACCTTCTCCAGCTTTTGAGGTCTGGTCTCACAGTGGATAAAGCCCTATTATTTATAGCAGAGAGGGAGAAAAAGTATTATGAGAAATTACTGAAAGTTTACGAAGAGATAAGGTCTGGGAGCACGCTCAGTATGGCTCTTAGTTTTTCTAACTTGTTTCCGAGCTTTTATGTACAGATGATAAGGTCTGCAGAAGAGAGCGGAAGTCTTGAAGAAACCCTTAGCCTGATTCTTGACTTTATAAAAGAGGAGAACGAGCTAAAAAGCAGTGTTCTTACTGCCATGATATATCCTTCCTTTGTTTTTGGTGTCTCCGTTTTTTCTCTTCTTGTCATATCTTCTTATGTGGTGCCTAAGTTCAAGCTTGTATTTCAGAGTACAGACATAAAGCTTCCTTTACTTACAAGGCTCATGTTCTCTTTCACAGATGCCATAAATTATCTCATGGTGGGCACACTCATCTTTTTTCTACTTGTGTTTTTGTACTTAAGGTATGCCATCAGGAAAAGACAGCACAGATTAAGGTTAGAAAGCATACTTTACAAAATACCCTTTTTGGGAAAGCTTCTTTTAAACACTGAAATAATAAGAATCTTTCAAACTCTGTATACTCTCGTTAAAGGTGGTGTAGCTCTTAATTACGCTCTTGAGCTTGCAAGCCAAGTACCTACAACTCTTATAATGAGAGATGCCATAAGGCATGTGTATAATGATGTGATAAAGGGTGTGTCTCTTTCCAAGGCTATGAAGTCTCGGGGTGTATTTCCTCAGGTAGTTATGGAGATAGTTGCTGTAGGTGAGCAAACTGGTGAGCTTGCAGGTGCTTTTTATCAGATATACACCACTTATAACGAAGAGTTTAAAACTTCTGTAAAAAGATTTATAAGTCTGCTTGAACCCGTCGTCATACTCATCATGGGGCTTATAGTGGGTCTTATAGTCTTTTCTATGATCTTGGCGGTCTTTAGCCTTTCGGAGAATCTATAATGGAAATAAGGCCTTATAAAGAAGGTGATGAAGAAGGTATAAGGGAACTTTTTCGTACTGTGTTTGGAAAGGAGATGTCTTATGAGCTCTGGTACTGGAAGTACAAAGCGCACAGATTGGGAACCATGGTTTATGTGGCAGAAGACAAAGGTAAAATAATTGCTCACTACGGTGCTGTCCCAAGAAGATGTCTTTATTTTGGAAGAGAAGTTATATCCGCGGTTATCTCTGATAGCATGGTGGACCCAAGCTACAGAGGGATCTTTAAAAGGGAAGGTGTCTTTTCACAGCTTGTCAAAAAGTATATTATGCATTACCTACCCTTGGAAGGCAAGCGTGTTATACACTTTGGCTATGGCTTTCCCATGAAGAGAGCTCGGCTTTTGGCTTTAAGGCTTGGTATTTACGAAGATGTAGAACCTGTCAGAGAGCTTGTAGTAAAAAGTGGAGATAGGAAGTTTTACGAGAGGTTTGAAGAGTTAAAAGACCTCTCTCTTGCAAACTTTCTGTGGCATCAGATGAAAAGGAACCATCTGATCATTAATTTTAGAGATGGGAAGACCTTAGAGTGGCGCCTTAGCATGCCAGATGCTCATTTTTCCATTTTTATGTATGGCTCTGTATTTACACCAAAGGCTCTCCTACTTTTGAGGAAAGACGCTGCTCCTCCAAGGCTCTATGACTATGTGGGAAAACTAAAGCACATGAGTAGGGCTTTATCGTGTCTTGCCAAGCACACAGGACCTTTTAGCGTGAGGCTACCTCCTTGGACAGTACCATTTGTTAAAGGTTTACATGTAGAAGAGATACCTTCAGAAACCTACCTTGTGGCTAACGCTCTTACAGGACCAAGGGCTTTTGAAGTCAAAGGTAAGTTCTTTTATATGCATGCTGATGAAGATACCTAAGCCAATCTGTAATAAGCTCCCATCTTTACTATCTTACCGCTAAGCTCGTAGTCTGTGAGTATCCTGAGAAGTTCCTCGGGGCTGATGCCAGAAATAGCTATAAGCTGGTCAAAGGTTTTGGGGCTTACAAGTAAGTTTAGAATTCCATCGCTTTCTTTCTGGGCATTACTGCTTAGTATAATCTCTTGAACACTTCTGAAAAACTTTGCCTTCCCTTCGTTGATGAGCTTTGCACACCCATCCCATCTATCGCTTTTACCTACACCAATATGAGCATAGACGGGTCTCTTCTGTTTATAAGCATACTCCGCAGTTATAAGAGCCCCACTGTTTATTCCTGCTTCTACTACGAAAACATATTGAGACATACCGCTTATTATCCTGTTGCGTCTAGGGAAGGTATAATGGCTGGGAGGTTCTGTGGGTAAAAACTCGGAGATAAAGCAAGAACCTTTGGATAAAAGAAATTCAAGGTATTTGGGTGTGTTGAGAATACCAAAACCCAACACGCACACAGTGTATCCACCAAACTCCACCGCATACCTGTGAGATAAAAGGTCTATACCTTTTGCTCCTCCCGAGACGATCCCAAAAGACATACTAACGAGCTGTCTTATCAAGTCTTTTGTAAAGCCTATGCTGTAATACTCAGGCCTACGAGTGCCTATTACTGCAACAGAGAGCATATCTTTTATATGTCCTATGTAGAAAAGCACAGGTGGAGGGTCCGGTATGTCTCTAAGAAGTTTTGGGTAGTTTTTGTCATCTAAGGTCAGCCACTTTATACCTTCTCTTTCTATTTGTTTAAGAACTTCTTGGGGGTCAAAGGACAGGTCTGCGTTTTTTATCTTAAAAGCTTTTTCTTTGCCTACTACTTGTTCTAACTCTTCCTGATGACTTTCAAAGATGAGTCTTGGGTCTTTGTAGAAAGTGTACAGCTGTTTTATGCTTTTTTCTCCTAAGCCTTTTATGGCTTTTAGGATTAGCCAAAAGTATAGCTTATCCATCTGCCCATGTTCCAAGAAGTTGTGAGAAGTTTTCAAAAAAGGCGGATATAATGTGCTCAGAAGGTTCTATGTATATAACCACACGCCCTAAAGGATCTTTTCCAATGCGTACGCCTCTTTTTAGGTATGTGGGAAGTAAGCTAAACAAAGTCTGATTTATAATGACTTGAAGTCCGTAGAACTCATCTTGGATGGGTATATCTTGTGTGGATATGACCATGTGGTATCCTTCAGCTTCCTGCATGCCTATGAAGGACGGTTTTAGTTTCTCAAGATGGTTCAGCACAAGTTGAAGCATATCACCTTCTGCTATCACGAGCAGTCTTTTACCGCTTAAGTCTTTTGCCCACTGGGATTTGCCACCTGTCTTTTCAACAAGCCTTATCTCTTCAATAACCATGTTTTGGTCCATGCCTTTGCACATGTCGTAAATGGTGAGCAAACAGATGGCTACCGAAGTTAGAGCTTCCATTTCGTAGCCAGTCCTTTCTATACCTTTTACATAAGAAAACGCTTCTATAGTATCCTCCTTTACATTTATATCCACCTGAGCGTGCTGAAAAATCAGAGGGTGGCAAAAGGGTAAGAGCTCTGATGTCCTTTTTACAGACATGATACCTGCAAGCCTGCTTGCCTCAAGGACATTTCCCTTTGGTACTCTTCCTTCTAGTATGGCTTTTACTGTTTGGGGGTTTAGTCTTATCCTACCATAAGCTTTTGCAGTTCTAAGGGTTTGCGGTTTTGAGCTTACATCCACTGTGCGCATGGAAAAATTATAACATCCACATGTGATTCAAGGGTCCATGCCCATGCCCTAGATCAAAGCTTTTCTCTATGGCAGACTGAAGATAATGTTTTGCCTTTGTGATGGCTTCAAGAGGTGCTTCTCCTTTTGCCAAAAAGGCTGTTATAGCCGAAGAAAAAGTGCATCCAGTACCGTGAGTGTTTTTTGTAAACACATGCTTACCTTCCAGATAGTGAAAGCCCTTCCCATCATAAACTACATCTACTTTCTTATCACCTTCAAGGTGTCCACCCTTTACTACCACATAAGAAGGACCAAGGGAGTAGATTACTCTGCAGGCTTTTTCCATGTCCTGTATGCTATTTATCTCAAAACCGCAAATTTCTTGAGCTTCTGGAATATTGGGTGTTACAACAAGAGCAAGAGGTAAAAGCTGTTTAACAAGGGTTTCTCTTGCAGAAGGTTCAAGTAGAGAATCTCCTGATTTTGCCCTCATAACAGGGTCCACGACAAGCCTTTCTATCCTAAAATCCTTTACAGCTTTTGAAACAGCCTTTATGATCTCTTCGGAAGAGAGCATTCCTGTTTTTGCAGCATCTGTGCCTATATCTTCCACTACTACTTTTATCTGGTTATAAACTACATGCGCAGGAAGGTCATAAACACCAAATACTCCCACAGTGTTTTGAACAGTAATAGAAGTTATTGCAGTCATACCGTAAACGCCAAGAACGGTAAAAGTTTTAAGGTCCGCCTGTATGCCAGCACCTCCTCCACTGTCAGAGCCTGCAATGGTTAAAGCCTTTGGTATCATCAGAAGAACACTCCAAGCACAAAGTGAAGTTTGCTTCTTGATGTATCGCCCGGCACTTTTTTGGTCTTGAAAGCCCAGTCAAGCTTTATGGGAGCAAAGGGAGTTATGAACCTTATGCCTACACCGTAGCCACCACGGAAATTTTGAGGTTTGAAGTCCTTCCAGGCGTTAGCGGACAAACCAGTGTCGTAAAATACAGCGCCATAAAGTATGTTCTTGTATATGGGATAGTTAAGTTCTGCAGACAGTATAAGCTCTTTGTCTCCTCCTATAGGGTCATTGGTGTTAGGGTCCAGCGGTCCAGCATAACCGTACTTGTAACCCCTTATAGTAAAGTCCCCACCCACAAAGAACCTCTCGTCAAGTGGTACAGTTCTCCCACCGTAAGGCTCTGCCATACCTACCACGCCCTTTAAAGATAATATAAGACCCGTGTCAAAGATGTTATCCTTCATAAACATCTGATGCGACAGGACTACCTTGTTGAACCTTTCTGTACCTCCCAAAACAGGAATAGCAACAGAATAGCTAAGGTCTGTAAGAGCACCTTTTGTTGGGAACAGGTAGTTGTCTCTTGTGTCTCTGGTAATGCCAAAGATGAGTTTTCTTGACTGTCTTGTGCCCGCCTCTTGCTGGATGGCTGGGGATGCATCGGGTGATATGTTAGAATAGTTAACCCTCTGTATGCTAAACCCAGCGCTTACTCTCCAAAACTCCGCAAACTCACGCGAAATTATTAAGTCAATTCCCGTTCTGGACACTGTGTATGTAGTGTAGTCTATGCGCCTATCGTATATGGAACCAGTAAGATCCATAGGTTTATTGAGAAACCACTTTTTGGTGTAAGATACCGAATTGTCCTTGTATCTGCTACCGTAAGATACAGATATGCCCGCTATATCGCCAGTGCCCAAAAAGTTGCCCTTTCTTAGAGACACAAAGCCTGCCACTTTTGTAACCTGATTGTATCCAAGACCTACAGAGAACTGCCCAGTAAACCTTTCTCTGACATTGACCTCAAAGTCCCACCTTTTGCCCTCCGAAGGTAAAGGCTGTATGGACACATCTTCGTAATAGCCAAGGTTGAATATCCTTGTCCTTGAGCGTTCTATCTCTTTTTCGTCTGCAAGCTCACCTTCTTGTATTCTCATTTCCCTTCTTATTACATAATCCCTTGTCTCGTAGTTGCCCCTTATTTGGATCCTGTCCACATAAACGGGTTCTCCCTCGTTTATCTTTAGTACCACACTCACCTTTTTGCCTTCATTGTCTATCTTTTCATCTTTGGAAACGGAAACATTAAGAAAACCTATGGAAGAGTATTGCCTTTTTATACTTTCCATAATACTATTTATGACTTGTTCTCTATAATAACCGCCTGTGTTTTTCTTCAGGATCTTTCCCACAAGTTCCCCGTAAGAGAAAAGGGTGTTGCCCTCTATTTTGAGTTCATCAAGCTTGTACCTTCTGCCTTCATCTATGTTTATTTCCACCGTGTATTTGCTGTCTTTTTTGATTATCTTGTAAGATACCTTTGCGTCCAAAAAGCCTTCTGACCTATAAAAGTCCTCAAGCCTTCTGATATCATCCTTTAGGACTTCTTCGCTGAAAGGTGGATGTAATCTAAGAGCCAGCAGACTTGGTGGTTTCGTTTCCATCTGGTCTAACAACTTGCCAGACCTGAAAGTTTTGTTCCCTTTGAACACTATTGAGGACACATACTCTGGAGAGCCTTCCACTATTTGATAGACCAGTTTAGAAGCCCCTTTCTTTGGGACTATGTAGTAAGATACCACCACATTTGGGTAACCTTCCTTGGCGTATGCTTCTATGATCTTCCTCTTTATGTACTCCATCTCCTCTCTGCTTAAAACCCTTCCCAGTTTTAGTTTCCTTTGGATCTCTACCTTTTCCTCTAAGGCAGGTGAGGATGTATAGCCTTTAGTGAGCTCTTCTATGTCTATTTTGCCCACTTCCGTCTCTATGCCTATCTTTTTCTCTAAGTCCTCTGACTTTATCTTTCTGTTGCCAGTAAATTCTATCTTATAGATAATGGGAAGGTCCACCACATTATAGTGGAGTATAACTTTATCACCTTCTCTTTCTTCCCGTACCTCTATCTTATCAAAAAATCCTGTTCTGTATAGCCTTCTTATATCCTCTCTAACTAAGTCAGGTGTGTAGGTGATACCCTCCCTTGCCTTTATCAGAGCCTTTATGACTTCGTCAGGCACATACTTAGCTCCGGATATTTCCACCCTCTGTATGACTTGACCGAAAGAGAGGCTTGCAAAAAGCACACTTACCAAGAACGCCCTTTTAAACAAATAAGACATCTTTCTTGCCCTCCTCTATATGCCCACACACAAAGGCAGACTCAACAAGCTCTTTTACAGTGCTTACTTCTTTTTCATCTACTACCAGCACAAAACCAAGCCCCATATTAAAGGTCTTATACATCTCATCTTCTTCTATATTGCCCAAATCTTTTATCCATTCAAATACATGACTTCCTGGTATAAGCTTCTTTTCTACCACCGCCCTTTTGCCTTCTGGTAGAATTCTTATCAGGTTGCCTCTTATACCACCTCCCGTTATGTGTGCCATACCTTTGAGTTTGACCTTTCCTTTGAGTTTTTTAATCTCTTGTGCGTATATACGCGTGGGTTCAAGAAGTATTTCATAAACATACTTGCCATCTACTTTATCCGTGTAGCTAACTCCTCTCAGTTCCAAGACCTTTCTTATGAGAGAATAACCGTTAGAGTGAAAACCAGAAGATGCAAAACCTACTAAAACATCTCCTTCCTTTATGTCCTTACCCGTTATAAGCTCATCTTTCTCACACACTCCCAAGCAAAAACCTGCAAGGTCATAAACTCCATCAGGATAAAAGTCTGGCATTTGTGCAGTTTCACCGCCTACCAGAGGCACATGAGCTATTTTACAACCTTCAACTATACCATCAATAACTTTCTTGAGCACCTCAAGGTCTATTCTTCCAGTTGCTATGTAGTCCAAAAAGGCAACAGGTTCTGCACCCGATGTTATAACATCATTTACATTCATGGCAACAAGGTCTATGCCTATAGTGTGATGTAGCCCAACTGCCTGGGCTATCTTTAACTTTGTCCCCACACCGTCTGTGGACATCATGATCACAGGCTCTCTGTATCCCCTTATTTCCAACCCGCTTGAAAAACTTCCCCAAAGCAGAACGCCCTTTGAAAGAAGTTTTACTTTCTCTTTTATGTATTCTACAAACTCCTCAGCCTTTTGAACATCCACGCCAACAGACTTGTAAGTAAGCTTATCCATGGAAGTAAAACTCCTCCAAAATAGTGTAAATGGGACCTATAGAACTCAGAGAGCTCTTGACCAAAGCTATGCGATCCACAGCATCTTCTCCAAAGTTTGTGTTTTCGTAATGTTTTAGAAGATCTTTGAGTTTCTTCCGATCAAACTCTTTTATCCTACATACTGTTACATGCGGATGGAAAGGTTTGCCCTCCTCTCTTATACCTGACCTTCTGTTGACCCTGATGACTTCTTTAGCAAGGTCTCTCAGTTGATTACTACCCTCTGAAACGCCTATCCACAAAACCCTTGCTTTATCAATAGAAGGGAAAACTCCCAAAGACCTGTACTTTACCTGTATGGGTTTGTATTTGTTTGCCACAGTTTGTATGTTTTTGATAATATCCATCAGTTTTTCTTCCTCTATGTCACCCAAAAACTGAAAGGTCATGTGGAGGTTTTGGGGTTCTACCCATTTGCCTTTTATAAAGCTTTCCGTTTGCTTTTCTAATTTTTCTATGTGTTCATACAATTTCTTTGTAGTAAAAAAACCTACGAAAGCTCTGATCATTTAGGTAATGATTATAAACTAATTCTATATGCCCATGTCCTTGGCTTGTTCTTCTGTAAGATGTCTGTCCTCTTCTTTTCCGCTTACGCATCTGTCAAGGAGTTCCTTTAGTCTAATGGGTGCTTCTGTAAGCGGTAAAGAAGAGTCGTATATCTCACCTTTTACCTTGCATTCCTTAAAAGCTTCAAAAAGCATACGAAGACCCTTTTCCGCCTCTGGACCGTTTCTGCGCACCACCCACACCCAGTCAGGGTTTAGCTTACCCTCTTTGTAAAGATCTCTTATAGCATTTGCTACTCCTTCTCCTAAGGTCACATCTATCCTTGTATTGTTAGCGGTTCCACCGCAAACGAGCACGCCTCTTATGCCAGGTTTTGATAGTATTATTCTTGTTATCTTATACATCTTCTCTGCAGGGGGGTTTCCACCTATGTCTGTAAAGTTGGCAGGCTTTAGCCCTACAGCGTAGGTAGTTTCTATGGTAACCGTTGAGCCACCACCACCAAAAGTCATCATGGCAATATCACCATCCATTTCTACATAAGAGCCGGCCTTTCCGCGATGGTCATCTCTGTCTATTAAAGATGCCTGAATCTCTCTTTCTGTGGGTGGTCTTTTGAGCGCAGTCCTGGCACTGTATATTTTGGAGGGAGGAACAGACGCATCGTCATCTATGGTTACTACCGCATCAAGAGCGTAAATCTTTTGTTTGCCATCCACATCACATATGGCAAGGGGATTTATCTCCAACAGCCTCGCTTCTGTTTCCCAAAAAGCTCTGTACATGTTGGCAATAACTTCCGAAAGCTCTCTAATAACTCCCATGTATTCTTGGGGAAAACCAAGCTCAAGCAGATAATTTCTAACCATGTGGGGATAAAGTCCTTTGAGTGGGTTTATAACCCAAGTTTTGACCTTTTCGGGTGGCACTTCCTCTATATCCATACCACCTTCTAGGCTTAGGGTGATTACGGGAGACCTCACCTCTGTGGAATAGGTAATGGAAGCGTAAAGCTCTTTGAGAATGTTTGCCTTCTGTGAGATGAGTATCCCTACGGGCATTTCTCCGTAAACGGGATACCTAAGGAGAGTTTGTGCTGTCTCTACAGCGGTTTGTGGATCATGGCACACCTTTACCGCTCCAGCTTTTCCCCTTTTACCCACGAGCACCTGAGACTTTACCACGCACTCACCAAGGTCATTTACAAACTGTACAAGCTCGTCGTTTATGTGGTCCGCAAACATGTACTTGGGTGTTGGTATACCGTATTTTTTGAATATCTTATCGTAAGCCTCATACTCGTAAAGGTTCATTGTTTTCCTCCTTTCGGTGGGCTCTTAAATTATTATACTATGGATCTCTCAGAGAAGGCAAAAAAAGTTAAGATACTTCTTATGGATGTGGACGGGGTTTTAACAGACGGAAAATTGTATTACACACATAAAGGGGAAGAGATAAAAGTATTTAATGTAAGAGACGGATTGGGGATAAAGCTCATTCAAAAGGCAGGTATAAAAACGGGGGTGATATCAGGAAGAAACTCAAAACCTCTTATAAATAGGCTTAGAGAGCTGGGAGTTGAAGAGGTATATTTGGGACACAACGAAAAACTGCCAGTTTTTGAGGAGATTTTAAAGAAAAATCACCTTAACTACGAAGAAGTAGCCTTCATAGGAGATGACTATGTGGACCTTCCCATCCTCCTTAGAGTTGGTTTTCCTATAGTGGTTTGTGATGCACCAAATGTGGTAAAAAAAACCGCTTTGTACATTACAAAAGCAAAGGGTGGAGAAGGTGCAGTAAGAGAAGCTATAGAGTACCTACTTGAGCTTAGAGATGACCTAAAGGAGATGTTAAAATACTATTTTGAATGACGAAAGTTCTTATCGGTGTATCCTCAAGCATTGCCATATATAAGACTTGCGACCTTATAAGGTCCCTACGGAAAAAGAACTATCAAGTTAGAGTTATCATGAGCCCTTTCTCTGAAAAATTTATAAGTAGGCTTACCTTTGAAGCTCTCAGCGGTTATAGGGTTTATTCCCAATGGGAAGATGACCCTTTAGCACATATAAACCTTGCAAGATGGTGTGATGTTTTCCTCGTTGCTCCTTGCAGCGTAAATACTCTATCCAAGATAGCTCTTGGGATAGGTGATAACCTCCTTACCTCCACCCTGCTTGCATACAGCGGCAGACTTCTGATAGCACCCGCAGGTAATGTTTCCATGTATACCAACCCCATCATAAAAGAACACATAGAAAAGCTAAAAAGTATAGGACACATCATCATAGAACCAGAAGAAGGAAAACTCGTCTGTGAAGAGGAAGGACAAGGAAAGCTTGCCAGCGAAGAGAGAATTCTTGATTGGATAGAGTACGCAATAAGACCAAAACCCTTGAAGAACAAAAGAGTCCTCATCACATGCGGTGCTACAAGGGAATACATAGACCAAGTGCGTTTTATATCTAACTCCTCCAGTGGTAAAATGGGCTTTGCATTAGCAAGCACTTTCAGATGGTACGGTGCAGATGTAAAGATAATAGCTGGCTTTACTACAGCTAAGGAACCTCCGGAGGTTGAGATACACAGAGTTATATCTACACAGGAAATGTACCAAAAAGTGATGGACCTAAAGGATTGGGCTGACATAATTGTTATGAACGCAGCCATTTCGGATTTTACCCCTACCACGAGGTATGCGGGCAAAATTAAAAAATCAGAGAGCATAAACCTTGAGCTCATGAAAACGCCGGACATCCTTGAAGAGCTTGGAAAAGACAAGAGAGGAAAACTCTTAATAGGTTTTTCCCTTGAGGAGGAAAGTCAGCTTCTTAAAAACAGCTGGGAAAAACTAAAAAGAAAAGATCTTGACATGCTAATAGCCAATCCTTTAGAGGTTATGGATAAGGACTTTTACATGGGCTACATACTTTATGCGGATGGTAGAGAAGAAAAGATGGAATTCACCCAAAAACAGGCTTCTGCAGAAACCATAGTGAAGAAAGTTATAAACTTATTAAATACGCTGGGTGAGAAATTAGTTTAAAGCTAAAGTTTGGTAAAAGTCTAAATCAGGCAGAAAGCCTAAACTCTCAAATGCTCAAATAGCTACCCTCTTTATAATCTCTTACCTCACCAACTGCCCTGTTATGCGCCTT
>Ga0081473_126839_pt1 | contig 45713 bp, 41 predicted proteins | sample CisSprmetagenome_FD_70977 | JGI IMG/M metagenome (GOLD analysis project Ga0081473, IMG submission 70977) | Hypoxic/sulfidic aquatic microbial communities from Cistern Spring, Yellowstone National Park, USA v2 (version 2) | ecosystem: Environmental > Aquatic > Thermal springs > Hot (42-90C) >...
TCTCTATAAGATATTCCTTTCATAAGAAGATACTCAATCTCTTCATCACGTAATCTTCCTATAGAAGCCTCATGATAAAGATCTGTGTCAGGATGATGAGCATCTAACTCAGGTATAGTGTATATACGAGAATTCTCAGACAATAAAAGCCCGTTGCATTCTAGATATGCTTTAGAAGATCTTTTGTAAGCTTCTGCTCTCAATCTGTTAATAACCTCTGAAGAGTCTTTAACAACAATTCTACTAATGATCTGTGCCGAGGATCCTTCTCCATCTAAAACAACATTTGTACCAACATCATATTTAGAAGATCCTGAGCCCAAGATGATATTATATGAAGAGACTTTGGCATCATCTCCTCTCACAATTATCTTTGGAAAAGTCTGTAGAGTGCTCACATCACTTATGTTTATATAGTAGTCTATGTACTCAGCCTCGTCACCTACTAAAACAGTTGTTCGAGGTCTCACATGATTCACTTGTGTCCATGAATGTATCATTATGAAATATAATTTCGACCTTGGCATAAGATATATCTCTGAGACTCCTACATGAAGAGATAATCTCTCTAAAGCAGCCAGACAACCTGATAAAACCATCAGCTCAGCATCTTCTTCAACAACAATAATATTATGAAGAAGCTGTGCTCCTCCACTCATTATCATACAGGCTTGTACTGGCAGAAGAGTTTTTGTTCCTCTCTTAGCTCTTATATAAAATCCTCCTCTACCTCTCAGAGCCGTGTAAGCAACATATTTATCTGTGGAGGGATCTATAAGTCTCCAATAGAAATCTTTAATCTCATCCCATCTATTTTCCACGGCATCTTCTATCGATAGAACCTCAACACCAGGATACATACTTGAATATTGTTTAATGATGTTATCAAGTTGCAGATATGTTCCAGACCCTCTCTGCTTAAGATCTATTCCCAAAGACATAAGCTTCTTCTCATAATCAACAGAGCTCTCACTAGGCTGAGCAAATATTTTCTCTATATCAACATCCACGCCATATGGAGAAGACTTGTCTAATCCTTTCAAAGCTTTCTCTCTAATCTCTTCTAAGACGCTCTTTTTACTCATATGATCACCTAGATTCTAATAATGATCTGAATCCTTCTGAAAATATTTTTGATAAAACATATGATGTCTCTCCTTCATAAATTATTCTTCCATTATATATAACATATGATCTTGATGTCTCAATATATTTCACAATACCTCCAGTATGTGTCACAAGGATCATGCCATCAATATTATTCATAAGATGATCTTTGATGACAGTGGCCATAATAATGATGCTGTCAATATCAACACCTGAGTCAGGCTCATCTATAAGAGCCAGTCTAGGTCTTGAGAAGATTAATGTGGCAAGTTCAGCTCTCTTCAGCTCTCCACCACTGAAACCATGTCCATAGTCTCGATCAAGAAGATGTTGTATTTGAAGAGCTTTTGATATCTCATTAATCTCTTTCTCTCTCTCAACAATAGATTTTATATGTCTAGAACATATTTTATCAAAAAGTTTTCTAGTCTTAACTCCTCGTAGCCTCGGAGGATTCTGAATCATTATTGAGATCCCTTTCTCATTTCTTTTAACAGGATCTAGGCTTGTGATATCTTCACTATTATAAAATATTGATCCGTTGAAAATTTTTATACGAGGATTTCCTGCTATAGAGTTTAGAAGTGTTGATTTTCCAGATGCGTTGGGGCCTAATAATAAAATTGATTCTCTGGTAAAAAGCTTTAGATTTATGTCTCTGATAATTATGTTATCGCCCACGCCTGCGTTAAGCTTTTCTATTCTCAAAATCTCCATGAAAGATCCCTTGGTCTCTACGAGATTTTTCTAAGGTTTTATAACTATTCTTCCGAAAGATCCTCCTCTCTCGATTATCTGATGAGCTTCTCTCACAGAGTCCTGATCTAAAGATATTGTTTTATAAACAGGTTTTACAAAACCTTTTCTCAAAAGATCTATTGCCTCTCTCAGCTCATTTTTGCATGAGTTCATCACACCCAAAATACTATTCTCTCTCAATATCAGGTGGCCAAGCATCATCTGATATGGAGAAGGATCTACATTGCCTATCAGAAGTATCTTGCCTCCCCACCTGAGGGATCTTATTGATTCTGTTAGTGTAGGTCCTCCAACGCTTTCGATGACATAATCAACTCCTTCTCCATCAGTTAATCTTCTAACTTCCTCAGAGAAACGATCTTTATAAACAATTATATGATCAGGATTAAAGATCTTTATCTTCTCAGCTTTCTCAGAACTTCTTGTGGCAGCAATAACTTTCAGACCATACGCCTTGGCCACTTGTATAGCATGAACACCTATTCCTCCGCTTGCTCCTGTGATCAAGACTGATTCTCCTCTCACAGCTTTTCCAATAGTTTTTAAAGCTCTCACCAGAGTTCCTATGACGCATGCAGCAAAGCTATAGGCCTCTGGAGGGGTCTCTCCAGGATCATCTATTTTAACAAGGATCCAGTGTGGAAGCGAGATATACTCCGCATAACAGCCGTCTCTCTCTTCACCTATTGAAACTCTTGATCTACATATGTTCTCTCTCCCTTCTACACACTTAGGATCCTTAGGATCATATATATAGATCAGTGATGCCACAAGATCATTCTTTTTAAAATTCTGAGGAACTCTCTCTCCGACCTCAACAATTCTTCCAACAATCTCATGACCAGGAATCACTGGAGGTCTTACTCTCATAAAACCTTTTCTAGCCAAAACATCTCTATAACATATTCCGCATCCAACAACTTTCAGAAGAACATCTTCATCAGAGATCTTTGGGATCTCAACTTCTTTCTCAACAAGATTCTCGACACCACCCACAGAATTCATTATGATGGCTCTCATTTAAATCCTCGTAAATAATATACAACAAAGATTTTATTGAACACATAATTATTTTTCAAGGGCTGAGATGAGTAGAAAAAACGTTTTTGTATATAGATTTTACATTCCTTTTGTAGATACTGATGCTGCTGGAGTTGTTCATTTCACAAATTATCTTAGATATGTTGAGAGAGCTGAAGAAGAGATGTTCAGATCTGAAGATCTTAGCTATAAAGATGTTAATACAAAAGGTATATGGCTTCCAAGAGTAGAGGCTTTCATAAGATTTCTCAGACCTCTTAGACACACAGATCTTGCTGAGATAAATCTCTGGATCTCAGATTATGGTGAGAAACATGTCAAATATTGTTTTGAAATTAAGAATCTAACTACAAATGAGTTGGCTGCCAAAGGTCATCTGACAATAGTGTGTGCAGAGATTGGTGGCAGAGCTACGAAGTGTCCTGAGATGATGATTAAAAAGATCCTTAAGTATTATTCTGAAGAAACATGTGAATAAGATGAGGAAAGATCGTTATGAGAAGCTGTCTACCTAAAGTAGGCGTGGGCTGTATAGTATTTGATGAGAGAGGAAGGATCCTTTTAATAAAAAGATTATATCCTCCTGGGAGAGGTAGATGGAGCATCCCAGGAGGACATGTCGAGGAGGGAGAAGATGTTTTAGAGGCCGCGAGGAGAGAGCTTTATGAGGAGACCGGTATTGATGCAGATCCTGTCGGAGTGATGAACGTAGACACTTTGATAGTATATGATGAAAAGAAAAATATTAAATATCATTATGTCTTGATAGACATCTTATTTGCCAATCCACGTGGAGAGCTTAAAGCCGGCGACGACGCTACTGAGGCAGGATTTTTTGATCTTGACGAGGCTCTGAAGATGAATCTTACAGATTCTGTGAGAGGATTATTGATGAAGATTATTGAGAGAAAAATTTCTATAGAAAAAATTATTCCACATAATAAATATATCTACTCAGAATAATCTCATAACCAGCTTAGGTTCTCAATAAATCTAAGTCTCTTAGGCATTGGCGGATGTGTCGCAAAAATCTCTTCTAATGCTGACACAGGCATTCTCATTATCCTCTCGATATCTTCACGAGAAACTCTGTAATAAGGCTCTGCCACAGCATCTGTCAATGCATATATAAACAGTGTCTTAAGTTTGCTATTAGCGATCTCCATTCTGTCTCTATAGTTTCTATTGTAATATATATGGATCTTAGCTAATGCTCTCTGCATAGCATCTTTTCCAGCTGCTCTCACACCGACAGTGTCAGCATAATACTCTCTTAATCTGCTGAACGCCAACACAAGGATCTGTAGTAGAAATGATATCATCACCGCAACGAATCCTGCTGCCAAAAGTATTATTCCTCCATTATTCTGTCTTCTATTGCTAAGACCCATTCTATAAAGAGAAATGTTTATAAGATTGATCCCTAGGTAGTATATTACTGCGGGAAGTATGCCTAGAAAGAGCATTATCATATTATCTTTATGTATATGATGACCAAGCTCATGACCTATCACAGCTTCAAGCTCGTCATCACTTGTCATATTAAGCATCTCGCTTGTCACAGCGACATATCTTCCTGAGACAAAATTTCCATATGCAAAAGCATTTGGAGGACCTTCAACAACAACTGCCTTAGGAGGTTTTGAAAGACCTACTCTTCTAGCTACTCTATCAACAATCTCTTGTATCCTAGGATCATGTCTGGCTCTATACATGAGATTTATCAGATAAGGAGATATTATATATGTGATCAGATTCATCAATATCACAAATATCATTAGAGGAACAACAAATCCGCTTAATACTACGCCGGCGTTCTGTAGAGACGGCTCTGCGCCAAGTCCTATCATCAATAGATATGTTAGTCCTAATAATGTTGCTGTGAAAATAAATACTATCATCAGAAACAATATGATCATTGAGGTGTATAATGAGAATTTGCCTGATAATCTTCCAGCCACTTTAGGTGCTATCACCGATGCCAGCGCAAACATCAGTATATAACCTAGAAAAACCAAGATCCATACCAGAGGATTCCAGAGGAATAGGAATAGACCGTCCATCTCCTCATCTACCTGAGAATATTTATCGAATGCGACATTAAAAATTTAACTCACGAAAAGTATGCTACGAGAAAAAGATCTTTAATATATTCATGTAAAGATTCTTTTGACAGCCTCTGGAAGTCTCATTCTATTTATGATCCCAGTTATATTCATAAGCTCTTGTTCAGAAACAAATTTTTTAACAAAAATTTTTTCGCCGAAAGTCTCGTCGATCATGTATAGCAGAAATCTTTTTCTTCTAGATCTTGTGTCTTCATAAATGTATAGACAGATCTCAAGTCCATATATGTTGAAGTCGCATTTCTCAAATATTTTTCTAAATCTATCATCAGATCCATCGTAAAGATCGTTTGATCTCATGTTATCACCAGATGATTATAAATTTTTGGCGTTAGAGATTATTGTTAGAGGAAATATATTTATACTTTTAATATATAATAATGCTATCAGGTTATAAAATGCCTTGTAAAATATTTAAAACATTTATAATAAGAGTATGAAATCGTCTCTAGAGATCTTATTAGATATATTCTTCAACAACTTTTTTAACTAATGATCTGAATTCAAAAATGTTTCTTGCAAAACCTGCTCTTTTAAAACCTATCATTTCTCTAAGCTCTTTTGATAAAAATCTTCTGTCTCCCAATACTATTAACGCACGATCCTCAGGACTTCTCACAGCTCTACCCATCGCCTGAGCAGATCTTATGAAAGCCTCGTTGAGAAGAAGACGTCTTCTAAAAATTTCTTCATCAAGATCTTTAGGTCTTCTCTTCACAAGTTCTTTAAGATAATCATCAGGCTGTGGATATGGTGTTCCTGCTATGAAAACAGCCTTCAAAAGCGATCTGTTTTTATCAACAAATTCTATTCCCTCAGCAATCTTTCCGCCGGCAACAACATGTAATGTAGCATCTCTCTCTATGAATATGTTATCTAAAAAATCCTCGTATTTAGTCTTCTGATCTTCAACAAGATCTTTGTCAAGATCAAGATATTTTAATATGTTTCTCATAAAATCATAGCTGGGATAAACAATCATCTTCAGATGATCAATCTCTTCTCTAAATATCTTTATATAATCAGCATACAGCTTGTAAATTACTTCTCCTCTCTCTTCATATTTTGATGAAAGCTCTGTAGCAATTATTATCGCCATAGAGTCTATAGGAGACCAATCTGTGAATTCTCTAACATCAATATACTCAAGATCTTTTAGACCGATAAGATCTCTGAAGAATTCCTGAGTAGGAGGAGTCCCAGACATCAGAAGAATCTTTTTATATTTATTTAAAACCTCGCCGATCACGCTGAAATCTACCGCAGCAATCTTTATGACAGCTTCCTCAGAAGACTCTTTTGAAACAAAAATATCAAATCTCTCATCTTTTAAGGCTGATAGAGCTGTCGCTATTTTTACTGAATAAACTTTTCTTGAGAGAGCCTCTTCAACACCTCTTCTCTCCAACAGCTCTGTAAGAACTTTCTTCTTGATCTCTATAGAGGCGTCTATCACAAGATCTATCAAATGATCGTCTAGCCCGACCTCTTTTTTATCGATTTTTCTAAGTCCTCCTCCCACGCCGATCTTTGAGACTTGATTTAAAAGTTTGTTCAGAGACTCTCTTATGAGAGGAAGATCTCCTAGCCATCTATGGATCTCATTGATCATATGTTTGATATCATTTGTCGAGAATTCTTCAGAAAATATTCTCGAGGGCATAGAAAGCATGTGAGCCTCATCAACAACTACTGAGAACTCTGATATATCTCTCTCACCAAATATTATCTCCTGAAGATCAGGATCAAAAATATATGGATATGTGGCAACAATATAATCAGATTTCTCAGCAAGTCTTGCCAACGCAAAGAAAGGACAGACGTTATGTCTCTTGATTATCTCATCAACAATTTTCTCCGGAAGATCCTCGTTAGATACGATCCTGAATATGTCCTCTTCATCAACAGAAGCAAGATTCTTATAATATTCACATCTTCCAGAAAGTCTAAGGATCTGACATCCCAGCCAGAAGTCGTTAGGATCAACATTTTTATTCTTTAGAAGAGGACACATTCTATGAGCAGAATATATAAAGACATATCTGAAATCTCTATTCTTTCTAAAAGATGTCTTCAGATCTCTGAGAACAGGCTGTATCTCATTTCTAGTTCTAACACTATGAAGAACAGGCTTATAAAACATCATGCTTGACAATGCGACACTTGTTTTTCCAAAGCCTGTGGGAGCCTTGAGAACAATATTTTTAAAACCTCTCTCATAAGATCCTAAGATCTTTTCAATAGCCTCTTTCTGACCTTCTCTAAATTTTTCATAAGGAAAATATTTTGACACCAACTAATCCTCGAATAATATGATGAAAATACAAATTATTATATCTTTCAACATCCGCAGTATTTATTAATGATGATGTGTTTGCCGAGTCCTGATAAATGATGATCGAACCCCTGACTGAGTTGTGAAGATATATATCATCTTGTTATATATTATGTTGTTGGAGGTTAATGAGTGATCTTATAGATCTTGTTGAAAAGATCTTGAGGAAATATCCTTTATGTGATAACTGTCTAGGAAGATTATTTGCTTCTCTTGGAAGAGGATTGACAAATGATCTTAGGGGGAGATCTCTTAAAACAGTTCTTCTAATGGATCTTTTCCGAAGATATTATTCAGAAGATCCTAAGAAGCTTTCTGAGGAGCTTAAGATTTTTGCTAGAAATGGTGGAGAGCCTTTCACATCATCTCTGAAGATATTGTCTGGAGAAGAGATTGAGACTGAGAAATGTTTTATATGTAGATCTGAGATAAAGAGATTTATCGAGGATTTCAGTGATAGAGTGTCAGAGATATTGAGAGAGAAGAATATAGACAGATTTATTCTAGGCGTTAAAATGCCTAAAGATTATTCTGAGAGAGAAGAGACTGTGGCGAGAGAATACGGGATCATCTATTGGGAGAGCATCAAGAAAGAGCTTAAAAGAGAGATCGGTAAAAATGTTCTGAGAAGAGGTTTCAAACCTGATTTCGATGATCCAAACGTTGTTCTTACTATAGACGTTGGCACAGGAGCTATAGTCATAAGCTATCCATCAGCGATCTATATGATCAAAGTGTGGAAAAATGAGAGAGGTCATCTCATAAAAGGATCCAAAGACTCTCTAGAGAACATGATTAAAGAGAAGCTTTCTATCTACGAGCCTTCTGAAGTAAGGATCCATCTTGTCGCTAGAGACAGCAGAAGATACAGGATCCTTGGCAACGGCGTTGTGGCTATACTAGAGATTCATTCTCCTAAAAGAGGAAAGCCTTCTGTGAAAGATCTCAACGAGATCATTGGAAAGATCCCTCCATTTGAAGTAAAAATCCTCTCAAGAATAAATAGAAGAGATATTGAAGAGATCAACACTAAATTCTCTAGACTTATATACGAGATCAAGATATCATCAGATGAAGATGTTGATGAGGATCTTCTCAGAAAAATAATTGATGAATATAAAAACGGCATATTAATAACTCAGAAAACTCCTACGAGACTGCTTGAGAGAGGATATCCAGATGTTATGAGAAGATCTATTGTAAATATATTGGAACACAAGATCTTGTCATCAAATAGATTCATCATGAAGATATCAGCTGATAAAAGGATCTATATTGAGGAATTTATTAAAGGAGATAATGATAGAACAACACCATCATTATCACAGCTTCTGAACAAAAAACTTGATATAGAAGAGATCGATATAATAGATCATATATAGATCATGTTAGACCATCTCATAGCATCCGAAGAATTTTGTAAAAAGTAATCGGCTCATTTCCTTACTCTGATAACACTAAAGATCTTTTGTGTAAAATAGCTAGTGCCACTGTTTGAACAGCTAGATTAAATATTGAATATAATATATAGAAGTTTTCAACATATATCATCCCTGAGAAGCTTTCTATTAATAATGCTGCTGAGGCTGTCGGAGGTATCAATGCTATCATCCACATGTCTCTAGGCAATATAGTCACTGGGTAGTATACTGGTGGAAAGACTGATAATCCGAGACTTATTATTGAGACTAGTGGCCAGACGTATTTCTCGGATCTTATGAATCTTGATATGTATAATGTGAATAACGCCGTGTTTATCCATAAGATGGTTGTCAGTCCTATTATAACTCCCAGAACATATATGTTCCTAAGAATACTCATTAGAAATCCTATTATGATGAAGATGGCTAGAGAAGGCAGAGCCCATATATATGATGACAATGCTATTCCAAGAGCATATGTGTATATAGAGTTTGGTGTCACAATAAACATGTCCTGTATCTTAAGACTGTTTCTATACCATATTATGTCTCCCAACAGTCCGTAGGCGGATGCTGACATTGAGAGAACAAGTCCTCCGATGAAGGCGTAATCCATAATATTCTCTCTACCGATCATATATAATAGAAATAGATATGAGACAGGTCCTAGAGTGAATGATATGATCCATAGAGGATTGTTTCTAACTGGTATATAGCCGTTGAATAACCCTAAGACAGTTATTGCTCTGAGCTCTCTAATCAGTCTCCTCATACAAATACTCACCTCTTAGAAGAAGAAGATCTGTGACTGAGACAGGTCTGATCCTTATCTTCAGACCGTCTCTAGATAATTGATCAACTATTTTGTCAGCCTGATCCTCGTCTTTATAATATGACACTATCATATTTCTAAGTCTGTAGACAGTCTCTGTCTTAAGCTTCTCTTCATATATGTTGATGAAAGAGTCTTCACTATAGATCTCTATTACTCTCTTAAACTCTATAGATCTTAACAAACTCTTTAGATCGCCTTGTGCAACAATATTTCCACGACTCATAACAATAATATAGTCACTTATAGACTCAATCTCCTCGGGATTATGACTTGTTATAAGAATCATCTTACCTCTTCTTTTAAGAGAATATAGAGCTGCCCAGAACCTTCTTCTCGCAATAGGATCTAGACCTGACGTGGGCTCGTCAAGGATCATGATGTCAGCGTCTGAGGCTATGACTGCGGAGGCTACAACTCTCTGTTGAGTCCCGTATGAAAGTTCTGAACATCTTCTCATCATGATATTTTCAAGCTCGAATAATCTGATCACTTCCAGAGCCTTTTCTCTAGCCTCTTTATATGAGAATCCTCTGTACATAAGATATGAGGTTATGAATTGATAAGGCGTTGAAAATCCTGGAGGAGTAGATCCTTGTGGCATATATGATGTTCTCTCTCTAATCTTCTGAGGCTCTCTAACAACATCTACTCCAGCAACCTCTACATATCCTGAGGTTGGTTTTAAAACTCCTGCTAATATACGCATAAGAGTTGTCTTTCCAGCACCATTAGATCCTACGAAAGATATTATGCCTTCAGAAGGTGTTCTGATATCAACTCTGTCAAGCGCTTTTACTCCGCCTCTATATATTTTCACAAGATCTTTAGTAATGATCATATGATCACTCTCCAAGGATCTTTTTAATATTGATTTTATCAAACTATTTTCATCACTAGATTGTTAAGCCATCTCTATAATTATACATACAAACCTAATAATGTTATATTGAAAAATGTTTTGGGAGGAGTTTTGAGAAAAAATCTCATAAAGATCTGTAGTGTTGATGAGATGAGAAAAATAGATGAGGAGGCCTCAAAAAGATACGGCATAGATCATATGCTTCTCATGGAGGATGCAGGATCTTCTGTCTATAATGTTGTTCTGAGAGAGATAGGTCTTGACAAAAGGTTCTGCGTATTGGCCGGAACTGGAAATAATGGTGGAGATGCTATTGTCGCTGGAAGAAGATTATATGCCTCAGGCTCCTACGTAGAGATCTATGTTATAGGAGATCTTACTAAGGCAACTGATCTTATGAGAAGAAATTATGAGACAGCCTCTAAAATAGGGATCCCTATATATCATATTGCTAATGACGATGATCTTGATAAAAATATCGGAAGACTTTCTCAATGTGAAGTCTTTATCTCAGGAATAATAGGTATAGGACTACGTGGCGAGGTCACAGGATTTAGAAGAAGACTTATCGAATATATCAATAGTCTCAGAAAAATTGTTGTGAGCGTCGACATACCGTCAGGGGTTGGAGGAGACAATGGGAAAATCTATGGAGCCGCAATAAAATCTAGTTACACAGTGACTTTTGGAATACCTAAATACGGAAACATATTATACCCAGGATATTATTATAATGGCAAACTCTTTATCTCAAGACTTTCATATCCACCTCAGCTGTTAGATTCTGAAGAGATCAAGACGTTTCTAAATCATCCTATGAAGCCTCCTGAGAGAATCAGATGGGGTCATAAAGGTGTCTTCGGAAAATTTCTGGTGATCGGAGGGGCAAGATATTATTATGGCGCTCCATACTACGCCTCATACTCATTTTTAAAAGCTGGCGGAGGATATTCTAGACTTGCAGCTCCGAAGAGCATCATACCTTATATAGCAAGTAGAAATAGTGAGATCGTTTTTATCCCGATGGAGGAGACTGAGGAAGGTAGCATATCAAAAGTCAATTATAAAAAGATCCTTGAGATAATAGATGAATATGATATTGATATAGTGGCTATAGGCTCAGGAGCTTCTCTCAATAACGAGACGCAAGAGTTTATCAGAGAGCTTGTCCCCGTCATTGAGAGGCCTCTGATAATAGATGGAGACGGGATAACAGCAATAGCTGGAAGAACAGATCTTGTTAGAGAGAGGAGAAGCCCAACGATCATAACTCCTCATCTAGGAGAGTTCTCAAGACTGACAGGATTAAAGATTGATCAGATCTCTGAGAATCCTGTTGAGATCTTGAGGAAAACAGTTTTTGAATGGAGAAGCATCATAGTTTTAAAAGGAGCTCACACACTCATCGGATGTCCAGATGGAAAAATATTTGTGAATATGACTGGAAACCCTGGAATGGCTAAAGCAGGCACTGGAGATGTCCTCGTAGGATCTATAGCGGCGATGTATGGGATAGGCTTTAGAAATATTGAGGATGCAACTAGAATGGGCGTTTTAATACACGGGCTTGCAGGAGATCTTGCGGCTGACGAGCTTGGTGAAGATGGTGTGACACCTGATGAGATAATAAATTATCTTCCTAAAGCTGTTAAAATTTTGAGAGAAGATCCTGATTATATTGAGAAGAGATATATGCCAGAGATCATATGATCATTTCTTTTCAAAATATTCTCTCAAGACGTTAATAATTCTCTGAAGAAGAAGATCTTTTTCTATAATCATTCTCCTCCTGACCTGCACGCCTGCAATATGTCTATGACCTCCTCCACCTAGTCTACGAGCAATCTCTGAACAATCAATATCATCTTTATCTCTTTCTCTCACAATTGTTATAGATCCGTTGCTAAAGATCACTATGGCAAGATCATATTTCTCGCCAAAATTCTTGAGAAGAGAATATGATGATGTTACAGGCTCAGTGAAGAAGAAATAGATCTTTCTATCATCAACTTCTTTATATATATAGTTTCTCAAGGTGTTCTCAACAACTTCTCTCTTCATCTTATAAGCGTTCCTCCAGAGAACTTCTGTCTCATAATCCCAGAATACTCCTCTAGATATTTTTCTCACAAGCTTCTTCAGAAGAGCCTTGCTCTTCTTGATGTAGACTAGATATCTTATAAGATCTGTGAGAGGTTCTGTGAGAAAATGTTGCATAATACCAAAATCAGAGTCTCTAGACAAGATCTTTATAAGATCTACGACAGGATCTTCTTTTACGCCTAAGAACTCAGCGAGATTCTCAGATGCTGTATGTTTAGCATCATTATATTTAACATAATATCCTAGTTTATCGGTGAGCTCATCTGATTCTTTATCCCATAAATGATGATCTATCCAATAAATCTTTTTAACACAATTTGACAACCCATGATCAAGACTATTGATCATCCATTTCTTAAGATTAAGATCAGTGATGTAGATAGTGATGTTGCCCAGAGACTCACAGTAGCCTCTGATCTTTTTGACAGCATAATACCATTTCTCCCTATGATAATTAGTGAGAACAATATTCCTAACACCTAATACTCTTAGGAGAATAGCTGCCGAGCCTATTCCATCAATATCTTCTTCATGAGAGACACTAATAACATTTTCATCGCCAAAGATCATAGTGCGCACCTCTATTCTCTCTATTCTCTGATTTAATAAATAATCATATTTCATAAAATTGATTTATTAATAATATATGGCGATAAGACATGGCTAGAGGCGTCTTAAAAAATTTCATATATGTGTTGTTGTGATACTGACCTCCTCTCCGCCCTAAAGGGCGAGGCTTTCGGTTGTAATCCTGATCTTGTTCTTCAGAAAATTAATGAGAGCCTCTCAAAAAATTTTTGGAGAAAAAAGTTTTAGAATGTATCTTGAGGAGCAGAGCGACAAGAATTATTATATTGTTTTAGCAGTGTCAGAGGCGCCTGCCGACAAGGGGGTTAGAGAGTGTAGGTCATTGATCCTAAAGGAGTTTATAAAGATCCATAGAGATCTGGTTGAGAACAACATATGTAAATAAGATCTAGTCGCTAATATATGATGAAGAGAATTTCAGCTTATTTTTTCTCTTTCTCCTCTTTTTCTCTCATTTTTCTAAGAGCATAGCCGACCATTATAGAGGCGTATATATGAAGTTTCCAGGCCTCAGGTCTGTCTCCATATTCATCTGTCACTTTTCTGGCAAGCTCTCTAAGCTCTAAAGCTTCTTCTAATGTCAGCTCATCTTTGTCTAAAAGCTCTTTAATTCTTCTCAGCTCATCTTTAGAAAGAGGATTCATAAACGCCAGTTTGATAAATCTGGAGGCCTCGTTTTTAAGCATTGAAGCCTCCAGAGGCTTTAGAAATCCTTGTGTGGCAAGATATTCTATGAAAAATTCTTGATAAGATCTGAAGGCCTCTCCAAGTCTTGATAATCTGGTGTCTATATGTCTCTCTAGACTAACAAGTCTCTGATCAACATATCCCCTAAGATCATTCAAATCTCTCTCTATAACATCTATCCTCTTATTTAGCTCTTCAAACCTCTGATCAATCTTTTTAAATCTCTCATCTATTTCAATAAATCTCTGATCAATAGCCTTAAATCTCTCTTCAATACGTCTAGACCTTTGATCAATATCTTCAAATCTTTGATCAATCTCAGTAAATTTCTTTCCCAGCCAATAGCTTATTCCTCCCAAACTACTTAAAACAGGCACTAGCACGGCTAATATATTTATTATATTTATGTACCACTCATCCAATGCCATATCCATTATAACTATATTCTTATATTTAAAAATGAACATATCGATCAAGTTTTGTGCCTAATGTATTCTCACAAGTCTATTTTTATTAAAAGGTCTGTAAGCTTTGATCAATGTTAATTCTGTTAAATATATCTCTAATATAATTTTTTGAGGTGTATAAGGCTGATTAATATAGAGAAGATTGTCTCGCTAAAGAATCTGCCTAGAACCGGGTGGCTTTTAGAAGGAGTTCCACAGGCTTTTGTTGAGAATGTTGCTGAACACACTTTTGAGGTCATGATAATCTCATATCTCATCTCTAGAGAACTTACTGAGAGAAGAGTCTCAGTGGATCTTGGTAAGATCATGATTATGTCTCTTTTTCATGATGCTGAAGAAGCTTTGACAGGTGATATAATCAGGAGAGTTAAAGATAAAATTAGTGAGATAAATGATCTGAAGATAGAGATGTTGAGAGAGCTAGGCTTTGAGAAAGAGATTGATCTTTTGAGAGAATATATGAGCTTATCAACATTAGAAAGCGTCATAGTTAAGATCTCGGATCTTGTGGCGACAGCTAACCAAGGATGTAGATATCTTAAAACAGGCTATTCAGGAGTGAGGCGCATCATATTGTCATCAATAGATTCTATTGAAAAGATCCTTATAGAGAAGATGGCTTCAGAAGAGATCAGAGAAATAATTAACAAATTTATCAAAAACGTTTTACTCTGCTCAGACTTAAATAGATAACAGTTCAAAAGTTAGAAAGAGGCGTTGTAGTAATGATCCTGCCGATTAATCTGAAGACTGCTTCAACAACTCTCTTCATCATATATCACTTCCTTTTAATATTCACTGTGGTGATTCTTAGAAAAAAGCTGTATTATAACACCAGTTTATATCATATAATTATAAAGATCTTGTTCACAATATTGCTCATAGGATCTTTATTAACATATTTTGTATATGCTGAGTATATCGAAAACAGACCTGACTCACTTTACATAATCTCTATAGCTGAAGCCGTCTTACAGAGAGAGAACCCTTATAACATAAGTATGCCATCGTATTACGGGCCTGTATATAACTTTCTTATAGCACCTGTATATCTCATGCCTAAGAATCATAAGATTGTATCATATGGAGTCCTCATATTATCACTTATGTTCTTAACGTCTTTTCTTGTTGTCAGAAAAATAGGGATGAAAGATCCTATTTTTCTAGCTGTTGTCATAGCATCTGATCCTTTGATACACTATTATGGTATAGCTCTTGCACAAATTGATGATATGTTGATGAGCTTTATGATAATGCTCACTTTATTAATAATGATATATGGATATGAAAAATTTCGTATAATAATGATCGTTGTCTCATCATTTGTTAAACCTGTTGGAGTTTTTCTGCTTATAACATTGTTCAACAAAGGATCTATGGTAAAAATTGTTGTGGCAATTCTTCTCGTATTATCTCTAAATATATTATCATTATATGTGTATGGAGAAAAGTTTTTATATAACGTCTATCTTATACACAGCGGAAGATCTGATGGTCTAACAATATCTTTTCTCCTCGATAATTTTTTCAAAAGATCTTTTCCACAGATCTTTTCTTACACAGCGGTTTTATTAAGTCTGTTATCTCCAATACTTATTAGAGACAAGGATCCTATTAAGATCATTATGAACTCCTTCATCATCTTCTATATATTCACACCATTAGATTTTCCAGAATATCTCATATGGATCACACCTGTTATAATTATAAAAACATTATTAGATAAAGATCTTGCTCTCTCAATATTTTATTCAATGACGGCGTTAATAGGGAGATTATGGCAGGATCTTATTCAATCAACAGGTGATTATTATAGTCTGATAAATTCAGTCCTGATCATATCATATATAACTTTATTAACATGTCTCTATATATCAATAAATAAAGATCATAGAAATAAAAGACAGGAGAGATAAGCCTATGACTTCTTAAGAAGTTTTGATCTTTAGAATAGATTGATACTAGCTTATGTCTGTAGGACACTTCGGATGGATGTATGACTCTTTGTCTAATCCTATTTTCTTAAGAACTTCATTGTTAGATCTTATGTATGTACATATTCTGCAGAAGAATAAATAATCAAAATCTCCTCTTATTATAGAGTCTGAGGCTTCTCTAATCATCCTTATGATCTCTTCAGATCTTGATAATCTACTGATCATTTTAAATCCTCTCTGACCTGTCAAATAATAATTTATTGACGCCTGTGTTATGTTCAGAGCCTTTGCAGCTGACCACTGAGATATGCCGTGTCTCGTGACAAGATCTTTTGCTATTAAAGCTCTGATAGCTGGCATAATATCTTTTATATAGACTTCACAGAAGAGTTTAGACATGTTTACGCCTCCTATCATTCATTATGATAACAGGGTTAATATCTATCTCTTATTTTTATAGTGATCTCATAATCATCTCCTATATTAACTATCTCTACATCTGAGATCCCGATCAATTCTAAAGCCTCTTTAATCATTGAGACACATGTAGGGATGTTAGTATAGATCTTGAGCTGATCATAATTTTTAGAGATGTTTCTCAACTCTCTCACCACTTTGATAAGAGGTTCTGGACAATCTTTATCTCTAAGATCTAATATCTTGATCATAAGAACACCTCTTAGATATCGCTATGATCTGAGGTATCTAAAGATCTTCTCTGATCTTTAGTCTAATCTCTATGTATCTTCCTAAGAGAACAAATGATATCACTGCGGAAGATGCCTCGAAAAAAGTTTGGCCACTTAAGATTCTTAAGGCTGTTAATAATGAGAATATATATGTAGAATATGTGCCTAAGATCACGAGAGCATCCATTCCAGGACTTAAATTAAGAAATGATCTGATCGCTGTCTTTAGAAATCTTGATGAGCCTACGCCTAAGACGATAGTTGATAGAGGAATACCTATGAAAAGATCTTTTAGAAAAGAATCTTTTGATAAAGAAATATTGATCAAGTCTCCAAACATGTAACATATGATCAGTATGATTGTTAGAGGCATACTGATCATTACAGAGATCTTTAGTCTCTCAAGTTCTCTTCTAATAACTCTCTCTCCAACATCCTCAACGACAGCCTCAGATTTTGTCTCAGACACTTCAAATCCTGAGGAGACGATAAGCTCTGTAATTTTCTGAGAAGATGTTGTCAAAGGATTATATATTATTCTGACAAATCTGCCCATAGGATCTATGGTTGAATCTATGACTCCCTCGGCATTAGATAATATTTTATCTAAGATCCTTGTCTCTTCATATGTTAATGATCTTTTGAAATATATATAGATCTCTTCTTTATAAAGATCATAGCCTGCTCTTCTGACAGCCTTCAATATGTCTAAGGCTCTTATCTTAGAAGGATCATATCTAACTCTAAGCTCCTCAGAGACTAGACTTACATCGGCCTCAACACCTATCTTATAAAGACTTCTCTGAATAGCTAATGTACATGATGTACAATGCATTCCAAGAACTTTATAAATCTCTTCTCTCAAAAAATTCTCCTCTAATGATGACTAGGCATTCCCTTTGGGCCATGGATCAGATAGTGTTCAGGGTCTTTCTCAAAAGCTTTTTTACATTCACTGGAGCAGAAATAATATATTTTTCCTTTATAAACAGTTTTATAGGGAGTCTTAGAAGGATCTACGTCCATTCCACAGACAGGATCTTTGGTCATATAACTTACCAATAACATAGTTATTACTGAGATAATAAATGTTTAATATCTAACGAGATATAAATATTGATCTAGTAGCGGCTTCTTAATCTCGGGTTGAAATATTCTTCTAAGGCCATTCCAACTAGCATTACAGAGAGTACTGAGATAGAGATCATTATTCCAGGAGGTATGAACCACCACCAGTATCCTAAGACTACTGCGTATCTAACCATTGCATAATAAAGCATCATCCCCCAGCTTATTGTCGTAGGATCTCCCAGACCTAGAAAACTTAACGACGCCTCTGTAAGCATTGCATATGATGTTCTGTACACAACCTCAGCCACTAATATTGAGGTCACGTTTGGAAGTATATGTCTAAACATTATTCTTGTTGATGATGCTCCTAAAGCTTTCACAGCCTCTATATAAGCTCTCTCTCTGATGCTTAACACTGCAGACCTCACTAGTCTGGCTACGCTTGGCCATGAGGTTAATGCTATAGCAAGTATTATGCCATAGATCATTGGATATTGTGAGGATCTTAAGAGTATCGCGACTAGAAATATTGTGAATAATAATGTGGGGAGTGAAAGCCACATGTCGGTGAATCTCATCAATATATTATCAACAGCTCCTCCGAAGAATCCTGAGAATAATCCTATTAACAATCCTATTAATGTTCCTATGACTGCTGATAGAAATCCTATGAATAAAGATATTCTAGTCCCATAGATCAGCTGACTAAATATGTCGTGGCCAACATCATCTGTGCCCAGAAGATGTTGTGGAGAAGGAGGCTGAAAAGGTGGATAAAATCTTTGATAAGGATCATATGGCGCTATGTAGTTGGCGAATACTGCTATGAAAACTATTATTATAAGCATTATAAATCCTGTCAAAGACAATTTGTTTGATCTTATCACAGTCCAAAGCTCTTTATATGATTCGATTCTCATCATCTATATCTCACCCTAGGATCAAGAAACATATATAGAAAATCGATGACCAGATTGACGATTATCACGCTTAAAGCAAGAATCACTGTGGCTCCTTGTAGAAGCCAGAAGTCTCTCCCATATATAGCTTCAAAAACCAGCCTCCCTGTCCCTGGGTATGAGAATACCGTCTCTGTAAGTATTGCTCCATCAATAAGAAAAGCGTATCTGAGACCTAATACAGTTACTATCGGCAGAAGAGCGTTTTTAGCAACATAATCATATTTCACTTTCTCAGGTGATAGGCCCATAGCCATTGCAACATTAACATAATCTTCTCCTAAGATGTCTACTGCGGTATTTCTCACATACAAGACATATGAAAATACTGATCTGAACACGAGAACTGTGAATGGAAGAGCATAATGATATAGATAATCAGCAAACCACTCCCAAGACCAGCTGAAGCTCATTCCAGGAGAGACTGCGCCAAAGATCGGCGTCCAGCCTAGTCTCACAGAGAATATGTATAGAAAGAGAAGTGCAAGCCAGAAGTATGGGACTGCACTTATTATTATTGAGAAGGTGAGTATTGCAGAACCTATCTTGCTTCTTCTTCTCCACGCGATCTCGATGCCGATTTTATAGGCTAGATAGTTTGATAATGTTATTGCTGGAATAAGTAGTGCAAGCGTGTATGGGAATCTCTCGTTAATAACCTCCATCACAGGCCTTTTATAAATAATTGAGTAGCCGAATTCTCCTTTTAACATCATGTTTGTTATAAAATCTATATATTGTATATACAGAGGCTTGTCAAGACCGAACATAGCTCTGATCTTTTGAATGGTCTCCGGAGAGATCCTTGGATCATTCTCAAGCTCTGCAAGAGGATCTCCCGTGGCTCTCGCCAGAAAGAATACGAGAGTAATTATAAAGAAGAATGTTATGATAGAAAAAATTATTCTTTGAAAAACATATTTTTTCAAGACAGATCCCTTATCTTCTTCTCAACAATAGAAATGCCGCCACTAATATGACAATTACCACAACTATGACTGTCACATATATCAAAGTCTCTGTCGCTCCAGGAGCAGGCAGTATGGTCGCTGAAACCACAGTCTGTGTGAATACTACCGATTGAACTTGTTGTGTTGTGACTGGGAGAGTCTGTGTGAATACTTGTGTGGCCGTCTCTCTCACAGTCTGTGTCACAGCTGGCACTCCTCCTGTCTTCAGCTGTACTCTGAGATACATGATCCTGTTCCAAAGATCATCTACAGGATCTCTGAACCAGTTCTCAAATTTATCAGTTCTATAAGGCTCTATAAGTTTTCTATAATAAAGTGTTATTATAGGAACTTTCTCAGCTATGATCTCTTGGATCTGCCATGCAAGCTTCTTAACCTGCTCAGGATCGAATGTTGCAGTAAGTTGTTCTGTCAAATTGTCTACAACAGGATCTGAGAATCTAACCCAGTTTCCTGCTCCCTGAGGTCTTGAATGGAATCTGAAGTAAAGCCATGATATATACGCGTCAGGACCGCTTCCTAATAGCCATGAGTCTACTTTAGCCTCTCTTATCATAGGCCATACAGCTGTCCAGTCAGCAGCTCTTGGAATGGCCTTGATGCCTCCGCCAGGTATCTTTGCAAGCCAGTCGGCAATCATCTGTGCAACTCTTACTCTCACAATATCATATGATGGCGCATAAATCTCGATCTGGAATTTAGATCCGTTTGGAAGCTCTCTAAAGCCGTCTCCATCAACATCTTTAAAACCTAATTTATCAAGTATCTCAGCAGCTTTCTTAGGATCATAGTAATAAGCATTTTGAACATTAGGATCATACCATTGAGCGTTAGGACCCACAGGAGGGACTACGCCTGGGCTTCCCACTACTCCATAGCCCATCAAAACTTGATTAACAATTGCCTGTCTATCAATTGCGAATGCTAATGCTCTTCTAAACTCTGAGATGTTAAGTGGATAAACAAGATTGTTCAGACCCCAGTGATAGAATGTGTCTGAGACAAATACGTGTATAGAGACGTTAGGTGTTGAAAGCAGCTGTGGAACTGCCTCAGGAGTTACCCATCCGATGTAGGCGTCCACATCTCCTTTCTGTACAGCTAATAAAGCTGCCTGTGCATCTGTTATGAAGACTATTAAAAGCTCGTCTACACATGGCCTGCCGAGCCAATAGTCTTTGTTAGCAACCATTCTAATATATTGGCCAGGAACATATTCAACTAGTTTAAACGGTCCTGAACCAAGCATCTCATCAGGGATCTTAGGACTATATTTTGCTAATGTATCGCCTTTGGAGGCAAACAACGGCTCCCAAATCTTTTTAGGAATAATGTTTGCACCTGCGAGAGCTGTATAAATAAAGCCTGCGTCAGGTCTTTTGAAATATACTTTCACAGTATATCTATCAACAGCCTCAGCATATTTGACACTTGTGAAATAGCTGTAGAGATAAGCCCATGTGGAATTGGCATATGCATTGATCGTGAACGCCACGTCATCAGCGGTGAGCTCAGAGCCGTCCTGCCATTTAACTCCCTCTCTAATTTTTATCGTGAGAGTAAGATGATCTGGTGAATACTCAACTGATTTGGCAAGCTCATAAGTTAACGTCCCATTGATCCATCTGAACAATCTGTCATAGACTGCCTCAAGTATGTATATCTCCCAAGTGCTTCCAGCAGCAATAGTGTTGAGAGTATTAGGCTCAGAAGGAAATGCTATCTTGAGAGTGCCGCCATATCTAGTACATTGAGTAAGCCATTTGTCATATGTCACCGCCTGGATCTGAGCAGATGTTGTCTGCGGCAGATATATAGAGACTGTTGCTAAAGAAATTATCAGTAGAGATAGATAGATTATTGACAGAAAGATCTTTTTATTCATCATAGCTCATCAAGTCCTAAAATTAGAATAGAGAATTTAAAAATTTTCATGATACAACAATTTGTTCTAAGATCATTGTTATTAAAAATAATCGTATGTGAGAACAGATCTTTGTAATCAATTGTTGTTCTTCTAAGATGAAAGAGACTGTGAAATATATATTTATAATTATGTTCTTATTAATTGGACTGAATATTTATGAAGTTTCTTGTGACAGGCGCCTGTGGTCAGATCGGTTCAGAACTTGTTCCAGTGTTAAGACAGAGATATGGTAGATATAATGTTGTCGTCTCTGACATAGACACTACGAGACTTATGACTGTTTTTGATGAGCCTTCTGTAAAGGCTGACGTAACTATCAGAAAAGAGATTGAGAATGTCATAGAGGCTTATGATATTGATGTCATTATTCATCTTGCAGCCATATTATCAGCAAGAGGTGAGGAGAATCCTTCTCTTGCCTGGAAAGTCAATGTCGAGGGTCTATATAATATTCTTGAGATCGCGAGAGAATATGATCTTGACATGGTTTTTATACCAAGTTCTATAGCTGTCTACGGACCTGAGACTCCTGACAACCCAGGGGATATCGCTATAATGCGTCCAAAGACTCTATATGGAATCTCCAAGGTTTTAACTGAGTTGCTTGGAGAATATTATTATATGAAATATGGTTTAGACGTCCGAGGATTGAGACTTCCGGGGGTCATCAGTTGGAAGGCTAAGCCTGGTGGAGGAACAACTGATTATGCTGTAGAAGCTTTTTATCATGCTATTCTCAGAAGAGAATATGTGTTCTGGGTAAGGCCAGACACTAGGCTACCAATGATCTATATGCCTGATGTTTTGAAGGCGTTTATACAGCTTATAGAGGCTGATGATAATAAACTGACAGTCAGATTCTATAATGTTCAGGGCATGAGCTTCTCAGCAAAAGAGCTTGAGGAGGCCATAAGAAAATATATTCCTGATTTCAAAGCATATTATAAGCCGGATCCTCTTAGACAAAAAATAGCTGATTCATGGCCTAAAACAATTGATGACACACGTGCCAGAAGAGACTGGGGATGGAGACCTGAATGGGATCTTGAGAAAATGACTGTTGACATGATTGAGAATTTATCTAAGATGTTGTTAAAACAATAGTTTTAAACAATATTTTTTCTCAACACATATTTTTCATTGGTGAATTTCATGTCAAAATTTGACTGGCTGAGAGAAGAATTGAAAAATCTTCGTGAACAAGGTCTCTACGTGACTATAAGAAGACTACAATCTCAACAAGGGCCTTGGGTGATTGTTGATGGGAAAAAAGTTCTTAACATGTGTTCAAATAATTATCTAGGTCTGGCCTCTCACCCGAGAATTAAAGAGGCTGCTATAAGAGCTATTCTTGATTACGGCGTGGGAGCAGGTGCTGTGAGAACTATTGCTGGGACAATGGAGCTTCACATAATCTTGGAGGAGAAACTTGCGAGATTTAAAAGAAGAGAAGCTGCAATAGTGTTTCAAAGCGGTTATAACGCTAATTTAGGAGCCTTAGGAGCCTTAGGATGGGGTAGAAAAGATCTTATATTTATAAGTGAGGAGCTTAATCATGCAAGCATCATAGATGCCATGAGGCTCGCAGGTTCTCCAAAGCTTATATATAGACATCTTGATATGCAAGATCTTAAGAACAAGCTTGAGGAGGCTAAAGATTATAAGATCAAGGTTATAGTGACTGACGGAGTATTCTCAATGGATGGAGATCTTGCCCCGCTGCCAGAGATTGTTGAGTTGGCCGAGAGATATAACGCCATCGTATATGTTGATGATGCTCATGGAGAAGGCGTGTTAGGAGATCATGGGAGAGGAATAGTTGATTATTATCATCTTCATGGGAGAGTAGATCTTGAGATGGGAACTTTAAGCAAAGCATTCGGAGTGATAGGAGGCTATGTAGCTGGAGATGCAGATGTGATAGAGTTTCTCAGACAGAGAGGAAGACCATTTCTATTCTCAAGCGCTCTTAATCCTCCAGATGTTGCGGCGGCAATTGCCGCAGTAGATATTCTTGAGGAGAGTGATGAGCTAGTGAGAAAACTATGGAGAAACACTGAGATCCTTCAGAAAGGACTTAAAGACGCAGGTTTTGATCTTGGGAACACCAAACATCCTATCACTCCTGTGATGTTATATAATGAGAAACTTGCTCAAGAATTTTCAAAAAGATTATTCGATGAATACAACATATTTGCACAAGCCATAGTATATCCAACAGTTCCCAGAGGAAAAGCTAGAATAAGACTAGAGCCTTCTGCAGCACATTCTGAACAAGATATGAAATATGTGGTGGACGCCTTCGTAGAGCTTGGTAGAAAAACAGGTTTTCTAAAATAATTTTTTAAAATTATTTTTTGATGATGCCTCTCTCTAATCTTTTCTCTCTAAGCATGTTCCAGTATCTCAGATTATATATACATCCAGGGTCTGGAGCAGTAAGATCTTTGAAATAAGCATATGCTCTGGCTCTACATCCTCCACACACATTTTTAAAAGGACATTTCCCACAGAAATCTTTTAACAAAGATCTGTCTCTCAAGATCTTGAATACAGGTGATGCATCCCAGATCTCTCTAAAACTTCTCTCTCTAATATTTCCCACGGGCAGCGGCAGAAACACACACGGTATGACATCTCCATTAGGCTGTATACCAGCATATATTCTTCCAGCACCGCATCCGCCCACGAATTCCGCCACAGCTCTTGTCACAAGGTCTTCTCCAACGTAAAAGTGTGTTGGCGCAATACTTCTTCCACTGCTCATCTGCAATGTGACTCTCCCAAACTGTGGTGCTGTGCTCACGATCAACATTTTTCTCTTCTTCATCTCATCATAGATTTTTCTCATGAAAAACTCTCTCTGAACAGGATCTAGATCTGCATCGATAATATCTACTCCTCTCCCCACAGGAACAAAGTTGAAGAAGACTACTCTTTTAACTCCTATGCTCTCAGCAAGATCAAGAATATCATCAACTTCACTAAGATTGTATTTTGTTATAGTTACTGCCATAGCATGATCCACATCTAGTTTAACAATATTTTCAAGAGCTTTAACAGCCTTCTCCCAAGAGCCTCTGACCCCTCTAAATTCATCATGTTTATGTGGATATGCGCTGTCAACAGAAACCTCTATATATCTCAGACCTGCTTTAATAGATCTCATAAGAAAATCTCTGTCAGCAAACATCCAGCCGTTTGTCGCTACAGCGGCATGAATCCCTCTGTCAGATAGTGCCTTTACAATCTGTAGAAAATGAGGATGTATAGTAGGCTCTCCACCACTCAAAGCTACCGAGGCCACGCCTGCTTTATCAAGTTGATCAACTAATTTCAATTTTTCTTCTAATGTAAGCTCGTCTGGAAGAGGCTTGTCAGCTCTCTGATAACAATGTTTACATCTCAGATTACACATGTTTGTGAAGTTCCAGACGATCAGAAATGGTGATGGAAGCTTCTGAGGAACAGTCACGCCGTATCTGGCGATCCCTTCGAAGACTAATGCCACTCCTCTTCTCAACGCAGGATCTTTTAATAATATTCTTACAGACCCCTCATCACCTCCTATGATTCTGAGGCCGAATCTCATGAGTATCTCAAAACTTTCTCCTAAAAATCTCATCATAAGTGGACAGCTGACGACTTCTCTAGCAAAAAATGCTAAGGCATGATATAACATTGATTGCTCAACTATTTTATCATCAGAATATCTACATGAGATCCTCTTTAGATAAGTCTTCATGTAAGCTCTTATAACAGGATTTCCAAGAACATATCTTAAGACGGTCAATAATGCTCCGGTGCTCTCTCTCTTTCCACTCATAGACTTCACCTCACAACTTTTTTGATCGCTTCAAATAAAAATCTTGCAGCCTCTTTAGCAAGTAATGGCGCAAGATCTTTTATTCTTCCACGTCTGATCTCTCGTAATATAAATGATGTTCTTAGATAAAATCTTCTATAAGCCTCGACAAGCATCTTCTCAAGCTGTTCGGCGGTGAAATAAAATCCTCTCATAACAGGTCTGAGAGTTGTATAATGCTCCCAGTTTCTGTCAACAATAAGATCATGTTGTAAAGCATATTCATATAACGGGGTCCCTGGATAAGGCGTTAAAACAGTAAACTGTGCATAATCAGGGTCAAGTTTTATGGCGAAATCAATAGTTTTTCTCATGTCATCAATAGTCTCCCATGGAAATCCGAGAATAAAACTTCCACTTGCAAAACCTTTCAACTCTTTAACCCATTGAAATACTTTCACAGCCTGTTCTATAGTGATCTTTTTACCTATCTTGTCTAAAGTCTCTTGAGAAGCTGATTCAACTCCGAAATATATTGCAGAACATCCGTTCTCATATAAAAGTTTTAACATCTCTTTATCAACATGATCAACTCTTGAACCACAGGCAAAAGTTATGTCTAGTCTTCTCTCTCTAAATTCTTTAATAAGATCATATATGAATCTTCTGTTTATAGTGAGCTCATCATCTGTGAAAACAATCGTCTTGATATTATATTTATTAACGATCTCTTCAATCTCGTCAGCAACATTTCTAGCAGATCTTATTCTGATCCTTCTGCCCCAGAAATATGATGTTATACAATAGATACATCCATATGGACATCCTCTGCTGGCCATCACATGAGCGATCTTAATAGGCTTGTTAAACAATGTGTATCTATCCATAGGCAGAAGATGTCTAGCTGGTCTAGGCAGCTCATCTAGATTCATTATAAGAGGTCTTGGAGGCGTGGCGACAATTCTCCCATCTCTATCTCTGAAAGCTATTCCATGAACATTTTTTAATCTTTCACTTTTCAAATCTTCTTTCTCAAATAAATCTGCAAGCTCAAGCATAGTATATTCTCCTTCAAATCTTACAACGATATCAGCACCTTCATTAATAGCCTCCTCATACATATATGTAGGATGTACACCACCTACTACAATAGGAGTATCAGGATACAGGCTTTTTAATAACTTGATCGTCTTATAACCTCTTGGAGCGAGAGGAGTCTGTAGAGAAATTCCTATGATATCCGGCTTCCACTCTTTAACTTCTGAGATAAAACTCTCAGTGTCAAGCTCTAGAGTAGGTGAGTCAATAATCTTAACCTTATGACCTTTCTCCTCAAGAACAGAAGCAATAATAGCAAGACCTAGAGGAGGAGCTTTCATGCCAGTAATCTTATAAATCTCAAGATCATGTGTATCAGGAGGTAGAGCAAGTAGAACTCTAGTCATCTGTTATCTCACATATCTATAATTGGATATATGAGAATATAATAAAGATTTGATTATCATGATCTAGGAATATATATATTTAAAATGATTAAATATTTCTAATCTTTATAGTCTTGATCTCATAGGGATCAAATGTTATAAGATCTTTTCTCTCGCCTTTAAGCTCCAATAGATCTAGCTCTTCGCCCTCTAGTCTCAGGCTGGTTCTTCTGCCGTATGTCTCCCAAAGTCTCATCACATAGTCTTCGCTATCTTCAGAGATTTTTATAGTCTCCAACAATATGTTGGGATGATCTATTTTTATAAATCTTTTGTTGACATAAGCTCCTTTGATGCTTTTTAAAGGTCTGTGATATTCTAATGATTTTCGGGGTATCTCAGCCTCTCTCCAGCCTCCTTTATGTGGGTAGAGTGCAAACTCAATGTCGATCTCTCCATGATCTAAATGTGGATTCGGGAATATGGGCGTCTTAAGAAGTGTTATACCGACGATTCTTTTATTAATGTTATGTCCTGATCTTCCTTTATTAATAATTGCAAGACCATAATCAGTTGTGTATATGTCAAGCCATCTCCATACTGGAAACTCAAATTTTGCTTCGTCCCACGGATTTTGAGGAGCAACACTTCTTCTGATAACCCCATAAGGTATCTCAGCCTCGGCTCCAATAGGATCGAAGTTTAGCTCAAATAATTCTTTGAACAAGACGAATCTGTCTGCCACAAAACCTTTTATTCTAAAATCTATTCTTCTACTATCTCTCCAGAGACAGATCTTTTCTCTCAAAACTGTCTTTCTATATACGTATTCTCTCTCTATACATGCTCTCAGAGGACCTTTCTCAACTAGTCTAATCTTAACAGGCTTAAGCTCTCTACAAGATCTTATGTACCAAGGATCTATGTCCCAGCCATCCCACTCAGCCGGGATGTCTCTACATGCGATTACAAAAGATCTTTTCACAACATCAATGTTGTTCTCAAGATCTTTTATATAACCATCTTTATAAAACTCTATTAAGCCATTACTAATCTTCTGATCATCGCCTTGAAGAGGATCTGCAGGAGCTCCCTCGCCAATCTCAAAACTCGTTATACTCATAGCAGGAGCATTTATAAGAGAATATACCTCTCCATCAATAATCTGTTGTACAGCTCCTTTGACAGCTCCTTTCACCACATCTCTTCTATCCCATGGGAGAGTATTGACCACATTAAGATACTCTCCTTCTCCCGATATTCTTCTGAGAACCTCATTAATTTTCTCATCAACTTCTTTATCAAGTCTCTCAAGTCTATCTATATAATATTTATATGCCTCGTTGACAAGTGTTGCTGACGCGATATCGTGAAACTCAGCCTCCAACAGTATCTCCCAAAGATCTTTGTAACTCCTCTTTTCACCAGCTATGAAAGATATTATCTCAAGATCTTTAAGCTTCTCTTCTAACATTCTTATAAGCTTTTTAATCTTATGACCAGTTGAATATGTTCCTCGATGAATCTCTAGATAAAGCTCTCCTCTCCATCTAGGCAACTCATGATCTCTCACGATCTTATAATACTCATAAGGATCTGCGAGAACGATCTTTGGCATCCCAGGGGCTTGTGAATAGATTCTAAGCCTCTCCATCATTATCCACGTGGGTCCTCCGCCGCCGTCTCCAAATCCAAATGCTATAAAAGCAGGAGTATCTGGCGAAGTATGATCTTTCCATGCACCCATGATCTGTTGAGGTGAAAGATTGCTTCCATATGTTGCATAGTTTACAGTGATAATCTCTGTCCCATCTACGCCCTCCCATATAAATAATGAGTATGGGAATCTATTCTGTTTATTCCAGTATAGTTTGTGTGTGAAAAATATTTTGATCCCTGATTTTCTAAGGATCTGTGGTAAAGATCCTGTGTAGCCAAATGAGTCTGGCAGCCAGCCGACCTCAGTTATTCTCCCGATCTCTTTCAGAAGAAGTCTCTGACCATATAAAAACTGTCTCACAAGAGATTCTCCGCCTATTATATTTGTGTCGCTCTCAACCCACATTCCTCCCACAGGTATTATAATCTCTTTTTTGATTGCTTCAAGAACCTTCTTATAAAGCTCTGGATCTTCTTCTCTAAGCCATTTAAGATATAACATGTTTGATACCACAAATTTCATAGGATATCTCTTAGATAGAGTGAGAACATTTTCTAATGTTCTTATAACCTTTTGTTTTGTCACATCAGGAGGCCACAGCCACGAGACGTCTATATGTGCATGTCCCACAGCATAGATCATTCCTATAGACCCTTCCAGCTCTCTATATATATTCTCCAGCTCCCTATGGAGAAGATCTAATGCGCTTCTACTCATCTCAGCCAGCTTCTTAGGATCCATAGGCATTATATCTGGGTCCAGCTTAATATCATAATATTTCACAGATGATATGTAGAAAGGAGGTCTGGAGATACTGTATAGTGAGGATGCTTTCAACTGCCATTCTGTGACCCCCTCAATATCGATCTGATCCAAGGCCTTGTTAAGAACATAGATGAGCCTCTCATCTCTAGTGTATCCAGCAAGATCTGTCAGAAGATTCGCCTCAATAACAAATCTAAAGCTCCAAGGCTCTTTAACATAAAGATATAGACCATTGAAATTAAAAAGCTTCTCTCCAAAAGGGCCTACCACGGCTGGTCTCAATATTATCTTTTTCAAACCTTTAGAAGATATAGGTATAAATCTGTTCTCATGACCTCCCTCAGGCGTTTTAAAAACTGCATGTATCTCATCATCTATATATAAAGTTCCTTCACCAACTAGATCAACAAATATATATCCATCTCCCTCATCAAAGAAGAGCTCGCCACATAAAACATTCATCTGATCATGACATTTATTTAAGACTATCTCAGAGAATCTTAATGTGGATGCAGTCTCTATATAAAAAAGCTCTGTTTTAATGCCTTCTAGTGTTCTCATATTATTCAATTTTATACCCATTATTTTTCATAGTATAATCTTATAACAATTAATTACGTATAGTTATAAAATAGTCTAAACAAATATTTTATAAGAAAACTATTTAAAAAGGATGTACAACATAATATCTTTAGAAGATCCTGATATATGTCTCGTAATATTCTATCCATTTAGAGAGGAGAATAGAGAGATTTGTAAAGAGAGAATCAGAGAACTGAAAGATCTAGGTGTCACAGGCGTTATAAACTATGGTCCTGTCTCAATAGGAAAATTCAAAGTTCTCGGTAAAGGTCATGCGGCTATAGTCTCTCTCGCAGCTCACAAATCTATGGGTGTAGTAGCTTTAAAAATCAGAAGATCTGACTCTAAGAGAGATTCTCTAGAGAATGAGGCTTTTATCTTGAAAATATTATCAGAGACAGGCTATGTACCAAAGCTTTTCTTATATTCAAAAAATTTTATAGTAAGAGAATTTATAGAGGGATTATTATTAAAAGATTTCCTAGAGAAATATCGTGATAATCATCAGATGATAAGAGATTTAGCAGAGAATCTTGTGAGATCAGCTTGGAAGATAGATTCTTTTAATGTTGATATTGAAGAGATTTCCAGACCTGACAAACAGATCATTATTAAAAATAATGATCTTTTGAAGATATATTATATAGATCTTGAGAGCGCGAAAACAAATGATCATCCGGCTAATCTAAATAGGATCATAAGTTTTTTAATAAGCAATAAATTGATGAGAGAAGCTCTAAATATAGATGAGAATATTGTTAATATCTTGTTATCTTATCTGAGAGATTATAGAAGAGGAGATCATGTTATTAGAGAGAGAATCCTTATAAAGATTATAGAAACATTATTTAGAAAACGACACGTTTAAAAGATCTTTTGTATATTTATATGTTCTATTAAAGACAGGAAGATCATTAAAAAATTTTAAATTCTCAAAAGTTTATCTAAGGTTTTTGGGATAGATTGAGAGGCATATCTCAACAAAAGATTGATAAAAAGATTCTTACAGTAATATCAGTGACCACATTAATTAATTTCATGGCTGGATATAATGCGAGACTTGCAGTAGTAGGTATACCTACTATTGCACATGATCTTAATGCTGACATATGGAGTATGACATGGATTATTCAAGGCTATATGCTTGGATCAACTTTTGTACAACTGATCGTGGGCAGACTATCTGATCTTTTTGGTAGAGTGAGAATGTTTAATCTTGGCATACTTATATTCACTATAGGAGCATTAGCCTCAGGCATAAGCTCTGTGCCGTATATACTTGCGTTATCAAGAATTCTACAAGGTCTCGGCGGAGCATTTCTAATGAGTCTCTCAGTAACTATATTAACAGATAATATTCCTTCCAACATGTTGGGAAGATGGCTGGGCATCAATCAGATCACTTGGAGAGCTGGCGCAATTATTGGATTGACTATGAGCGGTTTCATAATTGATTATCTAGGTTGGAGATGGATATTTCTATCTCAGATCCCTATAGGATTAATTGCATTATATTGGAGCATGAGATCTTTGAAAGAAATTTATAAACCAGTTGAGAAGCCTAAGATAGATTTCCAAGGTTTCGCATTATTCAGCGTCTCAATCACTCTATTATTAATCTCATTAACGTTAACAGGATATGGATACGAGATCTACTCAAGAGAATTATTGATAACCTCATTAATATTATTTGTATTATTCGTGATCTGGGAGATCAAGACTACATCTCCAGCCTTGGATCTTAAGATATTTAAAATATGGCAGTTCACAGGAGGAATAATAGCACAGCTTTTATATTCAATAGGGTTTGGAGCTTCGCTGACTCTTTTGGCAATATATCTTCAAAGCGTGAAAGGTTTCGACCCTTCTATCACAGGAATTCTGTTAACACCATATGAGGTCACATTTATGATCTTTGGAGTTATAGGAGGATGGTTATCAGATAAAATAGGTTTTGCCCCTGTGACCATCATGGGGCTTACATTATCTTCATTAGGATTATACATGTTCAGCAGATTATCAACATTGATGACATTAATCATAAGCGAATTAATATTTGGAATAGGAACAGGACTTTTCGTTTCTCCAAACACTAGTTCTATAATGACTTCAGTTCCTCCACAGAGAAGAGGTGTGGCATCATCTCTAAGAACATTATCATTTAACATAGGATTCATATTAAGTCTTAATCTATCGATATTATCAATGACATATTATATTCCATATAAAATTGCCTCACAACTTATCACATTAGGAGAAGCATTAGGATCTCATTCTCAGAATATTGCTGTAGAATTAGAAAAACTTGATTCTGCTATAAAACATTCTTTTCTTATACAGTCAATTGTCATGGCTCTTGGGATACCTTTTAGTATAACAAGAATAAAAAGATCTTTTCATAAATAATTTCTTAAGACATATTAAATAGATCTATATATTGATTAATAGTTATTTATGAATAAGTAAATGATTAACTGGTGTTAATATTATGAGTAGAAAAATATTGTCTAAAGAAGATCTTGATAAAATGATCCTTAGAATTATACAAGATAACCCAAAAATATCTCTCGGAGAATTAAGTAGAGAATTAGGTGTTCCCAAAGCGACAGTATATTATAGACTTAAGAATCTTGAGTCTTTAGGATATATAAAAGGATACAGAGCTATTTTAAATGCTGAGAAACTAGGTTTTGAATATCATACTATAACTCTTGTCAGAGGAAGATATGGAAAAGATTATCATGAGATCCTTGGAGAATTTCTTTCGACACTGCCATATGTTCAGAGCGTCTATTATGTTCTTGGAGACATAGATTTTGTTGTGATTGCTAAAAGTCCTAACAGAGAAGAATTTATGAAACTATTGAATCAGATGATCTCTAATCCTTATATTGAGAGAACCTCCACAATGGTTGCAATAAAAATTTATAAAGAGGATCCTAAGTTATTCATATGATCATTTTAATAGGCCGAGGTCTCTCAGACCTGCAAGTATCAAGCTGACAGCTATTGAAGCTATTATCAGAGACATAAATTTTCCAAGACCTTGTAAAGTTGATGATCCAAGGTATTTGAAGAGCTTAGGCGAATATCTTAGCAATGGATAGGTGGCTATCAACGCGATATATGCTCCTAATAATGTTGTTAAAGAGCCGTATAGTCTTGAATATACTATTAAAGTGCTCATAGTTCCTGGACCAACTATCAATGGAGTTGCTATTGGAACAACAGCATAATCACCGGCATAGACTTGCTCAGGTTTGTGCCCTGTGATCAACATATCAATTGCTACAGCCATGAGAAGCACTCCGCCAGCTATTCTTAGAGAAACAATGTCTATACTGAAAAGCTTTAGAACATACTCTCCAGCTAATGAGAATAATGTTAATAATATGAAGATGACGATGACAGCTTTTTTAACAATCTCACTAGTGATCTTGTCAATCTCCTCCTCACTTCTTTTCACAGAGTTTATATAGCTTACTAATGTAGGTATTGCGGCAGGAGGATCCATTATAGCAAATATTGATACTGCCACAGGTATCAAGACCTGTAGTATATAGTTGATAAGCTCCATTATTCATCCGAATAAAATTAGACAAAACTTATATATGAGCTATACATAGATCATTAAATAACATCTCAGCTAATATATATCAAGATCTTTTGAATGTCTGATTATATAGAATAACGGCTTAAATATTCTCTGCTTGAATAAGAAGTTTTCAGTTGTAGAGACATCTTTATCTTATTAAATTAAATTGAAAAAGAGAGTCCCTGTGATCACAATCGAAGTATATGATCAGAAGTAGCTAATCAGAAATAATATCAATAGGATCCATGCTGAGGAAACAGGCTGTGTTAAAAGTCTCGCGAGAGCTTCTCAAGATCTTGTTTCTAAATCTGAGAAGAGAGATAAGATGTGGTTGCCCGTGCTCATCAACTGGGTTATTTTTGTTGTTTGGGTTATCTTGGATATTATGAGCACGGGCTTCCCCCTCAACACCCACTCATTTTTCGTGGGGTCATGGGAGGCTTCATAGACGGGCACCACTTGGCCCGCCTCGTGGGTTATGAGCATAATTCTCCCGCCACTGATGGCTACCATGCCGTCATTGTGGCGGGAGAATAGGTTGAGGCACGCGACATAGTGGGCGTTGAGTGTGAAGCCGCATTTTCCGCATCTAAAGGTTTCTCTATCCACTCTATTCCTCTTGTCACTATATCTGCATATTGGGCATGTTATTGATGTCCCCCTGGCATCAACTTCTTCTACGGTCAATTTCCTCTCGACAAGCTCTGTGTCTAGGTATGTGGAGAACTTCCTATATGGAAAAGTCTCCAGCCTATAATTTAATTTTTTGTTTTTGCTCTTCCTCTTCCTCCTCCCGTTATTCCTCAAGTCTCTCAGTCCCTCTCTAACTAGATTTGCGTCAAAGTTCTCAGCCACTTCTCCGAGGGTGTGAGTCGTTTTCTTCAACCTATCCTCCACCTTATTCCTCTCTCCAGCACCATATTTAGCTAAGAGCCTATTCCTAACATATGGATCATCAACTTTTTTCTGAATACCTCTCCTAATGTTTCTGTAACTAATCCTTATCCTGGATACATTGTATCTAATTGAAAACAGTGTAGCAAACCCCCTATCGAAATCTATGAGCAAGGCGGCTACAGAGTCCTCGTTCACATCTATATAGAACTTATTCCTAGCCAGCCTAGTCTCAACATCCTTTACAATAGTTAAGAGAAGATATATCTCACCACCATCAAACAAGAGCTTTGAGTTTCCAATCCTAGCACCCCACAACTGATTCAATGCATAGTTGTACATGAGCATGATGAATCTAATGCTCTGCCTAGAGCCTCTGGAGACCCTAAATACATATATATGGCCGTTTTGCTCGATTCTGAAGGTGTCAATATGTAGATCAACTACCCTGAGCTCATTAACCGTTGGTTGAGATGGTTTTCCCCTTAATTTCCCCCTCTCCCATCTCCTGAGAAGCCTTCTATAGCTCTTATACATAGCCAAAGCCCTCTTGTACGCTTCTTCAACGAATTTGTTGTGTATATGTGGATACTTCTCTCTAAGAACTCTGTAGCATAGATCGTGAGTTCTCTTCCTACTCCTAGCATCACTAGCCATGATTATCTGTAATGCGTCTTTGACAAGCACTCTATATTCTTTAAAAAGCTTCACAACCTCTGCCTTATCTCTCTTTGTTAATGGTATTAGCTTAAGCTTCAGTGTCTTCCTTATCTCCATATATGATCTCCTCGACTAGTTTTTTATTTTCTTAAACCTCTGAGAACGCTTGCCGTAGATTCTGGCTGCGAAGGAAGTGATTATTGACACGAAGTCTTCTATCAACTCCTCCTCATAACTCTTCTCACTCTCTTCAACAACCTCAACCCTAGCACCGTGGGACTCAAAGAATCTCTTGAGATACTCGAATCCAAACCTCGTTAATCTATCTCTGAACTCAACCACGACGACATCAATCTGTTTTCTAATAACCATGTCAAAGATCTTCCACAACCCGCTCCTCTCCTCATTCAACCCGCTGGCGATGTCTGTTACAACATCAACTACTCTATATCCCTTAGCAGAGCAGTAGCTCCTCAATCTCTCGACTTGTCTGTCTAAGTTACCCTCTCTCCTTGCTTATCAGAGGAGACCCTGGCATAGATGACGGCTCTAATCTCCCCGGGCTGAACCCCGTGGAGAAATCTCTTAACCTCACTCTCAGGAATCATCCAGAGCTTCCCAACTCTAACGGCCCTAATGTTGCCTTGCTTAATTCACTTCTTAACAGCACTAACGCTAACATTGAGGATCTCGGCGACCTCGCTAGTCCTATAGAGTCTCTCACTCATATCTATGCCTCTAGTGATTCTCAGTATCTATAGTAGCTAAAGAGTTTATAAGCTTATCGCTAACTCAACAGTCTAGAAAAATGTTGGAGATAGCTAGAGAATTTTTATTCTCTATTTTAATGAGTGATCTGTTGGAAAAAATAAATTTAAGAATCAAATGATTAGTCTATAAATTTCTTATAGATCTTTCGAAAGCCTCCAGTATCTTGTCAAGCTTTTCATATTCGATTACAAGCGGAGGCTGAATTCTTATGACATTGCCATATACTCCTCCTATCCCCACGAGAACTCCTTCATCAAACATTTTTCTCATAATCTTCTTAGCCTCTTCTCTGGCAGGCGTCTTTGAAGAGTCTTTAACAAGCTCTACACCTATCATAAGACCTTTTCCTCTAACATCTCCAATGATCTTATATCTGTCTTTAAGCTCGTGAAGTCTCTTCATTACGTAAGCTCCTTTCTCTTCTGCTTTTTTATGAAGCTCTTCTCTTAATATGATCTCTATGTTTCTTATCGCCGCCGCTGCTGAGACAGGGTTTCCGCCGAATGTTGAGAAATGATCTCCAGGCTCAAATGCTGAAGCAATCTCTTCACTAGTCGTACAAGCTCCCAGCGGAAGTCCTCCTCCTAATGCTTTTGCCATAGTCATTATGTCAGGCTCAACATCATAATGTTCTACTCCAAACATTTTTCCTGTTCTTCCAAAGCCTGTCTGAACCTCATCTACTATTAAAAGACCTCCGTATCTATCTAAGATCTCTTCTCGAAAGATTTTCAAATAATTCTTTGGAAGAGGGATTATGCCTGGCTCACCTATCACAGGCTCTACAATGAATCCTGATATTTGACTTGTTGATGCCTCTCTTATAATGTCTCTGGCAAGCTCAACATATATTTTTCCACACTCCTCTTCATCATCAACTTTGAAAGGCGCTCTATAACAATATGGTGCTGGAACAAAGATCACTCCAGACAACAGAGGCCCCATGCCTCTTTTTCTACCTCCTTGACCAGTTATGCTCAGCGTGCCTAATGTTCTGCCGTGAAATGATGGTGTGAGAGCGATTATCTCATGTCTTCTAGTGTATTTTCTGGCTAGTTTAATAGCACATTCATTAGCCTCAGCACCGCTGTTTCCAAAAAATGTCTTGGTAAGTCTTTTCGAAGGCATTATCTGTGCAAGTCTCTTAGCAAGCTCTACTAGGATGGGGACGTAATAGTAATATGATGAGACATGCATATATTTTCTAGCCTGTTCTATTACTGCTGAGATTATCTCATCTCTACAGTGACCTATGTTCATAACAGATATGCCTGAGAAAGCATCTATAAACTCTCTGCCATCAATATCTTTTATAACAGATCCTTTTGCCTCTGCAATTACCAGTGGCGTCACTTCATCTACTATATTAAGGATCAGATATTTATGAGCGTCTCTAATGATATCTTCTCTCAACATGCTGATCATCTTCATCTACTATTAATAATTATACAGATAATAATCTAATAACAAGATCAGTTGTACAATGATTATAATAATCTTTTTGCTATTTATATATCGTCTAAAATATTTTATTCTCTGAGGCGGTCTCATGAGAGAGAATTTATTTGATAAATTAAATGAGATGAGAGACTACTATGGTTATCTACCGAATTTCATAGGAAACAGATATGTTGAGGCTGAGACAGATAGATATTTAGACTCATATGATCCTGGGAGAGGAGAGGTTATTGCTAAAGTCCCTGTATCATCTTCAAAAGATGTTGAAGAGGCAGTCTCTCAAGCTGTTAGTGCGTTTGAGAAATGGTCTAGACTGCCTATATACGACAGACTTCAACATTTGATCAGACTGAAGGTTCTTGTTGAAGAGAGGAGAGATTTCTTCGCAAGATTATTATCACAAAGCGTTGGCAAAACTCTTAGAGAGGCTAGAGGAGAGATTTTCAGAGCTATTCAAGCAATAGATTCTGCATTAGGGTCTCCCCATCTATTTGCTATGACAAGAAAGATCATGAATATCGCGAGGACAGAGCCTGAGATCGATATGGAGGTTGTTCGTGAGCCTCTCGGAGTTTTTCTCATAATATCTCCATTCAATTTCCCAATAATGATCCCTATGTGGTTTATCCCATGGGCAGTGACTTTAGGAAACACTGTCATAGTAAAACCCAGCGAGCAAGATCCTACGCCGTTGATAGCTTTCGTAAGAATGTTTAGAGAGGCGGGATATCCCGAGGGAGTTGTAAACCTGGTCAATGGAGACGGATCTACAGGAAGAATGCTTTTGACACATAAAGACGTGGTAGGGGTAGCCTTCGTAGGATCCACAGCAGTTGGAGAGAAAATATATGCAGAAGCTGCGGCATATGGTAAAAGAGCTCTTGCACAAACAAGCGCAAAAAACCCTGTCGTCATGATGCCGGACGCATCTTCTGAACAGTCTATAGAAAATATCGTCGGAGGATTCTTTGATATGGCTGGGCAGAGATGTCTAGCTCCAGGACTTTTAATACTTGTGGGAGAGGCTTATGAGAAGTTTCTAAACAGGATCATTGATAAAGTTAAGAAGATTAGAGTAGGATATCAGCTGAGTGAGGAAGTCGACATGGGTCCTCTGATATCTGAGACTGCGAGAAAAAGGATCATAAGTATGATTAATGAGGCTCTAGAATCAGGATCTAAAGTATATTTAGATGGAAGAGAACATGCTCCCCCAAAAGGATTTGAGAAAGGATTTTATCTAGGCCCGACAATTATTGAGACATCGCCAGACTCTAAGATAGCTCATGAAGAGATCTTCGGCCCTGTGATGCCTATTGTGAAGGCTAAAGATTTTGAAGAGGCCGTTCAAATTGCTAACACAAGAAAATATGGAAACACAGCTGTGATATTCACATCATCAGGAAAATATGCACGAGAGTTCGCTAGAAGAGTTAATGTTGGAAATGTAGGGATAAATGTGGCTGTGGCACAACCAGATCAGTTCTTCCCATTTCCTGGTAGAAAAAAGAGTTTCTTCGGAGTATTACACGGCCAGGTAGACGCTATAGACTTCTTCACAGATAGAAAAGTTATTATTCAGAGATGGTGGTGAAAAAATTATTTTTTCATCAAGCCCTGTCTTCAAGTCAAGATCATATTCTTCTAAGTTTCGGATTAAACAGTTCTTCTAATGAGAATCCTATCAATACAAAACCGAAGATCAGCAGAACTATGAATATTCCTGGTGGAACAAAATACCACCAACATCCGCTTGACAACGCTCCAGATGCAAATGCGTAATGAAGGATCATTCCCCAGCTGAGGTCATTGACATCTCCTACGCCGAGAAAGACCATTGCTGCATGAGAGAATATAGCGTTTGAAGCTGATAACGCCATATTAGCGTATATCACTGATGTAGTGTTTGGAAGAATATGTCTGAATATGATCCTTTTGTCGCTTCCTCCCAGAGCTTTTATAGCCTCGACGTATGGCCATTCTTTAATTGATAAAACCATTGATCTTACTACTCTAGCTGTAGGGCTCCAGCTTAATATTCCTATGACTATGATGACGTTCATTAATGAAGAGCCTAGTATAGATCCTATTATTATCATAAGTATGATAGGCGGGACAACCAGAAAGAAATCTGTGATCCTCATTAGGATCTCGTCTAAAAGACCTCCATAGTATCCACTCACAAGACCTATCAGACTTCCGATAAACACAGCTATTAATGCTGCTGAGAAGCCTACTAACAGAGATATTCTAGCACCATAGACATTTAATGAAAAAAGATCTTGACCCACCTCGTTTGTGCCAAACCAATGTTGAAAACTTGGAGGCTCTAGATAAGCAGATGGATCTGTCTGTTCAGGACTGTATCTAGATATAAAAGGCGCCAGCAATGCGATTGTAATAAAGAATAGAACTATGAATAGTCCTGCTACACCTAATCTATTGTTTTTATATATGATCCATAGCTCACGAATATCTTTAAAAAACTTTTTCACACTAGAGCCGAGTATCAACCATATCTCACCCTAGGATCTAGAAGTCCGTATAGAAGATCTGCGATTAGATTTGCGATCACAACAGATATAGTTATGAATAAAAAGGCTCCCTGAAGAATAGGATAATCTCTGTTTAGAATAGCATCATAAATAAGTCTTCCAACACCAGGCCATGAGAAAACTGTCTCAGTCAATACAGCGCCTGCAACCACAAGCCCTAGATTAATTGCTATGATACTTATAGTGGGCAACATAGCATTTCTAAGAGCATAATCTCTCAAAATCTTTGTTTGAGAAAGACCTTTTGCAATAGCAACTGTCACATAATCTTCTGTCAACACATCGATTAACGTGTTTCTCATTATAATCATGAACTCGCCAAACATGACAAGAGTTAAAGTTATGAAGGGCAGAATAAAATGTCTAAGAAAATCTATCAAAAGATCTGTCCATGAGCTATATACAGCTCCGTATGTCAACATTCCTGAGACAGGAAGATGAAGATAATATATTGATAATAATATAAATATGCCTCCCAGCCAGAATGTTGGCAGAGAATATAATGACATGCCTATTAACAATATCGAGACATCTGTCTTCGAACCTCTTCTCCAAGCAGATATAAGCCCGGCCACAATGCCTAGAGCTATTGCTGCCAGAGTAGATGGGAGAACAAGGATCAGCGAGTTGATCATTCTAGGCATCAATACTGATGTAACAGGCTGTCTGTAGAAGAATGAGAGACCTAGATTACCTTGAAAAACATTTATAAGATAAATAAAATATTGATCTATAAGAGGCTTGTCCAAGCCGAACTGAGCTTCTAAAGCTCTGATCTGTTCGTCAGTCAAACGAGGATTTCTAAATAAAAGTTCAATAGGATTCCCAGGTAGGATTCGAAAAATAAAAAAATTTATAGTTAATATAGCAAATACTGCTATGATCGCCCCTAAGAATCTTCTCACAACATATCTTGAATATCTTGAAGACATTTTACGAAGCCTTTCCTCTTCTAGTTGTCGCCCATATAACTAGTCCTATCACAATTATTACTATTATTATTATAGCAATAATCAGTGATGTCCCTACTGAGATGCCTGGTGGAGCAGCTGTTGCTGTTGTTGTAGTTGTCGCTACCTGTGTAGCAGATGTCGAGATAATAGGAGTCGCAGAGACTGAGACAGGAGTTGTTGCTGTGAAAGATGTCGTCGTAGTTAATCCCGTTGTAGTAGTCGTCGTAGCCGGCGCTGATGTTGTTGGAGACACTATCTTTATCTTCAGAAAAACTGTCCAGTCATATCCTCCGAAAGGTCCTCCCGGCCAGTCCAAGTCGAAACCTGTGATCCTATTCTTGTTATATGCCTGAGGTGCTGTCACTTGATAAAGCGGTAGATACGGAAGATCTCTGTATAACATTTCTTGCATCTTCCACGCGATCTCTTTTACTGTATCAAGATCTTTAGCCTCTAACATCTGTTGATAAAGACTGTCATACTCAGGATTCACATAACCGCTGTCAGAAGTTCCCATAATAACCTGATTCGATAGAAATACAGATAATATCGTCGGGTCTCCAGGAGCGACAAACCAGTCCCATATGTCTATGTCGTGTCCAAGCGTGGTCTTGTTATCTACTTTAGTCCATATTATAGATGCCATGCTTCCAGTGTCCATGGCTTTGACATCTGCTGAAACACCTATCTGAGACCACCATAGGGCTATCTGTTGTCCTACTCTGACAAGCTCGGGCATGTTGCTTGGGACAAGAATCGTGTATTTCATAGGTGTTCCATTCGGTGAGACTCTTATGCCGTCAGGCCCTCTCTTATAGCCTGCCTGATCAAGAAGTTGATTAGCTAATGTAAGATTAAACTCATAAGGTTTCAGATTAGGATCATAGAATATGTTTGTTGTAGGCATGACAGTTGCCAGAGGCTGAGCATATCCATGCCATGCAAGTTCTGCCAGATAGCTTACGTTGACAGCATGTGCCAAGGCTCTTCTAACCACAGGATCTCTGAGAGTAGGATTGCCCTTCCCCTCGGGATACATGTTGAAGGCCATATAGAAGTAGAGGACTGGACGTACTTTAAAGACTGCGAACCTAGGATCATTCATAAGATCGTTTACAACAGCAACAGGCACATAAGGTCCTACAGCATCAATATCACCAGCTCTAAGAGCATTTGACGCAGAAGTCACATCAGAATAGAAAACTATCATTATCTTATCAACATTAGGAATCCAATCTCTTCTGAAGAACGACGGATTCTTCTGAAGAAGAATATACTGACCTTCTTTATAATCAACTACTTTAAAAGGTCCTGAGCCTATAGGAGGATAATCTGGATATGTAGATGGGTCAGACACCTTCTCCCATATATGCATAGGAACTATTGGAACAACTGTTGCAGCCATCAACATAAATATTATAGGAGACTTAACTTTGAAAGCAATAGTATAGTTGTCAATAATATCTATCTTCTCAACACCTTCAACATTTGGTGAAAGTCTTGACCACGGCTGAGAGGCTAGGTAGAAACTATAGTTCACGTCATAAGCTGTGACAGGAACGCCGTCATGAAAAGTAGCGTTTTTAACTAGATGAAAAACTACATGAGTAGAATTCATCTCCCAACTCTCAGCAAGATCAGGTATAAACTTTGTGTATGTCTTATCAAATCTGACAAGAGTATCATAGACATCAGATGTTGCCCATCCAGATACCTGAGCATATGTTGTGAAAGGATTGAAAGTGTCGAAAGAAGTTCCTCCCCATCCTATCTTTACAATATTCTCAGCCTGAGAATACACGTTTATCATTGATAAAAATGTTGACATAATGATCATTACAAATATTGAGGTTATCAAAAATTTTTCAATAATCTTTTTCATCTATATCACCATCATATCTTAAGAATTTTTAGAAATCTTATAAATATTATTGAAAAAGATTCTATTAATCATCTTATTAAAGCCATTACGGCATCAACAATATCTCTGGCAGCATCTTCAGCTCTACCTTCTTTATTTAACACTATTTTTATAGCGGCGCCACTTAATGTTGCGATCACTAACGCTTCTCTTCTATTCATCTCTTGAAGCTCCTCAATAAATCTAGGATCTGCATAATCTTCTCTATATCTACTCTGATCTCTTCTGATCCTATTTATTATATCCATAGGATCAGCCTCTATCAATATCAATAGATCTGGCCTCAAGATCTGGACGACATGTAGAGGAAGACCTGGCCACAGACCTGATCTAGTCTTGATCCATAAGTGAGTATCTATGAACAATACTCCTTGTTTTTTCTCTTCAAAAACTTTTGTTGCATAATCAATTATTCTCTTTGCAGCATCACTCTGATGTTTAAACTGAATCTTAAGTGGAAGTCTCCTAAGATCATCTCTAGAGCTTATTAGACCAGAATCTTTCAATTCCTCAAAAATAAAGTCGCCGTAATTAACAACCTCAACATATAAACTTTTTTCCTGAAGAAGTTTTTTTGTTATTGATAATACAGTTGATTTACCAACTCCTGGGACTCCCACAGCTATTGAGACTATAAAACTTCTTTCACTCAATGAATTTTCTCCAAAAAACTATTGGTATCATAATAAAAAGTTTTCTAATTAAAATTTTTCAACTAAAAACAATCAGATTTGATTATAGAGCTAAGGAGAAGCCTTCTCCCCTAGGATCTGAAGCAAACTCGTATACCCCCTTTCTTAAGATCATTCTTAACCATATTCACAATCCTGTTCCACTAATCTTCTTACGATACTCTATGGCAAGATCTTCAGTAGATAATGGTTTGAGATAATTCTCAATCAGAACCTCAGGCTTGTCATAATATCTGGTGTAGATGAATCTAGGTGAAGAAATGACATCCCAAAGATTCATTGAGTATATAAAGATGTTCTCAAAGATCCTGACATGAACCTGAGGCCTAAGATCTCCTCCGGCACATCCGATCATGAGACGTTTTTTTTGTCATCTCTGACATGAAGAATCGATAGTATATGTAATAGTCTCTTAGACCTCTCAGGAGAATTAGAAAGATCTTTTCTATATGTAAATCCTGATCTTCTGTCTTGAAAAGTTATTCCTTTAACAACAACTCCTGAGCCAAATGGGTAGAATAGACTTTGTATAAAACCTATCATATTATCATGATCATCAGCTACCACGAGGAATGTTGTATCGTTTCTCTGAGTCTCTCTCGATATGATGTTGTTATAATCAATCTTTTTAATGTCTTTATGCCTAAGATAATTCATAAGATCTATATTCATCTTATAAGGATCTCCTATAAAAAGATCTCTGAAGTCATATATTTTTCTCACAACATCTCTTCACAAGATGATCCTATTGGGATCCTCAAAATCATATTTTATACAACTCCTCCTCATATAATGCAGAGACTATATACAACGTAGATGTGCCCTGAGAATTGGGAGGATCTCAAAGATCTCCGGAGAATCCATATTCAACTTCAGAGGCTTTGTTTCAAAGCCTTCATGCTCCAAAAGATCATCTAAACCAATGTCTAAACCGATTCTCTGGAGCTCTGAAACAATCTCTTCCGCAACTGCTCCTGTATAAAACTCGTCCCAGCCTCTTATTGCTATTCTTCTCAACACATTCGCAAGTTCTTTATTAACAAATAATTCTTCTTCAGAGTGATTAGCATATAATTTGAACCATCCTGTGTACTTTGGAAGATCCTTTTTTGAGCTGAGCTCCTCAGAGACAGTCTTTATAGATCTTGCTAATCCCTCTCCTATGTAGAAACGTTTGTTGCCAGAGATATTGCTGGCCTGAGAAGCTTCTCAAGATCTTTTGTAGCATAATTTTCATAAATATATCCCCAAACATCTACGAGACCTGCACAGTTATTGTTAAAAGACCTCTACGAGGTTTTTCCACAAGATATTTTCAACATAAAAATTTTTCAAAGATCTTCCGGAACCGTTGTATATTTTGATATCTATATTTTTAAGCTTTTAATGAAAATATCTGTGGCTGTGATGAGATGTATAATATTTTGAGGGCTTGGAGACAGACTTATCGGCTAGGCCTCCATCAGCGCACCTCGACGACCCTAGGGAGAAGGCCCGACGTCTGCCTCCAGCCCGATAATCATGAAAACATTAATCCTCTCTAAGACGATCTACTATATAATTGAAAATAGAATCGAAAGACTAACGATGCCAAATAATGATCTGATGCGATACCTTTACTCCCGAAAGCAATCTTCATGTTCTCTGCCAACATATATTTTTAGAGAAGAGAATAGAATATATTTGATATGAAGGAGTGTTCCACCTAAAATGATCTCTCTAGCGACGGTGTGTAGAGTACGACAGATCATAATAATTAAAAGCATCTTTGGAAGCAGACATGATAAGTCTAGGAAGATAGATGATATTAAGGAGGACCTGTATCATGACAGCATGAGTATATAAGAGCTTTATTATTTTAACAAATGCTTAAATGTTTTCTCCTATCAGTATTTAGAATTTTTTATTAAAGACTCTCCGTATCTTAGTATCAAATTTATATGTTCTCGATATTAAAATATATTAATAGACGCCGTGATCTAGTATAAAGATCTGGAGGTGTCATGATCTGATTAACATATTTTATAAGAAGGTTTCTAAAATTCTTGGTATAGAAGAGAGTTTATTGGAGAAAGAGGCGATCCGTCAATATCTTT
>Ga0081473_155266_pt1 | contig 45528 bp, 44 predicted proteins | sample CisSprmetagenome_FD_70977 | JGI IMG/M metagenome (GOLD analysis project Ga0081473, IMG submission 70977) | Hypoxic/sulfidic aquatic microbial communities from Cistern Spring, Yellowstone National Park, USA v2 (version 2) | ecosystem: Environmental > Aquatic > Thermal springs > Hot (42-90C) >...
GCCTCCCTGTCGAGGACGGCGCCGAACCTCTCCACCAAATACTCCACAGCCTCAAAAGCCCTCTCCGGGATGACGTCCGCCGCAGGCGCCCCCGGCCTCCCGCCGAGCTCCGCCCCTCTTAAGCCGCGCGCCTCGGCCGCCTCAAGCCTCCCGGCCTCCCGTCTTAAACTGCGTACAGCCGGCTCGACGGCCTCGGGCCTGGCGGCCTCCGGTCTTAAACCGCGCTCCTCGACGGCCGGCCTCCGGGCCTCGGGCTCGGCGGTCTCGGCCTGCTCGGGCTTAGCCGGCTTCGCCGCCTCGACCGGCTTCACGGCCTCGGGCTCGGCCGGCCTTTGGATCTCGTGTTTGGCGGCCTCGACTGCCGCCTCCGGCCTCTGGGGAGGCGGCGGCGGGAACAGCTCCTCGTACTTGAGGCCGGCGCCCATGAAGGCGTTGAAGAGCTCTACCGCTCTTTTAGCCACCGCCGGCTTCCTGGGCTGGTACGGCTCGGCCATCCCCTCGAACCACATGTTCACTGCTGTTATCCACGCGGCCCTGAACTCGCCCCACCCGTCCTCGTCCCCCACCAGCCGGTACATGAAGGCCGGGACGAGCTCGTGCGGGAGCCAAGGCATGAAGATTGCGCCGGCCGCCTCCTCCTTGGTCTTTAGCTCCCTCCCCGCCCCGCTCCTCAGATAGTCGGCGTATTCGTCCGCAAGCCGAAACGCCAGCCACGTCAGATACAGCTCGTCGTGCCTCTCCCACAGGCGATCCTCAGGCTCTCCGTACCTCCTCCTGAGGTACTCGACGGCGTCCCTGGCCCTGGGCCGGTCGAACTCGTAAACGATCTGCCATACCGTCCTGTTGAGGCGGGCGTCGTAGAGCTCGCCCACGGCCTTCCTCATGCCGTCGTGGTCCCTTGCGCGCAGGGCCTCGCCGAATCTAGACAGGGGCTCCTCGATCGAGAGCCTGTCGATGGAATAGGCGACTATCTGTTCGCCGTCCCTGGCGGGCAGCCTGTCCTTAAGGACGAACCAGATGAAGGGCTCCGGCGCAGGCCACTCGGCGGGCCTTATGTAGGCTATGCCCTCGGGCGCGCCGTCAACGAGCTCCGTCACGGCCCTCTCAACCGCCGAGAGGTCGAGGCCGCGGGGGGCGACGACGTAGGCCGTCCTCCACTCCTTGGGGACGCCCTCCTCGAAGCTCGCAGGTCTCTTTATCTGGCGGACCTCCCAGCCGGCTTCGCCCGCCCTTCTGGCGAGCTCGGCGTCCTCGGTCCAGTAGGCCACGTACGGCTCTATCCGCCCCCTCCAGCCGCCGCGGGCGTAGGCCTCGACGTGCTCCCCCGGCACCGTCGAGAGGGCCAGCAGGAGGGCCCTCTCGGCGGCTTCGCGGCCTATCTTGAGGCCGGAGCCGCGGGCGTTCCGGCCGCGGCGGCTCTGCCGGCGTCGGGGGACGGAGGCCCGCGACGGCGGAGGAGCCCGCCGAGCCCGCGCGTTCCATACGCCGTCCCCGGATGAGGGGGGCGTAGGCGCCGCCGCCCCCACGCGCGCCCTGCGGCATCTATAAAATTTGTAAAATCAAGATCTCCGGCGCCTTAAACCCCGTGGATTCTAGAGCATAATATTTTTTTGTTAGTTAAGAAATGCGCCGTATTAAACCGCGTATTTCCGGCGATCTTTACCTCAATATATTATTATAGCTTATAATTATAGCGGTTTTGCGAAAATTAAAGGTGGGCTTTCTTGGGGGCATGGGTCGGGTGGGTTGCCCCTCGTGCGGAGGCCCCCTCGCCGCGGCAGAGGGGGGAGGTGGTGTGTACAAACTGCGGCCTAGTCGTAGACGGCCTGGTCGATACCGGCCCCGAGTGGCGCGCCTACGACGCGTCCCAGCTCATGCGCATCCGCGCGGCCCCCCTCAAGCTCGTGAACAGGACGGAGATCGGCGTGGGGATGGAGCACGGCCCCCGGTGGCTCGCGCTAGCGAGCTTCCACAGGGACACCCTGCACGGGAGGGAGGCGAGGCTCGCGGCGATAGGGGCGGAGGTCAGCAGGGTCAGGGAGTGCGCAGGCGCGCCGCACCGCGTCGCCGAGGCGGCCCTGGCGCTGGTGAGGAGGCACATATACGACCTGGAGGGCCTCTCGGCCGGAGCCGTCGCTGTGGCGGCCCTCTGGCTCGCCTCTAGGGATCTGGGCGAGCCCCGGCCGTTGAGCGACTTCCTCAAATGCAGTAAGGCGGACAAGTCGGCCGTCAAGAGGGCGGCCTGGAGGCTTAACGAGGCGGCCAGGGGCAGGAGGCCGCCAATTGAGGACTACGTCAAGATTGTGGCCGCGAGGGCGGGCTTGCCGGCTCCCGTGGTGAGGAGGGCCCTTGAGATCCTGGCCGGAAACAGGAGGGCTGTCTTGGGCAGAAACCCCTGGGTCCTGGCCGCCGCGTCCCTATGGCTCGCCGCCTGCAGGGAGTACGGGATGCTCGTCCGCCTGGCGGAGGCGGCGGGGGCGACCGTCGAGGCCGTCAAGGGCGCCGCGAGGAGGATGAGGGCATGAGCTCGGGCGACGGCGTGGACGAGGGCGCGGTGAGGAGGCCGCCTCGGCCGCCTCCCGAGCCGGCCGACCCAGTCGAACGGCTCCTGAGGGAGTATCCGGAGCTGGGCGCCTTAGGCGTTGATTGGCTTAGGACGTGGGCGCCCCGCGCGGAGAAGCAGATCGTGGAGATAGCCAATGTTATGCGCAGATACCCCTGGATGGCCGAGGTGGTGAGGCGGAGGCCCGTGGCCAACCCCCACCCCTACATGGTGGAGGCGTATGTGGCTGGGGACGGGTCGGAGGTGTGTATGTCTCTGAACCAGCTGAGGACGTACTGCGCCCAAAACGGCGCGGTGGGGGAGGCGAGGCTTGAGCTGGAGTTCAGCCGCTACGAGGTGTACGAGGGGAGGATAAGGGAGGTCTACAGGCCGAAGGGCCTGCTGGCATTTACCGCTAAGGCCAAGGAGTACATACGGATACTGTGAGGCGGCCGGCGTCGCCGTCGAGGGGGCTAGGCGCTTTAAGCTCTGCCGGGAGTAGACTGCCCCCCTCTCCGTTTTTCCCAGCCCCGGGCCACATCTTAAACTTCTCCGCCAAGTTTAATATCAAAGTTTAGCTTCTGGCGTTTTTAACCAGGCACCCCGGCCACGCGTGGAGCTGGCTGTGGGCTTGACCGAGCAGGGCAGGGTCTACGTCAGGCGGAGCGACCTCGAGCGCGTCGCGAGGAAGATGGGCCTCACGGCCGACGAGCTGGCCGCCAGGCTGGGCGCCAAGCCCGAACAGGCCGGCAGAGGCGTTAGGTACGTCATCGAGGACGGGTGGAGCCTCGTCCTAGGCAAGATATTGGAGCTGGAGGAGAGGGTGTCGCGGCTGGAGGGGCGCCGGGCTGAAAGCGGCGACTTCGACCAGGCGCTGGACGCGGCGATAAGGCATTCGGCCGGCCCGACGGGCTACGCGCCCCTAAGGGCCGTGAGGGACTACGTCGTGAGCAAGCTCGGCCTCTCCGAGGCCGAATTCGTCGAGCGGCTGGCCAAGCTGGTGGCCGAAAGGCGCGGAAAATATATACTGCTCGAGGGAGGGGACGAGAAGATCTACATAAACGGCAGAGGATACGGCTACATAAAGAAAACGGGATAGGAAGACCGACCCCCTTGGGCGTGAGGCGTCCTCGCCGCCTCCATAGGCCCCTCGCGCTGGATTGGGGCCGGTCGGGCCAGTACGGCGGGCCTTGGTCCGGCCAGCAAGATCCACGCTGAGCATCCGCCGCGGGACGGCTTTTCCTATCGAGCTCCTTCGACATGAGGCCTCCATCCTCAACCTCTTCCTCGCCTGCCTTCGATGACGAGCCATCGCGCTTGTCCGCGCCGACAAATGTGGTTGATATGGCGAGTCGTTCGGCGTTTTGTTTCGAAATGGCGCCGAGATGTCCTCATGGCCATGAGGTGGATATGCGGCGGTCCTCAGCACTATCTGGAAGTTGACGCCGGAGGGCTGGACGGGGCAGTGTGGGGGACCGGGGGAGAATCTTGTCTTATCATGGAGAGGCGCCCCAGCCGAACTGAGGCCGGCCCGGCGCAGTCCGTCGCCTGGGCCGGGGAGCCCGGCCCCAAGGGGCGGAGCCCTCGGCGCTATGTAATACCTATGTGTGATGCCTACCTCCTTTAATTACGGCCGGCCGGTCACTACGTGTCGTGCGCGATACCGTCGTGGCCGGTCGCCAGGCCCCGCGCGAAGCTGGCGGGCAGGCGGTGGGCCCAGGCCCTCGACGATCTCGCCGAGCTCGCCTCCAGATATCCGCTGTCGGCGCTCATAGGCAGAGCGGGGATGGGCAAGACGCAGGTTCTGTACGCCCTCTGCGAGAGGATGGACTGCATATATATAGACGCCACGGAGTTCCCCGAGAGGAGCTTGGCCTACATGGCCGCGGTGATCGCCTGGAGGCTTGCGGCGAGGTCGTCGGCTCGATCCAAGATCGTCGACGTATACAGGCGGTACGGCTTCCAGGGGCTCCTCTCGCTCGCCCAAGGAGACCCCTCGTGGACGCTCTCGGCCGCGCTGGACCTGGCCTCCGGCAGGCTGGTCGTGGCTCTGGATGAATGGATGCCGAGCCCGGAGGACCCCCAGTTCTTCCAGGCCGCCTCGGCCCTGCATAGGATCAGAAACATGGGGCTCGATAGGGCCGGGTTCGTGGCGTCGTTCCTGCCCGAGGTCTACGAAAAACTCGCGTCGAAGATCCCGCCGCTGGGCAACATCCTGACCTCCGTATCTATCCAACTGCCGGACGTCTTGACCGAGGAAGACGTGGAGGAGATAGCCTCTGCCTACTGCCCCGAGAGGGCCAAGGCTGCCCTATCCCTGCTTAGGGCCAGGCCGGACATCACCGTGAGGGAGCTCCTCATGGCCATATCGGCGACCAAGGAGGTCGAGGTCCCCGTCGAGTGAGCCCCGATCCGCCGCGCAGCCGCCCTAGCTAACGGAATGGATATATAGCCATTGGGGCATACGGTCCAATGGCGGTCAAATCCCCTGCGGTCAAGGAGATCTTGGAGCGCTACCGGACCATCTGGGCGCTTAACCACGCGCAGTCCTTGATGGGCTGGGACCGAGAGGTCTACATGCCGGAGGAAGGCATAGGCGGGAGGTCGCTGGCTGCTTCGGAGATAGCCAAGTTGACCCAGAAGCTGATGCTCGACGAGTCGTTCGTGAAGCTGATAGACAAGGCGAAGGAGGAGGATCTCACCGACGTCGAGAAGGGCATGATCCGCATGCTCGAGAGGGATCTCAAGTTCTACAGAAGGGTGCCTCCGGAGATAGTGGCCGAGTTCGCCAAGACTACCAGCGAGGCCTTCGTCGCCTGGCGCGCCGCCAAGGAGAAGGCAGAGTTCAAGAAGTTCGCGCCGTACTTGGAGCGGATAGTGGAGCTCGTCAGGGTCATAGCCGACAAGCTAGGATACGACGAGCATCCCTACGACGCCCTGCTCGATCTACACGAGGAGGGCCTCACGTCGCGGGACGTCGACTCTATATTCTCGGTGTTGGAGCCCGGGATAAGGCGCCTCTTGAACAAGCTGGAGGCCAGAGGGTGGCCTAGGTCGCACCCGCTGGAGGAGGAGCCCTACGACAGACAGGCCATGGAGGCCGCCATAAGGGACGTCTTGGGCCTGATAGGCTACCCCCAGGGGCGGTTCAGGATAGACGTGTCGCCCCACCCCTTCACGATAGGCCCGGCCTCGCCGTTCGACGTGAGGATAACCGTCCGCTATCCGCCTAAGGACTTCAGAGAGCCCCTGTTCTCCGCCATACACGAGTTCGGCCACGCGCTCTACGAGCTGCAGATCGACGAGAGCTATGCCTTCACCCCGATAGGCACCGGCGTCTCGCTCGGGGTGCACGAGTCCCAGTCGAGGTTCTGGGAGAACGTAGTCGGCAGATCGAGGGGCTTCGTGGCCCACGCGGCGCCCATACTGAGGAGGCATCTGCCGTTCCTCTCCAAATACAGCGACGAGGATCTCTACCATTACTTCAACGTGGTGCGGCCCAGCTTGATAAGGACCGAGGCGGACGAAGTGACCTACAACCTCCACATACTGCTCCGCTACAGGCTGGAGAAGCCCATGGTGGCCGGGGAGATCAAGGTGGCCGATCTGCCGGCCCTTTGGAACGAGGAGATGGAGAGACTTCTGGGCATACGGCCCAAAAACGACTCGGAGGGCGTCCTCCAGGACATACATTGGTCCCACGGAAGCATAGGCTACTTCCCCACGTACACGCTGGGCAACGTGATAGCGGCCCAGCTCCGTCACGCCTTCGGGCCTCTGGACGAGGCCGTGGCCGCCGGAAGGTTCTCGGAGATAAAGGAGTGGCTCCGCGATAGAATACACAGATGGGGCGCGGTGTATCCGCCGAAGGAGCTGGTCGCGCGGGCTACCGGCGAGGTCTACAACCCCTCATATCTTCTGAATTACCTAGAGAATAAATACAAGTGATTTTTTATATTTATTCACGATAGCTATTGATGAAATAGTTATAATATAATCAATAACTAGAATAATTGACGGGTCAAGCGGCCAGACGCCCGTCCCGGCATATATAACTGGGGCGATCACATACTGCAGCGGCGACAGCAACAGGGCTTGGGCTATCCCGCGCGGCAGGACTGTCGGCGGCAAGATCCCGCCGAGCGCAGGCACGACCAGCTGGAAGGCCAGGCCGGCTATCCAGGTATTCTCTATTCTCGACATGACGTACAGCGCCGCTAGGCCCGTCAGGATCGAGAACGCGAGCAGGGGCGGGACCGCCGCGACCAACAACAACGGCTGCTCCAGCTCGGGCAATCTGCCGAAGATGGCGGCGAACACGAGGAGGAGGATCGCGGAGTCGAGCGCCGACCATATGGAGGAGTCGACGAAGAGCCAGGCCAGCATAACTCCGGCCAGATCTCCGCGCGCGGCCAATATCTGCTCCGCCACGCCCCCCTTTAGGCTAGATCGCGCCTCCGCGGCGGCCCAGATCGGCTCAGAATATAGGGTATATGTAAAGAAGATCCAGTATATATATCTATCGACTCTGATTCTCGCTATGCCGTACCACGACATGGCCACTATGGCGGCGAGCAACCAAAGCGCCATGGATATGGAGCCGGAGATCGCCCTCAGCCAGGAGCGCGAGTTGAGGCCGGCGAATCTCAGCCACTCCCTGGCCAGCTCGTGCCTCAACGCCCTATATAAGGCCGCGGCGCCTCGCATAGGCGTTCACCGCTCTGAACACCAAGAGGCCCGTCAAGGCGTAGAGCATGTAGACCCCGAGGGCGCCTATGCTCTCCACCTGTAGCTTGAGGGCCAGCGCGAGTCCCCTCACGACGTCGGCTAGCGCCGCTACGGGGAGTACAGAGGCGGCCAGCTCTAGGTAGGGCGGCAGTATCGATACTGGATATATGACGCCGCCCAGCAAGGTCATGACGGCGCCCACAGGCATCACGAGGACGTTCGGATCTCTGACTATCGGCGTTAGGGACGCGAGGATAATGCCGATGCCCAAGGTCGGCAGTATGCCTATAAAGGAGAGCATGAAGGCCAGCGCGGTGGCTACTCCATAGACGGGGCCCTTCATTACGCCGACTATCAACGCCGTGAACGCCAGCGAGAGGCCGCTCAACACGAGGGCCTCGGCGAGGAAGACCCCGTAGAAGGTCTCCAGAGCTCCGGCAGGCGACGCCAGTATGTAGTCGTAGAGGCCGTCTCTGATGTAGTCCCTCACCACCCAGACGGTCTCGCCCACAGCGATCTGGACCATGACGAGAAGCGAGGAACCGACGAGCTGATATAGGTATTTGTCCAGATCGACGGCGCCTGAGAACAGCCAGCCGCCGGCCAGCAACAGAGAGGAGAGCAGAGGGGGCAACAGAGCCACGAAGACCGCCGAGCCGTAGGATCTCGACAGAGACCTAAGCGCTGCATAAAAGCTCGCCTGTAGGCCCTTCAGCATAGCCCGTATCTCGTCAGAAATGCGCATAGATCCACGTCGTTCCACTTGTTCTCCTTGGCGAGCAACGAGCCCCATCCCAACGAGAGGTCCGCCCCCGAGAGCCCCTTCAGTATTTCGCCGATAGGCGGCGTGGTGTTCGATATGAGCCCCCTCTCTCTTGCCAGAGATATCGCGTAGTTGTTCAAGCCGACGCGCGCTCTGTAGGCCACGTAGCGCGCCGCGTCGCGGTCGTCGTAGAGCCTCACGATCCTCGCGTCGAAATAGAGCGGACGGCCGAGCAGGACGGACGCCTTGGCGGAGAGGGCGGACGGCAACACGCTTATGAGCTTCTGAACTCTCCCTCTATAGGGCGCGGCCTCCCTGTATATCAAGTTGATCTCGTCGCTGACTATATAGGCCAATACGGCGCCGCTGGCCTCGGCGAGCTCGAGGGCCGCCCTCCTCAGGGCCCGGTGGACGCCTATATTGCGCGGGCCCGGCAGATCGGCGAGCGCCTTGCCGAAGCCGACGCCGTCCATCCTCACCGCAAAGGGCAGCTCGGCGTAGCCCCTCGGCGATTCCCTAGAGCGGTAATCCACCTCGAGCTCGGGCGGCTTCACGGCCAGAAGCGCGCGTATCAGCCGCTCAGCTGAAGTCATGGCGGCCGAGCCCCTCCCGCCGGGAAAGCCCTCTGGAGGGGGCGCTTCGCGCAGCTCCTCGCGGCTTGCGTCCCGCACGGCGGCGCGGGCCGCCTCCTCGGCGGCAGGCCCCTCCGGCGGCGAGAGCTCGACGGAGACGGACCTCCAGCGCACATACCGCCTCTATTACCCCCATTTAAAAACGCAGTCCGGGAGATCGGCCGCTATCCGCCGGAGCTCGGCCGGGGGCTTAAAGCATCTCGATGGCCAGGGCGGTGCCGCCGCCGGTGCCGTGGCACAACGCCGCTATGCCGCGCCTGCCGCCCCTCACCTTCAAGACAGATATGAGCGTCGTTATTATTCGGGCGCCCGACGCCCCCAGCGGGTGCCCGAGCGCCACGGCGCCTCCGAACACGTTAAGCCTCTCGTAGGGGACCTGGAGAACCTTGTGGAACAGCACGTTGTTGACGGCAAACGCCTCGTTGTTCTCGAAGTAGTCAAACTGGTCGAGGCCTATGCCGACTCTCTTGACGAGCTTCTGTACGGCATATATCGGCGCCTCGACGAAACGCCACGGCTCAACCATATGCCAAGAATAGCCGAGGATCTTCGCGATGGGCTTGAGGCCGAGCTCCCTTGCCCTATCCGGCGAGGCCAGGACGAGGGCGGCCGCCCCGTCGGACAGCTGGCTGGAGTTGCCGGCTGTGAGGACCCCGTCGGGCCTGAAGGCGGGCTTGAGCTTGGCGAGCTTCTCCAGGTCCGTGTCCGGCCTGATGCCCTCGTCCCTCTCCAGCTTGACCTTCGCCCCGCCCAGCTCGCCCTCTATGGGCTCCATGTCCAGAAACCACTTGCTTTCGGTGGCTCTCCAGGCCCTCATGTGGCTCTCGTAGGCCACCTGGTCTAGCTCCTGCCTAGCGACGCCCCACTCCTTGGCCACCATCTCGGTCTCCTCGCCCATCAGCAGGCCGTTGGTTGGATCCATCAGGCCGTCGTAGACCATCAGGTCGAGTAGCCGATGCTCTCTGCCTATGAGGTGCTTGACGCCCCAGCGCGTATCGGGGGAAAAGGCCAGGGGGGCCGTCGACATGGACTCGGCGCCTCCCGCCACCACTATATCGGCGTCGCCCAACGCTATCTCCCTATATGCGTCTATCACGGCCTGCATGCCCGACGAACACACCCTGTTGACCGTGTAGGCGCTCGTCGTCACCGGAAGTCCGGCGTATAGCGCCGCCTGCCTCGCAAGGCTCTGGCCCTGTCCCCCCTGCAGGGTGGAGCCGATTACTACCTCCTCGACCAGCTTGCCGTCGAGGCCTATCCTCTCGAGCGCCTTGCGTATAGCGAAGGCGGCTAGATGGGCCGCTTTGACGTCCTTAAGCGCGCCGCCGAACTTACCTATGGGAGTCCTGGCGTAGCCCACGATCCAGACATCGCGCATATGTGCGCGTCCCCCCGCTATTTAAAACGTTGTCTTGAAGCTTCTGTTAAAACCTCAGTTAATTCTTGACGATATGAATAAATATATTTATTTATTATTATCTTTTATTAAATAGGTATCCATTTAATAAAAATAGTCCGCGGGCTAATAGTCAATACGCACCTCGATGCCTCTCGACGCCAGGTAGTCCTTGAGCTTCCTTATGTCGACTATATTGAAGTGGAATAGGCTGGCCGCCAACAAGCCATCGGCCCCGGCCAGGGCTGCCTCGTAGAAGTGAGCGTAGTCGCCGGCGCCGCCCGAAGCTATCAGGGGAACCTTGGCGGCGGAATGCACAGCCGCCAGGAGGTCCAGATCGTAGCCGGACCTAGTGCCGTCCCTATCTATCGACGTCACCAGCAGCTCGCCGGCGCCTAGCTCCACGGCCCTGGCGGCCCACTTGACGGCGTCGAGGTCCGTGGGCGCGTTGCCGCCCCTGATGTAGACGGCGTAGGACCCGCCGACCTTCTTGGCGTCTATCGCCACAACCGTGGACTGCGAGCCGTACTGCCGCGCCAGCTCGGCCACCAGCTCAGGCCTTTTGACCGCCGCCGTGTTGACCGACACCTTGTCGGCCCCCGCCTTGAACAACTTGTCTGCATCCTCCAGGGACCTCACGCCGCCGCCTATGGCCACCGGAATGGAGATCGAGGTAGCCACCTCCCTCACGACCTTCAAGAACGTGGGGCGGTCCTCCACGGTGGCGGTTATATCCAACACGACGAGCTCGTCGGCGCCCTCCTCGTCGTAGCGCATGGCCAGCTCGACGGGGTCGCCCACCTCTCTGAGGCCCTTGAAGTTAACCCCCTTGACCACAACGCCCCTCCTGCCGTCCACATCGAGACAGGGTATTATCCTCACCGCGGTCACGGAACACGTCGCGTCTATAAAATAAAAAAATATTATCCCCGATCAATGCCATGATCAGAGAGACCAAGGAGACCAGGGTCTTGGTGGAGCTCACGCGGGGAGGGGCTTTGTCCGTGTCGACGCCCGTGCCGTTCCTGGCCCATATGGTCGAGACGTTGCTCCACTACGCAGGTCTGGGGGGCCGCGTGGAGGCTAGAACGCTCAGGGAGCTGGACGAGGGGCACCACGTGATAGAGGACGTCGGCTTGGCCCTGGGCATGGCGCTGTCGGAGCTCGCCGGCGATAGGCGCTCCATAGCGCGCTACGGCTGGGCCATAGTGCCCATGGACGAGGCCGAGGCCACGGCCGCCGTCGACCTCGGCGGCAGGCCCTACTGGGCGGTCAAGGCCAGACTGCCCCAGGCGACTATAGGCGGATACCCCACGTACATGTTCCCCCACTTCGTGAGGTCCTTGGCCTCGGAGCTCAAGGCGACTGTACATCTGAGGGCCTTCGGCGAGGATCCCCACCACGTGATCGAGGCGTCGCATAAGGCGTTGGGGCTGGCGCTGAGGCAGGCGCTCACGCCCGCCGAGAGGCCTATGACCACCAAGTAGGTTCAGCCGGATAACCGCGCGTATCACCGTTCCGACTCCCCGAGACGTCATCATCCAACGATTTAAGCACAGAGAAATTTAAGCCGATGCTGGTGATCCCCTCGATAGATCTGGAGGGCGGCAGGGCGGTGAAAAGGGTTAGAGGGCGGCGGGGCGAGTACGTGTTCGTCGGCGATCCGCTGGAGCTCGCCAGGAGGTTCTCCCGAGCCCCCCTCATCCATGTAGTGGATCTAGATGGAGCAGAGCGCGGGACGCCGGCTAATCTAGACGTCGTGGCGGCTATCTCGGACGCCGTAGGGGGGAGATGCCAAGTGGGCGGCGGCCTGAGAGATCCCGCCTCGGTTAGCAGGGCCCTGGATCTCTGCGACTACGCGGTGTTGGGGACTCTGCCCTTCACGGAGCCGCGTCTTTTCGACGAGATGGCCAAGTCCTTCCCCGGGAGGCTCGTGGTCTCGTTGGACGTGTCGGAGGGTTGGGTGATGGGAGGCGGGTGGACCGCCAGGCTTTTGAGGCTCGAGGACGCCCTGAGGCTACTCGAGGGGCGCGACCTAGCCGCGGCCATATATACGTCTATAGACGTCGAGGGCACGGGCGTCGGGCCGCTGGTCGCGGACGTGGAGGCCCTTAGGCGCGTCGCCAAGAGGATCTACTACGCGGGAGGCGTCTCCAGCTGTGCCCACCTGGAGCTACTCAAGAGGGCCGGCTTCGACGGCGTTATAGTAGGCTACGCGCTCTACAGGGGCGATCTGTCCTGCGTCGGCGAGGGCTTCACCTATTAACACGGCTCTATCGTGGCCGGAGGCTTCTGGGTGATCGCGTAGGCCACCATGACAACCCCGGGCACCTCCGACGTCAGCCTGGAAGATATCCTCGACAAGATCTCCTTGTCCAACTGTGGCCAGTCCGCGGTCATGGCGTCTTCGCTCTGGACTACTCTGATTATAACCACGTGGCCCACGGCCCTCGCATCGCCCTTGACGCCGACCCATTTATCGTCCCCCACTGCGGCAAAGGCTTGCCAGACCTTATCGTAGAGGCCCGCCCTCCTCAACTCCTCCTCCACTATGCGCGAGGCCCTCTTGGCTATCTCCAACTTCTCCCTAGTGAAGCGCCCCATGACCCTCACGGCCAGCCCGGGCCCCGGGAAGGGGTGTCTGTTGATCAGCTCCTCCGGGAGGCCCAGAGCCCTGCCGATAGCCCTCACCTCGTCCTTGTAGAAGTCCCTGAGGGGCTCCAAGACCTTGAGGCCGAGCCACCGGGGCAGGCCGGCCACGTTGTGGTGGCTCTTTATCCTGTCAGCGCCCTTCACCGCGCCGCTCTCGACGACGTCCGGGTAGAGCGTGCCCTGGGCGAGCCACTTGGCGCCCTCGATCCTAGACGCAACCTCGGCGAAGACCTCGGCGAAGGTCTCGCCGACTATTCTACGCCTCTCCTCGCAGTCCTCGATGCCCTCCAGCCTCGACAGGAACCTCTCGGAGGCGTCGACGTAGACCACGTCTAGGCCCAGCCCCCTAAGCGACGAGAGGACCTCCTCGGGCTCGCCCTCTCTGAACAAGCCGTGGTTTACGAATATGGGAACCGCCCGCCCTCCGACGGCCCTCGCGACGAGGACCGCCGTCACCGTGCTGTCTACGCCGCCGCTCACGGCGACCAGCACCTTCTCGCCGGGGCCCACCGCGGCGCGTATGCGGTCTATTATCCCCGGCACCTGCGAGGCGGGGTCCCAGCGCTGCGACGGCGCCAACCCCACCACCTTCTCCACGAAGTTCCTGAAGATCAGCCTCCCCTTGGCCGTGTGGGAGACCTCCGGGTGGAATTGAACTCCGTATATGGGCCTATCCGGCGACCTCATGGCCGCTATATACCCCCTCTCCGACACCGCGAGGACCTTGAAGCCGGGAGGCGGAGAGGCCACGTAGTCGCCGTGGCTCATCCAGACAACCTCCTCCCTGTCTAGGCCCTCCAGCAGGGGATCGCCCTCGAGAAGCCTCACCTTGGTGTCGCCGTACTCGCCGGGCCCCCTCTCGACCCTTCCGCCCAACATCTTCGCCAGGAGCTGATGGCCGTAGCATATGCCCAGCACGGGGACCTCGGCCTCGAGGATCGCGGGAGCTATCTCGACCTCCTCCTCCAAGACGCTCCTAGGGCCTCCCGAAAGGACCACGGCGGCGACGCCGCCCCGGCGCAGCACGTCCTCCAGCTCCTCGGGCTGCGCCAGCACTGCGTATAGCCCCGCCTCTCTGAGGCGCCTAGCTATCAGATGGGCGTACTGGCCGCCGAAATTGGCGACCACAGCCTTCCCCAGCCGCTCCACGTCGGCCGTCCGAAGCCCCCATATAAATTTTTACTTATAAAATAGCGGCAGGGCTCGGGAAAGGCTCAACGCATATTTAACTTATCGCTTAAATGAAGCCGCCGGCATATCTTAAATAGCCTCGGCCCCGCGCGCACATCATGGGCCTCGTGCAGCAGTTGGTGGCCGCGGTAGCCCTCGCCGTGCTGATAGGCGGACTCGTTGCGAAGTCCAGACTCCCCCGCATACCCGCGTGGTCCATAATGGCGTTCGCGTCGTTCATGGTAGTCGCCGGCGATCTGCTGCCCGTCGGCGAGCTGGGCGCCGCCGTCGACCTAGACGTGGTTCTATTCCTCATAGGCATGTTCTCGATAGTCTCCATGGCCGAGTCGGCGGGGCTTCTCGACGCCGTGGCGTATTGGTTCCTCGCCAAGGCGGGCTCCACGAGGAGGATGCTCATGCTCCTGTCTTTGCTCTTCGGCCTCCTCGCGGCGTTTACGGTCAACGACGCCGTGGCGCTGATGGGGCCCGCCATCGCCGCGGCCGCGGCGAGAATAGCCGGCGTGGACCTCGAGCCGCTTGCGCTGCTCCTGGCGTTCTCCGTCACGATAGGCTCGGTGGCGACGCCCATAGGCAACCCCCAGAACGTCTTGATAGCCGTCCAGTCCGGCATCGCGACTCCTCTGTTGACCTTCTTGAAGTACCTACTGGCGCCCACCCTGGTCAACCTCCTCGCGCTCCCCGCGCTGATATCTCGCTGGTATAGGCTACCCGACAGAAGGGTCGACGCCTTCTTCGTGCCGTCCGAGTTCATCAAGAGCAGGCGCGACGCCTATCTGGCCGGCGGCGCTCTGATGGCCGTGATAGCCGCCCTGCTCGCCAACGACGCGTTCGCCATGCTGGGGCTTCCCCACGTCGAGAACATAGGCTTCATACCGTTCGTCGCGGCCGCCGCCATATACATATTCTCCTCGGAGCCGAGGAGGGTGCTGGAGGGCGTAAACTGGGGCACCATCGTGTTCTTCATCACCATGTTCATAACCATGAGGGGGATATGGAACAGCGGGCTCCTCCAGCCGGCCATAGGGGCCTTGATGCCGGGGAGGGAGGGGCCGGCCCTGGGGATCCCCGCGATATCAATCGAGTCGCTTCTATTCAGCCAGGCCCTGTCCAACGTCCCCTTCACGGAGCTCTTCATCCAATACATGAAGGCGGCGGGCTACGGGCCCCAGGACGTCTGGGCGTGGCTGACCTTGGCGACCGCCGCCACCGTAGCGGGCAACGTAACGCTCCTCGGCGCCGCCTCCAACATCATAATACTCGAGGTGCTTGAGAGCAGATACTCGCGGACGTTGAAGTTCAGAGAATTCGCCGAGAGGGGCATCGCGATCACCGCGATAAACATGGCGCTCTACCTGCCCTTCCTGTACCTAGCCGCGCGGCTGTAGAAACCGGCCTAGACGGCTCCACTGGTCCACGTAGAAGACTATGTTGAGGTTCGATCCCGTGGGGCCCGTAAACACGGCGCGGTTCGTCGCCTCGAAGGGCTTGAACGTGTCGTTGTCGCCGAACAGCTCCGCCACGTCGAGGCCCATCGACTCCATATCGGAAAGCAGATCGGGGTCGGCCCAGGCCCCAGCCGCCCCCGTGTTGCCGTCCAGGCCGTCGGTGGCCATCGCCAGCGCCGCCAGCCCTCTGGGCGCCGCCAGCGCGAACGACAGGGCGAATTCGGTGGTCCTTCCGCCGCGCCCCCTCCCTCTGACCGTCACCGAGGGCTCTCCTCCCAATATCAAGGGCGTGCCGAGCTCCCTCGCCATGTAGGCCGCCAGCCTCCCCGCATCCCTCGCCTCGCCGACCAGACACGACGTGACGATCGTGCCTCCGTACTCCCTCTGTAGCTCCCTCAGAACGTCGAGATTTCTGGCCACCACGGAGGTCCTGTGGGGAAAGTCGCGCGGGGTGTCGACGGTTCCCCTCCTGGACTCTATGAGCCTCCACACGCTCCCGGGCAGCTCGGCCCAGAGCCCCCTGACCTTCAGGTAGAGGTAGGCCTCGTCCGGCGTCGTGTCGTCGGGGACGCTGGGGCCCGAGCCCACGTCGGCCGGGTTGTCGCAAGGCACGTCGCTGGCTATCAAGTTCACCACCTCGACGCCTCTAGACGCCGCGATCTGGCCGAGCCTGCCTCCCTTGACGGCCGAGAGCCTTTTCCTCACCGCGTTGAGCTCGTGTATCGTCAATCCGCCCCTCAGGAGGACGCCCCACGCCGCCAGGAAGTCGCCCTCGTCGACCAGAGGGACCTCCATGAGGCTGGAGGCACCTCCCGATATCAGAAACACCAGAGTCTCGCCGCGCCCGAGCGACTCCACGTAGTCCAGCACCGCGCGCCCCGCCTCGAAGCTCCGCCTGGTGGGAGTCGGATGGTCGGCTACGTACAGCCTGACGGACCTAGGGACCGGGCCGGCTTGAGGCGCCACCGCAACCCCGTCCACTATCTCGGCGACCGCGGAGAGGCCGCCCAACATGGGCAGGGCGCCCTTGCCCACCGCCACTGCCCTGACCCTCCCCAGCCGTCCGGCCCTCGCCGCCACGGCCTTGCTCAGATCGGCCGCCGACAGTATCGTCGATACTATCCTAGATGTGGTAGAGATACCAGACATAGCCCGCCAGACCCAACGGCGCCGTCAGGCCGAAGTAGCCGCGCCATATGGCCGCCACCTCCAGCAGAGAGATCACTATGGCGATCGTCAGAGCCGCGACTACGGCCGGGCCGAGGCTGTAGACCCCCGCGGCCATGGCAAGGCCGGGGTAGAAGGTGCCGTAGAGGGCCTTCTCCCCCACCACCACGCCTATCCCCTCGTCGTCCTTCCCCCTGGCCACGAACACCAGCGACGCTACGGACTCTGGCAATACGGTGGCCACAGGCACCAAGACGACCGCGAGCGCGACATCGTCGAGCCCCAGGGCGGGGCCGAGCCCGGCCCCCCCGCGCACCAGCCACTCGCCGCCGAGATATAGAGCCGCCAGCGATGCGGCTATTTGCAGCGCCGGATTCTTCAAATAGAGGCGGGGGCTCCCGCCGGCCTCGGCCTCCCTGCCCAGCGCCGCCCGCGCGTAGAGGAAATACGCGAACACCAGCGACGCGCCGTAGAGCCTCCCGTAGAGGCCGTGCCGCTCCGGATGTAGAAACAAGACGGGTATCAACGGCAGGGTGAAGGCCAACAGGGGCATAGCCGTGCGTCTGTGCACGTGCGGAAGCCGCGTGGCCCTCCTCCGCAGGGCCCAGGAGGAGAGGGCGGCGAGCACCACCGCGGGGTACACCACGGTGGACGCCATGAAGGGCTGAGCCACTATGGAGCCCCAGGCCACCCCGGCCTCGCCCTCCAACAACGCTATCAAGAAGACCGCCAGCTCGGGGCTCGAGGTGATGATCGGAGCCACCACCGTGGCCACGCCCGCCGTAGAGCGCCTAAGCCTCGCGCCGAGGTAGTAGACCAACTGCTCGACGAGGAGGCCGGCGGCAACCGTGAGGACCACGCCGACCGCGAGCTCAGCGACAGCGGTCAACACAAGCCCAAGGCGACACCCATAATAAAACATTACGAAGCCAGGCGCTGGGGGGCATATGCTGGAGGGACTATCCGCCGCATCCGGTCATCTAATTAACAACGAGCCGCAGAAGATTTGTCTATTTATTTAACATTTATATTATTTAAATGATTAATTAAAAATGTGTTTATAAATAATATCAATGATGAAAATATCATTAAAGATAAAATATAACCAGATAGTATGCCAGCTATAAATAGCGTGACTACGCTTGTAATATTTGATATTATATTTAATGTAGCGAATGACATAGCCGTGTTATCTATAAATATATTTTGAATTTTTGTAGCCAAATAGATTGACAATATGGAGTTGGAAAATCCGTTGAGCACCGAGATGGCCAAAAAGCCCCATCGCATGACATCCGACTGAGTAAGTAAATAGAGGAAGATAGCAATGGGGTACAGAGATAGAAGTAGGCAGCCAGGCAACGCCAGACGGGGCAATACGGAACGCCTTACGCCTATTAGAATACTTGCAAGGGCAGAGCCTAAACCAATTAATGCATTGATCACAGCAAAGTTCGCCACGAATGTCGCTGTTAAATGAAATTTCTGCGATACTTGAATTATTGCTAAATTAACTAAACTACCGGCTGATGTTAATATAAGATATATTAAGGAAACTAGGCGAAATGTTTTATTTAGAAATATTTTTCTTGATACTGATAGAAAACTGTATGTGCTCTTGAATTGCTTATATTCAACTTCCTTGCTTATATGAAAAAATATAAGAAGTGATGCCAACAGCAGCAACGGGGCGACGTACATCGCCTTTATGAGGAACAGCGAGAGAAGCGGCCCGAAGACCATCAATACGGCGTAGGAAAGTTCGTAAGCGGCATTTATCTGCTCAAATATAGCCGTGATCTTCGGAACTAGCGAATACTTTAAGACATTATAGAGTGTATATGCTATATTAAAAATAGTTAAAATAATATATATTAAAAATAAACTATCATATTTTATAAAGGATTGATAAAGTAGAATAAGAAACATCATAGAAAGACTCAGACCGATGAATCTGTCCAGATGGCCTTTATCCGAAAGATAGCCGATGACGATCGATGCTATCGATGAAAATAAAGGATTTAATATATAGATAAATGCATAATATATTAATTTATCAGTAAATATATTAATAAAATTAATTGCGTTAAGAAAAACATACCAAGCAGAAATACCTATCAGAAAATCGATCAAGAAAATCTCTGCCAGTAATTTTTTATTCATAATATATTTTAAGATAACAACTTTTTAAATTTATATAAGCTGATAATACATCTTTCGATTGAACGAAAGTCGGGCTTGCACGAATCCCCTTGTCTGCTCAGGCTCGACGTCATCATCGGCGCCGCCGTCACGGCTATGCCGGCGGCGAAGCTTGACGTCCCTGCGCGGACGCGATGAGAACAGACGAACCGGAAGCCCCGCCATGGCCATCGTGGCGATACTATCGACGGGCTCTGTAACGAAGACCACGGCTTGCCGGGCGTGGCCCTGCGCTGTGGGCTGAACCTCCTAGAGGTTAATGGGCTTGACACCGCGCGTGGCCCAGAGCCCTTCAGTAGTCGACGGACAGCGGCGATGGGGTCGTCACGGCGCCTCTATCAGCCTGTTGCACCAATGCGGCGTATTTGGCCAGAAGGCCGCCGGCGTAGTTGGGCTTGGGCGGGCTCCACGACTTCCTGCGGCGCTCTAGCTCCTCGTCGGGGACGTCGAGCTTGAGCAAACCGGCATCGCCGTCTATCGCTATCCTGTCGCCGTCCTCCACAAGCGCTATGGGCCCTCCCACGGCCGCCTCGGGCGCCACGTGGCCTACCATTATGCCCCTGGTGGCTCCTGAGAAACGTCCGTCGGTCACCAGGGCCACTGACTCGCCCAGTCCGGCCCCCACTATAGCCGCCGTCACCTTCAGCATTTCGGGCATGCCGGGAGCGCCCTTGGGGCCTTCGTAGCGTATCACCACGACGTTGCCCGGCCTTATCTCGCCGGCCGCCACCGCCTTGAAGGCGTCGGCCTCCCCGTCGTAGACGCGGGCCCTCCCCTCGAACTTGAGCGCGTTTGTGGCGCCTATCTTCATGACGGCGCCGCTCGGCGCCAGGTTGCCCCTGAGGATCCTTATCCCTGAGTAGGGCTTGTATGGCCTCTCGACGTCGTAGAGCACGCCGGCCTCCGGCACGGCCGGCGGCTGCCACCTCTCCAACAGCTTGCCTATGGGCTCGCCCTCGACGGTGAGCGCCTCAGGCCTCAGGAGGCCGGCCCTGTAGAGCTTCTTCAATATCCTGGGCGCGCCGCCTATTCTGTCCAGATCCTGCATCGCGTAGGGCCCGGCCGGCCTCAACGCCGCGATTACGGGGACCTTCCTGCTGGCCTCGTCGAAGTCGTCGAGCGTGAACTTCACCCCGGCCTCGTGCGCTATCGCCAACAGGTGGAGGACCCCGTTCGTGGAGCCGGCGGTGGCGAAGAGCGTCACGGCTGCGTTGTACAACGCGTCGTAGGTGATCACCTTCCGCGGCGTGACTCCCAGCTCGGCCGCCCTCAGCGCGGCGCGCCCCGACGCCACGGCGTAGGCCCGGCGCCTTGCCGAGGTGGCCGGCGGCGTGGCCGAGCCCAGCAACGACACTCCGAGGGCCTCCGCAAGGATCGCCATTGTGTTGGCCGTGAAGAGGCCTTGACAGGTGCCGTATGTGGGGAAGGACAGCTCCTCCAGGCGCCTGAGCTCCTCCTGCGTGATCTTACCGGAGAGATATGCGCCGACGGCCTCGAAGGCGTCCTCTATGGTGAGCTCCCTCTCGCCGAGCCAGCCCGCCTCGGCCGTGCCTCCGTAGAGATACACGGCGGGCAGATCCAGCCTGGCCATGGCCATCATTATCCCCGGCTGGGTCTTGTCGCATCCGCCTATCCCGATCCACGCGTCCACGCCGTGGGCGTTGAACTGCGCCTCTATCGTGTCGGCTATGAGGTCCCTGCTGATGAGGGAGTAGCGCATGCCGGGGGTGCCCATGTTTATCCCGTCGTTGACCACGATGGTGGGCGCCGCGAGGCCCACCCCGCCGGCCTCCTTGACGCCCTCCTTCACGTACCTGGCCAGCTCCAGCGTGTGGTAATTACAGGGCCCCAGCTCGGACCAGGCGGCAAGCACGCCGACCAGAGGCTTGGAGAAGTCCTCCTCGGTGAAGCCAACGGCGCGTAGATAGGGCCTGTGGGAGGCGTTGTCGACGCCGTCGTACCACCTGGGCGATCTTATCTTTATCCTCATGGTCAGTATATAGATGGTATATATATCTATCGCGCCGTGAGGCGCTACCAGATTAATATAGGGGCGTCCGTAGCCCCATGGAGCTGAGATACGAGGGCAGATTCGCCATGAGGGACCCGGCCAACTTCAAGAGGCTCCTAGACCCCGAGGTTGTGGGCAAGGCGTTTCCCGGCGTATCCTCCATATCGCGGGAGGGGGAGTGGTATAGGGCCAGGGTGGCCGTCGGCGTCGGAAGCCTCAAGGGCGCCATGGACGTCAGGTTCAAGTACTCAGAGGCGCGGGAGGACAGGGCGACCGTCGTGGGGACCGCCAGCGGCCTCCAGAGCGTCGTGGACTTCACCATAAGCTTCTTCGCCGAGGGCCGGGAGGTGCGTTGGGCATTTCAGGGCAACGCGCGGGGCCTCATCTCGGCGTTGGGGAGGCCCGTGGTGGACGCGGCGGCGAGGTCCATCGTCGAGAAGGTCACCGCGAATCTGCAGGGGCTGGTCTGATGGGAGCCGCCGTGGTGGTGCTCGCCGCGGGCGAGTCCAGGAGGTTCGACGGCTTTAAGCTGCTGGCCGACTTCTGCGGAGAGCCCGTGGTCGTCAGGTCCGTGAGGTCCGCCGTGTCGGCCGGCGTGGGGCCCGTCCACGTCGTAGTGGGCCATAACGCGGACGCCGTCCGCGCGGCCGTAAGGCGATGGGGGCTCGACGTATCCTTCGTCTACAACCCCTGGTACAGCCTCGGGATGAGCACGAGCCTCAAGGCGGCCTTGATCTCTGCGCCGTTCTTCGAGAGGTATATAATAGCGCTCGGCGACATGCCGCTGGTGAGAGCCGAGACCTACAGAGAGCTGCTGGCCAACAGCGGCCTTGCCGACGTGGTGTACCCCACGTATAGAGGCGCCAGGGGGAACCCGGTGCTGATACGCCGCTCGGCGATTGCCAAGGTCCTCGAGCTCCAGGGCGATGTCGGCGTGCGGGCCGTGATGGGCGTCCTCAAGTCCGCGGGGGTCGAGGTCGGGGACCCGGGCGTCCTGGTCGATATAGACCGCGCGGGCGACGTGTCGGCGGCATGCTGATAGGCATAGCCCTCGCCGCGACCGCCTCACTCCTGTGGGCCGTAGGCCCCTTTCTCTACAAGACGGGGGCCACCGAGAGCGCCCTCGACGATCTATTCTCGATAGCGCTGGCCGCCATGCTGTCGGCGGCTCCGCTGGCCGCGTTGGGGCTCCGCCTGTCCCCGCAGGCTTGGCTCTACGGCGCCGCCTTCTCGATGTTCGGCCCCGTGCTTGGGACATACGTCTACCTCCTGTCGCTCAGATACGCGGAGGTGGGGCTGGCCAACTTGCTCTCCTACGCGTACATAGTGCTGGTCCCCCTGCTCGCGTCGCCTCTAGAGGGCCTGTCCCTGCAGTACGTCGCCGCCAGCCTGCTGGCCATGGCGGGCCTCTCCGCGGTGATCAGGGCAAGGAGGGGATCCGCCAAGGGGTTCGCGCTAGCGCTTCTGTCGGCTCTGTTCTACGCCATCTCGTTCTTGGCCCTAGGCGCGGCAACCGCCTCCGTGGATCCCTGGAGCTTCACGTTCGTCAGAGCGCTGGTCCTGCTCCTAGCCGTGGGGCTGGTCGAGGCCGCCAGACGGCGGAGGCCTAGGGTCAGCGCCAGGATATTCGCGGCGGGAGCCCTCAGCTACGGCGTCGGGGGCCCCCTATTTATACTCTCCACCTATTACGCGAACGTCGTCGTGCCGACCATATTGACGGCGCTCTCGCCCGCCGTGACCCAAGCCATCACGTACCTAAAGCTCGGCGAGAGGCTGGACGCGTGGTCGGGGGCCGGCTTCGCGCTGATACTGGCCGGAGTCGTCCTCGCGTCGGTCTAGCCGGGCGGCGCGTTAGCTTTTTTACTATGGATCGGCTTGTTGCCATGGCCGACGTGAAGTGCGTGAAGTCTGTGGGATGCGTCTCGGCTGTAGGCATGGGGACGTGGGGAATGGGCGGCGGCTTCTGGACCTCCGACCACAGCAACGACGAGGGCTGGGTCGAGGCCCTGAGGCTTGGCGTCGAGCTGGGCATGACCCTCATAGACACAGCCGAGATGTACGGCGGCGGCCACAGCGAGGAGCTGGTGGGCCGGGCCGTCAAGGGCTTCAAGAGGGACGAGCTCTTCGTAGTGACCAAGGTTTGGCCCAACCACGCGAGGTACGACGACGCGTTGAGGTCCATAGAGGCCAGCGCCAGGAGGCTGGGCACCTACGCCGACCTGGTCCTGCTCCACTGGCCCAGCGACTCCGTGCCCATATGCGAGACGGTCAAGGCCTTCGAGGCCGCCGTGGATAGAGGGCTGGCGCGCTTCTGGGGCCTCAGCAACTTCGACGTGAGGGGGATAGAGGAAGCGAGGAGCTGCGCCAAGAGGCACGATATGGCTGCCGTGGAGAATAGATACAGCTTGAGGTACAGGTCGGACGAAAACTCGGTGATACCCTACGCAGAGAGGGAGGGGCTTCTCTACCTCGCCTACACGCCGATAGAGAAGGGCGCGCTGGCCGGCGACCGGTTGCTGTCTGAGCTGGGCAAGAAATACGGCAAGACGGCTATACAGGTCGCCCTCAATTGGTATATAGGCATGGGGACCGTGGTGCCGATACCCAAGGCCGGCAACAAGGAGCACGTGAGGGAGAACGCCGGCGCCATGGGCTGGCGCTTAAGCGCGGAGGACTGGGAGGCGATAAGCAGACACTTCAAATAGGCGTGGACGTCACCGATCATACCGGGTTCATGTCGTCAACAATCAGCCCTCTCGCCTAGGAGGTCCACGCCACCCCGTTTTAAATCTTATCTACGGTTTCCCACATCTCGTCCTATCACAACAGCAAGGCGTGCCCCATCCACTTCGCCATGTTGGAGGACGATGGCGATCGGCGCGTATTACGCTGTCCCACGGCTACGCCTTGGATAGAGATGCCGTTGCTGTGTTTGACATGTCATATAAGGTGATGCCGATAGGCCAGACGAAGGCGATGTGGCAGGACTTGAGGAAGGCGGAGAGAAGGCTAAGGAGGGGACTCATACCGAGGGAGCCCACGAAGATGAGGAATCCACTTGTCCCATGACCCGTCGCGCATGCGGCTTGGATCTGGAGAGACTCATGGACACTCTAAGGTCCGCGGTGCCGGGCCGCACACATAGCCCCCACCCTAGGGGCCGTTGGGAGTCGGGCGAGGGCGCCTACCCGCGGGAGAGGAGTGGGCCGGCCCATCGGAGGCTCTACTTCGTATGCTGGAGGATACTTGCGTGAAGCATCTGGCGTTCTCGAAAACCGCAGAAAACTATGTGGGGAGTTTGGCGCGTTAGGTATGCCGATGCTCTGTGGGCGCCTACTGAGCCTAGGCCCGTCTCGCCTTGGCTATGGCGAAGCCTAGGAGCAAGAGGGCCGGCGGAGCCAGCGCGGAGGCGGTCAGCAGTAGCGCAAACCACGCCGGACCTCCGGTGGCAACGACGAAGCCGACCTCCATGACATAGAGGAGCAAAGGCACGAAGACGATTACGAGCGACGCACGCAGGCTCAGAAGCCTCCTTGAGGCCGCGTACCACGCAGTCGCGACAAGCGCCGCGGCCCACAAAAGCGCGCCTAACTGCGCCGCGCTGGTGCTGAACACGGCGATTGGGCCACCCCAGGGAATTCCGAAGCTCTGCGGAGATGGCTCGAATTCTCTGGTGATTATAGAAATAGGGTTGCCTGCGAGTTGCAACACCAGCTGAGCCATTGGCCGAATGTCGCCATATATGACAACAGTCCCTGCCACTACGTTGTCAGACCAAGGCATGAAGCTGTAATTATGCTCCTTTAAAATCATAGTAAGCATCCCATAGACATCTCTATTATTAACCCATACTTGAGATAAGGTACTGACATGATTCTGATACAGTTCCCAATTGATAAAAGACGTAGCTACAAGCATAAACGAGACTTGAAAACTTAAGACGAGAAGGATCAGACCAAAAAGAATCTTTCGAAATCTTGCGCCCACCTTTGGCATATTATTTCACTGTGAGCGTAGACGTTGCCCACACAGAATAAGCCGATATCCCTCCCCAAGTCCTCCCTATGTACTGGCCGCTCGCAGTAGGCTGCGCTGTGCCAGTAACGTATATATTAAATGTAACTGGAGTGATACAGTAGCAAATATTATTATTCTTTTGAGGATTCCATGTAGTAAATGTTATCCATAATTGTCCATCAGCAGGAATGAGGCCCTGGTTTATTATCTCGCAGGGCGAACAGTAGATAATGTCCCCATAGATCTCAATATGCGGCTGCCAACTTAAAATATTAACCGTGAGCGGGTTATTTATTTGAGTCACTAAGGCGAATTCCCATCCCAAGCCTGAGATACCGCCGCTCCACAGAACGGTTTGCCCCTTTAATATGGTTTGCGGATTCCAGCTGAACCACGGAGAGGCCGCAACCCATTGAGGCTCTTTGCCGCTTGTTGCCATAGCGGATAATGCAGCGGCGGTAGCGACAACCATTAGGATTACGGCCTGTAGTTTAACCTTGAATTTCATAAAGTTTCGATTTTTTTTATTTAAGTTTTATTTTCGTCTATTGCTCAAAATAATTCACGTTATTTGGCGTTGTATATAATGTGGCGTGATGGCGAGCAGGAGTAAGGCATGCTAGCCCAGTCGCTGCTCTGTGGAGAAGGGTGCTGGGCTTATTGAGAAACTACAGATGCTGGATGGAGAGACTCAAGTGGTTGCCCGGGGTGGAGGTCGCCAGGTCGTTCGTCGCCGAGAAGCTTTTAGGGGACTGGCCCAAGCTGGCCGTCCTTGAGGCCGAGTGGTTGAGGGCTTAGGCGGTGCACGCTAGGGAGCCCTCGTGGAGATAGCTAATACAGCGAAGATGCTTAGAGAGGCTCAGAGTTTCCATGGATAGGGTGGCAGAGGGCAAGCCCGCAGGCCCATGTCCGTACCCGGTGGAGATGTGGTGATGGCTATGAGACACACATGGCCTTCAACAGCAGATGGCACTGCCTACGGCGTAGTTAGGTGGGCGACGCCCCGTTTCGACTACGGCCGAGTGATGGAGACTCTCGGGCTCCAGGGGCCTAGGGCCTCCCGGGCCGGGGCGCCGACCAGCGAGGGGGCGCGTCCCCTCATCTGTGTGGCGGGCAGCGGGCATGGCTCTCCGGCCCCTGCCCGTATGGCGGGCGGCCGGCCCTCGGCCCGGTGGGTCACCTCTTCATCGCCGTCTATAGAAATCGGCTTGTCGAATGGAGCTGGTACCGCTGGATGAGGTTCCATAGTCCTCTCCTCTTCCCGATGCGAGGCCTCTTCGACGTCCTCAGCTTTGTCATCGTCTCCTCCGACAAGAACTCGACCTCCTCTCCGCCCTGAAGGGCGAGATTTCCAATTATAAAGGGGATTCCGACCCACGAAGCCGGAGGGGATCGGGGCTTTGAGCTCAGCCGGAGCTAAAACCTGCCCTTCTCGCCTTGGGCCTCCCTCCAGCCGCGAAGGTTTTTAAGGCTCACGGCGTATGCCTCGGCCGGTAGCTGGATCACGTTCAGGGGCGCCCGAGGGGCCGAGGTCAGCTTAAAAAGGGTCCCTAATAGGTCCGTGGGGGATCTAGCCAAGAGGTGTATGGAATACAGAGATCTGGTCGCCGGATCTCCCGAGGAGAGGGACTTCCTCGACTTCATAGCCTCCGTCCTCGATATACCCCACATCTGGCTACACCTCTCGCCGGTGGAGGTGCTGTACTGGAGAGATCGGGGCTCCGCCCTGGAGGTCGAGGGGAGGAGGTACCAAGTCCTGGCTCTGCCCTACTCCAGGCCGGGCACGTACGAGGGCAGACTCGTCGAGCCTGGCGGCGAGGCCGAGGGCGACATCGTGCTGGCGCCGTTTCCGCGCGACGTCGACGACGCCAAATACCTCCTGATAGAGGCGGCGAGGCGGGGCGCGTCGGCGTTGGTGCTATTCGGCGAGCCTCTGAGGAGGGTGGTGGTCACCGACGAGCTCGGCTTCAAGTACGACGCGGCTCCTCCGCCCATACCGGCCGCCAGCGCCCCTGCGGAGGTCGGGAGGGCTCTGGGCAAAAGGGCCTTGCTGAATATAGACGTAGAGGCCAGGACTGCATTCAGCTACAACGTGGTGGCCATGAACTCCTTCGAGGACACGCCCATGATCTCGGCCCACTACGACCACTGGCTGGCCGGCGCCACCGACAACTGCGGAGGGGTAGAGGCCGCCGTCATGGCCTTCCTGGACCTAGTCGTGGAGGACTACCCCGTGGCCCTCGGCCTCTTCACGGCCGAGGAGGGCGTGGGCCCCCACGTGCCGTCGCTCTACTGGGCGTGGGGCTCCCTGGCGTATTTCAGCAGATGGCGGCCCAGGCTGTTGGTGAACCTGGACGTAGTCGGCCGCGGGTCCATTAAGGCGTACGTGATGCCCTACATGGAGGAGGCCGTCAGGGGGCTCCTCCCAGCCGACCGCCCGCGCGCCGACTTCGACTCGTTGCACTACGAGGCGGCCGGCCTCCCCGCGGTCACCATATCGTCCCTGGAGGACATCTGGGGCGTGTACCACAGCCCTCTCGACGACTACGTGGACGACTCCACGGTGGGCTTCGCCGCGGAGATCGCCAAGAGGCTCGCCAGAGCCGAGCCGAGGCCGCCCAGGGTCGATCTGCTCCAGTACGGGGTTAGAGCCAGGCCTGATCCCTACGAGGCGTGGGCCACCGCGTATAACTACCTCGTTGCATTTAGGGACTTCAGCCACAGCGAGATATACTACGTCAACATCTTCGACTTCTTGAGGCGGGAGGCCGCTGGCTACGTCAGGCTGGACGTGCTGGGGGGCCCGACCCTCTGCGTCGGCGACTGCGGCAGGGCGCTAGACATATATAGAGAGCTTGCCTCACTGCGGCTGGCTTGAGGGGGCCCTGCCCCTCGCGCCGGTCACCTGACGCCAAGCACCCTCCTTATGAACGTCGAGGAGAGTATATTGCCGTAGCCGTCCTTGACCGTGGTTATCATCACCACGTCCATGGGCCTCAAGCCTCTCTTGACCCTCTCGTCGTTTATCTGGAGGCCTCTGGGCAAAGTCTCCCTGCTGACCACTATGGCCTCGAGCTCGGGTCTCGTCACGGCGGGTCCGTAGGGGTCGCTTATGGCGGCATATTCAACCTTCCTCTCCGGCGCTATCAAGCTCATGAGCGACTTGAGGTTGGCTAGCCTCGCGGCGAACGGCTTCACGTTGTACTGCTTGTAGGTAGAGGCGAAGGAGTCGCTGGTGAGGCCGATCAGGATCTCCTCCCCTATAAGGGAGGCGGTGGCCAGCAGCTTGACGTGGCCCGAGTGGAGCGTGTCGAAGGTCCCGCCCAGCACCACGTTCTTGAACTGCATCTTCACGGGCGTGTCCGCGCGGATATATTTATACCTAGGCCTCCGTCCGCCCGCCCGCGAGGGACGCCGGAAGGCCTATATATAGGGTCCCATAATAGGGACGTGCTGTACTTGATGTGGGATAGAGGAACTGTCGTCCTGTCGGGGGACGCGCCGGCGCAGATCAGGGCGCTCTCGTTCGTCAAATTCGACGCGAGGGTGGGCAAATATAGAGCCCTCGGGATGTACTACTACAGGATAAAGGCCGTGCTGGACTCGCTGGGGGTGAAGTACGAGGACGGGGTGCTGTCGCCGGTGTGTAGGTCGGTCGAGGCGGCCAGGAGGCCCAGCTTGAGGCAGTACCAGGAGGAGGCCTTGAGGAGCTGGCTGAGGGGCAGAAGAGGCGTGGTGGTCATGCCCACAGGCGCCGGGAAGACCTACGTGGCGATAGAGGCCATAGCCAGAGTGGGGCAGCCGGCGCTCGTGGTGGTGCCCACCATAGAGCTGTTGAGGCAGTGGGAGAGAAGGCTCTCCGAGCACTTCCCGGGGCGCGTGGGCGTCTGGTACGGCGAGGAGAAAAGGGAGCTCTGCATAACGGTGACCACCTACGACTCTGCCTACGTGGCGGTGGAGCATCTGGGCAATAGATATCCGCTGCTGGTCTTCGACGAGGTCCACCACCTGCCCTCAGAGTCGTACCGGCAGATAGCGGAGCTCTCGCCGGCCCCATACAGGCTAGGCCTGACGGCCACGCCCGAGAGGGCCGACGATCTACATATGCTGTTGCCCGAGCTGGTGGGCCCCGTGGTCTACCGCATGGCTGTCTCCGAGGCGGCTGGCAGATATCTGGCGGAGTTCGACGTGGAGGTCGTGAAGGTGGGCCTGTCCGAGGAGGAGATGGCGCGCTACAAGGAGCTGGAGAGGGTCTACAGGGGGTACATAAGGGCCAGGGGGCTCAGGTTCAGATCGCCCTCCGATTTCGGCAGGCTGGTTATGCTGGCCGGCAGAAGCGCCGAGGCGCGGCGCGCCCTTGAGGCTTGGCACGAGATGAGGAGGATGCTCTTCGAGAGCAGGAGCAAGGTGGACGCCGTCGCCGATATACTGAGGAGACATCCCGACGGAAAGATCCTCATCTTCACGGAATACACGGCGCTTGCGAGGGAGGTATCCCGGCGCTACCTGATACCCGAGGTCACCTACGACATGCCCGACCAGGAGAGGGAGCTCGTCATGGAGATGTTCAGAAGAGGCGAGGTGAAGGCCTTGGTCACAGGCAAGGTCCTCGACGAGGGGATAGACGTGCCCGACGTGGACGTCGTCGTGATATTGGGAGGCACGTCGTCCAGCAGGCAGTACGTCCAGAGGATAGGGAGGGCCCTCAGGCTGAAGCCCCACAGGGCCAAGATCTACGAGGTGGTCACGGCCAAGACGCGGGAGGTGGACATATCCAGGAGGAGGCGCAGAGGGGTGGGATGATCCCCCTCGACCTCCTGAGGGCAAGGAGACAGGGGGATCGAGTGGCGCCGAGGTATCTCGAGGAGCTGTGGCCCGCGGAGTACGTGCTAGGCGCCTACAGGCCCGGCCTGAGGCTCGCCGAGGCCCGGGCCAAGGTCGATGACGCGCCCTTCGAGCCTAAGCTGGCGAGGGGGCTGGCCCACATAGTCGAGAGGTCCATAGGGCTTGAGGAGGTCGACAGAAGGCGGCTGACGCGGATCAGGCTCGAGGTCTTCCGAGAGGCGGCCAAGGCGCATCCCGTCGTAGACGAGGGGGAGAGGGCGCGGGTCGTGGCCGCCGTGGCCTCCCGCCTCAAGATATCCGCCGAGGAGGTCGAGGCGGCTCTAGCTAAAATCCACGAGGACGAGCTCGTCATAACTAGGGGGCCCGACATGTCGGCCGAGGAGCTGGCCGCTCTGTACAACACGTCGCTGGTCCAAACCCTTCTGTTCAGATCGAGGCGCATGGCCGCCTACGTAGCCGCGGACGGGGCCCGCGTGAAGGAGCTGGTGAGGGCGCTGAAGGGCCTCGGCTTGATGTACGTGGCGGAGCGCGCCGGAGGCGGAATAAGGCTGGATATCGACGGGCCGGTCTCGGCGGTCAAGCAGACCGAGCGCTACGGCACGAGGCTGGCCAAGCTCGTGCCCTACGTGATCTCGGCCGACGACTGGCGCATCGAGGCCGACATAAGCCTCTACGGCAAGATCTACAAATTCGCCGAGGCTAAGTCCAGCGCGCCCAAGATGGCGCATAGAGACGCCGAGCCTCCACAGTTCGACAGCACGGCCGAGGAGGAGTTCTACAGAAACGTCTCCAGGGTCTGCGCGGTGCAGAGAGAGCCCGAGGCCTTGGTGGTCGGCAACAGGGTGTTCATACCCGACTTCAAGATAGGCGATCTATACGTGGAGATAGTCGGGTTCTGGACCCCCGACTACGTCGCAAGGAAGTACGAGAAGCTGGCGGCGGCCAAGATACCTCTGCTCGTCCTAGTCGACGAGAGGCTCGCGCTGGCCACCTGGCGCTCGCTTCCCCACTACGTCGTCATATATAAGGAGAGGCCTAGGCTCAGCGATATATTCAAGTATATAAAACCGTACTGCCGCAAGGCCTAGCGTCCGGGAGCACGGCTGCCGCGGCGGGCCGTCCAGAGCCCCCTTCTTTGAACTATCCTATATGTTAATCCTAGCTTATGATTATCAATATTTTAAACTTATATAGTTTTTATATATCATGAGCTCTGGTCTTAGTATTGGCTGTTGCGGCTTTGCTGTCGACGGCTGGTCAGACCGGCTCGGCCGGTCCGCCGGTCGGCGTCTTCGACGTCGCCGACGCCGTCCTCGTCGAGACTGGCGTCGATGGACTTCCCTATTTCTGGGACGGAGGGCGCTTCGCTCCGGCGCCCGTGGTTCACCTAGTGCGCTGGGAGGACTCGCCGTGGCTGGAGGCGGGCGACGGCGCCAAGTACCCCAACTTCTGCCCGTAGTCGAGGGGCCCTATCTGGCCGTGCCCAGGAGCGCCCTCGACGTGACGCCGCCGAGAGACATGTAGCTTGCCGCAGAGAGCGGGCTAGGAGACTGCGCGCAACCTCCTGGGGGATCGGCGCGGTTCAGCCTAGGCCGAATTCGTCATGTTGATGGGCTTCTTCGCCAAGGCCGTCCGTGATGCAATTAATAAATAGTATTTCGGTGACGTTATGGAGTCCAGAGCCGTCGAGGTTCTGAGCCAGATGATCAAAATCCCCACGGTGAATCCCCCCGGGGATAAGTACCTAGAGTTCGTCGAATACGCGGAGAGGCTGTTCAAGGGCATGGGCCTCGACACGGAGATCGTCGAGGTGCCCAGGCAGGTCGTGGCCAAGGCGTGCCCCGAGTGCGTCGACCACCCCAGGTATATCCTGCTGGCCAGATCCGGCGAGCCGAAGATCCACTTCAACGGCCACTACGACGTGGTGCCGCCCGGGCCCGAGTCGGCTTGGTCGGTCGCGAGGCCCTTCGAGCCCCGCCACGTGAACGGCAGAGTGTACGGAAGGGGCGCGGTCGATATGAAGGGCGGCCTCACGGCGATAGTGCTGGCGGCTGAGGCGGCTGTCAGAGAGGGGCTGAGGAACTTCGAGATCTCCTTCGTGCCCGACGAGGAGATAGGCGGAGAGTCGGGTGCCGGCTACCTCGCGGAGTCCGGCAAGATCAAGGCGCCCTGGGCCGTCATAGCCGAGGGCTCCGGCGTCGACAACATCTGGATAGGCCACAGAGGCCTCGTCTGGTTCCTGGTGGAGGTCTACGGGAAGCAGGTCCACGGCTCGACGCCGTGGCTGGGGCTCAACGCGTTCGAGGGCGCCGTCAAGATAGCGAGCAGAATACTGGAGGGCTACATGCCGAGGCTCTCCGCGAAGCGGAGCAAATATGAGTTCGAGGACCCCAGGGGGGCCTCGCCGACGCTCACCATGGGGGGCGAGGTCAGGGGCTCCGTCAAGGCCAACGTGGTGCCGGGCTATTTCGCCTTCACACTCGACAGGCGCCTCATACCCGAGGAGAGCGTCGAGGAGGTCAGGAAGGAGGTGGAGGACTTCATAAAGGGCGCCGCGGCTGGGCTGGACTACAGAGTTGAGGTGAGGGTGATAAACCAGTCCGAGGCCGCCGTCGTGCCGCCGGACCACCCGCTGGCCAAGGCGCTGGAGGGGGCCGTGGCTAGGACGCGCGGACGGCCTCCGAGGAAGACCATATGTATAGGCGGGCTGGACGCCAGGTTCTTCATAAAGCGCGGCATACCCACCGTGACCTACGGGCCCGGGCCCGAGTTCACAGCCCACACGCCCGACGAATACGTGGAGATCCAGCAGGTCGTGGACGTCGCCAGGGCCTACGTGGAGCTCCTTAGAGGGCTTAGATGAGGCTGGTCTTCGCCATAGGCGGCGGCGGCGACGTGGTGAGCGCGGCCGTCCTGGCGGCCAAGCTGGGGGCCGAGACGGGGCTGCTGCCCTGGGAGCGGTACGTCGTGGATCCGGAGCCGGGGCCCCTCCTCCGCAGGGATTTCCTGGGCGCCGAGGGCGGCAGCCCCCTATTCGTCGTGGGGCCGGATACCCGCGCCGTCAGGCGCGGCAGGGCGATAACGCCGCAGGGGGCCTGCGTGTCGTCGGTGCTGGGGAGGGGTGTCTACGCCATATCGCCCGACGAGCCTCCGAGCGCCGTAGCCAAGGCGCTGGCATCTAAGTTCGATAAGATCGTCGGAGTGGACGTGGGCGGCGACGTGCTCGCCTGCGGCTGCGAGCCTGATCTACACTCGCCGCTGGCCGATTCGTACTCGCTCGCCGTGCTGAAGAGGGCGGAGGACCTCGGAGTAGACGTCGAGGTCGCCGTAGTCGGCCTCGGCGCCGATGGAGAGCTGAGCAGGGACTACTTGATGAGGCGGATCTCGGCCCTTCTGGCCAACGGCGGCTTTCTGGGGTACTACGCCCTGGATCCCTCCGACTCCGGGATCCTCGCAGAGCTTGTCTCCAGATGCGTCACCGAGGCCTCGAGGAACGTCTTGAGGGCGCTGAGGGGCGAGTTCGGCGAGGTGCCCATCAGAGGCGGCTCGAGGAGCGCCTATATAGATGTGTTCACGCCTGTCTTCCTGCGATTCAGGCCGGGTCCCCTGGTCTCGATCAACGAGGTCGCGGCCTTGATATACAAATACGACTGGAATATATTAGAGGCGGCCGCAGAGCTGAGGGAAATGGGCTACACGACGGAGTACGACTTCGAGAGGTATGTGGCCCAGGGCTTGCCCCCCTCCGAGGCCCTTGCCAGAGCCAAGGCGGAGAGGAGGTGCGTCTGCAACGGCTCGCCATGAGGGCAGTAAGGCTTGTGAAATACGGCAAGCCCCACGAGGCGTTGAGGCTCGAGGACCTGGAGAGCCCCACGCCGGGCAGAGGGGAGGCCTTGGTGAGGATAGAGGCCGCCGGCGTCTGCGGGAGAGATCTCGTCGTGAGGAAGGGCGCCTTCCCTCATGTGAGGCTCCCCGTGATACCCGGCCACGAGGGAGTCGGCAGAGTGGTCGACGTGGGGCCTGGGGCGGATAGGGACTTGGTGGGGCAGAGGGTCTTCGTGGCCCCCGCCATGTACGACGGGACTTGCGACTACTGTAGACGCGGGCTGGAGAACCTATGCAGGAACGCACAGTATCTGGGCGAGCATAGAGACGGGACGTACTCGGAATATATGGCGCTTCCCGCCGACTTCGTCTACCCCTTCCACGGCGTCGATCCCCGCGCCGCCGTGCTGGCAACCGACGTCATACCGACCGCCATAGCCGCGGTCAGGAGGGTCGACGTCGAAGGCAAGAGGGTGCTGGTGGTCGGCGGCGGGGGAACCGGGCTCTATCTGGCCCAGGTGGCTAAGCTCAGGGGAGCCGACGTGTATATATCCACCAGATCCGCCGATAAGGCCAAGGCGTACGGCTCTCTGGGCATCGGGATATATCGAGAGGGCATGAAGGACTTCGACGTGGTTTTCGACACGGTGGGCTCGCCCACCATGGAGACCTCCATAAGGCTCGCCAAGAGAAACGGCGCCGTCGTCCTTATAGGCAACGTGACGGGAGAGAGGGCGCAACTCAGCCCGGCCCTCATAATATTGAGGCAGATAGCCGTCCTCGGCCACATGGCCTACAAGCCGTGGGACGTATATGAGGCCCTAGACCTCCTGAGGCGCGGGCTTATAGCCCCGATATATACCGAGTACAGGCTTTCCGAGGCCGCCAAGGCCCATGAGGACATGGAGGCGGGCGCGGTGCTCGGCAGAGCCGTCCTCATACCGTGATGGCCATAGCCATATCCAAGGACCCGGTCGCCAGAGGCGTCGCCAGGGAGCTGGGGCTGGCGGGATCCCCCGGAGCCTCCTACCTGTCGACGGCCAAGATGGGGGACGTCCTGGTGCTGTTCTACGATGGGGACTCTGTGGAGCCGCCCCCCGAGGAGGCGCTGAAGGCGCTCGGCGTATCGCATCTAGTCGTGCCGTCCCGCCACGAGATGGCGAGGCCCAGGCCCATGCTGACCGCCCACACGCCCGGCACCGCCCCGTCGCTCTCGGTAGCCCACGCCGGGCTTAAGTCCTGGCTCCTCAGGAGAATCTGCTCCGAGAGGCCGGAGGGCTTCGACTGCGCTCTCGAGGCCACCCACCATGCGCCGAACACCGAAGAGGTCAGCGTAACTTTCGTCGAGGTCGGCAGCACCGAGAGGGAATGGAGAGACCGGAGGGCGCTGAGAGCTCTGGCGTCGGCCCTCGGGGAGCTACCCCGCTTCGAGGCGAGGGCCCCGCCCGTTATGTCCGTGGGCGATCTCCACTACTCCCTCCTGACCGCGGAGGTCGTAGACGGCGCGGTGGACGTCGGCCATGTGGTACATAAGGACGTGGCGACGGCCGATCTGGCCGTGAGGGCCTTCATGAAGCATGTAACGAGGCCTAGGAAGGTCGTCGTCTATAGGAAGAGCCTCAAGGGGCCCGTCAGACGCGACGTGATGGACGCGCTGGCCCGGTACGCAGAGCTAGACGTCAGGTAGCCATACGCATTACCTGCCGAAAAATAGTGAAAGATTATAAATTTCGATGAAATATCTACTCTATGGATGAGGCGCTAAGGTCCAGGCTCGACGGCCTCATGAGGAGCGCGGCTGCCCCCGTCCTCGACAAGATATCCAAGAACAAGAAGCTGAACACGGACGAGCTCCTCATAGCTTCCCTCTATTTGATCTCGGCCAAGCTTGACGACATCAGGAACTCCCTGGACGAAGTGGCCAGAGGCATCCAGCGGCTGAACGAGCTACCCCCCGTCTTGAAGCAGAACCACATGGACGTGATGGCCAAGCTAGGGGAGGTCCTCGACGAGTTGAAGAAGATGCAGGCGTTTGGGGTCGAGGAGACTTAAATAGAGGGCCCTTCTGGCGCGTGGACATATTAGGCAGATATAGGGAGGAGGTCGAGGCGGCCCGGGCTATAGTCCAGGGCCGCCGTTTTAAGGCCGTGGTGCACAACGGCACGGCTCACGCCGACGATACCATAGCCGCCGCGCTTCTGTGGCGCGCCGGCGCCGAGGCCGTCTATAGGCTCGGCCAGGAGGGCGAGCTGTTGGAGGTGGCCGGCGGAGGGACGCCGGTCGTATACGCCGATATTGGATATAAGTACTACGACCGGCTCAAGTCGGCCGGGACGGTGGCGGTGTTGGACCACCACGCCCCGAACGGCGAACCTGAGTACGTCGAGCTTCCGTCATCCCTGATGCAGACCGTGGAGGCCTTGGGCATGAGGCCGAGGCCCCGTATATACGTGCTGTTCGTCGCCGCCGATCTGGTGGACAGATTCGGCGCCATAGCCGCCAAGAGGTGGCTCGGGATCTACGGCGCGTCGCTCAACCAAGGCCTTTCGGCCTATTTCGGAGCTACGCCGAGGGGGAAATACGAAGACGTCAGGTTCCTCGAGCTGGTGGCCGAGGCGGCTACGGCGGACTTCGACGTCGAGGATTTCGCCGAGTACTCCAAGTCGTTCGCTGTAGCCCAGTCGGTGGACATCGACGCCGAGAGGTTCCCAAGGACGCTGGCCCAGCTGAGGCTCATGAGGCAGGCGGCCCGCGACGCGGTCTCGGCCTCGCTGAGCCAGGAGGCCCGCAGGGTGGGGTTCGGGATAGACTTCGCCGCACATGCGGTGCTTGCGGTGCCCCAGCTGGCCGAATACGTGGCCAGGGGCCTGGCGAGGTATTTCGACGACAGCGTGAGGGCCGCGAGGGCGGTCGAGGGCGGGCGCTACTCCGTCGTTGAGGGCGCCACCGCCCTCAAGGCCGTGGCTGTCGAGGACAGCGTCCCACCGACAGCCGTTTGGAACGCGCTTCTGGACGTGGGCGTGCTGAAAGAAGACGAACCCGTTGTTGTGGCCGTCAAGGACATCAGAAATCCAGGCGCCTACTCCCTCTGGAGACCCGATAGGCATAAGGACAAGATAGACTTCAGGAAGCTACAGGGCGAGAAGGTGATATTCAAACACCAGTCGGGCTTCATGGCCGTCGTGAAGGCCGAAAACGCAGAGGAGGCGGCCAAGTATGCTCTCGCGCAGCTCGGAGTTTAGGCCCACGCAAGCCTGGCTGACGGAGGTCTGCAGAGGTATATCGGCCGATAAGGCCCCGCCAGAGCTCTCGGTGGTGGCTACTGACGTGCCCGGAGAACCCGGCGACATAACTCTCTACTTCAGGTTTGAGGGCGGCCGCTGCGTGGAGGCCAGGCTACTACAAGGGAGGGCGACCTCTAGATATACGCTCTCGGCCAGATATGAAGACCTCTTGAAAATTATGGAGGGCAGCCTATCGCCCTTCGCGGCTGTGCCTCTGGGCAGGCTGAAGGTCGAGCGGGGCACCTTGGGCGAGCTCGCCGAATATATGCCGCTTGCCCTCGAGATAGTCGAGGCCGCGCGTAGATCCGCCAGGATGTTTTCGGCTAACCCGTAGGCGTCCTCCGGCGGGAGAGACGGCGCGCTAGGTCACCGAGGCGGTGAAGGGGAACGTGGCTCCGGTCGACAGCACTAGATACCCCTGTACGTTCGTCCCGGATACTCCCGAGAAGCTCTGGCAACTATACGTCAGCGTGGCGGTGCCGCCGGTGCCTACGGAGACCTTCGTGCCGCTGATAGTCGCAGGGCCTGTGGCCGACTTGGGGGAGCACGGCGTGTTGCCGACGTAGACGCCTATTATGACCGCCACGGGCGCAGGCCCCGCGTTTGAGACCACCAGCATCAAGTTGCCCGAAGTGTCTATCGTCGCCTGCGATACAGATATCTTGCTACCAGACTGGACGGACGCGATAAATGTAGTATACATATACCAACCCACCGCCACCGCTATAACCACTATGATGCCCAGAAGAATAGCCTGTTCTATGGAAATCTCGCCTGCCATCGTATCCTCTTGGCTGTATATTTAAATGTGATTTCCCAAAGGCCCTTTCCGTTGATTTATTAAATATTCTATTTAAATAATAGAATTTTGTTCAGTATAAAATCGATATATTTATCTTCATAGGATGCGCCTACAGCCGCCCACATGGATGCATCTCGCTGCAGAGCCGGCGGGTGTCTCAGGATACGGCGAGGACCGCCGACCAGCCGCCGAGATGCCGGTTTCCGGCGCGTCGTCCGCGCACGCCGGAGCTCTCGGCCGCCCTCGAGGACGGCCCCTGCCTATAGTATTTTGCCTGGGTTCAGAATACCCTTGGGGTCGAATATCGACTTGAGGGCCTTCATGTACTCCAGCACGGTCGGCGCCAGCTCCATCCTCAAGAGATCCCGCTTCAAGGTGCCTATACCGTGCTCTGCCGAGACGCTACCTCCGAGGCCTACCGCTATTTTGCCGAGGCCCTCGATGAAGGCCCTCGCCCGCCTGGCGCCCTCCGCGTCCCCCCTCCTGAACCAAGTGGTGGGGTGGAGGTTCCCATCGCCCACATGGCCGCCCAGAGAAAGCGGGATCTCCAGCCTCTCCGCAAGGTCCACCACGCGCCGGACCGCCTCAGGTAGCTTGGAGACCGGGACCACTATGTCCTCTATGATCAACAAGCCCTCGCTACCCAGCCGCCTCTGCATGAGCGCCACCTGCGCGCTGAACAACTTGCGGCGCGGCTCCAGCAGATCCATGGAGCTGTCTAGGCCCAGCGCCTCCCTGGCCACCGCGCCTCTGACGAGCCCCTTGAGCCTGTTCAACATATCCCTCTCGGCCCCTCTGTTGACGTCGACGCCTAGGAACAAGGAGTATCTCTCCTCGAGGCCCACCTCCCTGGACTCCGCCGGGCCCAAGAACTCAGCGAAGAGGGGCCATACCCTGGCGGCCCTGACCCGCACCACGTCCTCCACCAGGGTCGGCAGATCGTCGTAGTAGATGAGCACAGCCGCCGCGGACTCCGGCATCGGCGCGATCCTCAAGACGGCCTCGGTCACCAGGCCCAGCGTGCCCTCGCTGCCCACCACTAGCCTCACCAAGTCGTAGCCGTTCCTGCACTTCAAGGTCCTGCAGCCGATCTTGAGCAGATCGCCCCTCCCAGTGACTACGTCGAGGCCTAGAACCCAATCCCTCATGGCGCCGTACTTGGCGCCCCTCATGCCGCCGGCGCCGTTGGCTATCGCGCCGCCGACCGTGGCCGACCTCACGGAGCCGGGGTCCACCGGGAAGAACACGCCGTATCTGGACAGCTCTACGTTCAGCTCCTCAAGCCTGATGCCCGGCTGGACGGCCGCATAGGAGTCGGTCGGATTCACCTCGACTATTTTGTTCATGCGCTCGAAGCTCACGACGATGCCCGGCTTGGTCATCACCGTGTTGCCCGACAGGCTGGTCGCAGATCCCTGCGAGAAAATCGGCGTCTCGGTCTCGTAGGCCCATCTGACCAGCCACAGGACCTCCTCCTCTGACGTCGGGAACACCACACCCAGAGGCCCCGCCGAGGGCTCCTCGAAGGAGGCCTCGCGGGAATACAGAGAGAGGAATGAGGGGTCGTCGATGAACCTATCCCCGAACTTCTTCCTCAGCTCCCTCGCAGAAATGCCCCCGGCCTCGGGCGGCCTCATGGCAGTACTCCCCGAGCGATCTCTGCCCCGTCGCGGCGCGTGGAGGCGGGCCTCCCGCAGCCAGCCGTCCTCCCCTCGGCTCTAGGAACGCCCATGGCCCCATCCACGCCGAATATAAAAATTCGCTCCTTCGCCGCCGCTAGAAGCTCCTCGGCCTCAGGAGGGAGCCTATCGCGGTCAGCACGGCGCTGATCGCGGACACCAAGGAGCCGTAGACGGCCATGAGGACCGCGTTGCCGGGAGCTCCCGTAAGTATCAACAATGCGGCTAGAGACCCGAGGGGGCCTATGGACGCGTTTATGTTCCAGCCTAGGGACACCGCGGTCCATCTAACCTCCGGCGGGAAGAGCTCGGCGAAGTACAGAGTCTGAGGCGCGGCGGCGAGCCCGAACAGCAGGCCCATGGCGAAGGAGGCATAGGCCGCATATCCGTTCAGCGTAAACGCCAGATACGTCGCCACGGGCGCCGCGACCAGGAGCCCCAACGACGGGGGCAGAAACGCGCGCCTGACGCCCAGCAGGGAGACCACAAAGCCGCTCAACAGCTCGCCGACGACGGCCCCGAGGCCGCCGTATGCGGACAGCTCCAGGGCGAGGCTGTATGCGGCGCCCTTGTCCAGGCCGAGCTTGGGCGCCACAACGTCCGACATTATGTAGGTCCAGTAGCCCGAGCCGCCGTAGAAATATAGGGTCAGCCCCAGGTTTATCAATATGAGTATGAGGAAATTGGCCCAATAGCGCCATACCCCCGCCACGGGGACCTTCAAGGTCCTGCCTCTACGTACGGCGTCAAGCCACTCGCGCGACTCGGAGCCTGCCATCCTTATGGCGAGAGCTATAAGCGCAGGCACGACGCCTATTACGTACAGCACCCTCCATCCGAGCGAGGCGAATCCGCTCTCGCCGAAGAGGCCTCTGGCCCATAGAGTCAATGCTGATGTGAGGAAGACCGCCCAGGAGAGGCCGGAGTACATGACGCCGTTTACGTACGGCCTCACGGCCTTCGGGGCGAGCTCCAGGGCCCACGTCGCGCCGCCGCCCGCCTCGCCGCCTATCCCAAGGCCCTGGACCCCCCTCAGCAGATATAGGGCCACCGGCGCGGCGACGCCGATCTGGCCATAGGTAGGGAGCAGCCCTATCGCCAGCCCTGCGGCCCCCACGGCCAACGCGTCTAACACGGTCGACGTCCTTCTACCGTACCTATCGCCCACGTATCCGAACACCAACGCGCCGAGGGGCCTGACCACGTAGGTCGTTGCGAAGGCGCCCCATGTGGCCACCGCAGCTATTAGCTGATTCGCCTCGGGGAAGAACAAGCCCTTGAGTATATTCGCCAGGCTCGAGAATAGAATTATGTCGTAGTACTCGAGGCCCCATACTAACATGGTCGAGATGGCGGCGAGCCAATACTCCCTCGGCTTGATCTCGGACACGGGCGGAGCGCGCCCGCGGTATTTAATGATATCGCGCGCCGTCACGCTTAAAAACGCCGAAGGAGGCCCGTCCATGAGCCTGTCGGGCAAGGTGGCCTTGGTGACAGGCGCCTCGAGGGGCATCGGCGCAGCAATAGCGAGGGAGCTACGCCGGCGGGGCGCCCGAGTCGCCATAAATTACAACTCGTCGCGAGAGGCTGCGGAGAGGCTGAGGAGGGAGCTCGGCGATGGCGCCGAGGTCTTCAAAGCCGACGTGTCCAACAGACAGGAGGTGAGGAGTATGGTCGAGGACGTCGTCGGGACCTTCGGAGGGCTCGACGTCGTGGTCAACAACGCGGGGATCATGGAGCTCATGCCGTTCGAGCAGCTGGATGAGGCGCGGCTCGACAGGATGTGGGCCGTCAACGTCAAGGGGCCTATATACGTCACCCTGGAGGCCCTGCCCCACCTGAAGAAGTCGCGGGGCGTCGTAGTGAACGTGGCCTCCATAGCGGGGATAGGCACTGCGTTGGCCAACACGACGTACTATGCGATAACCAAGGCCGCGCTGATAGCCCTGACCAGAAGGCTCGCCTTCGATCTGGCCCCCTACGGGATAAGGGTCAACGCGGTCGCCCCCAGCTGGATAGAAACCGATCTCACCACCAGAGGCAGAACCAGGGAGGAGGTCGAGAGGGCCAAGTCCGATATAATCGGCAAGACGGCTCTGCGCGCGCTGGCCGCGCCCGAGGACATAGCGAGAGCCGTGGCGTTCCTCGCGTCAGACGACGCGAGGCTCGTCACTGGGCAAGTGCTCGTCGTCGACGGCGGCAGGCTGGACTACTTGACCCACGGCGTATGAGGGGGCTGGCCGCCCTGGCCCTCCTGGCCGCCGCCGCAGTCCTCGCCGCTGTGTTCCTCGCCTCGCGCGGCCGAGCCGCGCCTCCCTCGGACAGCCCCTTCGCCGAGACGACGACGGTCACGCTGGACGGGACGCCTCGGGTCGTCTACGTCGCCGATACGCCCGCCAAACAGGCGGCGGGGTATATGAACGCCACGTCGTATGACCCCAGAGGCGTGGGCGCCGTCGGCATGTTGTTCATATTCGGCAGAAACTCGACGTGGTGCTTCTGGATGCACGACACCTACCTCCCCCTCAGGATAGTCTGGATTTCGGGATCCAGAGCCGCCCAAGAGGCCCTGGCCCAGCCCCTCAACGACACCCCCATATGCGGCTACGGCGACAAGGTCCTCGAGCTGGAGCCGACGATACCGCCGCCCACAGTGGTTAGCTGACGCGCGCGGCGTAGCTGCCAGTCGCCAATGCCGGACGCCGCTCGACGCAGGCGGTATCGGGTCTACTCGTCCGACCGACTTGGCTAACTAAAAAACCTACAGAGATTCCGTTTCCACTACCTAGCGTTCTGGGGCCACACGTATAAGTCCACGAAGACAGACGGGATATTATAGTAGTTATCATCAAATTCAAACTGAGTGCTTGTATAGTAATCCCACCAAATCATGTCAAAGGTATTAGCGTAAGAATCTTTTAAGTCAGCATATAGTATAGCTTCTGCACCGGTTGCCGCTGTAAGCTTGGGGCTAACGCCACTTGGATACTGTAGTAGGGGTATACCAATAGAAAGTAGTGATATACCTCCAATATCGTTAATAATTGCAAAAGAGTCTGCACTTACATACCAGTCACCCCAGTTAACATTGATCGACCAGTAACTCGACAGCATATTGAAGATTTGGCTGTAGCCGGAGTTGTCCGTGGGGGTAGGGTCCACGTCTTGAAACAGTGCTATGACGTTTCTTTGCATCCTAGCCGCGCTGGGCCTCACGAGATATATATCGGCGACGTTGCCGGTGGGTTGGGAGAAGAGGGGATATACCACGTAGTACTCCTTATACCTAACCAAAGCCACGTCGCCGTAGAACCCCACCACATACACGCCGGGTTTCCCTTGAGGTAAAAAACCTCCTATATCAATTGATTCAGTCGAGTTTTTGAGGCTGGTGTTGCGAAGCACTATTGAGTAAACATCGGCAGAGTAGGACGTAGAGGCGCTGGGCGAAGACCCATATGTTATGGCGGCGCCTGCGCTGAAATACACGGCAGATGACGAAGTAGCATCTATCTTATACATAAGCTTAATCGAATTTATATAATACGTGTCGGTTGCCGATTTTATTCTGGCCCCCACCGTCGGCACTTTTGTGTCTTGGGCGCTGTAGTACACCGTGTCAAGCCTCCACTCGATGCAGTAAGACGATTGGGTGCTGTAATCCCAGATGCAGTTTTCGGTTATATCGCTGGGCGGCCACGACTGCAACAAGGGGCCGAACTTCGTGCTTGCCTGTCCGGATGGTTTGCTGTCTTCTTTCGGCGGCTTGGCCTTGACCTTTACCGTCGCCTTTACGTTTTCGCCTCCTGCCACTCTATCCGGCTGTATGGTGAAGCTCTTCGCCGTCCTTGCCAGTGCGGGCCTGCCGTCAGGCTCTGTGCCGTTTAGATAGGTGAGGAGGACGATCACGCCGGGCTCCACGCCCTTATGCCCCCTCCACGCCTCCGCGTACTGCCTGAGGGCCTTGGGGTCGAGGCCTATTCTGCCGACGCCGCATCCCTTGCCGATCTCGACGAAGGAGCCGTTGGGGAGCCAGCCGTACATAGAGGCGCAGAAGTGGACCGGATAGCCTGTTTCGTTGACCACCTCCAGCTCGAAGCTCTGCCCCAGGCCTTTGCTGTACGTCACGGCATATGTCGGGAAGTACTGCACCGTCACGGGCCAGGTGTAGATAAGCCAAGCCAACGCGATCGCCATCATAGAGGCGGCGCCGGCAGCCACATATCTAGCCGGGAACCTCACGGATTTGAACATATCCATACCTATAAGAAGCTTCCCGGTATTTTTTTCGTTCGGCAGACAGCAAGATACGGCGGTTGCCTAACGCCGTCGGTTCGGCAAATGCCTAATTCAGAACCTACCGCCCTTGAATATCAGCACTGAGCATTTCCCTGGTAGTTGCCCGCCACTCCTGTGAGGAAAGAACGCTGGGGATGGGCAGAAGCTCACCGCAGTATCGACCCACGTTAACCGGGATGTTATAGGGCTAATAGAGGAGGAGGGATCTCTCCTTTAGCTTGCCTGTTTCTGGGTCAACCTCAAGTTCAAGTACCTCGAGTGTAGTGACGCCGATAAGCACCTTATCTATGATGTCGGAGATCAGTACCGGGACCGCCTCCGACCTGCCTCCAATTTCGATGAGCGCCCTCGACCTATCAACCTCGATGACGCCGGCCCCGGTCCCAACCCTTGACCTGCCGGTTACATGGGCGAAAGCCTCGCCCTTTAGGGCGGGGTGCCGGTTCGTCAAGCTTTTTGTGGGAGGTGGGCGCATGGAGAACATGGGGAGCGTGAGGAGGGCTGTTGCCGTGGAGGTGGAGAGCCCGCCGCCCGAGCTTTCCGCCGTGGAGGAGGCGTACCGCCGCATCGTGGAGGAGGCGGCGGTATACGTCGCAGAGAGGGGGACGTTGGAGAGGGGGAGGCGCGAAGAGCTGTATAGGCGTTTCAGGGAGCTGTATCCGTGGTTGCATTCGCAGCTCGTCCAGCAGGCCATAAACCAAGGCGTCGAGGCGGGGAAATCCTTTCTGGAGGCGAGGAGGGACGGCCGGACCCACAAGCCCAGCCCCGAGGTTCGGCGCGTCGCTATCCGCTTCGCCAAGGACAGCTGGAGCTACAAGAGGGCCGTCGGCTCCGCGGCCCCCGTTCGGCTGGCGCTGTCGCTCCCCGGCGGGAGGGGGAGGTCTGGATAAAGCCCCACAGGAGGTTCTGGCTCTACTGGTGGAAGGCGCTGAGGGGAGAGGCAGAGCTCGCCTCCACCCTCATGGTGAAGCGGCGGAGGGGCAGGTGGCATGCGATATTCGCCTTCGACGTACAGCCGAGGAAGGAGCCTCCGGCGGAGGCCGTCGCCTTCGACGTAAACGAGAACTCGGTGGCGGTGGCTAGAATGCCTCTGCTCTCGACGGTGGACGCCGTGGCGCGGTGGAATAGGCAATATATAAACCCCGCCGTCTACTCCGTAAGGACGGACTTCGGCCGCCTCGCGAAGAGGTACGAGCGCATCCGCAACGCTAAGCTTGAGGAGCTTAAGCGGAGGTACCCCTTCGCGGGCAGAGACGGTGAAGAAAGGGCGCAGAACGTCGCGGACACAAGGGAGTTTAGAAAGTTCGTGGGGAGGCTTAGGGAGAGGAGGCGGAAGGAGGCGCGCGTGAGACAGATCGCCCGCGACGTGACAAGAGACCCCGCCGTGATAATAACGGAGGAGCTGGGCGAGAACCCGCAGGAGGGGATGATCGGTGTAGAAAAGAAGAAGGTGAAGAAGAGGGGGCTGAGGCACCGCATCAAGCAGACGCCCTTCAGAAAGCTCGTAAGGGCTGTTGAGGACAAGGCGGCGGAGAGGGGTTCTGTGGTGGTCTACGTGTCGCCTTACCGCAACAGCAAGGTCTGTCCAATCCACTTCGCGCTCCTGAGGGACAACGGCGGTTGGCATACGCTGTGGTGTCCCCGCGGTCATGTCGTGGATAGAGACGCGGCGGCTGTGTTGAACATGCTGTGGAAGGCCACGCCGGAGGGCGCCGTGAAGGGCGTCTGGTGGGACGTGAAGGAGGTAGGGAAGAGGCTGAGGAAAGAGGGAATTACGCCGAAGGACGCAGAGAAGAGAAATCCGCTTATCCCATGGCCCGTCGTACGCGCCGTGTGGGCCTCGCTCGCGCGGCTGAAGGCCGGCGACAAATGGCCCGCGGTGCTGGCCCGGGCCGCCTCCATGACCCCCGCCCGAGGGGCCTATGAAGGCGGGGCGAGGGCGCCTCCCCGCGGGGCACCCGCCCTCGGGGAGGAGGTCAGTTGGGACTACGAAGGCGAGGAGGACGGCATCAGGTTCGTTCCCCTCTGGAGGTGGCTCCTGGAACTCC
>Ga0081473_150301_pt1 | contig 45314 bp, 47 predicted proteins | sample CisSprmetagenome_FD_70977 | JGI IMG/M metagenome (GOLD analysis project Ga0081473, IMG submission 70977) | Hypoxic/sulfidic aquatic microbial communities from Cistern Spring, Yellowstone National Park, USA v2 (version 2) | ecosystem: Environmental > Aquatic > Thermal springs > Hot (42-90C) >...
TTAGTTCGCTTTCTAATACATTCCTTTTGTATTGGTTTTTCTCCTTCTCTATAATTTCTCTAAGTTCCTTTTCTCTCTCTTCATACCTTTTTAGGGCAAACTCTAAATATGCTTTGTCTTTTAGCAGTCTTTCGTAATTCTCAGGCGTGTCCTCTTTAAATCCCAGTGCCCTTCTTCCTATCACATAAGCACCAGCTACGTCTTTGTCTATGTTCAACTGTGGTGCATACTTTAGCATGCCTATGATTGATGTATAGGCGGGATTTACCTCTATTACCTCCACCCCCTTTAACATTGCAACTCTTATAAGCTTTTGCAAAAACTTTTTGACGTTCCACTGGTGAAGTATTTTTCTTAGTGTAGCTTTCCCATCTCCACGCGTTCCTTTTTTGAGTTTCTTTAGGTTCTCTATGGCTATGGCTTTGCCTTTCTGAATAGCTAAATCCAGTATCTGATGGGCTAATATCCACTCTTGATGGTCTTTGCTGTTTTGGGAGAGCCCTAAAAGGTAGTGTAGGCTGATAGTTTGATAGCTTAGTAGTTCTCCAGTTTTTGACACTTCAGCTATGGCTAAGTGTATGGGTGATGCGTTTGTGTCTATGGCTATTACTCCGTTCTCTTTGGTGTATCTAACTTCAGGCGTCGGGATTTCAAATGATACACTTCCATAAACTTCTCCATATTTCAGTTTTAACTCTACTGTGTAGGGAAAGTAGTTTTTTGTTTGCCAGCTTTCTAAAAGCATAGCCATAAAGGTGAGCCACTTGTCTTTGTTGTTGCTGGGTTCCCTTAACACTTTGGCGTAGATAAACTCTCTGTTCCCTGTGGTAATCCTAAGGTGTAGCTGTCCGTTTAAATCTTCAAATCTCGTTAGCCTGTTTCCTTTGTCTGATTTTGACCCAATGCTTATAAGTGTTCCTTGTCTTTGTTCTTTCCATTGTTTCTTAAGTGCTTCTCTTACTTTTCCTGTAAGGTGGTTTTTACAAAGCTTTTCAAAGAGTCTCTTGCCTCCAAAGACAACTGATTTGTCTGTGGGATATTGCTTAGCCTTATAAATGGCTGAAGCAATGTATATTGTTGGTAAATCAGGGAATAGCTGTCTTAGTCTTTGGTATATTTGGGAGTGAGGGTTTTTTGCTTTCTCTTCCTCCAACTCCTTTAGCATATTGTATGCCACACGGATAGCGGAGGACTGCTTACGCATTAGCTTTATAAGTTTTTGTTTGTCTTCCTTTTTCAGTTCAAGCTTAAACTGTAGGCTAACAAACATCAGGGTTAGATTTTAGTCTTAAAAATCCTCTGCGTCAATGAGTTTGGATTTTTAGAACGGCCTCTAGTTTTCCATCACAAAGGCGGGCACCTGTGGGATGAACTTTGCGGGATACTTGTAAAGTGAAAACACCCCAAAGTTAGAACTTGGGATTTTTAAAACCGCTTTTCGGAGAAGGATTTCGTATTCCAAAACCTTTGACCCAGTTAACAGTTTGCCAAGCATTTAGTAGAAATTTTAAACCTCAGACCAAGCCCGTTTCAAATAGTTTTCTACCACTCTTAAAAAAGCCTGCCCAAGCTGAGAAACTTCTGAGACCCTTATGCCAGTGCCCTCAAAGTACTCTTCTATGTAGTTTTTCTCCTTTCCCACACCCACGCCCACTACGGGAAACTTCCCCTTAACTTCCCTCACAAGAGACCTCAGGGCTTCCCCCTTTAGTCCCCTCGTAGGCTCTCCGTCCGAGAAGGCTATGAGTACGCCCCTAAGATGGTTCTTTTTGCAAAAGAGCTCCAGCTCCTCCGAGCCTTGAAGGATCGCCTTTTCTAAGTTGGTGCCACCGCCCAAAAGGTTTGGAAGTTTCAAGAGCTTGGATTTGATCTGCTTGTAGTCCTCGTCAAAGGACTTTAGGCTAAAAACATCCTCGCTAAAGGCGGATATGGAGAAGGGCATGTTTAAGGCGTTCAGTGTTTCACAAAAGAGCAAGAGTGCCTTTAGGGCGTTTATGGCTTTGTTTTCCTTCTTCATAGAGGAAGAAAGGTCTATTAGAAGCTTAAAGGCGAGCTTTTTTTCCTGTGGCACCTCCCTTCGCATAAAAAACTTCCCTCTCTTTATGGGCACCTCCCTCTGAATTCTCTTGTAATCTATCCGCTTGCCGATGGCATAAGAGGATTGCCAACCCTCTTCCTCCTTTGGCAAGAACTTTTCAAACCTCCTTTTAAAGGCATCCACATAGAGCCTCACATCCTTCAAAAGCCTACTGTAAGTTTTGAATTCCTCCTCGCTTAAGCCATGCTCTTTCATGTATCTTTTATCTCTATCGGATAACTCTCCGTAGTTTTTGCTCTTGAACTTTCCCTCCAAAGCACTGCTTAGATCCCAAGGCTTTATCAAAAACAGCAAAAAGCCCTTGTGCTCTAAATCTGTCTCCAAGGTTTTGGGCAAAAAGTTTGTTATGAACCTTAGGTCCCTTTCCACCATATCTAAGTAAGACATCTGTTTTATGTAATCTCTCATCCACTCAGGGAGGTTTTTAAGATGGGCAAGCACCTTTTCCCTTATATCTTCAGGGATCTCCTCAGCCCTGAGTTCTTTGCTATTTTGAACCACCGTCTGCAAACTTTCAGGGAGCTTTTTCAAAATATCGGTCATAATCCTACCCTTGTGGGCATCCTTTCTTACCCTTCCCCTTGCCTCTTCCAAAAGGAGGTCTATGTAGTTCAACCTTTGGGCTTGCTCAATGTAAGCCCTGTATCTGCCAAAGATTTCACCCATAAGCACTTCGTAGGCGTCCTTGCTTTTGCTCTGCAAATACTGCTGAAGGCTCCTGTAAAGCTCCCTTGAAAGCCCCGAAGAGCCAAGCCAAGCTTTTGCAAACTCCACCGCAAAACCCTGATGTGGATATAGATCCCTCAGGTTCTTTAGGATCTCCTCCCACCTTTGCTTTAGAGCTCCCTCGGAGGAGGGATGGGTCCTTAGAATCTCCTCATCCACCCTCAAAGACTCCAAAAGGGAATATAGCACCAAAAAGACAGTGGGCGGGTAGCCAAACTTGAAGACTTCCCTTTGCCCCAGCCTCCACAAAAAGAGGTCTGTATGCAAAAGATAGTATATTTCGTGCCTCACTGAGTTTATGGCATAATCTTCGCTCTTTTTTGAAAGCTCCAACGCATTAAAGACTACACCCTTTGGCACCTTTGCAATGGGAGGGATCTCCTCAAGCTCTCCCCTTGCCCACATCTCCAAGAGTGGAACATAAACAGGGTCATATCCAGCCCCCCAGCCCTCATAAGAGGGTTCCACCATTACGCCCGTTTCCTTCTCCAAAAGGTTGGCGATAGCTTTCCACTTGTCCTTCATCCAAACCTTAAAAATATAAGCAAACACCAAACTGAGAGAAGTTCTTCTTTCTTTTGGCGTCTAACATAAACTTAAAGAGCCTTGATTCAGAGCCTTTATACAGTTCAAAGGTTTTCAAAGGTGTACAACGGTCAAAAGAACCAAGCTCAAAGATCACTATTGAACCTTTCTCGGGCGTTTGGTCCCTTATGATCTTCCTCTTTGCATAAAAAGGTAGATTATGGTTAAAGTGTCCCACCTGATAGGTTTTTAGCTCGCCCTTTGGGTCCAGCTCCACTATAAAATTTCCCAGCTCTCTGCAATGCCTGTGTACTTCTAAGTAAGGAAGGATGGCTCCCAAAAGGAAAAGGTAAAAGACTACCGCACCAAACAGAGGTGCGAGCTTTCTTTCGAAAAGCAGTGCCAAAAGTGGCACCAAGGAGAGCAAAACCCAACCCTTGGCAAGGTCAAAGTAAAATACACCCAAAAGGATCACCAGCGAAAAGAGAGAACACACAAAGACCGCCCAAAAGCTTTTGAGCCTTTCCCATGGACCTTCCATCAAAAAGTGGGCGGTAATTACTGCCATGGCAGGATAGGCAGGCATCACATAAACAGGAATTTTTTGCTTTATCAGGCTAAAAACCAGAAAAAAAGAAAGGGTCCAAACAACCACAAACCTCAGCTCCCTTCTTAAAAGAGCCCAAATCAAGGCAAGGAAGAACAGCACAGAGTAAGGCAAAAAGCTAATCAGTGTATCCAAAAGATAGAAATAGATCGGGTCTTCCCCCGCATACACCCTTTTAAGGTTCTCTGAAAGAAAAACATTAAAAAAATACTTTCCATTAACCAAAGCTTGGTATATATGCCACCAAAGACCCAAAAGTAAGGCAAAGGGCGTCAAAAGATAATACTTTTTGTTCAGAATTTCCCTCCTGTCCTCTAAAAGAAGGAAAATAAAAATAATCAACGCCGGCATTACAAAGGCTACTGGACCCTTTACCAGCATGCCAAGGGAAGAAGAGAGAAAGGCAAAGACTAAAAGGGCTGTGTTTTTTGTTCTGTAATAGCCATACCAGAGGGTCAGAGTAAGGGCAACAAAAAAGGCTAAAGGTATCTCTGGAGATGCATAATGGGCATTGGCAAAAAATTGCAAAGAGAGAACCACAACAAGAAAGGAGAGCAGGGCGGTTTTAAGGTTTTTTGTCAAAAGCCACGCCAAAATTCCAGACAAAAGCCCAGTGCCAAGCCCTAAAAGGGCATGAAAGAACCTCAGGGCAAACTCGTTGACGCCAAAGATATAAAAGCTCAAGCTAACCAACCAATAGGTCAAAGGGGGCTTTTCTAACCTCAGCTCCCCGTTGTATATGGGCGTTATAAAGTCCTTTGTTTCTAACATACGCCTGCTTGCGTCCGCATAAAAGGCTTCGTTGGGTTGCCAAACCTGAAAGGCACCAAGGTTGAAAAAGTAAATCAAAAGAGAGAGAATGATCAAAAGGTAAACAGCCATCCTATATATCATAAACCTAAACTTCCCTTAAAATTTACTCTTGCAGATGGGCCTTTTAGACAGGTTTAAGAAAAAGGATCAAGAGAAAGAGACACTATGGACCAAATGTCCCTCCTGCAAGTCCATACTCTATGTGCCAGAGCTAAAGGAGAACCTAAACGTTTGTCCCAAGTGCAACTATCACTTTCCCATGGGTTCAATGGAAAGGGTCAAGTCCCTACTTTCTGACTATTCCGTGCTCTTTGAGAACATTCTTCCCACGGACCCTTTGAACTTTAAAGACAGCAAACCATACAAAGAAAGGCTCAGCCAAGCTCAAAAGGAGACAAACCTCACAGAGGCTATCGTAGTTGCCCGTGGAAAGTTAAAGGATATAGAGATAATCCTTTGCGCGATGGATTTTAACTTTATAGGTGGCAGTATGGGTTCGGTGGTGGGTGAAAGGTTTTACAGGGCATGTATGCTAAGCGCAGAGCAAAAGATACCTCTCTTTGCTGTCATAACCTCCGGCGGTGCAAGGATGCAGGAAGGCATACTCTCCCTTATGCAGATGGCAAAGACCTCCATCGGAGTGGGCTTTTTGAAGGAAAGAAGAGTACCCTACATAACCCTGCTAACAAATCCCACCATGGGTGGAGTATCTGCCAGCTTTGCCTTCCTTGGAGATATCATCATGGCAGAACCGGGTGCTTTAATAGGCTTTGCGGGACCCCGGGTAATAGAGCAGACCATAAAACAACAGCTTCCAGAGGGTTTTCAGACCGCAGAGTTTTTGCTTGAAAAGGGTATGATAGACATGATCGTGCATAGAAAGGATATAAAAGATACAGTCTATAAACTCCTTAAGATAGCCACCTACAGGAAAGGATGCCATGCTGTATGAAGAAGAGCACCCCTTTGCCATAGCCTACCGGTTGGTGGAGGAAGGGAAGTTGGACCCTTGGAATGTGGATATAGCACAGCTTGCAAACCTATACATTCAAGAAATAAGAAGAATGGAGCTTCTTGATCTAAGGGTTCCCGCAAGGGCACTTTCTGCGGCAGTCTTTTTGCTAAAAAAACAGGTGGAAGTTCTCTTTCCAGAACCCAAAAAGAGGAGGGAGAGAAAATACACCCTGGAAGAAATCGTCCAAATGTTTGAAGAGGAATCAACAGAACAAGCACAACAGGAAAACCAAATTAACACCAACGGAATTGTGGAGGAACAGATAAAAACCATAAAAAGAAAGCTACAGGCTTACAAGAGGGAAGTAAAGAAAAAAGGGAAAAGAATACCCATACATGTATCAAAGTTTGAAGACGCCCTGAGGGAGATTGAAGAACTAATAATGAAAGGTATCAGGAGGTTTTCCTTTTTGGGCTTTGTGGCAAGCAGAAATCCGGTTCCCTATCTTATGGGTCTGATGGTCCTATATCAAGAGGGCAGAGTTAATGCCTACCAAAGAGAACCATACTCAGACATTGAGGTGGAAGTGCTATGAAACATAAGAAAATTACTGCCGACATTTTTTCTTCGGTTAGCAGGCATTACGACGCTTTTTTGAACCTTATAACCTTTAGAAGGATCAAAGATTGGCAGAGGACCATGTTGAAAGAAGTTGAAGGAGCAAAGACCCTTTTAGATGTGGGCACGGGAACAGGAGAGGTGCTTTTGCAAGCGGACCCTCAGGCCCTGAGGGTAGGCATTGACCTTTCCTTAGGTATGTTAAAGGTTGCGCGCAGAAAGTGTCCCAATTGCGGTTTTGTTCTTGCAGATGCGGAGAACATGCCCTTTAAAAACTCATCCTTTGACGCCATTACTCTATCTTTGGTATACAGACATCTCTACAACAGGTATCAGTTTCTGAAGGAAGCCCAGCGAGTTCTAAAGCCCGAGGGAAGACTGGCAATTCTTGATATAAACAAGTTTTGGCTTACCCCTCTCTTGGTCTTTTTCATGAAGTTTTTCATAAAACCTTTGGGTCTCATACTCTTTGGTAGGGATAAATGGGAATTTTTTATACATTCATTGGAAAACAGTCTGAGTGAAGAAGAGCTAAAAAGGGAGCTTGAATCCAACGGGTTTAAAGTGATAAAAACACAAAAAAGGCTACTTGGTATAGTCTATATCGTCTCCGCCCAAAGGATTTAGGTTATTGGAATAACGCTAACGAACTTTTTGTTCCTTCTTGTTTCAAACTTTACCACACCATCCACTAACGCAAACAGGGTAAAGTCAGAACCCATGCCCACATTCTTACCCGGGTAGATTTTAGTACCCCTTTGCCTCACCAGTATGTTTCCTGCGCGAACTATCTGCCCGTCAAACCTCTTTACACCTAACCTTTTCGAATGACTATCTCTACCGTTTTTCGTTGAACCACCGCTTGCCTTGGACGCCATCTTTCACACCTCCTGTATTTCTTTTATTATAATCTCCGTGTAGGGCTGTCTATGTCCTCTCCATCTCTTGTAATTTTTCTTAGCCCTAAATTTAAAGACGATAACCTTCTTGTGCTTTCCGTGACGTAAAACCTCCGCTATAACCTTTCCTTTTTGAAGAACAACTTCGCCGTTTTCCTTTCTTACTAAAACAGGCTTAAACTCCACAAGCTCTCCTTCATTTAAGTTTAACTTTTCAACCTTTAACTTATCACCAGGGCTTACCATATATTGCTTTCCGCCTGTTTCTATGATGGCATACATGTACATTCCTCCAAATTTAAAAAGGGGGCATGCCCCCGGAGGTGTTAATGCTTACTTCTTTTCGCCTGCAGGTTGTTGTTGCTGTTGCTGCTGTTGTTGTTCGCCTGCAGGTTGTTGCTGTTGCTCGCCAGCAGGCTGTTGCTGTTGTTGCTGTTGTTGTTGAGCGGGCTGTTGTTGTTCAGCGGGCTTTTGTTCTCCTGCAGGTTGTTCCGCAGGCTTTTGCTGGCAAGATACAGCAAACAGAGCTATGCTTGCCACTCCAAGTAGCAATAACTTTTTCATTCCATCTACCTCCTAATGAGTTTTGTTCTTAATTATATAGCAATATTTAAAGGGCTGTCAAGTTTTTTATAAACTACATAGCACATGATAGAATACTTGTAACAAAAGCACGAGTATGAAAACATGCTAGTTTATGTTTTTGAAACCAAAGAGTGGGAAAGAAGGTATCTTACGGAAGTAGTAAAGGACATTGAACTGAAATTTTCGGAAGACAGGCTTAACAAGGATACAGTGCATAAATATAAGGATGCGGAAGTGGTGATCGTGTTTGTAGATTCACGAGTGGACAGGGAGGTTATAGACCAACTTCCAAGGCTCAGGCTTATTATTACAAGGAGCACAGGCTATGACCATATAGATGTAAAGTATGCAATGGAGAGAGACATTGTAGTTTGTAATGTGCCAGACTATGCTTCCATCACAGTAGCAGAATACACAATAGCCCTCATGCTTGCCCTCTCAAGAAGGCTGAAAGAGACGGTGCAGAGAACTTCAAAGGGGACCTTTTCTCGGGAGGGATTATCTGGCTTTGACCTTTCTGGTAAAACCTTAGGAGTTATTGGGACCGGTAGGATAGGAAAGTATGTTATAAAATTCGCTCATGCCTTTGATATGAGAATTCTTGCTTACGACCTTGTGGAGGATGAAAGCCTGGTGAAAAACTATCATGTGGAGTATGTGGAGCTTGAAAGGCTCTTGAAAGATTCAGACATAATAACCATCCATGTGCCGTACACTCCCCAAACCCATCACCTTATAAATGCGAGTAATATAAACCTTCTTAAACCTACCGCTATGCTAATAAACACCGCCAGGGGTCCTGTGGTGGAAACAAAGGCTTTGGTGAAGGTTCTGAAGGAAGGGAAATTACTTGGGGGCGTTGCCTTGGATGTTTTTGAAGGAGAAGAAGCCCTCATAGAGGATGCTTATCTGGATAGAAGTTTTTCTTCGGATATGTTGCAAAATTCTCTCTTGGTTTCCTACCTTGCTAAGCAAGAAAGAGTTATAGTCACACCTCATAACGCATACAACACCAGGGATGCCCTCTTTAGAATGCTCGGTACTGTGGTAGAAAACCTAAGGGCTTTTTTGGAAGGGAAACCCAAGAATGTGGTCTATGATAATTGAAGGATTTTTCCTTTTTAGGATATAATTACACTACAATGCCCATAAAAATTCGCTATGAGGATAGAAACCACGAACCACTGCTAGCACCCGAAGAAAGGGTAAAGACCTTCAGAGAGTACGCCCTTGGGTATTCGGTCTCCCTTGCCTTGGACGAGGCGAACAGATGTCTGCTATGCAAGGATGCGGACCAAAGGTGCATAAAGGCTTGTCCCGCTGGTATTGATATACCGGGATTTATAAAAAAGCTCTCGGAAGGGGACCTCTTTGGTGCCTACAGGGTTATCGTGCAGTCTAATCCCTTTCCCTCTGTGTGTGGTAGGGTGTGTCCCCAAGAGAAGCAGTGTGAGGGCTCTTGCATACTGTACTACGACACGGTAAGAAACAGAAGAAACAAAGGCTTACCCGTTAACATAGGAGCTCTGGAGAAGTTTGTGGGAGACTTTGTGCGTATCTCGGGCGTTCAGCTGGAACAAAGGGCAGAGCTCACCGGAAAGCGGGTTGCAGTGGTAGGTGCTGGTCCCAGTGGTTTAGCCTGTGCATACGAACTTTCTATGCTTGGACACAGCGTGGATGTTTACGAAGCCCTTCCAAAGGCTGGGGGAGTTATGACTTATGGCATACCTACCGCCAGGTTGGACAGGAGTATATTAGACTGGGAAGTGGAAAGGCTCAAAAGACTTGGGGTGCGTTTCTTTTTTGGATGGGTTGTGGGCAGGACTGTTAAGCTGGAGGAGCTTTTGGAAAAATACGATGCGGTGTTTTTGGGAGTTGGTGCGGGAAGGGGAAGCCTTGGTATAAAGGGAGACCACCTAAAGGGCGTCTATTCTGCCATTGAGGTCCTAACTCGGGTGGGTCTGCTAAAGGCAAACGAGTTTCCTCACTCTGCCACGCCGGTAAAACTTGGTAAGCGCACTGCCATAATAGGTGGAGGCTTTACTGCGGTGGATTGTGCCATAACCGCCCTAAGGCTTGGGGTAGAGACTCACGTGCTGTACAGAAGGACACGGGAGACCTCCTCCGCAAGGGATGAAGAGTGGGACCATATAGCTCAAGAAGGTGCCATTTTACATTGGCTTACTCAACCGGTGGAAATTTTAGGTGATGAAGAAGGAAAGGTAGTAGGTGTTAAGTGCATAAAGATGCGACTTGGAGAACCAGACGAGAGCGGAAGACCAAAACCAGAACCCATTCCCGGTTCCGAACACATAATAGAATGCGATTCGGTGATCTTTGCCATAGGACAGAAGGCAAACCCAGTGGCCTACGGAGAGGTTAAGGGCTTGGAGCTAACCCCTTGGGGCACAATCAAGGTGGATGAAGAGTTTAGAACCAGCATAGAGGGTCTCTTTGCGGGCGGGGATGTGGTGAATGGAGGAGATACGGTGGTAAGGGCAATAGCCCACGGCAAAAAAGCTGCAAAATCTATACACAAATACATTATGGAGGTGAAGAGATGAAAAAGGTAGCCATAATTCTTGCAGTGGTTTTGGCAGGCTTTTTTGTATTCAGGGCTTGCGGAACAAGCCCAGAGGAAGCCTCAGAGGGCACGGTAAAGGAGTTCATCTCTGCAATAAAGGACGGTGATGGCAAAGAAGCGGTAAAGCTACTCTATCCACCCTTCAGGGATGCCCTCGTGCAGGATGTAAAACTGCCCCTGCAACTTACAGAAATGAAGCCCTCCGAGATGCTTGCCTGTGTTTTAAGTTCCATGGGAGAAAACATTAAGAAGATTAAAGTCTTGGATGTCAAAGCCATAGACGATAAGCATGGAGAAGTCATAGTCAAGGTAATAGACAAAAACGGAACGGAAAAGATACTGTCTTTTATTACCATAAAGGACGAGAAAAGGTGGAAGATCGCCAGCATATCCAATGTTAAATGAAAGTCCTTCTGTGGCAAACTGCCTACTTGGGGGATGTGGTCCTTGCCACATCCCTTCTTAGAATTCTAACGAAAAGGTTTCAAAAGGTCGGCTTTGTGGGCAGACCCTTCATAAAGGAGCTGTTAAAGGGATACGAGGTGGAGCTTATTCCATTCAACAAAGGATTTTTAGAGTCCTTCAGGATAAAAAAGACTATAAGATCATACGATGCAGTCCTTTCTGCCCACAGGTCTATGCGAACAGCCCTCATTCTTTACTTCTCTGGCATACCCTTAAGGGTAGGTTTTGATAAATCTGAGCTTGCCTTTTTGTACACTCACACAGTTCCCCACCGGTGGGGCATGCATGAAGTAGAAAGAAACGCACAGCTTTTGAAACCTTTGGGTATTGTCCCAGAAGCGGAAGAACTCTATCCAAAGCTCTTTGTAGAACAGGAAGAGGTTAAAAGCGTAATAGAAAAATTCCAACTTCCTGAGAAGTACGTAGTGTTATCGCCCTTTTCTAATTTTTCGTTAAAGGAGTGGCATATAGACAATTGGTTAGAATTGGCTAAAGCTATAGGAAAAAAGGCAGTAGTGGTAGGCACGGGAAAGGATATGGAAAGGGCAAGGGTTTTTGATGTATACGCCATAAACTTGGTGGGTAAAACTTCTTTGAGGGAGCTTATGGCGGTTATTTCAAGGGCAAAGCTTGTAATCTCCTGCGATTCCTCCCCGGTGCATATAGCCAATGCCTTAGATGTGCCAGCTATAACTATCTACACCTCCACTTCCCCCATCTACGGCTTTTATCCACTAAAGGGTGCGTACCTTACTCCAGAGCTTGCCTGTTCTCCTTGTTCGCCCAATCCAAAAGAGTGTAAGACAGGAACCTACGACTGCGTAAGGGCAGTAAGCGTGGAAAAGGTCCTCTATCTCTGCCAAACCCTTATCACAGACTGAGCTAAACCTATCATGATCAAAGATGCAAAAAGGTTTGAAGTTCCGTAGCTAACAAAGGGCAGGGCTATACCCTTAGGTGGCAAAAGGTTGGATGCCATAGCCAAATTCCACAGAAAGGCAAGGGAAAAGTTCATGGCTATACCAAAGAGTAAAAGCTTTCCGAAGGGTTCATCCACCTTAACGGAATAGTAAAACAGCCTGCCCACCAGCAGGGCATAGAGCAAAACCACCATCATCACACCCAAAAAGCCCATCTCTTCTCCGATGATGGAGATAATATAGTCTGTGTCTGCTGCGGGCAGTGCACCCATTTTTTGAATACCTTTACCTATGCCCACCCCAAAGGGACCACCCTTAGCAAGGGCGTAAAGGGACTGTATGATTTGATAGCCAGTATCCTCTGCGTCTGCAAAAGGGTCAATCCACGCAGACAGTCTCTCAGATACATATCCATTTTTTAGCAAAAAGAAGCTAAAAAAGCCTACGAGGGCAACGGCAGGAATATAAAGCTTGTAAGGAATCCCACCCACATACACAAGGCTAAAGGAAAGAAGGAGTATAAACAGGGCACCACCTTTGTCTGGCTGTAAAACTAAAAGAATGGCGTGCAAGAGGACTATAAAAAAAGCCCAAGAGAAGGTCTTTATGCTTCTCAAAGACCCCTTGCTAACTATGTAATAGGACAGAAAGATGATTATTGCTATCTTTGCAAACTCCAAAGGTTGCACACTGCCACCAAAAAGCCACCGATCCACTGCCTTGCCGGAGATCAGTTTTTTTACAAGAACAATGAACAAAGAGACTAAAGAAACGCCCACCAAAAGATATACTTGCTTTGCTTTAAACAACTTCTTGTAATCAATTTTAGCAATGTAAAAGGAAAACAAAAGTCCAGCAAAAAAAAACACAAACTGTAAGACCGGTCTTTTTAGTGTTTGAACGTCAAACTCCGAAGCGGAAAGCACATTGGCGCTTATTATGGCGGTCTCCCCCATCAAGAAAAGCAAAACAACCGAGTAAAAGATCCATCTATCGGGCATTGCTTAGTATTTTATATAGGTTTGAAAGGTAGCATTCCTTAACCTGCTTTGCAAAATCCTGCAGGTTAAAGTCTGGATAGGCAAGCCTTCCTTCTAAAATCTCCTTTGCTATCACCACCGCTTCCTGAGGACTTGCCACATTAAAACCTAAATTCTTTGAAAGGATAAACTCTTCCAGATCCTTCACCTTGTAGGTGTAAGGACCAAACAGAACAAACTTTCTGTAATAGACAGGTTCCAAAAGGTTGTGCCCTCCCACACCCTCCGCAAAGGTGCCACCCACCAAGGCTAAGTCTCCAAGGGCATAAAGATAAAAAAGCTCACCCAAGCTATCCACCACAATAACCTGACAGTCCTCTCTATTTTCACTCTTTAAACAAGGTTTGAATTCCTTAAGCCCTTTTATAAACACATCCACCTTTGATACATGCCTTGGCACCACCACCAGATTGACTTGACCTATCTCCTCTAAAAGCCTTCTGTAAAACTCCTTCAAAAAGGGAAGCTCCTGCGGATGGAAGCTACCCGCCACTACTGTCTTTCCCTCCCACAGTGTTAGGGAGACCCTTTTCTCTTCCCTTTCCAAGACCACCTTTAAATTACCGCAGGCTATTGCATTAACCCCATAGCCTTCAAAGATTTCTCTGTCTTTTTCCGTCCTGCATAGTATCAGGTCAAACTGCCTTGTAAGTACCCTTTCCCAAAAACTACCCTTTGCGTAGGCGTTGAGCAAAACCTTCTTTGCCTTTACCCCTCTTAGCAAGAAATACCAAAGCTCCCTTTCCATGATCAAAAGGGCGTATGGCTTTATCTGTCTTTCAAAGAGTTTTACAGAAAGGGGATTGTCCAGAGGTAGCGGGTGCATTGCGTCGTAAAAACCTTCTTGAGTTTTCAGGAATTCCCTTGCCCTGGGAGAAAAGTAGGTGAGAACTATAAAAAAGTCCTTTTTTAGCTGTCTCAAGATGGGTTTGGCGGTGTTGAACTCACCCACGCTGGCACAGTGAAACCAAAGGACGGGTTTTGTGGTGTTGAACTTTAGCCTTGGAAATATTCTTTTAAGCATCGGGGCGAGGGGACTTGAACCCCCGACCTTCGGCTCCCGAAGCCGACGCGCCACCACCTGCGCCACGCCCCGTCATGAAACCCAAAATCTTTTCACGCCACTTTTGCGCCAAAAATTTTATCTTTTCTTGGTCTATGGTCTTTAGCTCTCTCTTTTCCATAAGAATTTTTCCCTTGCATACTACCGTGTCAATATCCTCCGCACTTGCACTGTACACCCACTGGGAGATAGGCTCATAAAGGGGTTGCCAGTGTGGTGCATCCGCATTAACCAGTATAAAGTCTGCGTCGTAGCCCTCTTCTATCCTTCCCCCTTTTATGCCAACCGCACGAAAGCCGTTTTCAGTGGCAATCTTTAAGGCTGTCTGTGCGTTCATAGCCTTTGCATCAAGGCTTACGCCTTTTTGCAGTTTAGCCATCAAGGACATTTCCTCGTGCATGTTTAGGTTATCGTTGGAAGCGGGACCGTCGGTGCCAAGGCACACATGAATGTCCCTTTTAACATAATCCCAAATAGGTGCTATACCCGAGGCGAGTTTTAGGTTGCTCTCTGGACAGTGTAGCACTTTAACTTCCCTTTCTTTGAGTATTTCCCTCTCCTCTTCTGTGGTCCATACCGCATGGGCACAGAGCCATCTTTGGTCCAAAATGCCCAACCTTTCCAAGTGCATAACAGGCGTATTTCCGTAAGTTTCTTTTATCCTCTCCACCTCTTCTTGAGTTTCCGCCAAGTGGGTGTGAATATAAACATCCTCCTCCCTTGCGATTTCATAAACTTTCCTCAGTGTGGAGGGTCCACAGGTGTAGGGTGCGTGGGGGCAAAGAACGGGAAAGACAAGCTCTTCTCCCTTGAAAGCCTTCACAAACTCTCTTGCCCTCTTTATGTATTCCTCTGGCGTTTTTGCCACTTTGGTAGGAAAGTCAAGGATTCCAAAGCCAAGACCAACTCTCACTCCCACCTCCTTTGCCACTTCTCCCACAACCTCTTCAAAAAAATACATGTCCATAAATAGGGTTGTTCCGCTTCTTATGCCCTCCGCCAAAGCTATAATGGTGCCATCTTTAACAAACTCCGGAGAGACAAACTCCCCCTCCAACTTCCATATAACCTTCTGTAGCCAATCCATGAGTGGTAGGTCTGCACCAAGCCCCCTCAAAAGGGTCATGGGTAGATGGGTGTGCATGTTTGCAAAGGATGGAAAAAGTAGCTTTCCCTCTGCCCTTAGAACCTCTTTGGCTGGCTTTTCCTCCTCCCCAAGGTAGGCGATTTTGCCGTCCTTTACACCTATGTTCAGCTTTTTCCCAAGGGAGACTACAAAGGCATCTTTTACAAGAAGGTCAAACATAACTCTTAGTATATCACCCCCGCACGGAGTATATCGTGCATGTGTATTATGCCAATAGGTCTTTTCTCCTCATCCACCACAATGAGGACGGTTATCTTGTGGTCCTCCATTCTTCTTAGGGCTTCCGCTGCTAACTCCTCCATCCTGGCGGTTTTGGGATTTGTGGTCATGGCATCCTTAGCCAAGCTGTTGTTTAGGTCCCCACCACGGTTTATGAACCTTCTGAGGTCCCCGTCGGTGATTATACCCACAAGCCTTCCCTCCTCATTTACCACCGCCACCGCCCCAAAGCCCTTGCTGGTGATCTCCACAATCACATCCTTCATTGAGTCCGTTTCTTTAACAATGGGCACCTCTTCCCCCGTATGGCAGAGCTCTCTAACGAGCTTTAGCTTTCTACCCAATGCACCCGCAGGATGTCTGAGGGCAAAGTCCTTCTCTGTAAAACCTCTGAGTTCCAAAAGCACCATAGCCAAGGCGTCTCCCAAAACCATGGCTAGTGTGGTAGAGGTGGTTGGCGCTAAGTTCAATGGGCAGGCTTCCTTGGAAACTCCCAAAAATATATGCACATCCGAGTGCTTTGCTAAGGTGGAGTTTGGGTTGTTGGTAATGGATATGAGCTTGGTACCCAAGAGCTTTATGTACGGAAGGAGTGCCAAGACCTCCGCGGACTCTCCACTTTTGGAAAAGGCTAAAACCACATCTTTACTTTCCACCACCCCCAGGTCTCCATGAAGGGCTTCTGAAGGATGAAGATAGTGGGATGGCGTACCTGTGGAGGAGAGGGTTGATGCGACCTTTTGGGCTATGTGTCCTGATTTTCCTACACCCGTGGTTATAACCTTCCCCTCACAGTTCAGGATAAGCTCCACTGCCCTAACAAAGGAATGGTCTAACCTTTCCGAAAGTTTTGAAAGTTCTTGTGCTTCCTCCTCTATTACCCTTTTGGCCTTACGGATGATCTCCTCAGGGTTCATTCATTCTTTTTCTTGTAGTTCTCTATGCCTTTTTTGATCTCCTCTATGGCAAACTGCACACCCTTGAACCCTTCCACCTTTACCCACTTACCTGGCTCCAGCTCCTTGTAGTGCTCAAAAAAGTGCTTGATCCGATCCAGTAGTGCCTTGGGTAAATCATCCACGCTCTTTATCTCGTCAAAGGTTGGGTCTATCTTTGAGTGGGGCACCGCTATAAGCTTTGTATCTACACCTTCTTCGTCCCTCATCTCCAAACCACCTATAGGTCTGCACCTTATCACACTGCCGGGTGCCACAGGATATCTTGAGATTACTAAAACATCCACCGGGTCCCCATCGTCCGCCAGGGTCTGGGGAATAAAGCCGTAGTTGAAAGGATAATGCATGGCTGTAAATAAAAACCTATCCACAAAGACTGCACCCGTTTCCTTGTCCAGTTCGTACTTTATGGGGCTGTCCTGTGGGATCTCAACGACCACGTAAATATCCTCTGGTGGGTTCTTGCCGGGGGGTATTTTCTTTATGTCCATCTTTCCTCCTCCGAGAGCAATATTATACCTCAGCGCAGAATTATGATATAATTTTTATACTGAGCTGGCGTAGCTCAGTGGGCAGAGCGCGGGATTTGTAATCCCGCGGGCGTGGGTTCAAGTCCCACCGCCAGCTTTAGGCTTAGGAGGGGTGGCCGAGTGGTCAAAGGCAGGGGACTGTAAATCCCCCGGGCTCCGCCCTGCGCAGGTTCGAATCCTGCCCCCTCCACTGTAGCGGGCGTAGCTCAGTGGTAGAGCAGCTGCCTTCCAAGCAGCAGGTCGCGGGTTCGAGTCCCGTCGCCCGCTCTTGTAAACAAAAAGCCCAGGTAGCTCAGCGGGCAGAGCACACCCTTGGTAAGGGTGAGGTCGCCGGTTCAAGTCCGGTCCTGGGCTTAAAATAAGGAGGTAAAACATGGCAAAGGAGAAGTTTGTAAGAGAGAAGGAGCACGTAAACGTAGGAACGATAGGACACGTAGACCACGGTAAATCTACCCTAACCTCTGCCATAACCTGCGTCCTTGCCGCAGGTGTACTGCCAGGCGGTAAGGCCAGATGCACAAAATACGAAGAAATAGACAAAGCTCCAGAAGAAAAAGAAAGAGGTATCACCATCAACATAACCCACGTGGAGTATGAAAGTGCCAAAAGACACTACGCCCACATAGATTGCCCCGGACACGCAGACTACATAAAGAACATGATCACGGGCGCAGCCCAGATGGACGGTGCTATCCTTGTGGTATCCGCCGCCGACGGACCTATGCCCCAAACAAGAGAACACGTATTGCTCGCAAGACAGGTTAACGTCCCATACATCGTGGTCTTTATGAACAAGTGCGATATGGTAGATGACCCAGAGCTTCTGGACTTGGTAGAGCTTGAAGTGAGAGAGCTTTTGAACAAATACGAATTTCCCGGAGACGACGTGCCAGTTATAAGAGGTTCTGCTTTGGGAGCTTTGCAGGAGTTGGAGGCAGGAAAGCCAGACAAGTGGTGTAATGCCATAGTGGAGCTTGTGAACGCTATGGATGAATACATACCCACACCTGTGAGGGAATCAGACAAACCCTTCTTGATGCCCATAGAGGACGTCTTTAGCATCTCTGGTCGTGGAACGGTGGTGACAGGAAGGGTAGAAAGGGGGACATTAAAGCCCGGTGAGGAGGTGGAGATTGTAGGACTTAGGGAGGAGCCCCTAAAGACGGTGGCAACTTCTATAGAGATGTTCAGGAAGGTTCTTGACGAAGCCCTTCCTGGAGACAACATAGGAGTGCTGTTGAGGGGAGTGGGTAAGGATGATGTGGAAAGGGGTCAGGTATTGGCAAAGCCGGGGACAGTGAAGCCTCACAGGAGGTTTAGGGCACAGGTGTATGTTCTGACCAAGGAAGAGGGTGGAAGGCACACGCCGTTTTTTGTCAATTACAGGCCGCAGTTTTACTTTAGGACAGCGGATGTGACTGGTGTGGTGGTGAAGTTGCCTGAGGGGCAGGAGATGGTGATGCCTGGGGACAATGTGGAGCTTGAGGTAGAGTTGATAAAGCCTGTGGCTATGGAGGAAGGATTGAGGTTTGCTATAAGGGAAGGTGGTAGAACCGTCGGTGCAGGCGTCGTTACAAAAATACTTGATTGAGGTGTGAAAAATGGCATCCGCGAGAGAAGTTGTAGTTTTAGCATGTACCGAGTGTAAGAGGAGAAACTACTCTACCACAAAGAACAAACAGAAGAAGCCTCAAAGGTTAGAGCTTAGGAAGTACTGCAAGTGGTGTAAAAAGCATACATTACACAGAGAGGTGAAATAGGGGCACTAGCTCAACTGGCAGAGCGCGGGACTCCAAATCCCGCGGTTGGGGGTTCGAGTCCTCCGTGCCCCGTGTGGAGAAAAAATGGAAAAGATAAAGAACTTTCTGAGGTCTGTAAGGCAAGAGCTTGATAGGGTATCGTGGCCCAGCAAGGATTTAGCCGTAAAGGCAACAGTTAGTGTTATAATATTTGCCCTTGTAATTGGTACCTACCTTTGGATCTTAGACATTGTCTTTGTTAGAATTATTAACTTTCTACTATCTTTGAGGGGTGGCTGATGGGTGAATATAAGTGGTATGCCCTGCAAGTGGAAGCGGGAAAGGAAGCTACCGCCAAGGAGAACCTTCTGAAGGTATTAGCTTTGGAAGGGCTCTCTCACAAGGTGGAGGAGGTTATAGTTCCCGCAGAGGAAAAGGTGGTCATAAAAACTATGGGAAAGGAAAAATACAGGCTTTCCCTGCGTGGCAACAATAGAGACATAAGCGTGCTTGGGAAAAAAGGTGTTACCACCTTTAGGATAGAGAACGGAGAGGTTAGGGTTTTGGAAAGCGTAGAGGGAGACCTGTGCGTAGAAGCACCTCCTATATCAAAGCCCGGGCAAAAAATAGTGTGCAAGGAGAACAAAACGGAAGCAAAGATTATCTTGGAATCCAAAATGTTCCCGGGTTATCTACTTATAAAGGCAGACATGGATGATACACTCTTGAGGGCAATAGAAAAGACACCACACGTCTATAGGCCTGTTTTGGTGGGCGGAAGGGTTGCCTCTTTGGATGAAAAGGAGGTGGAGAGGATCATAGCCTTTGTGAAGAAGGGCGTAAGACCTACGAGAATTCTCTTTGAGAAGGGTGACCAGGTTAGGGTTATAGAGGGACCCTTTATGAACTTTACTGGCACTGTGGAAGAGGTTCATCCCGAAAGGGAAAAACTAACAGTTCTAATTAGCATATTTGGTAGGCTAACACCTGTTGAGTTAGATTTCTCTCAGGTGGAAAAGTTGTGATATAATATTATATTCTCTTTGGAGGTAGGTAATGGCTAAGAAGGTAACTGCGGTTGTGGAGCTGATGTTGCCCGCTCAGCAAGCTACACCTGCACCTCCCGTTGGTCCAGCCCTCGGTCAGCACGGTGTGAACATAATGGAGTTTGTCAAGCAGTTCAACGCGGCAAGCAAGGACTTTGAACCTGGCACTGTGGTGCCCGTCGTGATCACCATATACCAAGACAGAAGCTTCACGTTCGTTATGAAAACGCCCCCAGCTTCTTATCTTCTCAAAAAGGCGGCAAAGGTTCAAAAGGGTTCAGGAGACCCCAAAAAGCAAAAGGTGGGTAAAATCACTGTGGAACAGCTAAGGGAGATCGCTAAAATGAAGCTAAAGGATATGAATACCACAGACCTAAACGCCGCCATGAGAACCATTGCGGGCACTGCCAAAAGTATGGGTATAGAAATAGAAGGTTGGAAGGAGTGAGCTATGAGAAGGGGAAAGAGATACCTAAAGTGCCTTGAGCTCTATGACAGAAACAAACTTTACTCAGTAGAGGAAGCTGTTCAGATTTTAAAAAAGCTCCACGCAGAGTGTGGTCCAAAGTTTGACCAGACGGTGGAGCTTGCCATGAGGCTCGGTGTGGACCCCAAGTATGCGGACCAGATGGTAAGGGGTTCTGTAGTCCTACCCCACGGCTTAGGTAAAGAAATCAAGGTCTTGGTCCTTGCGGAAGGTGAAGCCCAAAAAATCGCAAAGGAAGCAGGCGCAGACTATGTGGGTGGTGAGGAGCTTATAAACAAAATCCTCAAAGAGGAGTGGGTAGACTACGATGTGGTTATAGCGGTTCCTGAAATTATGCCGAAGGTGGCAAAGCTTGGAAAGCTCTTGGGTCCAAGGGGTTTAATGCCAAACCCTAAAACGGGCACCGTTACCACCAACGTAAAGCAGGCAATAGAAGAGGCAAAGAAGGGTAGGGTGGAGTTCAAGGTAGACAAAACTGGTAATGTGCACATGCCCATAGGAAAAATCTCCTTTGATGAGCAAAAGCTCATTGAGAACGCATACACCGCTATAGACGCAGTGGTGAAGGCAAAACCACCGGGTGCAAAAGGTCAGTATGTGAAGAGTATTACCTTGTCCGCTACCATGTCTCCGGGTGTTAAGGTGGATACCGCCCTCACCCTCAGAAAGCTTCAGGAGGTGGCCGCATGAGGAAAAGTTGGCAGGTAAAGGCAGAACTAATCAACAGCTACAGGGATAGGCTACAGAGGGCGCAGTTAGTAATCTTCTTCAACTACTCGGGTATAGATGCGTACCCTCTCACACAGCTCAGGGCTGAGCTCAAGGCCATGAACGGTGAGCTTGTGGTGGGTAAAAACACCCTCTTTTACAGGGCTTTTATGGACACCGCTGTGGCAGACCATAGAGATGTGCTTGTGGGACCAACTGCCTTAGTCTTTGCTTACAAGGATCCTGTGGTTATTGCCAAGAAGATCTTTGAAGTTTCAAAGGAGCTGAACAAAGAAAACCCCCTTGCCAAAATAAAGGGTGGTTTTATGGGGGGCAGGTTTTTAAGGCCACAAGAAGTACAAGCCCTTGCAGAGTTGCCCCCAAGGGAAGTATTGCTTTCCAAGCTTATGGGCACCTTGCAGGCTCCTTTGATGAACTTTATCTTAGCCCTCAAGGCTATGCCCCAAAAGCTTGTACTTACCCTAAAGGCAATAGAAGAAAAGAAAAAATCCCAATAAGGAGGTATAAAGATGCCAGCACTTACCATTGACGAAATAGTAGAAGCTATAGGCAACATGACCCTTTTGGAAGTTGCCGAGCTTGTAAAGAAGCTGGAAGAGAAGTTTGGAGTGTCCGCCGCCGCTGTGGTGGCAGCAGCGCCAGCAGCAGTAGCCGGAGCTCCAGCAGGTCCCGCACCTGCCGCTGAGGAAAAGACAGAGTTCACTGTGATTCTAAAGAGCGCAGGTGCTAACAAGATAAACGTGATCAAGGTAGTTAGGGAGATCACGGGGCTTGGTCTCAAGGAGGCAAAGGACCTGGTGGATTCTGCACCCAAGCCTGTAAAAGAAGGTGTATCAAAGGAGGAGGCAGAAAGCATAGCCAAGAAGCTCCAAGAGGCAGGGGCAGAAGTAGAGATAAAGTGAGAGTTTTAATTTCAAAACTTTTTTGTGAGCTTGTACCCCCTTTTGTAAAGGGGGTATTTTGTTTTAAAAACACCCAAGGGGTAAAGGCATGAGAAAGAACTTAGCCCTTCCAAGGAAGTTTTTTGGCAAAAGGGAAGAACTCATCAATCCTCCTCACCTTCTTACTGTACCAAAAGAGTCCTTTGAGTCCTTCATCCAGTTTAAAAAGCCTCCTCATAAAAGGGAGCCAAAGGGATTGGAGTACGTCTTCAGAACATCCTTTCCTATGAAGGATCCCGATGAGAAGATCATCATTGAGTATCTAGGATACGAGATTGGGGAGTGGGAATGCAACAGATGCGGTTACAAAGCATACTCAGACCCAACCTTTTTGGGAGGATATGATGTAGACTGTCCCAAGTGTGGTTCAAAGCTGGTATATAAGGAAAAATTCACTGAGGAAGACTGTAAGTTAAAGGGCTTTACCTACTCTGCTCCTCTGAGGGTTTTGGTAAGACTCAGAACAAAGACAAAGAAGGGGGAAAGAGTAAGCGAACCCAGAAAGGTATACTTCGGAGAAATACCCCTTATGACCGAAAAGGGCTCTTTTATTATAAACGGTACCGAAAGGGTTGTGGTAAATCAGCTTATACGTTCTCCTGGTGTGTTCTTTGAAGAAAAGGAGGAAAGGCAAAAGGAAACAACCATAGTGCGTATGCTCTATAGGGCAAGCATAATCCCAGATAAAGGCTCTCGGATAGAGTTTGAGCTTTCCAGTACCTCCGACATACTAACCGTCAGGATAGATAAGAAAAAACTAAGCGGTGGCTCATATGCTTTCAGAGCCTTTGGCTTGGAAACTGCCTACCAAATTCTAAAAGCCTTCTACCCAGAAACAAAGGGATTCTTTGTTAGAGGGGGAAGCCTCTTTGAAGAAACAACCGGTGAGGAGTATAAACCCGAAGATTTGGAGGATCATTATGTCTTTGCCATACTCAGATACAGGGGTATTTTAGAAGGTAAAGGGGTAGAGGAAGAGTTCATAGAGGAAAGGTACATAGAAAGTGTAGACATCTTAGAAAGGTTATTAAGAGACGACAGAATTCAGATAGACCATGTGTGTGCAGTGCCTCGGGAGAGCGTAATAAAGAGCCCCTATGAGAAATACATTGTGGAAACGCTCATAGCAGAATGTATGCCAAGGGACCAGGGAATGAGCCAGATAAGACTGCCTTCCAAGTTCAGACTTTCAGACATAGCGCTGATAGATATATACAAGAAACTGCGGGCAGTAGAGCCCATGATTATGGAACTGGAGCATCTCGTAAGTAGGGCAAGGACCCACTTTGAGCTCTACTTCAAAGATATCACCCGCTATGACCTATCTAAGGTTGGTAGAGTAAAGCTCAACGCAAAGGTTCATAAGGTCCCCAAGGTTCTGAAGCCCGCAGATTTGGAAAGGTTAAGCTCCCTCCCACCTTTGGCGGTAATTTTGGAAGACGGAAGGGAGGTCCCCGCTACCGAGGAACTTCTTAAAGAACTCTTTAAAGAGAAGACGGAAGTTAGGGTAAAGGATTACACGGAGGGAGAGGCAAGGTTCCTGAATGCTCTAGACCTTATCAACGTAGTCAAATATCTCATAGACCTTAGACATGGAAGGCAGAAAAAGGATGATATTGCTTACCTTGGCAACAGAAGGGTGCGGGCAGTAGGCGAGCTCTTAGAAAACCAGTGCAGAATAGGTATCGCCCGTATGGAGAAGTACTTCAGGGACCGTTGTACGGTGGTCAGCCCAGACGACCCCAACCTTAAACCTCAAGACCTTTTACAACCAAGGTATTTGACCGCTGCCATTTATGACTTTCTGAAGGGTGGAACCCTATCCCAATACTTAGACAACACAAACCCTCTCTCCGCTACCACCCACAAAAGAAGGCTCTCTGCGCTGGGTCCCGGTGGTCTTACCCGAGAGAGCGCCAAGTTTGAAATAAGGGACGTTCATCCCTCCCACTACGGAAGGATCTGTCCCATTGAAACACCAGAAGGCCAAAACATAGGTTTGGTAACTTCTTTGACCGTGTATGCCCAGCTCAACGAATATGGCTTTATCATCACTCCATACAGAAAGGTAGAGAACGGAAAGGTAACAGACAAAGTGGAATACTTGGCTGCTTACGAAGAGGAGAACTTTGTAATAGCCCAATACACTCCGTACGCAGAGGATGGTACCCTTCTGGCAGACAGGGTTTACGCGAGGTATAAAAACGACATTCAAATAGTACGTCCGGAGCAAGTCCATTATATGGACGTCTCTCCAAGGCAGGTGGTTTCTGTGTCTGCCTCTTTGATTCCCTTCCTTGAGCATGACGACGCAAACCGTGCCCTGATGGGCTCCAACATGCAAAGACAAGCGGTGCCCTTGATATTTACCCAGGCACCCTTGGTGGGCACAGGTATGGAGAGGATCGTAGCCCGGGACAGCGGTGCGGTAGTGATTGCAAAGAGAGGCGGTGTGGTAGAAGAGGTGGATAGCAAGAGGATCGTCGTAAGGGTAAATCCAGATGAAATTGACTTCAAAGACCCCACAGACATCGGCATAGACATATATGAGCTTGAAAAGTTCAAAAGGACCAATCAAAATACCTGTATAAATCAAAGACCTTTGGTGGTAAAGGGACAAAAGGTAAAGAAGGGAGATATTTTGGCGGATGGTCAATCTACCTACAAGGGAGAACTAGCCCTTGGAAAGGATGTGCTGGTTGCCTTCATGCCGTGGAGAGGTTACAACTTTGAAGACGCTATCGTTATCTCTGAACGTCTGGTAAAGGATGATGTGTATACGTCCATCCACATTGAAGAGTTGGAAGTGGAGGCAAGGGAAACCAAGCTGGGTTATGAAGAGATAACTCGTTCCATCCCTGGAGTGCCGGAGAGAGCTCTTGCCCACTTGGATGAGTTTGGCATCGTAAAGATCGGCACCTACGTTAAGCCCGGAGATATACTGGTTGGAAAGGTAACTCCCAAGGGCGAGAGCCAACTCACTCCAGAGGAAAAGCTATTGCAGGCGATCTTTGGAGAAAAATCTAGGGATGTAAAAGATACATCCTTGAGATGTCCGCCCGGTGTTGAGGGTGTTGTGGTGGATGTTAAGGTCTTTGCCAGAAAGTTGGGAGAGAAGAGAAATTACCTGGCGGAGCATGTGGAAAGGCAGGAAAGGGAAGAGCTTTTAGCGGACCTAGAGAGAAAGAAAAGGTTGATTGTGGAAGGCAGGAATGCCTTTATTAAAAGCTTGGTGCTTGGAAGAACCTTAGACAAGGAGATCGTCATAAAGAAAAAGACCTATCCCGCAGGCACTGTCATTGACGAGCAAACCTTTGATGTTCTCCTTAACTACATAATCGCCAAGCCTGAAAACTTGTTTGATGATCCAGAACTGTGCGAGAAGATAAGGGAAGTTAGAGATAGGACAAAGGCGCAGGTGGATATGCTCACCAAGATCTACGAGGAAAAGCTTGAAGCCATAGGCAAAAAGAGCGAACTGCCTCAGGGAGTTATCACCTTAGTTAAGGTGTATATAGCCCAAAAGAGAAAGATCAAAGTGGGCGATAAAATGGCAGGAAGACACGGAAACAAGGGTGTGATCTCGGTAGTTCTGCCAGTGGAGGATATGCCCTTCCTAGAGGATGGTACTCCCGTAGATATAGTTCTGAACCCCTTGGGCGTTCCATCTCGTATGAACGTAGGTCAAATACTAGAAACCCACCTTGGCTGGGCATGTAAAGAGCTTGGCAAGAAATTGGGAGAGCTCCTCAAAAACATGGCAGACAGGCAAGAGATAATCAACTTCCTAAAAGAGGTCTACAGCGTGGGAGATACTCCTGATGGACAAAACCAAAGGGCTATAGAAGAATTCCTGAACTCCCTCTCTGACGAGGAGTTTAGAGAGGTAATAAAGGAATATGCAAAGATAGGTATTCCTATGGCGACGCCTGCTTTTGAAGGAGCATCCGAAGAGCACATAAAACATCTCCTAAGGATGGCTGGTCTGCCAGAGGATGGAAAGACTGTTCTTTACGATGGCAGGACGGGAGAGCCCTTTGACATGAGGGTAACCGTTGGATACATGCACATGCTAAAGCTCATCCACATGGTGGACGATAAGATCCACGCAAGGAGCACAGGACCCTACTCCTTGGTTACCCAACAGCCTCTCGGAGGAAGGGCACAGTTTGGTGGTCAAAGACTTGGAGAGATGGAAGTTTGGGCTCTGGAAGCCCACGGTGCTGCATACACCCTCCAGGAAATGCTAACGGTCAAGTCCGACGACATTGAAGGAAGAACGAAGGTCTATGAATCCATAGTGAAAGGTAAATACATGTATTCTCCCGGAATACCAGAATCCTTCAGGGTGCTTGTAAGGGAGCTAAAAGCATTAGGCCTTGATGTTAAGTGTGAAAACGGGGCAGAAATGCCCTGCGATAAAGTAGAAAAGACGGAGGAAGAGCAATGAGGAAGGGTCTTTTACCTTTTGAAAGAATAAAGCTTATGCTTGCCTCCCCAGAGGAGATCAGAAGCTGGAGCTACGGGGAGGTCAAAAAACCAGAAACCATCAACTACAGAACCCACAAACCCGAGAAGGACGGACTCTTCTGCGCCAAGATCTTTGGACCCATAAAGGACTATGAATGTCTGTGTGGCAAATACAGAGGAAAAAGGTACGAGGGTACCATCTGTGATAGGTGTGGAGTGGAGGTCACTAGATCCTACGTGCGTAGGCAGAGGTTTGGGCATATTGAACTTGCCGCTCCTGTTGTTCACATATGGTTCCTAAAGAGCACCCCCTCCAAGATTGGAACCCTTTTGGGTCTTTCCACCAGAGATGTGGAACGGGTTACCTACTTTGAATCCTACTTGGTTATAGAATATCCAAGCGAAGAGGAACGGGAAGCCTTTGAACAAGCGGAGGACACCATTCCCATAAAGGACGATATGGGCAACACAGTCTTTGTCCGCCTGCACGTGGTGGATGAAGACACCTACCTCTCCCAGTACGCGGGCAACTTGGAACACAAGTACGAAGGCGGTATGGGTGCGGAAATGATCAAAAGGGTCCTCTCCGCCTTGGACCTGGAGGCTTACGCCAAGAAACTAAGGGAAGAGGTCAAACCCTACAGCCTCTCCTTTGAGGACATGGGCAAAGAACTGGAGGTCAAGTATAAGAAGCTCTATCACAAGATGGTCAAAACGGTGGCGGACAACTTCCGACTCTATGGCTTGAACCTCTCCATGCCAGAGGGTATGACCTTAGAGCAAGCCCTCCTTGGTATCTTTAACGAAGAGCTTTACCTGAACCCGCAAACGGGAGAGGTTTCTTCCCAAGACTGTGAAGGTTGCCTCACTGGAAGGGAGGCCATTCAAAGGTTCTACGAGGTGCAAAGGGAGAAGAAAAAAGACATACCCGTCTTTGAAAAGATTAAGGAAGATATAAGAAGCTTGGTGGTGCGGGAGCTTTCTGAGAGCAAGATAAAGAAACAGCTGAAGGTTCTAAAACTCGTAGAGGGCTTTATAAAGAGTGGAAACAAGCCTGAGTGGATGGTTTTGGAGGTCCTGCCCGTTTTACCCCCAGAGCTCAGGCCTTTGGTAGCCTTGGACGGTGGGAGGTTTGCCTCCTCGGACCTCAACGACCTGTACAGAAGGATCATAAACAGAAACAACAGGCTAAAGAGGCTCATAGAGCTTGATGCACCGGAGATCATAATAAGGAACGAAAAGAGAATGCTCCAAGAAGTGGTAAACGCCCTCATTGACAACGGAAAGAGTGGCAGAACGATCACCCAAAACGGAAGAGCCTTAAAGTCTTTGGCAGATTACTTGAAGGGTAAGCAAGGTAGGTTCAGGCAGAACCTCTTAGGCAAGAGGGTAGACTACTCAGGAAGAAGTGTGATCGTGGTGGGTCCAGAGCTCAAGATGCACCAGTGCGGATTACCACGGATCATGGCTTTGGAGCTCTTTAAGCCCTTTGTGTACAGGCGTTTGGAGGAAAAGGGTTATGCCACCTCCATAAAAAGCGCCAAAAAACTGGTAGAAAATCAAACTCCCGAAGCTTGGGAATGCTTGGAAGAAGTGGTAAAGCAACACCCAGTGCTCTTGAACAGGGCACCCACCCTCCACAGAATGTCCATACAGGCCTTTGAACCCGTCTTGGTAGATGGTAAGGCGATCCAACTGCACCCCTTAGTTTGCCCACCCTTCAATGCGGACTTTGACGGAGACCAAATGGCGGTGCACGTCCCCCTTGGCATACACGCCCAGTTGGAAGCATACATCCTTATGCTCTCCACCCAAAACATCCTCTCCCCAGCCCACGGAAAACCCATAACTTTGCCCTCTCAGGATATAGTCCTGGGTGTGTATTACATCACGCAAGAGGTTAAAGGTGCGAAGGGTGAAGGAAAGCTCTTCTTTAACAGAAAGCAAGTGCTTTTGGCTTTGGAGAATGGTGTGGTTGATATTCATGCACCCATAAAGCTCGTAGAAAAGGGCAAGGTGATAGAAACCACCCCCGGTAGAGTCCTCTTGAACAGCATACTGCCCGAGGACTTCCCCTTCGTCAATGAGGTGATTGATAAGAAGGGTATATCAAAGTTGGTTTCTAAGGTTTACGAAAAATACGGTGTGGAGAGAACTGCCCAATTCTTGGATGACCTAAAAGACCTTGGCTTCAAGATGGCAACAAAGGCTGCTGTATCCATTGGTATAGAGGACCTAAAGGTGCCTCAAGTTAAAGGGGAAATCCTAAAAGAAGGTTTTGAAAAGACCGACGAGATCACAGAGCAACACAGGAGAGGTCTAATAACTGCCAAGGAAAGATACAACAGGATCATTGATGTCTGGTCCGATATAACAGACAGAGTATCTCGGGCTATGTTTGAGGAAATAGAGAAGTCTCCAAGACAGGAGAGAGACAAGGTCTATCCGGGAACCTTTAACCCCATATACATGATGGCGAACTCCGGTGCGAGAGGTAACAGAGACCAGATCAGACAGCTGGCTGCGATGAGAGGTTTGATGGCAAAGCACACCGGTGAGTTCATAGAAACACCGATAACCTCCAACTTTAGAGAAGGTCTATCGGTCCTTGAGTACTTTATATCCACCTACGGTGCAAGGAAAGGTCTTGCGGACACCGCTTTGAAAACCGCCTTTGCTGGATACCTAACCAGAAGGTTAGTGGACGTAGCCCAAGACATCCTTATAACCCAAAAGGACTGTGGAACCACAAAGGGTATAGAAATGACCCCCATAGTGGAAGGGGGAGAAGAAAAGGTGCCCCTAAAGGATAGGATCATAGGTAGGACCTTGGCGGAGGATGTGATAGACCCATACACAGGAGAGGTTATAGCCCAAAGAAACACCATAATAGACCCAGAATTGGCAGACAAAATAGTGCATAGAGGCATAGAAAAGGTTGTGGTTAGGTCCCCACTCACCTGCGAGGCAGAATTCGGCGTGTGTGCAATGTGCTACGGATGGGACCTTTCACAACGCAAGCTTGTGGATGTGGGTGAAGCGGTTGGTATAATTGCAGCCCAATCCATTGGTGAGCCGGGAACTCAGCTAACAATGAGGACCTTCCACATAGGTGGTGCTGCTATCGCAGAAAGGGCAAAAGGAGAACTTCTCAACGAAACGGAAGGCTACGTTAAGTTTTACAACATCAAGCTAATCACCAACAGGGAAGGCAAGAAGATAAACATATCAAAGGATGGTGCCATAGGAATTGTAGATAAAGAGGGAAGGATGATAGAAAGACACGCGGTGCCGTATGCGGCGGAGATAAAGGTAAATGAGGGAGACTTTGTAAAGGAAAACACCCTCCTGGCAGAGTGGGACCCCTTCAACACCTACATAATTTCAGAGGTAGCTGGCAAAGTAGAACTAAAGGACATAGCCTTGGACATTACGGTCAAAGAAGAGAGAGACCCATTGACAGGAAAGACATCAACCGTTGTGGCCTTTACCAGACCTAAGGATGCTATGCTACACACTCCAAGAATAGTGGTCCTGACAGAGGATGGAAGGGAAGTGGTCTACGACCTGCCGGTCAACTCCATAATAAGCATACCCTCCGAAAACATAAGCACAGAGTGGCATCTGTGTCCTACATGTAGTGAATCGGAGGGAATGGAGATACAACACAGGTTCTATGTGGTAAAGGATCTCTATGTCCAGCCCGGAGATGTACTGGCAAGGATCCCCAAAGAGATGGCAAAGGTGAGGGACATTGTGGGTGGTTTGCCTCGTGTGGAAGAGCTCTTTGAAGCAAGGCGCCCCAAGAATCCAGCCATACTGTCTGAAATAGATGGTATTGTTAGAATATACGAGGATGCAGACGATGTAATCCTCTTCAATCCAAGAACCGGAGAAACAAGAAAATACAACATCAGAAAGGACGAATACATCTTGGTAAAACACGGACAGTATATACAAAAGGGAACCAAGATCACCGACAGAATAGAGGCAGAAATAGATGGACAAGTAAGGATAAAAGGAAAGGGCTATAAGGTAGTGGTCTATAACAAGGAAACAGGCTTGCAGAGGGAATACTTTGTGCCAAAAGGCAAGCACCTTCAAGTCAGAGACGGAGACAAGGTCAACGCAGGAGATCCTCTAACGGATGGAATTCCAGACCCCCACGAAATACTAAGGATAAAGGGAGTGGCAGAATTGCAGAAGTTCCTCCTAAAAGAGGTGCAGATGGTTTACAGACTCCAGGGCGTGGATATAAACGACAAGCACTTTGAGATCATCATAAGGCAAATGCTTAGGAAGAGAAGGGTAGTAGATCCAGGCGACAGCAGGTTCCTTATAAACGAAGAAGTGGATATTGAAGAGTTGAAAGAAGAGATAAAGAGAATACAAGAAGAAGGAGGAAAGATACCCAAAGTGGAGCCTGTGCTCGTGGGTATTTCAAAGGCTGCGCTGAGCTCCAGCAGTTGGATCTCTGCAGCATCGTTCCAAGAAACCACAAAGGTGCTTACGGACGCAGCCTGCGAGGGAAGGGTGGATGAACTGAGAGGTATAAAGGAAAACGTGATCATAGGAAACATAATTCCTGCAGGAACTGGGCACGGAGAATACAGCATGGTTGAGGTGGAAGAGGTGAAAGTTAAAAAAGATGTGGTATAATTAATAGCTTGCTTAAGGAGGTTGAGATGCCGACCTTTAATCAGCTTGTAAAGTACGGAAGGGAAAAGAAGAAGAAAAAGAGCAAGGCGCCTGCCCTACAGGGCAACCCTCAAAAGAGGGGTATATGCGTTAGGGTATATACAGTGACTCCTAAGAAGCCAAACTCTGCCCTCAGAAAGGTTGCAAGGGTTAGACTCTCCAACGGCATAGAGGTTACCGCCTACATCCCAGGAGAAGGGCACAACCTTCAAGAGCACTCCATAGTGTTAGTAAGAGGCGGTAGGGTGAAGGACCTTCCGGGTGTTAGATACAAGATAGTAAGAGGAGCCTTGGATGCGGCAGGCGTCGCCAACAGAAGACAGTCAAGGTCCAAATATGGTACCAAGAGACCAAAGCAACAAGCCCAAGCGGGAGGTAAGAAGTAATGCCCAGAAAAGGTCCAGTAAAACCAAGGGAGATTCCACCAGACCCTAAATACGGAGACGTGTTAGTGCATAAGCTCATAAACAAGGTTATGAAGGATGGCAAAAAAAGTGTAGCGGAGTGGATCGTATATACCGCTTTAGAGGAGGCGGCAAAGGAAGCAAAAATGTCCCCCGTGGAGCTTCTTCATAAGGTGGTTGAAAATCTAAAGCCCGAGTATGAAGTTAGACCGAGAAGGGTAGGCGGTGCTACCTATCAGGTACCCATAGAGGTGCCACCAAGGAGGCAGATCAGTTTAGCCATAAAATGGCTCGTGGAAGCGGCAAGGGAAAGACCAAGGCACAGGGGTAGCTACACGATGATAGAGAGGTTGAAGGCGGAGCTATTGGATGCTTTGGAAGGTAAAGGTGGTGCCATAAAGAAGAAGGAAGAAACCCATAGAATGGCAGAGGCTAATAAGGTCTTTGCTCACTTTAGATGGTAAGGAGGATAACATGCCAAGGATAGTGCCCATAGAAAAGCTAAGAAACATAGGTATAGTAGCCCACATTGACGCGGGTAAAACTACCACCACCGAGAGAATTCTCTACTACACGGGCAAAACTTACAAGATCGGAGAGGTTCACGAAGGCGCCGCAGTTATGGACTGGATGCCCCAAGAGAAAGAAAGGGGTATAACCATCACCGCCGCTACCACCGCATGCTACTGGAAGGACCATCAGATCAACATCATAGACACGCCCGGACACGTAGACTTTTCGGTGGAAGTGGTACGCTCTATGAAGGTCTTGGACGGCATTATCTTCATCTTCTCCGCAGTGGAAGGTGTTCAGCCTCAATCGGAAGCCAACTGGAGGTGGGCGGACAGGTTTGGAGTGCCAAGGATCGCCTTTATCAACAAATTGGACAGGCTTGGAGCAGACTTTTATAGGGTACTTAGGGAGATAGAAAACAAGCTCAGCATAAAACCCGTGGCGATTCAAATCCCCATTGGAGCGGAAGATCAGTTTAAGGGTGTAGTTGACCTTATGGAAATGAAGGCCATCATCTGGCTGGAGGAAACACTCGGTGCTAAGTATGAGATCGTGGACATTCCTGAAGAGTACAGAGAAAAGGCGGAGGAGTGGAGGGCTAAGATGGTGGAAGCTATAGTAGAACACGATGATGAACTTATGATGAGGTATCTGGAGGGAGAGGAGATTCCCGTTTCTGACCTAAAGAGGGTTTTAAGGAAAGCAACCATAGAGAGAAAGCTTGTGCCTGTGCTCTGTGGTGCAGCCTTCAAGAACAAAGGAATTCAACCACTGCTTGATGCGGTTATAGATTACCTACCTTCACCCTTGGATGTTCCTCCAGTTAAGGGAACAAATCCAAAGACCGGTGAAGAGGAAGAAAGAAAGCCCTTGGATGATGAGCCCTTCTGTGGGTATGTCTTCAAGGTGATGAGCGACCCCTATGCAGGTCAGCTAACTTACTTTAGGGTCTTCTCTGGAAAGGTTTTTGCGGGCTCTTACGTGTACAATGCCACCAAGGACAAAAAGGAAAGAATAGGAAGGCTACTTCTAATGCACGCCAACTCTCGGGAGGACGTGCAGGAGGCTGCAGCGGGAGAGATCGTTGCTGCGGTAGGTTTGGATGCCACTACTGGAGATACCATCTGTGATGAGAAGGCACCCATAGTTTTGGAAAAGCTTGAGTTCCCAGAACCGGTTATATCTATGGCAATAGAGCCAAAAACTAAAAAGGATCAGGAAAAGCTATCTCACGTTCTCAACAAGTTTATGAAGGAAGACCCAACCTTCAAGGCTACTGTGGATCAGGAGACAGGTCAAGTACTCATACACGGTATGGGAGAGTTGCACCTGGAGATTATAGTAGACAGAATGAAGAGGGAGTATGGAGTGGAAGTCAACGTAGGCAAGCCTCAAGTTGCTTATAAGGAAACCATCAGAAAGAAAGCGGTGGCAGAAGGTAAGTTCATAAGACAGACCGGTGGAAGAGGTCAATACGGACACGTAGTCATTGAAGTAGAACCCTTAGAGAGAGGTCAGGGCTTTGTTTTTGAAAACGCCATAGTGGGTGGAGTCATTCCAAAAGAATTTATTCCCTCCGTGGAAAAGGGTGTGAGGGAGGCAATGCAAAGTGGAGTGCTGGCTGGATATCCGGTGGTGGATGTGAAGGTGAGACTTTTTGACGGTTCTTACCACGAGGTGGACTCCTCAGACATAGCCTTCCAGATAGCAGGTTCTATAGCCTTTAAGGAAGCTATGAAAAAGGCTGACCCTGTGCTCTTAGAACCCATAATGGAGGTGGAGGTGGAAACACCCGACGAATACGTAGGGGATGTTATCGGAGACCTCAACTCTCGTAGAGGTAAGATTATGGGAATGGAAAACAAGGGAGTTATTACAGTGGTTAGAGCATATGTGCCACTTGCGGAGATGTTTGGCTATGCTACCACACTGAGGAGCTTGACACAGGGAAGAGGAACCTTTATAATGAAATTTTCTCATTATGAAGAAGTACCACAGCATGTGGCGGAGCAGATAATTGGAGAAAGGTCCGCCGCAGCAAAATCTTAACAGGAGGTAAAACATGGCAAAGGAGAAGTTTGTAAGAGAGAAGGAGCACGTAAACGTAGGAACAATAGGGCACGTAGACCACGGTAAATCTACCCTAACCTCTGCCATAACCTGCGTCCTTGCCGCAGGCGTACTGCCAGGCGGTAAGGCCAGATGCACAAAATACGAAGAAATAGACAAAGCTCCAGAAGAAAAAGAAAGAGGTATCACCATCAACATAACCCACGTGGAGTATGAAAGTGCCAAAAGACACTACGCCCACATAGATTGCCCCGGACACGCAGACTACATAAAGAACATGATCACGGGCGCAGCCCAGATGGACGGTGCTATCCTTGTGGTATCCGCCGCCGACGGACCTATGCCCCAAACAAGAGAACACGTATTGCTCGCAAGACAGGTTAACGTCCCATACATCGTGGTCTTTATGAACAAGTGCGATATGGTAGATGACCCAGAGCTTCTGGACTTGGTAGAGCTTGAAGTGAGAGAGCTTTTGAACAAATACGAATTTCCCGGAGACGACGTGCCAGTTATAAGAGGTTCTGCTTTGGGAGCTTTGCAGGAGTTGGAGGCAGGAAAGCCAGACAAGTGGTGTAATGCCATAGTGGAGCTTGTGAACGCTATGGATGAATACATACCCACACCTGTGAGGGAATCAGACAAACCCTTCTTGATGCCCATAGAGGACGTCTTTAGCATCTCTGGTCGTGGAACGGTGGTGACAGGAAGGGTAGAAAGGGGGACATTAAAGCCCGGTGAGGAGGTGGAGATTGTAGGACTTAGGGAGGAGCCCCTAAAGACGGTGGCAACTTCTATAGAGATGTTCAGGAAGGTTCTTGACGAAGCCCTTCCTGGAGACAACATAGGAGTGCTGTTGAGGGGAGTGGGTAAGGATGATGTGGAAAGGGGTCAGGTATTGGCAAAGCCGGGGACAGTGAAGCCTCACAGGAGGTTTAGGGCACAGGTGTATGTTCTGACCAAGGAAGAGGGTGGAAGGCACACGCCGTTTTTTGTCAATTACAGGCCGCAGTTTTACTTTAGGACAGCGGATGTGACTGGTGTGGTGGTGAAGTTGCCTGAGGGGCAGGAGATGGTGATGCCTGGGGACAATGTGGAGCTTGAGGTAGAGTTGATAAAGCCTGTGGCTATGGAGGAAGGATTGAGGTTTGCTATAAGGGAAGGCGGTAGAACCGTTGGTGCAGGCGTCGTTACAAAAATACTTGATTGAGGTGTGAAAAATGGAGCAAGAGATAATACGAATAAAGCTGAAGTCCTACGATCACAGGGTGCTGGATCAGTCTGTTAAGCAGATAGTGGATGTGGTGAAAAGAACGGGGGGTATGGTGAAGGGTCCCATCCCCCTACCTACCAGAAGGAGAAGATGGGTAGTCCTGCGTTCCCCTCACAAGTTTGACCAGTCTCGTGAGCACTTTGAAATAAGAGAACACAAGAGGATTTTAGACATAGTCAGGATAACACCTCAAACGGTAGAATCCCTAATGAACCTGAACCTTCCAGCGGGAGTAAGTGTAGAGCTAAAGATAAGGAGTTGATGCCATGGGTCTTGGAGCTTTTGGAATAAAACTTGGAATGACTAGGGTATTTTTAAAGGATGGCACCGCAGTGCCCGTAACAGCCATAAAGGTGCCAAAGCACACGGTAGTTGCCATCAAAACAGTGGAAAAGGATGGCTACAATGCGATCCAACTGGGAGCCTTTGAAACTACAGAGAAAAAACTAACAAAACCGGAGATAGGTCATTTAAAGAAAGCGGGAGTTAAGCTTTTGAGAAGGCTTAAAGAGTTCAGAGTGGAAAATCCACAAGATTATCAAGTGGGTCAGGAACTGACGGTGGCAGACCTTTTTAAGCCCGGAGAGCTGGTAGATGTGGTAGGCATCAGCAAGGGTAGAGGTTTTGCAGGTACTATGAAGAGGTGGGATTTTGGAGGATTTCCTAAGTCCCACGGACACAGATACCACAGAGCTGTAGGTTCAATAGGTCAAAGAACAGACCCAGGAAGGGTTTGGAAGGGTAAAAGGATGGCTGGGCATTGGGGTGCAGAGACGGTCAGAGTTCAATCCTTGCTGGTGGTGGATGTTCTACCAGATCTGGAAGTAATCCTCGTAAAAGGTTCTGTACCTGGTCATCCAAAGGGTATTGTGATCGTAGAGAAGACTAGGATTGCCTACAGAAAGTCTCAAAGGCTAAAGTTAAATAGAATAAAGCATATACCAGAAAACCTAGTGAGGAATGAGCAATGAGTGAGCTGAGCGAACTTAGAGAGGACATATTTGGTGTTGAAGTGAAAAAGCATGTCCTTTGGGAAGTGGTCAAGTGGCAACTTGCCTGCCGAAGGCAGGGAACTCACAGCACAAAGACCCGCGGTGAAGTAGCATACAGCGGAAGGAAGATCCTACCTCAGAAGGGGACGGGAAACGCTAGACACGGAGACAGAGGTGCCCCCATCTTCGTAGGTGGTGGTGTAGCCCACGGACCAAAGCCAAGGGACTACTACTACCCATTACCCAAGAAGGTGAGAAAGTTAGCTCTGAAAATGGCACTCTCTTCCAAAGCTCAAGAAAAAGCAATAAGCTTGGTGGATCAGATTCCCATAGGAGATGTACCAAAAACCAAAAAGGCGGTGGAGTTCCTACGTGCCCAAGGTCTGGAGGGTAAGAAGGTTCTTCTGGTACTCCCTGAAAAGGATGAAGTGATCTATAAATCCTTCAGAAACCTTCCTTATGCGAAGGTCCTTCCCGTTGAAGGGCTGAACGTTTACGACATCCTTTGGGCTGATCATTTGATTATTACAAGACCATCTTTGGAAAAGATCTACGAGAGGTTGGGCTCATGAGAAGGCCGGAGGAGATCATAATAAGACCCATAATAACCGAGAAGAGTAACAGACTTATGGAAATGAAAAAGTACACCTTTGAGGTGGCAATGGATGCCAACAAGCACGAGATAAAGCACGCTATACAAACCCTCTTTGGTGTAAAAGTGCTAAAGGTTAATACCATGATCGTTAAGCCAAGAAAGAGAAGGGTCTTTGGAAAGTTCAGAAAGTATGGTTACACAAAGGCTTACAAAAAGGCCATAGTAACCATAGACCCTTCTCAGGAAATAGACCTTTCAAAGGTGAGGTAAAAACATGGGTGTAAGAAAGTTAAAGCCGGTTACCAACGGACAGAGGCATGCGGTCCTCTATGACTTTGCAGAGATCACCAAGAGTGAGCCCGAAAAGTCCTTGACCTACTTTTACAAAAGGGCTAAAGGGCGCTCTCATGGTAAGATCACAGTTAGGTCACGGGGTGGAGGACACAAGAAAAGGTACAGGATTATAGACTTTAAGAGGGATAAGAGCCTTGTGCCCGCCAAGGTAGCAGCAATAGAGTACGATCCCTTCAGGTCTGCCCGTATAGCATTGCTACACTACGCAGACGGTGAAAAGAGGTATATCATCTGGCCCGAAGGTCTCAAGGTTGGAGATACCGTCATGTCCATATCCTACGAAGACGCGGAGGCAGGGAAGGAACTTCCAGAAATAAAACCCGGCAACGCATTACCTTTGAAGTACATCCCTGTGGGAACCATAATCCACAACATAGAACTTCACCCTGGAAAGGGTGGTCAGCTGGTTAGGGCTGCGGGTACCTCTGCGCAGGTTTTGGGTAAGGTTGGTGATTATGTGCAGGTTAGATTGCCCTCTGGAGAGATAAGGCTTATCCACCAAAGGTGCATGGCTACCGTAGGTGCGGTTGGTTTGGCAGAGCACGAGCTTGTAAAGTACGGAAAGGCTGGCAGATACCGTTGGCTTGGCTGGAGACCTCACACTCGTGGAACCGCCATGAACCCAGTGGACCACCCTCACGGTGGTGGTGAGGGTAAAACCAAAGGAAAGCACCCAGAATCTCCTTGGGGATGGAAGACCAAGGGATACAAGACCAGAAGGGGCAAAAAGTACTCAGACAAGTTTATTCTTGTTAACAGGAAGGGTAAACCTCTAAAGGAGGGCATTAAGTAATGGGTTTCAAAGGTGCTTGGAACAAAAGGAATAAGCTTATTGAGGACCTTGACACATTTCTAAAGCTATACAAGAAGGTTCAGAGGGTATACAAAAAGGTAAGGAAGGTCCAACACACACCAGAGCTTTTCGAAAGGGCCTACCAAAAGTACAAGGAGATCTGGGAGCAATACAGAAAGCTGGTGGATAAAAAAGCCTGGGTTGATCCAAAGCTTTGGAGTAGGATAAGGAAGATGAACCAGACAGGAGAGAGAAAGGTTATAAAAACTTACAGCAGGGACACCACCATAATACCCGAGTTTGTAGGTCACACCATAGCAGTTCATAACGGCAAAACCTTTGTGCCCGTTTATATTACTTCTGATATGGTGGGGCACAAGTTGGGTGAGTTTGCTCCCACCAGGACCTTTAAGGGCCACCCGGAGAAGTCTTCAAAGGTGGCCAAGAAGAAGTGAGGTGAAAACATGGAAGCGAGGGCAATTTTAAGGTATGCTAGGATATCACCTTTAAAGGCAAGGCAGGTGCTGAGGATCATTCAAGGCATGAAAGCGGGGGATGCTCTGTATCAGCTTAAGTTCATTCCCAAAAAGGCTGCAAGGATAGTGGAGGGTGTGCTAAAGAGTGCCATTGCTAACGCAGAGCAAAAGGGCTTAGACCTTGACAGTCTTTACATAAAAAAGGCGGTGGCGGATGATGGCCCCATGTATAAAAAGTGGATCCCCAGGGCCCACGGTAGGGCGACTATGGTGAGAAAGAGAACTTCTCACATAACTATTGTGTTAGAAGAAAGGAAGGAGGAAGGCTGATGGGTCAGAAAACACATCCTATTGGGTTTAGGCTTGGTATTACGAAGGATTGGACCTCCAAGTGGTACGCAGACAAAAGGGAATACACAAAGCTCCTGCATCAAGACTTAAAGATAAAGGAATACATCAAAAAACGCTACTACGCGGCGGGTGTTTCTAAGGTAATCATTGAGAGGGCGGCGGAGAAGATAAGGATAAGGATTTTAGTGGCCAGACCTGGAATCATAATAGGTCGCAAGGGTGCAGAGGTAGAACAGCTGAGGAAGGACCTCTTGGCTATAGCCCCCGGTTATAACTACAGCATAAACGTGGAAGAGGTTAGAACTCCAGAACTGGATGCCCAGCTTGTAGCGGAGGAAATTGCCCTTCAGATAGAAAGAAGGGTCTCCCACAGGCGAGCAATGAAGAGGGCAATAGACAATGCTCTAAAGGCAGGGGCAAAAGGTGTAAAGGTTCAGGTGAAGGGAAGGATTGGTGGTGCGGAACTGGCAAGGGCAGAGTGGTTCTTAGTGGGAAGGATGCCCCTTCAGACCCTAAGGGCGGACATAGACTACGGTTTTGCGGTAGCCCAGACCAAGTACGGCGTCTTGGGTGTGAAGGTTTGGATATACAAGGGAGACATCCTAAAGGGTGGCAAAGAGGAGATCATCAAAAAGATAGAAGAGGACCTTAAAAAAGCAGAAAAGGAGGTAGTCTAAGATGTCTTTCTTGGCACCTAAGAAAACAAAGTTTAGAAAACAGCAAAGAGGAACACTAAAAGGTAAAGCCTTCAGGGGTAATAAAGTATCCTTTGGAGAGTACGGCATACAAGCCTTAGAGGCTCATTGGCTCACCCAAAGGCAGATAGAAGCGGGCAGGGTCACCTTGGTCAGAGCTCTAAAAAAGGGTGCGAAGATATGGGTTACTATCTTTCCCGACAAGCCCTACACCAGGAAGCCCAATGAGGTTCGTATGGGTGGTGGAAAGGGTGACCCTGAGGGCTTTGTGGCGGTGGTAAAGCCCGGCAGGATCCTCTATGAATTCTCAGGTGTACCGGAGGATGTGGCAGAGGAAGCTTGCAGATTGGTAGCGTCCAAATTGCCCATAAAGGTAAGGCTTGTCAAAAAGCACGGAGGTATTGGGGCATGAAGGCTAAGGAGCTCAGAAAGCTTTCCCTCCAAGACCTCTTGAAAAAAGAGGAAGAACTCAGAAGAGAGATTCTAAACTTACGCTTTAAAAAGCAAATAGAAGGACTTAAGGATAAGATGGCCATCAGGAAAGCAAGAAGAGACTTGGCAAGGGTTCTAACCATTATCAGGGAAAAGCAGATGGAGGGACAAAAATGAGCTGGCACACGAAAAGAAAGGAGTTTGTGGGTGTTGTTGTTAGCGACAAAATGGACAAAACGGTGGTGGTGCGTGTGGATAGAAGAGTGCCCCACCCTATATACAAAAAGCACATTATAAAGAGCAAAAAATACCACGCCCATGATCCCAACAACGAGTGCAGGGTGGGAGACGTAGTAGTCATAAGGGAAACAAGGCCCCTCTCAAAAACAAAAAGATGGGTAGTAGTTAAGATCTTGCAAAGGGCTAAATCTCCAGAAATTCTTCAAGAAACTCCTCAGGAAACTTCTCAAGAAACTTAATGCGCGTTCTATTTTTGGTAAAAGGCGACCCGTTCTCGTGGAGATGCCACGAAGCTTTAAGGGTTGCCTTAGCTTTGGGTATAAACCACGAGGTTTTCCTTGTCTTTATAAAAGATGGAGTTTATGCCCTAACCAAGTGGAAGCATGAAAAACTCCTTATACATGGCTTTGAAAAGCTCTTGGAGAACATGGGTTATGTAAATGTTAAGCTCTTCGTGGAAGATCTATCCGCGGAAGAGAGGGGGCTAAAAAAGGAAGACTTTGCAGTGGATGTGGAGTTTGTAAACATGGAAAGCGTAAAAGACATGTTGGCTTCCTCGGAGGCGGTTTTGGTATGGTAAAGACCCTGTGGTTGGTTAGAAAGCTGGGAGACTTCAGCTCTGACTTGGTGGGAGAGGACGATATTGTGGTGTTGGTTCAGGATGCAGTGCTTAGGTTTCCATACAAGAAAAACTGGTATGCCTGCAAAGAGGATGTGGAAGGTAGGGGATTGAAGTTAAGCCCAGATAAGTTAAAGTCTTATGAGGATATTGCAGAGCTCATTCTTACAGCACAAAAGGTGGTCGTCTGGTAGTATAATTTCCTTATGAATTACTACGATGTGGTAGTAGTTGGTGCTGGTGGTGCTGGTTTGAGGGCTGCCATAGAGGCAAGCTTGGACCCAACCATCCGGGTGGCGGTAGTTTCAAAGGTGTATCCCACTCGTTCCCACACGGGTGCAGCGCAAGGTGGCATAAACGCAGCCCTTGGGAATGTGGTTCCGGATGATTCTCCTGATGCTCATGCCTTTGATACCATAAAGGGTTCTGACTTTTTGGCAGACCAAGAGGCAGTCTTTTTTATGTGCGAAAACGCCCCGGAGATCATATACGAACTGGACCGATGGGGTGTACCCTTTTCTCGCCTGCCAGATGGCAGGATCGCCCAAAGACCTTTCGGTGGTGCGTCCTTCCCAAGGACCGTCTTTTCCGCAGACAGGACTGGGCATGTGATCCTACACACCCTTTTTGAGCAAGCTTTGGCAAGGGAAAACATTCACTTTTACAACGAATACTTCCTGTTGGACATCATCCACGATGGCAACAGGGTAAAGGGTGTAGCCCTCTATGACATAAAAAACGGAGAAGTTGTAAACCTGAGGGCAAAGGCGGTAATATTGGCTACAGGAGGTTTTGCCCGCATTTACTGGAAGAGAAGCACCAACGCCATAGGCAATACGGGGGACGGAGTGGCAGCTGCATTAAGGGCAGGGCTTTCTCTAAAGGATATGGAATTTATCCAGTTTCACCCTACGGGCTTGGCAAAGACGGGAATACTGCTTTCGGAAGCCTGTAGGGGAGAAGGTGGGTATCTCCTCAACGCCCTGGGAGAGAGGTTTATGCAAAGGTATGCACCTGAGAAGATGGAGTTGGCACCAAGAGATATGGTCTCAAGGGCTATAGAGTATGAGATAAGAGAAGGTAGGGGTGTAGGAGAGGGTACCTCCGCCTATGTGTATCTGGACCTTAGACACTTAGGAGAGGAAAAGATCAAGGAAAGGCTTCCTCAGGTAAGACAGCTCGCCATAGATTTTGAAGGTGTGGACCCAGTCAAGGACCTGGTGCCCATAAGACCAACCGCCCACTACTGTATGGGTGGTGTCCATGTGGTAAATTACAGAACCAGCGGGACCGAGTTGGAAGGGCTCTATGCGGTGGGAGAGTGTGCCTGCGTTTCGGTGCATGGTGCCAACCGATTGGGAGGAAATTCCTTAACGGAAATTTTGGTTTTTGGCAAGTTCTGCGGTATAGCCGCAAGGGAGTATGCCAAGCAGGTGGATTGGCTACCACTTACAGAAGGCGAAGAGAAGAGGGCTCAGGAGTTTATAGAGGGGCTTATGAAGAGGGAAGGTACCGAAAAGTTGGCGGAAATCAGAAAACGCATGGGAGACATCACTTGGGAAAAGGTGGGAATATTTAGGGATGAGAAGTCCCTTAAGTCCGCCTATGAGGAGCTTGGGGAACTTTTAGAGAGATGGGAACACATTCCAGTGGTGGATAAAAGCAAGGTGTTTAATACCAACCTGGTGGAGCTTTTGGAACTCAGAAACATGTTAGAACTGGCGAGGGTAGTTGCCTTTTCTGCCCTGCACAGGAGGGAATCAAGGGGAGGACACATGAGGGAAGACTATCCAAACAGGGATGACAAAAACTTCTTAAAGCATACTTTGGTCCGAAAGGTGGGGGACCGCCTTGAGCTTGAATATATACCCGTGAACATTGTTAAGTATGAACCTGCCCAGAGGAGCTACTGATGAGGGTTGGAATCCTCGGTGGTGGGCAGTTGGGTTGGATGACTATCTTAGAGGGGAGAAAGCTTGGCTTTGAGTTTTTTGTGGCAGACGATAAGCCCCGCTCCCCTGCCCGCAAAGTGGCAGACCTTTGCTTTGACTACAGTCAAATAGATGAGTTTGTTAAGCTCTGCGATGTTATAACCTACGAGTTTGAGCACATACCGGATGAGATTTTGGAAAAGACTGCGCCCTTGACCTTTCCCTCTGTGGAGATTTTGAAGCTAAAAAAGAGTAAGGTGGAAGAAAAGCTCTTTCTGAAAAGAAGAGGCTATCCAGTACCTACTTTTACCGTAGCCTTTAAGGAGGATTTAGAACAAAAGGTAGGACTTTTGAACCTTCCCGTGGTGGTGAAGGCAGAGGCTTTGGGGTACGATGGCAAGGGACAGTACTTGATAAAAAGCCTACAGGACCTTCAGAAGGTAAAAGCCAATCATGGAGAAAAGGAAAGGTTCTTGGTGGAAGAGTTTGTGGACTTTGACTTTGAGCTTTCCATAATAGGAGTGAGAAGCCCAAGGGGAGAGGTGCGCCTCTATCCACCCACCATAAACTATCACAGAGAAGGCATTCTTTTTTACAACCACACTACCTCTATGGTGTTCCCAGAGTGTGAAGAGATAGTGCGATCTTTGATGGAGGAGCTAAACTTAGTAGGTGTGCTTTGTGTAGAGTTCTTTTACACCAAGGAAGGAAAACTTTTGATAAACGAAATGGCACCCCGTGTGCACAACACCGGACATCACACCTTAGATTCCGCCTACACATCCCAGTTCGAAAACCTGCTCAGGGCAATAACCGGGCTTCCCTTGGGTTCTACAAAGCTAAAGTCTCATGCAGGCATGTTGAACTTGCTTGGAGTTTCTTATGACGAAATAGACTGGAAAAAAGTTCTTTCTGTGGAGGGCACCAAGCTCTATTGGTACGGCAAAGAAAAAAAGCACAGGAGGAAGATGGGACACATTAATCTGGTGGCAAGTACGGAAGAAGAGGTGATGGAAAAACTTAATCAGCTTTACGATATGATCTACGAACCCATCAAGTGTTAAGGCGTTGGTAGATCTCCGAAAGCTCCAAAAGCCAAAGGCTTAACTCCGCAGGAGGTAATTGATCCATCCTCCACTCCCAATTACCTCTGGCAGTTCCTGGCGTGTTCATCCTTGATTCTTTGCCAAGGTTCAAAAGGTCCTGCATTGGAATCACACAGTATCTAGCCACAGACATGTAAGCCAACCTTATTAGTTCTTTCGAAACTTTTTCTCTGTCCAAACTTTTTCCCAAATACTTTTCAAGCCTTTCCCTGTGTACAGGATTTAGTTCTTCCACAAACCAGTCCTTTAGGGGCATGTTGTCGTGGGTGGCTGTATAAACTGCGCAGTTTTGGTTGTGATTATGGGGTAGATGGGTGCTGTTTGGCTCAAAAAAGGCAAAGGCCAAAACCCTTGTAGATACAAAGCCAAAGCGATCTCTGAGCTTCTCCACCTCTTGGTCTATGGTTCCCAAGTCCTCCGCTATGAAGGGAAATTCAGGAAAACGCTCCCTCAACAAGCTAAAGAACTCCTCCGGATATGCCCTCTCCCACCAGCCTTCTTTGGCGTTTTGCTTTCCCTTGGGAACCACATAATAGGATACAAATCCTCTAAAATGGTCTATGCGTAAAAGGTCATAGAGTTTTAAGGAGTGTTCTATCCTCCTGACCAACCACTCAAAGTTTTCCTCCCTCAACGCCTGCCAATTATAGACGGGGTTCCCCCAAAGCTGACCCTCTGGGCTAAAGTAGTCCGGAGGAACGCCCGCACACACATCAAGCCTGAAAAGTCTTTTATTTTTCCACACATCTGCACTGTCAAAAGCAGGATAAATGGGAAGGTCCCCTATGATCCTTACACCCCTTTCATTGGCGTAGCTTTTTAACCTGAACCACTGTCTGTAAAAGATATACTGCCTGAACTTCTCCCTCTTCACATCCAAAGGGTCTGGCTTTAACTCAGTCCAACGGTCCCAAGAACTTCGGTTTTTCTTCCTCAGAGCAGAAAAAACAGCGTAGTCCTCCAACCAATAGGCATTTTCTTCCTCAAACTGCCAAAAGTCCCTATCCTCCGAAAAGTTTCTAAAGGCTTCCTCAAGGATCAGGTCTTTCACAAAGTAAGCCTTTGAGTAATCAACCCTTTGGGTGGGTTTTTCTTTTACCCTATCTAAGGTCTCTTTGGAAATAAGTCCTTCTTCCTCTAAGAGCTCTGGGCTCACAAACAGTGGATTTCCCGCAAAGAGGGATGTAGAAAAGTATGGAGAATTTCCGAACTCTTCAAAGGTAGGGTTCAAGGGTAGCACCTGCCAGAGCCCTTGCCCGCTGTTAGACAAGAAATCCACAAAAAGATAGGCAGACCTTCCAAGGTCTCCTACGCAAAAAGGAGAGGGTAAAGAACTTATGTGCAAAAGAACACCCGCCCATCTGTGCATAGTTAAAGCTTAAACTATAGACTTACAAACATCAAGCTTAGATTGAGGCTGTTCTAAAAATGAATGCCTTAGAGGTGGGGAAGATGTCAACTTTTGGCATTAATAGACTGGGCTGGTTGACGGCTATGACTTGAAGCAGTTCTGATACGCTTAGAGATATGAAGGCGATACAAGTAATAGAAGAAATACTAAGCAAAGCTTTTAAGCGACTAGGTTTCCCGTAAGCCTAAAAGCAGAAGCT